>Ga0209085_1000219_pt1 | contig 44481 bp, 40 predicted proteins | sample C_131016_EF_Meta_FD_187310 | JGI IMG/M metagenome (GOLD analysis project Ga0209085, IMG submission 187310) | Freshwater microbial communities from Lake Croche, Canada to study carbon cycling - C_131016_EF_MetaG (SPAdes) (version 2) | ecosystem: Environmental > Aquatic > Freshwater > Lake... | reverse complement strand
GGCTCTTGCCGTCACACCACGTTTTACGCGAGGCATATTGTTTCTCCTTGTTCGTCAGTGATTAAAGGCCAGTTTTGGGCAGCATTTGTGCCATGTGACCCATATTGGTCTCATGCACAGCAACAGAGCCACGCAGATGGCGTTTGTTTTTGGTGGTCTTCTTGGTCAAGATGTGACGCTTGAAGGCTTGGCCACGTTTCACGGTGCCACCAGGACGAACACGGAAGCGCTTTTTCGCGCTGCTTTTGGTCTTCATTTTGGGCATTTCAATGCTCCTTTTATTTGTGCTCGTGAGGCGCCTGCAAACCTGTTTGCAGTCTTGTTAGCCCCGAGACACTAGTCGCTTACCTTTTCAAACGCGGCTGGCTGGCCGCGTTGCCAAATTTAGGCAGCCGCTACCGAAGTAACTTCTGCCACGGGTTTGGCGGCGCCACCCGGTTTTTTTCTGCCAGGCGCGATCATCATGACCATCTGGCGTCCTTCGAGTTTGGGGAACTGTTCGACAACGATCAGGTCCGCCAACTCATCCCGTATGCGCTGCAACAGCGCCATACCGATTTCCTGGTGCGTGATCTCGCGGCCTCTGAAGCGCAACGTGATCTTGCATTTATCTCCATCATCCAAGAAGCGCCTGATGTTGCGCATCTTGATGTTGTAGTCACCGTCATCTGTGCCGGGCCGAAACTTAATTTCTTTGACCTCGATCACTTTTTGTTTGGACTTCGCTTCCGCTGCCTTTTTCTGCTCTTGGTACTTGAACTTGCCGTAATCCATCAAACGACAGACGGGGGGCACTGCTGTTGCAGCAATTTCAACCAGATCCACATCGATTTCACCAGCCATGCGCAAAGCTTCTGCCAAGCTCACGATGCCTAGTGGCTCGTTGTCGGGACCGGAGAGACGGACTTCCGGGGCCATGATTTCCCGGTTCAGGCGATGTTTGCGTTCCTCGCGCTGGCGGCGATCGCGAAATTCAGTAGAGATGGTGACTATCCTTTTAAAAAACAAAAAGTGCCTGAAGCTGTGCGACGCACAACCCATGGCAGTTTCGGTATGAAATCAGCTTTTGAGGGCGATGTCCGAAGCGATCTTTTCACAGAAGGCTTGTAGGGGCATCACTCCGAGGTCTTGATTACCTCGGGCGCGCACTGCAACGGCGCCGGCTGCCTTTTCTTTGTCGCCTACGACCAAGATATAGGGCAGCTTCTGCATTGAATGCTCACGTATTTTATACGTAATTTTCTCATTTCTGAGGTCTAAAGATACCCTAAGCCCTTGATTTTTCAGCATTTTCGCAACTTCTTGCGCGAAATCGGCCTGTGCGTCGGTGATATTGAGCACCGCCACCTGGACGGGCGCGAGCCAAGTCGGCAAGGCGCCAGCGTGCTGTTCGACCAAAATTCCGATGAAACGCTCCAAACTGCCCACAATCGCGCGGTGCAGCATGATGGGGCGATGGCGGGCGCCGTCTTCGCCCACGTATTCGGCATCAAGCCGCTCAGGCATGTTCGGATCGACCTGAATCGTGCCGCACTGCCACTCGCGACCGATCGCGTCTTTCAAGGTGTATTCGATCTTGGGACCATAGAAAGCGCCCTCGCCCGGCAAGTATTCAAAATCGCAGCCGGATGCACGCAAACCTTCTGCCAAGGCGGCTTCGGCCCTGTCCCAGCTTTCATCGCTGCCAATGCGCTTTTCTGGCCTTGTCGATAGACGGTACAAGATGTCAGTAAAACCAAAGTCGCGGTAAACCTTTTGCAACAAGGTCGTGAAGGCGATAACTTCAGCCTGAATTTGCGCTTCGGTGCAAAAGATATGTCCGTCGTCCTGAGTGAATGCGCGCACCCGCATGATGCCGTGCAAACTGCCTGAGGGCTCATTACGGTGGCATTGGCCGAATTCACCAAAACGCAGCGGTAAATCGCGGTAACTCTTAATGCCTTGGTTAAAGATAATGATGTGGCCAGGACAGTTCATCGGCTTCAAGGCGAAGTCGCGCTTCTCGCTCTCAGTCACGAACATGTTTTCGCGGTATTTGTCCCAGTGACCGGTTTTCTCCCACAGCCCCTGGTCCAAGATTTGGGGGCCTTTGACCTCGAGGTAGCCGTTGTCGCGGTAGACACGGCGCATGTATTGCTCAACCTCTTGCCACACCGTCCAGCCCTTGGGATGCCAGAAAACGGTGCCAGGTGAGTGTTCGTCGATATGAAACAGATCGAGCTCGCGCCCAAGCTTGCGGTGGTCGCGTTTTTCAGCTTCTTCTAAACGCGTGAGGTATTGCTGCAAATCATCTTTACTGGCCCAAGCAGTGCCATAAATGCGTTGCAGCATTTCGTTGCGGTGGTCACCGCGCCAATAAGCGCCAGCGACTTTCATCAGCTTAAAGTGCTTGAGCTTGCCAGTGCTTGGAACGTGCGGGCCACGGCAGAGGTCTTCAAAAGCGCCTTCGCGGTACAAGCTGACGTCTTCATTGGCGGGGATGCTGGCAATGATCTCTGCCTTGTAATGCTCGCCCATGTTTTTGAAATAAGCGACAGCATCATCACGCGGTAATAGGCGCCTCACAACAGGCTCGTCTTTGTTGGCGAGCTCGGTCATGCGCTTTTCGATAGCGATCAAGTCTTCAGGCGTGAAACTGCGGCTAAAAGAAAAGTCATAGAAAAAGCCGTTTTCGATCACTGGACCAATGGTGACTTGCGCCTCAGGAAACAGTTCTTTGACGGCATACGCCAAAAGGTGTGCGGTGGAATGGCGAATGACTTCCAAACCACCAGCATCTTTGCCCGTGATGATGGCCAACTGGGCGTTGTGCTCGATCGTAAAGCTGGTGTCAACCACATTGCCATCGACCTTGCCTGCCAAAGCCGCTTTGGCCAAACCGGCACCAATCGACATGGCTACCTCCGCCACCGTGACGGGGCCTGGAAATTCACGTTGCGAACCGTCGGGAAGAGTGATCTGAACCATGTGCCTGAATGAAAAAAGCGCGGCTGGGGCCGCGCTCGGTTAATGTGTAGAAACGCTAGAAGCAGATTTTACGCGCCTCGGGCAGAAGCATTGCGCGCCCAAAGGCCCATACGGCTTGGGTGCCTTGTGTAGCGAAGTAAAGGAGGAGAGAGGCGCTTTCAGCGCCTCTCGGGGGACATGAGCGTAACAAGGTGCCCAAGTCGTATGGGCCGTGCAACGCAATAGAAATTTAGTGAAACTGCTCTTCCTCAGTAGACCCAGACAAAGCCTTAACCGAAGAAGACCCACCTTGAATCACAGTGGTCACATCATCAAAGTACCCAGCCCCCACTTCTTGCTGGTGCGACACAAAGGTATAGCCTTTATCGCGCGCAGCAAACTCAGGCTCTTGCACCATGTTGACGTAATGCTTCATGCCTTCGCCATTGGCGTATGCGTGGGCGAATTGGAAGGTGTTGTACCAATTGATATGAATACCCGCCAAAGTGATGAACTGATACTTGTAGCCCAGCGCTGACAGCTCGTCTTGGAACGTCGCGATTTGCTTGTCGTTCAAGTTCTTCTTCCAGTTGAAAGATGGCGAGCAGTTGTAAGACAGCAATTTGCCTGGGCTTGACGCATGCACCGCTTGCGCGAACTCGCGGGCAAAGCCGATGTCTGGCACACCGGTCTCGCACCAGACCAAGTCGGCATAAGGTGCGTAGGCAACGCCACGGCTGATGGCTTGTTCTAGTCCGTTTTTGACGCGGTAGAAACCTTCTTGGGTTCGTTCGCCCGTCAAGAACGGTTTGTCGTTGGCATCGTGGTCGCTGGTCACCAAGTTGGCGGCCTCGGCATCTGTGCGGGCCAACACGATGGTGGGGACGCCCATGACGTCTGCCGCGAAGCGGGCAGCGATGAGTTTCTCGCATGCCTCGTGCGTTGGAACCAAAACTTTGCCACCCATGTGGCCACATTTCTTGACAGCTGCCAATTGGTCTTCAAAGTGCACGCCAGCCGCACCAGAGGAAATCATGTTTTTCATCAACTCAAACGCATTGAGCACACCACCAAAACCTGCTTCAGCGTCTGCCACGATGGGTAAAAAGAAGTCAACAAATTCTTTGTTGCCTGGCTCGATACCGCGGCCCCATTGGATTTCGTCTGCGCGCTTGAAGGTGTTGTTGATGCGGCGCACCATGGTGGGCACCGAGTCATAGGCGTAGAGCGATTGGTCTGGGTACATAGTCTCTGAGGTGTTGCCGTCTGCCGCGACTTGCCAGCCAGAAAGATACACAGCCTCTAAACCTGCTTTGGCTTGCTGCATCGCTTGGCCTGCAGAGATAGCGCCAAAGGAATTTACATAGCCTTTTTTGGCTTCGCCGTTGATCAGGCGCCAGAGTTTTTCTGAGCCGCGCTTGGCTAATGAATGTTCGATCTGAACACTGCCACGCAGGCGCACCACGTCAGCCGCGCTGTAACCGCGCTTGACACCTTTCCAACGCGGGTTGGTGGCCCAGTCTTTCTCAAGGGCGGCGATTTGCTGGGTGCGGCTGAGTTGTTCGTTGAGGGCTTGGGGCATTTTTCACTCCTAAAGGTTAAAAAGAAACTCATGTCAGCGCTCTTGGTGTGGAGCAACATGATGTCAGTCTAAGTCTTATAGAAGAGCCAAAACACATCATATGTCTTATATAAGAATTTTAATTTTCTTATATTTATCAATAACTTATTTTGTATTTTTTGAATTATGAAGTTAATTTATCACTATACGATAAAATTTTATTCGACCGCGACTTTCTAATTTCATAATTCGGAATTAATTTATTGCATTATGAAATCGCCGGTAAGCCCATCATGATGTAGACGTCAAAAGCAACAAACTTCTCTCTCGAAAAAACTTGTATTCTCGAGTGAAAAATATGCTTTTCCCCTTGGAAACTGCAATTTTCTCCAGTAGCATCAAGCTCGCTCGGAAGATTCGTCTTGGACCGGGTTACAAAAATCACTTCTAGAAGGAAATTAAAAATGGCAACTGCAAAAAAAGCACCGGCTAAAAAAGCCGCTCCTGCTAAAAAACCTGCTGCGAAGAAAGCAGCTCCCGCTAAAAAAGTCGTAGCGAAAAAAGCGCCTGCCGCTAAAAAGGCTCCTGCCAAAAAGCGCACGCCCAATGCTGCGTTCATGAAAGCCATGACTCCTAGCGCCGAATTGGCTGCTGTCATTGGCGCCACACCTGTGCCCCGTACAGAAGTGGTCAGCAAGTTGTGGATCTACATCAAGAAGCACGGCCTGCAAGACTCTGTCAACAAGCGCAACATCAATGCTGACGACAAACTCAAAGCCGTATTCGGGAAAAAACAAGTCACCATGTTCGAATTGGCTGGCTTGATTGGCAAGCACCTGAGCTAAACACTAGGTCTTTCAACGAAAAGGGCTGCCTTGGCAGCCCTTTTCTTTTGCCAAATGACTCTTTTAGGATTTAGCCAGCCTTGCAATAGCAGCCTCACGAATCGTCGTGAGCGAGGCGCGCGTCGTAATCACGTCTTCATCGATCATGATTTCGATCAAGGTGCCTTCTGCACGGTCCATAGCCGCCTTGAAAGCCGCCTCAAATTCATCGGTGCGGGTAATTCGCACACCTGCGTAGCCATAAGCCTGGGCTAATTGCGCAAAGCTCGGGTTCTTCAAATAGGACCCACTGGAGTGGTTGGGATAGTCGCGCTCTTGGTGCATGCGAATCGTGCCGTACACACTGTTGTTGAGCAACACAATGATGGTTTTAGCGCCATGTTGCACAGCAGTCGCCAACTCTTGGCCATTCATCAAAAAGTCGCCGTCGCCCGCGATGGTGAACACGGTGCGCCCTGTCAAGATACTGGCTGCAATGCCGGCGGGCACGCCATAGCCCATGGAGCCCGAAGTGGGTGCAAGTTGCACCTTGTGTCCATGTGACAAACCACGGTGCTTGTGGAATCGATGTACCCAGCTCGCGAAATTACCTGCTCCATTGGTCAAGACTGCATCGTCGGGCAATAACTTGCTGATTACGCTGACGATGGCCGGCATGTCAATGTCACCTGGCAACTTCTGTGGCTGCATATTGGCTTGGTAATCAGCATTGGCCGCGTCAGTCCAATCTTGCCAAGGCAGATCCTTAGGCGCATCCAGCACTTCTAATGAACGCGCCGCTGCATTCATAGTGGCCATCATGGCCAAATCAGCGTGGTAAACGCGGTTGAGTTCTTCCGCGCTGGAATGGATATGCACCAGCTTTTGGGTGGGCTTGGGCGCTTGCAACAAGGTGTAACCGCTGGTGGTCATTTCTCCTAAGCGGGTGCCAATGGCCAGAATCAAATCGCTATCGCGCACCCGTTGCGCCAATTTGGGATTGATACCGATGCCCACATCGCCAGCGTATTGGGGATGGTGGTTGTCAAACGTGTCTTGGAAGCGAAAGGCGTTTCCCACGGGTAACTTCCAGTTTTCGGCAAAGCGCTGCAAGGCTTGGGCGGATTGCGGCGTCCAGCCGCTTCCTCCGGCAATCACAAAAGGCTTTTTAGCGGCTAGCAGCATCTCGCGTAGTTGACGTAAACCGCCCGGATCGCACCAAGCCTGCACCGCTTCAACCCGTGGCACAGGACGTGCTGTGACCTCGCGCACCAACATGTCTTCGGGCAACACCACAACGACAGGGCCGGGTCGGCCATTCATGGCCGTGGCGAAGGCGCGGGCGACGTATTCAGGCACGCGTTCTGGGTCATCAATGCGCTCCACCCGCTTGGCCATGCCTCGGGTGCTAGGCCCGAAGAAGTTGAAGTAGTCAACCTCTTGAAACGCTTCGCGGTCCCTGAAGTCGCTGCCCACGTCACCCACAAACAAAATCATCGGCGTGCTGTCTTGGAAGGCCGTATGGATGCCCACAGATGCGTTGGTAGCTCCAGGCCCCCGCGTGACAAAACAAATGCCGGGACGGCCGCTCAAACGCCCTTGCGCGTCAGCCATATAAGCGGCGCCGCCTTCTTGGCGGTTGATCACAAATTGAATTTGGTCGCGGTAGGCGTGGAAGCCATCCAAAACCGCCAAGTAACTCTCTCCTGGCACACCAAACGCGTGGGTGACGCCCTGCTCGATCAAACACTCGACCAGCAAATGGCCTGCAATTTGTTTCTTCATTTTTGTCTTCCTAAATTATTTAGCTAGGTTTTATTACTTGGGAACGTTTGCCCACCCCTAGTGCCACTAGAACGCTTGATAACAAGACGCAGGCACTCCCCACCAAAGTGAGTCCATACCAACCGCGGTCCATGAATACGCCAAACACCAAAGGCGAAGAAGCAAAGCCCACGTCTAGGCCGGAATAGACCATCCCGTAAACCCGACCCGTGGCGCCTTTGGGCGTAGCTTTTTTGATCATCATGTCTCGCGACGGACCTCCTACACCAATGGCAAGTCCTGTAGCGGCCAAGATGACCATGGTGACCGTGCCATTGAACCAACCGCTTCCACAAAGCGCCATGAAGATGGCGGCCACAGTCATACAGACTGCCACCACCCTATCGCTGTGCGTGGGCCAGCGGGCTGCCACAAAACCGCCCAACAACATGCCTGCCGCTGCACACAACATATAGGCAGTCAAGGTCAGGGTGGCCGCCTCAAAGCTCACGTGGTGCATAGCTTGCAGAATAGAGACTGAGAAAGTCTGCACAACAGCCAAAGTCATGGTGGAGAGAAAGAAAAAAGCAAAACACCACCACACCACAGGAATTTTTAAAAACGCCAGGGAATGCGCTGCATGGGGATCGTTTGCTTTGCGGTCCACCACATGGGTTTGGATGGCGCCGCTCTTCCACACCAACAAAGCCAATATGCCCAAAAACACGCAAGCTGCTGCTAGATAAGCAGTGCGCCAGTCATACAAACTGCTGATGCCGACCATAAACAGAGGCGCGACAGCCCAACCCAAATTGCCCGTCAACCCATGGGCGCTGAAGGCATATCCCAACCTAGGTGCCGACACTCTTTGGTTCAGGATGGTGAAGTCCACAGGATGGAAAGAAGCGTTGCCTAAGCCAAATAGCGCGGCAGCCACCATCAGTCCGCCATAGCTCTGTGCAAAAGAAGCCGTGATGCAAGCCAGCGACAGCATGCTTAAGGCGACGTACATCACCGGCCTTGCGCCCAAACGGTCTACCAAAAAACCGGCAGACGCTTGACCAACACCCGACACCACAAAAAACACCGACATCAGCAATCCGAGTTCGGAATAACTAAAGCCAAATGTTTCAATGAATTTAGGAAACATTAAGGGCAAGAGCAGATGCGAAAAGTGGGAACTAGCATGCGCCACACTCACCAATCCAATCACAGTGGCATCGTCTTGCCAGGTCGCATCTGTCGGGGAGATCGTTGTCATGGGGCGTGATCCTACCCTTTGCGCCTTGGATGCGCGTCAGCAAGGGGACAGGTTTAAGCCGCCGCCACCTTGGTGAACGCAAACTCCCCAGGCGCGCGCACGGTATCCACACTGATAGCAATTCCGTCTTTAGGCATAAATTTGCCCTCGAGCAGAAGTTTGGACAGCGGGTTCTCGATACGTTGCTGGATCGCACGCTTCAAAGGTCTGGCGCCATAAACCGGGTCGAACCCGACTTTTGCCAATTCCGCCAAAGCTTGTGGCGACACCTCGAGCGAGAGATCCATCTTGCGCAAGCGCGCGGACAAGATAGCCAACTGGATATCGGCAATACGCGCGATGTGCTGGGCGTCTAAACCGTGGAACAAGACGGTCTCGTCGATACGATTTAAAAACTCAGGGCGGAAATGCGTTTTGAGTTCGTCCCACACCGCGTCTTTGATGTCTTGCGGATCTTGCCCGACCATGCTTTGGATGATGGGCGAACCGATGTTGGAGGTCATCACGATGACTGTGTTTTTGAAGTCAACCGTGCGTCCTTGGCCATCGGTCAAACGACCATCGTCCAACACCTGCAACAAGATGTTAAAAACATCAGGATGGGCTTTTTCCACTTCGTCGAGCAACAACACACTGTAGGGTTTGCGGCGCACGGCTTCGGTTAAATAGCCGCCTTCGTCGTAGCCCACGTATCCGGGAGGGGCGCCGACCAAGCGACTGACCGAGTGCTTCTCCATGAACTCGCTCATGTCGATGCGAATCATGTGGTCTTCGCTGTCAAACAAAAAGCCCGCCAAAGCCTTGCACAACTCGGTCTTGCCAACGCCTGTGGGGCCTAGAAATAAGAAAGATCCGGTCGGACGATTCGGGTCGCCCAAGCCTGCACGCGAACGGCGGATCGCGTTGGACACTGCCGTGATCGCCTCGTCTTGACCCACCACACGTTGGTGCAACTTGTCTTCCATTTGCAGCAACTTGTCGCGCTCGCCTTGCATGAGTTTGGAGACGGGAATGCCAGTGGCGCGCGCGACCACTTCGGCGATTTCTTCTGCGCCGACTTGTGTGCGCAAAAGTCTATGCACACCGTCTTTAGCTAGCTTGTTGCTCTCTTTGGCATTGGCTTCTTTCAGGCGTTTTTCCAACTCAGGTAATTTGCCGTATTGCAACTCAGCAACTTTATTGAAGTCGCCTTTGCGTGTGAGTTCTTCAATTTGGAAACGGATGCGGTCAATTTCTTCTTTTACTTGCGCGCCACCTTGGGCAGAGGCTTTTTCTGACTTCCAAATGTCGTCTAAGTCAGAATATTCTTTGCCGACTTTGATGATCTCTTCTTCCAATAACTCCATGCGCTTAATCGACGCTTCATCTTTTTCTTTGCGCACCGCTTCTCGTTCAATTTTGAGTTGAATCAAGCGGCGGTCTAACTTATCCATCACCTCAGGTTTGGAGTCGATTTCAATTTTGATTTTGGCGGCGGCTTCGTCGATCAAATCAATCGCCTTATCGGGCAAGAAGCGGTCCGTGATGTAGCGGTGTGACAACTCTGCCGCTGCCACGATGGCGGGATCGGTAATTTCCACGCCGTGGTGGACTTCATACTTTTCTTGCAAGCCACGCAGAATCGCGATCGTGGCTTCCACCGACGGTTCACCGACAATGATTTTTTGGAAACGACGCTCTAAGGCAGCATCTTTTTCAATGTACTTGCGGTATTCATCCAAGGTAGTCGCGCCCACGCAATGCAACTCACCGCGCGCCAAAGCAGGCTTGAGCATATTGCCAGCGTCCATCGCACCTTCGGCCTTGCCCGCACCGACCATGGTGTGCAACTCGTCGATAAAGACAATCGTTTGGCCTTCGTCTTTGGCCAATTCGCTCAGCACCGTTTTTAAACGTTCTTCAAACTCACCGCGAAACTTTGCGCCTGCTAACAAAGACGCCATGTCCAAAGACAAGACGCGTTTGCCTTTGAGTGAATCTGGCACCTCGCCAGCCACTATGCGTTGCGCCAAACCTTCGACGATGGCGGTTTTACCTACGCCAGGTTCGCCAATCAATACTGGGTTGTTTTTACTGCGACGTTGCAAAACTTGAATCGCGCGGCGAATTTCATCGTCGCGACCGATCACCGGGTCTAGCTTGCCTTGGCGTGCGCGCTCGGTCAAATCCATGCAGTATTTTTTTAAGGCTTCGCGCTGGCCTTCAGCGTCGGCGCTTTGCACTTTCTCGCCGCCGCGCACAGTAGTCACTGCCACCTCTAATGCTTTGCGGTTCAAGCCGTTGTCACGCGCCAACTTGCCCCACTCTGCTTTGTTGTCGCACAGGGCCAACAAAAACAATTCGCTGGCAATGTATTGGTCTCCGCGTTTGATCGATTCTTTTTCAGCTGCTTGTATGAGTGAAATCAAATCACGCCCTACCTGAACCTGTTCTTGGCCTTCGACTTTGGGCAAACGGTGCATCGCAGTTTCGGCTGCAGCTTGCAAACCATGCACATTGGCACCAGCGCGCTCTAGGAGTGACTTTGGCCCGTCATCTTGGCGCAACATAGCGACCAACAAATGGGATGGTTCTATGTAAGCATGATCATTGCCAATAGCCAAGGTTTGTGCCTCAGACAGGGCTTCTTGGAATTTCGTGGTTAATTTGTCTAGGCGCATAAAAGCTCCGGATCGGAAAAATGAATTACCTACTAACTGAGGTGCATTGTTTGTATTTCAAGCGCAATATGGGACTTGCTCCTTGACTTACATCAAGCAGGACGCACAAGTTACAGGCCTTTCAGACGTTCTTGACTGTGATACCCCAACGCGCCAAGGCCTGGTCATCGCTGACCCGCGCATCTACCCAGCGTGCACCCTCAGGCGTGACCTCTTTCTTCCAGAAAGGCGCTTGGGTCTTGAGGTAGTCCATCAAAAACTCACAGGCCTGAAAGCTCATGCCGCGATGCGCCGATGTCACAGCGACTAAGACAATTTGGTCTTTTGGTTGCAACAAACCAATGCGATGGATCACCCGCGCACCAAAAATATCAAACCGCTTGGCGGCCTCTTCCATCATTGCGGAGATGGACTTCTCCGTCATGCCTTGGTAGTGTTCAAGCTCCATACTGGAAACATCACTACCCTCGTTACGCTCGCGCACAGTGCCGACAAAACTGCATACGGCACCGACGCGTGGATCGTTCAAACGTAACTGCGCGAGCTCATGGCTCACATCAAAGTCTTCGGTTTGAATGGAAACACTCAAGCGCATATCAGCCGCCTGTCACAGGTGGGAAAAAGGCCACTTCGCAGTTATCTTGTAGAAGTGCTACTCCATCGCATACCGATTGGTTCAAAGCCATACGCACTGCGCGCTCTGTTGACAAGGCTTCTTGGTAAACAGCTCCTCGCGCCAGCAAAACGTCACGCAATGCGGCAACCGTGGTCGCATCGGTCTCGATCACCTCATTGCCATGACCTATCGCTTCGCGAATAGAAGCAAAGTAACGCACCGTCACCTTCACGCCCTCCACTCCGCAAAAGAAATAAATTGCACCGTGTCGCCTGGCTTGATAACTTGGCCAGCGGGGTTGTCCACCACACCGTCGCCCCACACAGCAGATGTCAACACACCTGAACTTTGGTTAGCAAACAAATCCAATCCGCCTTGCGCGTTGTGTTTGACACGCAAGAATTCACGTCGCTTGTCAGCACGTGGCCAATCGAAATGGGCGATGCGCGTAGAGCGTTGAATATCTGTGTGCCGTGCGCCTTGCAAGGCCAACAAAAAAGGCCGCACTAATAACAAGAAGGTGATGAAGCTTGACACTGGATTACCGGGTAAGCCCATGAAGTGGCATGGTCCACCTTCTGAATGGATGCTTCCATAGGCAAACGGCTTTCCAGGTTTGATTGCCAATTGCCATAAATTCAGGCTACCCAAACGTTCTACCGCTGGCTTGATGTGGTCTTCCTCACCCACCGACACACCGCCACTGGTCAATATCAAATCGTGTTGCTTGGCCGTGCTTTGTAAAGCTGCCACCGTGGCTTCTCGTTGGTCGGGCACAACGCCTAAATCGGTTACTTCGCAACCCAAACGTTGCAACATGGCGCGCAGAAAAAAACGGTTGGAGTTGTAAATAGAACCCACGGGCATCTTGTCTGGCGCTATGGCGCCCGGCATCACCAATTCATCACCCGTAGAAAACAAAGCGACCCGTGGGCGTCGCGTCACTTGCAATTGCGCTAATCCCACGCTCGCAGCCATTCCCAAAGATGCAGGCGTGAGTCGATCGCCTCTTTGCAAAACCTTGGCACCGCGCGTAACGTCTTCACCTGAGCGACGAATCCATTGGCCTAGAGAGACTGCAGATTTCAACCGTAATTGGTTGTTATCCAAGGCTTCGCAGTCTTCTTGCATGACCACCGCATCGGCACCTTCGGGAATGGGCGCGCCCGTAAAAATTCGTGCAGCTTCGCCCGCATGCAAAGCCGTTCCATGGGAGCCTGCAGGAATACGTTGCGTCACTTTTAAAACGGCATCCGCCTTTGCACAGTCGGCAAAACGCAATGCGTAACCATCCATCGAGCTGTTATCTTGTGGCGGCACTTGCAAACTGGAGATCACGTCTTGCGCAAGCACGCGGCCATCGGCATCGAAGGTGGATATTGATTGCGTGTCAGTCAGTACCTGCGCATGCGCCAGCAACTGGGGAAGCGCTTCATCCAAGGTCAAAAGTGGAGGTTTGCTCATAAACTAAATTCGGTTGTATTCAAAACGGTCTGCGTTTGCTAAGAGCCATTCGCAAATAGCATCAGGTTGATTCAAATCCATCACGGGTCGCTCGGTGGGCGTTGGCAGAAGCTCAGGTGAGTCAGTAGCAATAGCCACGACAAAATCGTCGTCTGCATAACGCGTAGGTTGCCCAGACGCATGCCGCCAGACCTCCACCTTTAGCAAATCGCTTTGTTTGAAACCTTCTACCAATACCCAGTCGACACCGTCATAGACCTCTGCCAACAATTGGTGCACAGAGAGTTGCGTGGGTTGCTCAAACTGACGTTGCAACACCAATCGTTGATCAGAGGCCACAACCACTTCAAACGCACCGGCCTCGCGATGCCGCCAACTGTCTTTGCCAGGGTGGTCGATGTCGAAATTGTGGTGCGCATGCTTGACCACCGATACGCGCAAGCCTCGCATACGAAAGGCACCAATCAGTTGTTCCACCAAAGTTGTTTTACCGGATCCAGAGAATCCTGCAAACGCGACGACCTTCATGCGCTCTCGCAGTGCAAGGCGATGTAGTTTTTGATTTGCGCCACATCGGCTGGCATCACATGCACCCGCTTTGGCAAAAGCTTAATGCCCACAAACTTATCTGGGCATGTTGGCGCTTGTCCTAAGGCTTCTTGGATGGTCTCAGCAAATTTGATAGGCAATGCAGTTTCTAAAACAACCATAGGAATGCCAGGCTTCAAATGCTCACGCGCAACCTTCACGCCATCAGCAGTGTGGGTATCAATCATTTCATGGTGTTGCGCATAAACAGATTGAATCGTGTTTAAGCGATTGGCGTGGGTGCTCTTGCCACTGGCAAAACCAAACTGCTTGGCAGCCAATGCAAAGCGGGGATGTTGGCTTAAGTCAAAACGACCGTTTGTAGAGAGTTGGGTAGCGAACAAATCGCGAGTCTCGTCTGCATCGCGCCCCAATAAATCAAACACAAAGCGTTCGAAATTACTAGCCTTAGAAATATCCATCGACGGGCTGGATGTCTCGTGCGTGTCGGCATTGCCACGCACACGATACACACCGGTTTTGAAAAACTCGTCTAAGACGTCGTTTTCGTTGGTGGCAACCACCAAGGTATCAATAGGCAAACCCATCATGCGCGCCACATGGCCGGCGCAAATATTGCCAAAATTTCCGCTTGGCACGGTGAAGCTGACTTTTTGCGAATTATTGGTGGTGGCTTGTAAATAGCCAGCAAAGTAGTAAACCACCTGCGCCAACAGGCGCGCCCAATTAATGGAATTGACAGTACCAATTTTGTATTTGGCTTTGAATGCCAAATCGTTGGAGACCGCTTTCACCAAATCTTGGCAATCGTCGAATACGCCTTCAATCGCAATGTTGTGGATGTTCTCGTCCATCAAGCTAAACATCTGCGCTTGTTGGAATGGGCTCATGCGGCCTTTTGGACTGGTCATGAAAACCCGCACGCCGCGCTTGCCACGCATGGCATATTCCGCAGCGCTGCCGGTGTCGCCACTGGTCGCGCCAAAGATATTAAGCTCTTCACCACGGCGGGTTAATTCGTATTCAAACAAATTGCCGAGCAACTGCATGGCCATGTCTTTGAACGCCAAAGTAGGGCCGTTAGACAAGGCCTCGACTAACACGCCCTCACCCAAAGGACGCAATGGCACGATTTCTTTTGTACCAAACACAGCCTCGGTGTAAGTCTTGTTGCAAAGCGCCTCCAAGTCGGCAGCAGGAATGTCATCGATATACAAAGACAAGACCTCAAAAGCCAAAGCTGCATAGCCTTGCGTTTGCAAAATCGTGCGCAGGCGTGCAAGGTGCGCATCGTCAATTTGCGGATACTGCTCGGGCAAATACAAGCCGCCGTCGGGCGATAAACCTTCTAGCAATATGTCACAAAACTTTTTGCGTTCAGGATGTCCGCGCGTCGACAAATACAACATCAGTTCAACTCTTCTTTACGAATACGGGTGATGGGTGCTAAGACCGTGCTGAGTTGCTGCATTTGCACCAAGGCTTGGTTCATCTTGGCTTCCACACAGTCGTGCGTCAAGATGATCAAGTCGGTTTGGTTTTCACCCTCACCGGCTTCGCGTTGCAACACCGCATCAATGCTGATAACGGCTTGCGCAAAGATGCCGGTGATTTGCGCCAATACACCCGCTTGGTCTGCGACACGCAAACGCAGGTAGTAACTGGTCACCACTTGCTCCATCGGCAACACAGGCAATTTGCCCATTGCCAGATCAAAGGTCTCCGGCTGGAAAGCTAGATGCGGAACGCGGTTTAGCGGATCGGCCGTTTGCAAACGTGTGACGTCCACCAAGTCTGCGATCACTGCGCTTGCAGTGGGTTCGCTTCCAGCTCCTTTGCCGTAATACAACGTGGTACCTACGGCATCGGCTTGCACCATCACGGCATTCATCGCGCCTTCTACATTGGCAATCAGACGCTTGGCAGGTACTAAGCATGGATGTACACGCAACTCAATGCCATTGGCAGTACGCTTAGAGATACCCAAGAGCTTGATGCGATAACCCAACTGCTCGGCATAGCGTATGTCTTGCGCTTCAAGTTTGGTAATGCCTTCCACATAGGCCTTGTCAAATTGCACAGGCACACCAAATGCGATTGCAGCCATGATGGTGGCTTTGTGTGCAGCATCCACGCCTTCAATATCAAACGTAGGGTCAGCCTCTGCATAACCCAAGGCCTGTGCTTGTTTGAGCACATCACCAAAGGCCAAACCTTTGTCACGCATTTCAGACAAGATGAAGTTGGTCGTGCCGTTGATGATGCCCGCCACCCACTGAATGCGGTTTGCGCTCAAACCTTCGCGCAAGGCTTTGATGATTGGTATGCCGCCTGCAACGGCCGCCTCAAACGCCACCATAACACCCTTTTTATGTGCGGCAGCAAAAATCTCTGTGCCATGAACTGCCAACAAGGCTTTGTTAGCCGTCACCACATGCTTGCCTGCAGCAATCGCTTCGAGCACCAATTGTTTGGCGATGCCGTAGCCGCCAATCAACTCAACCACGATATCGATCTCTGGATTGGCAATCACTTGTCGCGCGTCGTTCACCACTTTCACAGAATTGCCCACGATCGCTTGGGCACGTGCGGTGTCGAGGTCAGCGACCATCGTGACTTGTATCGGGCGACCCGCGCGGCGTTGTATTTCTTCTTGGTTGCGTTTGAGCACTTCAAAAGTGCCACTGCCTACGGTGCCAATGCCTAAAAGGCCAACTTGTATCGGTTTCATACTGCTCGGTGGTTACGGTAGTTTTCTAAAAATTTAGCCATGCGTGAGATGGCTTCGCGCAACTCATCTTCGTGCGGCAAAAAGACCACACGGAAATGGTCTGGGTTGGGCCAGTTAAATCCAGTGCCTTGTACCAACATGACTTTGGTCTCTTGCAGCATTTCTAAGAAAAACTGTTGGTCATCTTCAATGGGATAGACCTTGGGGTCTAAGCGGGGAAATAAATACAGAGCAGCATGCGGTTTGACGCAAGTCACACCAGGGATAGCGGTGATAAGTTCATAGGCCAAATCGCGTTGCTTGCGCAAACGGCCACCCTCACCCACTAAGTCATTGATGCTTTGGTAACCGCCTAACGCAGTTTGAATCGCCCATTGGCCAGGAACGTTGGCGCACAAACGCATGTTGGAGAGCATGTTCAAGCCCTCGATGTAATCGGCCGCTGGCTTTTTGTCGCCAGAAACAATCAACCAACCTGCGCGATAGCCGCATGAACGGTAACTTTTAGAGAGCGAATTGAATGTCAAGGTCAGCACGTCATGGCTCAAGCAAGCAATTGGTGTGTGTTTGACGCCGTCGTACAAAACTTTGTCGTAGACCTCGTCCGCAAAGATGACCAAGCCGTGTTCACGTGCTAAGTCAATGATTTCTTGGAGCAAGGCATTGGAATACAGCACCCCAGTTGGGTTGTTCGGGTTGATCACCACAATCCCTTTGGTGTGGGGCGTTATTTTTTTACGAATGTCGTCGATGTCTGGCATCCAGCCATTGGCTTCGTCGCACAAATAATGCACAGGTGTGCCGCCTGACAGGCTGACTGCAGCCGTCCATAAGGGATAGTCAGGCGCGGGCAACAGTAGTTCGTCGCCATCGTCTAACAAGCCATTGGTAGCCATCACGATCAATTCGCTAGCGCCGTTGCCTAAATAAATATCTTCTAGTCCAACACCCTTGATGCCTTGGCGCTGCGTCTCGTGCATCACCGCTTTGCGTGCACCAAAAATGCCCTTGCTGTCTGAGTAACCCGCCGAATTGGGCAAGTTTCGGATCATGTCCTGCTGGATTTCTTCGGGCGCATCGAATCCAAATACAGCCAAGTTGCCGATATTGAGTTTGATGATTTTTTGACCATCCTCTTCCATTTGACGCGCACGGTCCATGATGGGCCCGCGAATGTCGTAACAGACGTTGGACAGTTTGTTGGATTTTTGAATGGTTCGCAAAGTCCCTCCGAGGGCTCTTTTATAGGGTGAAAACCTATAATTTGACCACACTTCACCCTTCTTTCCCTATGAAACTCCAACCCGATCGCATCGACACACTCTCCGTGACCGGCTATGGCCCAGGTTGGATTGGCATATCAGGAGAAAAAGTCATGCGCAGCATGGTGATCACCTCACTGGGAGAGCAATTTGACTGGGACTGCGCTAACTTTTCCGAGCTCACCTCCGCCCACTTTGCGCGTTTGGCGGATTTATCTGTAGAACTTGTGATTTTTGGCAGTGGTGCACAACTTCGCTTTATTCAACCCGCCTGGGTCTCTCCATTGATGCAACGCGGCATTGGCATGGAAACCATGGACACTTTCGCCGCCTGCCGGACTTTCAATATCTTGGCGGGCGAAGGCCGTAAGGTGGCGGCTGCCCTGGTCGTAGAGGCTCCATAAAGCATTTATCAGAGGGTGGGGCGACCTGCTTGTCCAACCGGGAACATGGCGCAAAGGGCAAGATTAGATTTTCCAGTTAAAATTACTGGTTGCCGTTTGTGGGCGCGGTCTAGACAGTCGCCCCGCTTTTTTGGCCTTCCCACTGTCACACCTGATTGAGCGCTATGGCAATTGTTGTCAATAAACCCCTCCCTGAATTTGAAGCCAACGCCACGGGTGGCATCAAGGTGTCAAATTCATCGCATAACGGCCAGATGCTGGTCTTGTACTTTTACCCCAAAGACAACACCCCCGGCTGCACTACCGAGGCCATGCAGTTTCGCGACAAGTACAAAGACTTTGCCAAAGCTGGTGCCGTTGTATTTGGCGTTTCACGCGACAACATGAAGTCTCATGACGACTTCAAAACCAAACTCGAATTGCCTTTTGAATTGATTGCAGACACAGAAGAAAAAATGTGTCATATGTTTGGTGTGGTTAAAAACAAAATCATGTATGGAAAAAAAGTCAAAGGCATTGAGCGCAGCACCTTTCTGGTGGGTGCTGACGGCACGCTGAAACAAGAATGGCGCGGACTTAAAGTGCCGGGCCATGTAGACGAAGTTCTCAAAGCAGTAAAAGCACTGAAAAAAGCTGGCGGATAACTGACACGAATAAGCCAAATTCATGGGTTATAGTGTTTTCATGACACTGCAAGTTGTGAATGAATCTACCAACAAAAGCCGCCTCGGCCTCCAGGCGGCTTTTTCACTTCTTGTGCGTCTGCATTTTGTTTCAACTCTCTAGCCTATTCACACATGCCCTTGCCACCAGCACCCTCCAAACGCGCCGCACTACTCAATACCGAAGCATTTGATGCACCTGCAAAAACCCGACAAGCCCGTCGCCCCAGTGAACAAGGGGAGTTGATCGAAAGACAAGCCCACAGCCCCTCCGTGGAAGGCTTTGATCGATCCGGCGGTGGCGAATTGCTGCAAGAGTTAACGGCGCCAGATACCTATTCAGGCAAAGCGCAAACCACTGAACGTAAAACAGCCCCCACTACCCGTTCGGCAACCAAACCCAAAAAAGCAAAAAGCACGGGGCCCACTAAGTTATTTGTGCTCGATACCAATGTGTTAATGCACGACCCGATGTGTCTCTACCGCTTTGAAGAGCATGACATTTTCTTGCCCATGATTGTGTTGGAAGAACTCGATAGCAACAAAAAAGGCATGACGGAGGTCGCACGCAATGCGCGCCAAACCAGCCGTTCATTGGATGCACTGGTTGCGCAACACCACGAAGCTGACATCACTACCGGTATCCAACTCAGCGGCACAGGCCACCGTGAAGTTGGCGGACGTTTGTTCTTCCAAACCCAGCCCCTAAATTTCACCCTGCCACCTAGCTTGCCCCAAGGCAAGGCCGACAACCAAATTTTGGGGGTGGTCGAAGCTTTGCGCGTGCAGTATGCGCCGCGTCCTGTGGTGCTGGTATCCAAAGACATCAATATGCGCGTCAAAGCGCGTGCCCTTGGTCTTTTGGCTGAGGACTACCAAAACGACAAAACGCTGGAAGACGGCGACTTACTCTATTCCGGTGCATTGGCGTTGCCCCACGATTTTTGGATCAAGCACGCCAAGTCGGTGGAGAGTTGGCAAAGTGGCAGCCAAACGTTTTACCGTTTGAGCGGCCCCATCGTTCCTGAATTGCATATCAACCAGTTTGTGTATTTCGAGTCTCCTGGTGAACCGAGCTTGTATGCGCGCGTGACCGAGATTCGTGGCAAAACCGTGGTGCTTAAAACGCTGAAAGATTTCAACCATCTCAAAAATGCAGTCTGGGGCGTCACCACCCGCAACCGCGAGCAAAATTTTGCAATGAACTTGCTCACCGATCCTGAGATTGACTTTGTCACGCTCACGGGCACAGCTGGTACTGGTAAAACTTTGATGGCACTTGCTGCGGGCCTGATGCAAGTTTTGGATGACCGTCGCTACACAGAAATCATCATGACGCGCGCCACCGTTAGCGTGGGCGAAGACATTGGTTTCTTGCCAGGTACCGAAGAAGAAAAAATGGGCCCTTGGATGGGGGCTTTGGACGACAACTTAGAAGTGCTGGCCAAAACCGAAACCAGCGCCGGCGAATGGGGCCGAGCTGCTACCAATGAACTGATTCGCAGCCGTATCAAGATCAAAAGTTTGAACTTCATGCGCGGTCGCACCTTCCTCAACAAATATTTGATCATCGACGAAGCGCAAAACTTAACGCCAAAGCAAATGAAAACCTTGATCACCCGTGCGGGTCCTGGTACCAAAATCATTTGTATGGGTAACTTAGCGCAGATCGATACGCCTTATTTGACGGAAGGCTCATCTGGGTTGACCTTTGCAGTAGACCGCTTCAAAGGTTGGCCACATGGCGGACACATCACGCTGGCCCGTGGTGAGCGCTCTCGCTTAGCGGACTTCGCTAGCGACGTGCTTTAAATTTACCCGCCCGCGAAAATCTAATAGTCGCCGTTGCTGTAGCCGCTGGCCAAGCTCTCGAAGCGGGTGATTGGCTTTAAGAAAGCCAGTTTGACCGTTCCGGTGGGGCCGTTGCGGTGTTTACCGATGATGATCTCTGCTACACCAGGTTCTTTCGAATCTTTGTTGTAGTAATCATCACGGTAGATGAACATGATGACGTCCGCGTCTTGTTCAATCGCGCCAGATTCGCGCAAATCACTCATCATGGGGCGCTTGTCGGTACGTGTCTCTACGCTGCGGTTGAGCTGGGACAGTGCAATCACCGGACACTGCAATTCTTTCGCCAACATTTTTAATCCGCGCGAAATTTCACCAATCTCTGTCGCACGGTTGTCTCCGTTACTGCTGCTGGTGTTGCCGCTCATCAATTGCAAATAGTCGACGACGATCAAACCTAACTTGCCACAGGTACGCGCGAGACGGCGCGCGTTGGCACGCAGTTCCATCGGCGTGAGGCTTGGCGTCTCATCGATATGCAACGACACATTGCGCAGCTTCTCCATCGCCTCGGTTAAACGCGGCCATTCTTCTTGGTTCAATTTGCCGGTGCGTAAACGTTGCTGGTCAATGCGCCCAATGGAGCCAACAATACGAATAGCCAATTGCGAAGCGCCCATTTCCATAGAAAACACCGCAACTGGCAGGCCTTCGTTCAAAGCCACGTGCTCAGCAATATTGATAGCCAGCGCCGTTTTGCCCATCGACGGACGCGCAGCAAGCACGATCAAATCGCCCGCCTGCATGCCGGAGGTCATCTTGTCAAAATCCACAAAACCTGAAGGCACGCCCGTGATGTCGTTGGGACTATCGGCCATCTGATTGACGCGGTCTAACAAAATCACTGCCAATTGGTCCATGCTTTGAAAGCCTTGCTTTAGGCGAGAACCTTCCTCACCAATTTGGAAGATTTTTTGCTCGGCTTCGTCCAAGATTTGCGGGACGGGTTTGCCTTGCGTGTTGAATGCGTTGGTTGCTATCTCATCACTGGCGGTCACAAGTTTGCGCAAAATAGCCCGCTCGCGCACTATTTCTGCATAACGCCGGATATTGCTTGCGCTAGGTACATATTGCGCCAGCGAATTCAAATACCCAAGGCCACCCACTTCTTCAGCTTTGCCAATCGACTGCAAATGCTCGTAAACGGTGATGACATCCGCAGGACGCGAGGCGTTGATAAGCGCATGAATCGCCGCATACACCTGCCGATGCTCGTAACGATAAAACACACCCTCCGACAGCAAGTCCGCCACCTGTTCCCACGACTTGTTATCTAACAATAAGCCGCCCAAGACACTCGACTCCGCCTCCATCGAATGCGGCGGTATGCGCAATTGCGCAATTTGCTGGTCGGCTGGGAAGCCTTCGTCAAAGTTGGATAAAACGGCTGACATGGTGTTTTCGTAAAACGTACATCCTAAGCCCTGATGAGCTCAAAGCCTGAGGATAAAGCTGTGGATAAGCGGTGCGTTTGCTGGGGACATTGAAAGAAAAAGCCGCTCATAAGAGCGGCTTCGTCGTTGGCTGAATTGGCTTAAGTCGTTTGAGTTAATGCATTCGCATTAATCAGCCAGAACTGCAACTTGTATTAAGCAGTTTCGCCGTAAACAGAGACAGTGATGTCGACCACCACATCAGTATGTAGAGCAACGCTCACCGTGCTGTCACCTACCAATTTGATAGGGCCTGTAGGCATACGGATTTGTGATTTAGCGACTTCGTAGCCGTTTTTGGTCAGTTCTTCGGCAATATCGAAGTTGGTAACTGAACCGAACAAACGGCCATCTACACCCGCTTTTTGGCTGAGCTTGATGGCAGTACCACCGAGCTTATCGCCTTGGGCTTGTGCAGCAGCCAATTTGGCGGCAGCAGCTTTTTCTAGGTCAGCACGGCGCACTTCGAATTCTTTGATAGCCGAATCAGTGGCGCGACGGGCGCGACCTGAAGGAATCAAGAAGTTGCGAGCGTAGCCGTCTTTAACTTTGACAACTTCGCCAAGGTTTCCAAGGTTAACGACCTTGTCGAGCAGAATGATTTGCATAGTCGTGGCTCCTTAGATCTTGTGTTGGTCGCTGTACGGGACCAAGGCCAAGAAGCGCGCACGCTTGATGGCGGTGTTGAGTTGGCGTTGGTAAATCGCGCGGGTGCCGGTCAAACGGGCAGGAATGATCTTGCCGTTTTCAGCGATGAAGTCACGCAAGGTGTCTACATCTTTGTAGTCGATTTCTTCTACGCCAGTGACTGTGAAGCGGCAAAAACGCTTGCGCTTGAACAACAGCGATTGGGTATTGCGCTTAGGGCGCTTGTCTTTGTTGAATTTCTTAAATGTAGCCATGATCGGGCATCCTATGAAATGTGCTGAAAATCTTGAATATGAAGAACAATCTGTTTGCTGTTGCGCGGTGAGGAAATGAATCCGGTGAACCTGAACTCTTGACCCAAGGGCTGCTGAACCAATCGTTCAGCCACACTGCCTAGGGCCACTGCTTTGAGATTTGCTTTGACTTGCCTGGTTTGTCCAGCTTCTTGCACATCTGACCCGTGTTCGAGTCGCATGTCAAGGGCGGGCAATCCGGCAGGGGTGTATCGCATGGCCGAAGCCTCTACGATGCAAGCACTCAAAACTAGTAGGTTCACACCTCGCAATAACTAGAGGTTTATGCCGAGTACTCAGCCTGTTGTGATTTGCGGGCTTCCTCGCGCTCCACGGTTTTCATCATCGAAGATGGACCGGTATCTGCTTTTTTACGTAAAACAGTGAGGTGACGCAAGACAGCATCGTTGAACTTGAAAGCGTGTTCCAACTCCGTCATGACGTCTTGGTTGGCTTCAATATTCAGGCAGATGTAGTGGGCTTTGGCCAACTTGTTGATCATGTAGGACAACTGACGGCGTCCCCAATCTTCAACACGGTGAATGGCACCACCACCAGCGGTGATCATGCCTTTGTAACGCTCGAGCATGGCAGGAACCTGCTCGCTTTGATCCGGATGGATCAACAAAATGATTTCGTAATGACGCATAGACACTCCTTATGGATGGAGCTGCTCGCGGCGTCTGTCGCAATGCAGCAAGGTGGAAAGCCCACTATTGTAGTCTATTTGGCTAACATTTTCCAGGTCTCGATCACGCTGTCAGGGTTGAGCGAGATCGAATGGATACCTTCGTCGGCCAGCCAATGGGCGAAATCGGGGTGGTCGCTAGGGCCTTGGCCACAAATTCCGACGTATTTACCTTGGGCTTTGCAAGCGGTAATCGCTTGTTTGAGCAGCACTTTGACGGCAGGGTCGCGCTCATCAAAGTCGGCCGCCAACAATTCCAAGCCTGAGTCACGGTCCAAACCAAGGGTGAGTTGGGTCAAGTCGTTCGATCCGATGGAGAAGCCATCAAAGAACTGCAAGAACTCATTGGCCAGAATGGCATTGCTGGGCACTTCACACATCATGATGATCTTGAGTTCGTTCTCGCCACGTTGGAGTCCGTGCTGCGCCAACAGTTGGGTGACGCGTTCTGCCTGCTTCAAGGTGCGCACAAAAGGCACCATCACTTGCACATTGGTCAAACCCATGTCTGAGCGCACGCGACGGATCGCCTCACACTCCATCGCAAAAGCTTCCCGAAAATCTTCGCTGATATAGCGCGCAGCACCCCTGAAACCCAACATGGGGTTTTCCTCTTCTGGCTCATAGCGGCTGCCGCCAATGAGTTTGCGGTATTCGTTGGACTTGAAGTCCGACAAACGCACGATCACCGGTTTAGGCCAGAACGCCGCAGCGATGGTCGCTACGCCTTCGGCTACTTTGTCGACGTAGAAAGCGCGTGGCGAAGCATGTCCGCGGGCCACAGATTCGACGGCCTTCTTCAAATCGGCGTCTACATTGGGGTAATCCAAAATCGCTTTGGGATGCACGCCGATGTTGTTGTTGATGATGAATTCCAAGCGCGCCAAGCCCACGCCGTCGTTGGGTAGTTGGCAAAAATCGAACGACAACTGTGGATTACCTACGTTCATCATGATCTTGGTTTTGATCTGCGGCATGGTTCCGCGCTCTACTTCGGTCACCTCGGTCTCTAATAGACCGTCGTAAATGTGTCCGGTGTCACCCTCTGCGCAACTCACGGTGACCAACGTGCCTTCTTTTAAATGCTCGGTGGCGTCGCCACATCCCACCACCGCTGGAATACCTAATTCACGCGCAATGATGGCGGCATGACAAGTGCGTCCGCCCCGATTGGTCACGATGGCGCTAGCGCGTTTCATCACGGGTTCCCAATTGGGGTCGGTCATGTCAGTGACCAACACATCACCGGGTTGCACTTTGTCCATTTCACTAATGCTGTGCACCAAACGCACTGGGCCAGTACCAATTTTTTGCCCGATCGCACGTCCGTGCGCCAGCACCGTGCCGTGCCCTTTGAGTTTGTAACGTAGTTCCGATTGGCCCTTTTGCTGGCTTTTCACCGTCTCGGGGCGCGCCTGCAAGATGTATAGCAAACCGTCGTTGCCGTCTTTGCCCCATTCAATGTCCATGGGACGACCGTAGTGCTGTTCGATGACCAATGCATATTGCGCGAGTTGCTCCACTTCGGTGTCGGTCAATGAGTAGCGGTTACGCAACTCGGTGGGTACATCGGTGGTTTTCACCAGATGTCCGCTGGCCTTTTTTTCTTCGGGAGAAGAAAACTCCATTTGGATCAACTTAGAACCTAAATTGCGGCGAATCACAGCGCGCTTGCCAGCTTTCAACATGGGCTTATGCACATAAAACTCGTCAGGGTTGACTGCGCCTTGCACGACCGTCTCTCCTAAGCCATAGCTCGATGTGATGAACACCACATCTTCAAAACCTGACTCGGTATCGATGGTGAACATCACGCCCGCCGCGCCCAAATCAGAACGCACCATCCGTTGCACGCCTGCGGACAAGGCTACATCCGCATGCGCAAATCCTTTGTGGACGCGGTAACTGATAGCGCGGTCGTTGTAGAGCGAGGCAAAAACCTCTTTCATTTTGTGCAGCACTTCTTCAATACCGACCACGTTTAAGAAGGTTTCTTGTTGGCCTGCAAAAGAAGCGTCGGGTAAATCCTCTGCTGTGGCAGAGGAACGCACTGCAAAAGACGCTTGCACATTTCCAGCGCTGAGTATGGCGAATGCCTCGCGAATCGCTTTTTCTACATCTGCAGGATAAGGTTGCGCCAAGACCAATGTGCGGATTTCAGCGCCAACTTGGGCCAAAGCACGCACATCTTCTATATCTAGAGCATTGAGCTTGGCATTGATTTTCTCGGTCAAGCCATCATGCGCTAGAAAAGCACGGAATGCATGCGCAGTGGTGGCAAAGCCGGTCGGCACACGAACGCCGGAGGGAAGTTGGGAAATCATCTCGCCGAGACTGGCATTTTTGCCACCAACCGACTCGACGTCGGTCATCCTCAGGTTTTCAAACGGTACGACCAAGGCGGTCGCAGAAAAAAGTGCTGACATGGGAAGGCTCCAAAAGTTAAAACGTGCGAGGCCATGCAGCGAGCGCTACTTTGTACTTTTATGCGTGTGGGGCTTATCTGCATGGCTAAATTCGGATAATCTTCCCATTGTAGTTAGCCAACCCCGCTTTTAAAAAGAACAACTCCCATGCCAAATCCAACCGTATTCTTTATCTCTGACGGCACGGGTATCACCGCAGAAACCTTCGGTAACGCCATTTTGGCGCAGTTTGAACTCAAGTTCAGGCATGTGCGCTTGCCATTTGTTGACTCGGTTGATAAAGCGCATCAAGCAGTGCGTCAAATCAACCACACTGCAGAGATAGAAGGACGCAAACCCATTGTCTTCACCACTCTGGTAAATGAAGAAGTGCTCAAAGTCATCATTGACGGCAGCAAAGGCATGATGCTCGACATGTTTGCCACCTTTGTGAACCCGCTAGAAGCAGAGTTGGGTATCAAATCTAACCATCGCATTGGTCGTTTTTCAGACGCCAGCAAGAGTAAGGAATACCACGACCGTATCGAAGCCATCAATTTTTCTCTATCGCATGACGACGGCCAACTCAATAGTGATTTAGAACTCTCCGATGTGATTTTGGTGGGTGTTAGCCGCAGCGGCAAAACGCCGACCAGTTTGTATTTGGCGATGCAACATGGTTTGAAAGCAGCGAACTACCCGCTCATACCCGACGACTTTGAACGAAAACAGTTACCCCTTGCTTTACTCCCGTTCAAAAAGAAAATGTTCGGTTTAACGATACAACCCGATCGCTTGAGTGAAATTCGCAACGAGCGGCGACCTAACTCTAACTATGCCAACCTTGTTAATTGCCGTTACGAAGTGGCTGAAGCCGAATCCATGATGCGCCGCGCTGGCATTCGCTGGTTATCCACCACGCATAAAAGCATTGAAGAAATTGCCACAACTATTTTGCAAGAAATCAGTCCAGAGCGATTGACGTATTGAACCGTCAGAAAATATTTACAAGCCTAAAGCTGCAATACCTGCTTTTGCAATCTGTGCATCTTCGTTAGATTTCACGCCACTCACACCAACAGCACCGATACAAATACCGTCTTTTATGATGGGCACACCCCCTTCGAGCATGCCCTGCAAGTAAGGCGCACTCAGAAACGAAAAGCGACCGTTGTTGATCACGTCTTCGTAAACCTTGCTCTCGCGTCGGCCCAATGCTGCCGTTGTGGCTTTGGCGGGTCCAATATGCGCAGAGATGGTTGCAACGCCATCCATACGGTGCATTCCCAACAAATGGCCGCCATCGTCGACCACCGCGATCACCACGGCCCAGTTGTTTTTGACTGCTTCCGCTTCTGCAGCAGCAAGAATGGCTTTTGTGTCAGAGAACTCTAAAAAGGATTTGTTTTTCATATAAAGATGCAGAAACTATTGATTTGGCTCAAAGCATACCCATCTATTTCCTCGTAAACCCTTTTAAAAACTAGGATTTACACCAAGCTTTCTAAAACCAATTGCCCTAAAATGGGTGAATCTGCATGTGCAGGTATTTACAGGAGATCGTGACATGAACGACCATATCCAATCAGTTGAGTACTACGACGTTTTATCTAGCGAAGACCGCAACCGCGTCTTACGCAATACTTATTGGTTGCTTGCTGTCAGCATGCTGCCAACAGTTTTAGGTGCATGGGTCGGAGTGGCCTCAGGTATTAGCTACGCCTTGTCTGGTGGCTTGGGCATGATTTTGATGCTCGTAGGCGCATTTGGATTCATCTACGCCATTGAAAGAACCAAGCACTCCGCCACTGGCGTGTATGTCTTATTGGGCTTCACCTTCTTCATGGGACTCATGCTTTCGCGCATGATTGCCATGGTCTTGGGCTTTAAAAACGGTGCTGAGTTGGTGATGACTGCCTTTGGCGGCACAGCTGGCGTCTTTTTCGCAATGGCAAGTTTGTCTTCTGTTATCAAACGCGACATCTCCGGCTTGGGCAAATGGCTCATGGTTGGCGTTATCGTATTGATGGTTGGTAGCATCATCAACATATTTGTCGGCTCTTCCACTGGCATGGTGGTAATTTCAATCTTGTCTATGGCCATCTTCAGCGCTTTCATGTTGTATGACCTCAAGCAAATCATGGATGGCGGCGAGACCAATTACATCAGCGCCACACTCACCCTCTACCTTGACGTACTCAACGTCTTCCAAAGCTTGTTGGCTTTGCTGGGTATCTTTGGTGGTGAACGCGAATAACTTACTTATTGGTTATCAAACAAAAAAGGGGCTTAGGCCCCTTTTTTGTTTGTCTTAGAAATTTTGACTCTGTGTCATCGTGCATGGCCCTACGCATCCAACGCAAAGTTATGTAGGCAAATCAAATACCGCCATACTTTCCACATGGGCGGTATGCGGGAACATATTGACTGCGCCTGCGGCACTGCAGGTATAGCCAGCAGCATTGACTAACAAACCAGCGTCACGCGCCAAAGTAGCAGGGTTACAGCTGACATACACAATGCGCTTTGGTGGATTCCAACCTTGCCTTAACTCAGGTTGTTGATTTAGGGTTGCCAAGGCTTGCGCCAATGCAAATGCGCCTTCGCGAGGCGGATCGACTAGCCATTTATCTGCCGTGCCATCAGCCACCAACAACTCAGGCGTCATATCAAACAAATTACGCGCAGCAAATTGTGTTGGGGCAAAAGCTGTCTTAGGTTGTGATTGGTTCCACGTTAAGTTATCACGTGCGCGCGCAACCAAGGCTTCGCTTCCCTCAATCCCCAACACTTGACCAGCCGTGGTGGCAATGGGCAAGGTGAAATTTCCTAAACCGCAAAACCAATCGATTACACGCTCATGGGCTTCTGCGCCGAGCAATCGCAAAGCGCGCGTCACCAACACACGGTTGATATGCGGATTGACTTGCGTAAAGTCTGTAGGTTTGAAAGGCATCGTCACGCCGAACTCTGGTAATTCGTAAGCGAGTTGCTCTTGCGATTGACCCTCTAGCAAGGTGACCGTATCGGGGCCTTTAGATTGAAGCCACCACTGCACATGGTGTTTCGTTGCGAAAAGTTTGAGTAAATCAACATCGCCACCAGACAGTGGCTCTAAATGTCGCAAAACTAAAGCCGTCACGTGGTCGCCACATGCCAACTCAATCTGAGGGCATGTCGCACGGGCTTCTAAGCTTTCAATCAAAGCCCTCAAAGGCATCAGCAACGCATTGATATGCGGTGGCAGCACCGGGCAAGTTTGCATATCCGCCACATAGCGGCTTTTGCGCTCATGAAAACCCACCAGCACCGTGCCTTTTTTCAGCACATCGCGCACTGAAAAGCGGGCCCGGTAGCGGTATCCCCACGTGGGGCCGTAAATAGGACGCAAAATATTTTCAGGCTTGACCTTGCCCAAATGCCAGAGGTTGTCTTCCATAGCGCGCTGCTTGACAGCCACTTGTGCATTGGCTTCTAGGTGCTGCATCTTGCAACCCCCACAAGCACCCGCATGCAAACCAAAGTGCGGGCAACCTGGGCGCACGCGTTGCGATGACTCGTGCACCACCTCTAGCAAAGAGCCCATCTCCCAATTATTTTTTTTGCGGTGGATGTTGGCGCGCACCGCCTCAAATGGCAATGCGCCTTCTACAAAAACAACCTTGCCATCTGCTCGATGCGCAACACCTTGCGCTTCGAGGTCCATTGACTCAATCTGCAGCAGGTTGTCCGTCATCAATTGACGGGCAAATATTTGGCTGGGTCAACGGGTTTACCTTGACGACGGATTTCAAAATGCAACTTCACCTGATCGGCATCGCTATTGCCCATCTCAGCAATTTTTTGACCGCGCTTGATTGTTTGGTCTTCTTTCACCAACAAACTTTGGTTGTGCGCGTAAGCCGTCAGATATGTGTTGTTGTGCTTGATGATGACCAAATTGCCGTAACCACGTAAACCAGAACCTGCATACACCACCTTGCCGTCTGCAGCAGCAAGCACAGGATCACCCGCTTTACCTGCAATGTCTACACCTTTGTTTTTGACTTCATCAAACCCAGCAAGCAGATTGCCACGTGTGGGCCATTGGAAAGAAACCGCTTCTTCTGCTGTGTCAGCGGTTGCCATATTATTTGCAGGTGTTGCATTGGTAGGTGCAGACGCTGCCGAAGCCGGCGGCTTAACAGCTGCAGCATTTACGGCGGGCGCTGGCGCACTAGCAGCAGTTGCTGGAGCTGGGCTTGTCACCACATTGGTCGATGTAACGGGTCGCACGACTACGCCCGTTTCTTCTGGCGGGGCTACGCGTAAGACTTGGCCAGTTTCAATGAGATTGGGGTTCTCAATATTGTTCCAACGCGCTATATCACGCCAGCTTTGGCCGCTGTCCATGCCAATGCGAATCAGCGTATCGCCCGACTTGACGCTGTAGTAGCCAGGTTTACCAGCGTTGTCTGCCCCAGCAATCATCTTGGCAGGGGCTTTTGCTGCATTGGGAGAGCGGTCTTCCACAGGCGCTGGACGATTTTTGTTGGCGCAACCCGCGAGTACGCACACGCTCAGCAACGCCAACAACATCCAATGTCCAATACGTCTCATGCACATCTCTCCAGCATCAAGCAATCCCAGATTTTAGAGGTACGAAGAGCACTGGCTCAAGCAAGACTTGTTTCAATCCTTGCGCCGTCTTGTCGATCACCACCAAAGCCTGTTGCCCTGACGCATCTTGCATAGGCGCCACAATGCGCCCGCCCACAGCGAGTTGGTCCATCCAAGTTTGCGGAATGGCTTCGCCGCCTGCCGCCGCAATGATGGCGCTGTAAGGCGCCCCCTTGGCATAGCCCAACATGCCGTCGCCAAAAATCACATGCACATTGGGTAGGCGCATGGGTCTTAAGTTTTCTCTTGCCTTGTCGTGCAATCCACGCAAGCGTTCAATGCTGTAGACCTCACGCGCTACTAAAGACAACACTGCTGCTTGGTAACCACAGCCCGTGCCAATCTCTAAAACACGTCCCATCATCTGCCCTTGCACGCCTGGCGCTTCTCTGAGCAAGGCAATCATGCGCGCCACCACATTGGGTTTAGAAATAGTTTGACCTAAGCCTATGGGCAAACTGGTATCTTCGTACGCTTGGTTGGCTAACGCACTGTCGACAAAGCGATGCCGCTCAATGCGTCCCATGGCTTCCAGTACACCTGTGTCTTCAATACCTTGTTGCGCTAACTTTTGCACCATGCGCGCGCGCACGGTAGAAGAATCTAATCCAAAACCGGTAGCAGTATTGGTAGGTACCGTTTTGGGCTTGGTGGGTTTACTACCCGTATCGAGTTTGGCAGGGAAACTCGGCCGCTCTTTCATGCCAGGCGTCCGTTCAAACGCTGCCCCCATGTTGCAAGGCTGTCGTGTTCGGTTAAATCCACTTGCAAGGGCGTGACAGAGCAGTGGCCTTCAAAAGTGGCGTGGAAATCAGTGCCTTCGCTATCGTCTTTGGCTGGCCCAGCACTGCCAATCCAATACATGGTGTCACCCCGTGGGCTGATTTGGGTAATCACACGCTCTGCTGCGTGGCGCCGGCCTAATCGTGTAACTTTTAATGGTTTTATTTTATCCAGTGGTTTGTTAGGAATATTCACATTCAACAACCAAGGGGCGCCTCCAACTAGTCCATTGGCCATCACGTCTTGCACCAATGCACGGGCTTTGGCAGCAGCCGCATCGATATGTGCCCAACCTTTTGCTACTTGCGAAAATGCAATTGAGGGGATGCCAAACAAATAGCCCTCCATAGCAGCACCCACCGTGCCCGAATAAATCGTGTCGTCGCCCATATTGGCGCCATTGTTGATGCCAGAGACCACCAAATCAGGCTTGTATCCCAACAGTCCAGTCAATGCGATATGCACACAGTCTGCCGGCGTGCCATTGATATAACGAAAACCATTGCTGGATTGATGCACATACAAAGGTGAATGCAAAGTCAACGCATTCGATTTAGCGCTATTGTTTATCTCAGGTGCTACCACCTCCACGCGCCCTAAATCTTTCAGGGCTTCGTACAGAGCAACGATGCCAGCGGCTTGGTAACCATCGTCGTTAGAAATCAGAATATTCATGCAAACTTTCAGTGATATTTGATTGTAGGGTTAGCCCGCGACACTTCTAGCACCAGTTACAAATCCCCTATCATCACCGTAAATATTTAAAGGAGACTTTTGTGCACGCATGGCTTTGTGAAAACCCTATCGGTGTAGATGCCCTCAATTGGAAATCGGTACCCACACCCGAACCCAAAGCTGGTGAAGTGCGCATTCGCATTGAAGCCGCAAGCTTGAATTTTCCCGATCTATTGATCGTGCAAAACAAATACCAAATGAAACCGCCTCTGCCCTTCGTGCCCGGCTCTGAATATGCGGGAATCATCGAAGCTGTGGGCGAAGGCGTCACACATCTCCAAGTTGGCCAAGCAGTTGCTTGCCTGAGTGGCACCGGTGGTTTTGGAACACACACTCTGGCCCCCGCTAAATTGTGTATGCCTTTGCCAGCAGGTTTTGGATCGGTCGATGCAGCTGCCTTCATCATGACCTATGCCACGTCACACCATGCTTTACTGGACCGCGGTCAACTTAAAGCGGGTGAAACAGTTTTGGTTCTGGGCGCTGCTGGTGGTGTGGGGACTGCCGCCATTCAAATTGCCAAAGCATCAGGTGCGAGGGTGATTGCCGCCGCATCTACACAAGAAAAATGTGACCTTTGCATGGCGCAAGGTGCAGACGCAACGATCAACTACAGCCTAGATAATTTCCGTGAACGCATCAAAGAACTGACCGACGGCAAAGGGCCTGATGTGATTTACGACCCTGTGGGTGGCGAGTATGCAGAACCTGCATTCAGATCTATCGCATGGCGTGGGCGTTATTTGGTAGTGGGCTTTGCGGCTGGTCCTATTCCTGCATTGCCTTGGAATTTAGCCTTACTTAAAGGCGCGTCTATCGTGGGTGTTTTCTGGGGCGATTTCTCGCGCCGTGAAAGTGCAGCGAATGCGGCCATGATGCAAGAGCTAACCCAGTGGTATGGACAAGGAAAAATCAAACCTGTGATTCACAAAACCATGCCCATGGCAGAACTTAAAGCGGCTTATGCGGAGATGGGGTCGCGCGGGGTGATGGGTAAGTTGGTGATGGTGAACTAGTTCAATGAACTTAGGTCAAGCAAAAGTCTCTGCGTATTTGAACAACGGGGCTTTTGCATCCTTTGCAACCAATTTGGGTTCAAAGTTAAAAGGCCAATCAATTTTCAGTTCTGGGTCTGACCACAAGACGCTTCGCTCGTGTTCTGGATGATAGTAGTCGGTAGTTTTATATAAAAATTCAGCTGACTCACTCAACACCACAAAGCCATGGGCAAAACCTTCGGGCACCCATAACTGGCGTTTGTTATCCGCACTTAAATGTGTCCCTACCCACTTGCCAAATTGCTTGGACGAGCGTCGCATATCTACCGCCACGTCAAACACTTCACCCTGTGTGACACGCACCAATTTGCCTTGTGGATGTTGAATTTGATAGTGCAATCCACGCAACACACCTTGTCCAGATTTACTGTGGTTGTCCTGCAAAAATTGCACATCTAATCCCGTAGCATGCAAAAAATCGCGGCTATTGAAGCTCTCAAAAAAGAAACCGCGTGCATCTCCAAAAACCTGAGGTTCCAGAATTAAAACGCCATCCAACGAAGTAGGGCTAACTTGATAAGGCATCTGGTTATTTCAGTAAATTCAAAAGGTATTGGCCGTAGCCATTCTTAGCCAGCGGCGTAGCTAGCTTTTGCAATGCGGCAGCATCAATCCAGTTTTGCACAAAGGCGATTTCCTCTGGGCATGCCACCATCAAGCCTTGGCGTTTTTGCAAAGTAGCAATAAAACTGGCGGCTTCCATCAAGCTCTCATGTGTGCCCGTGTCTAGCCAAGCAAAACCGCGGCCCATGATTTCAACACTGAGTTGCCCCATTTCTAAATAGCGTTTGTTGACATCTGTGATCTCTAACTCGCCACGGTGTGAAGGTTTGACATTGGCCGCAATGTCGCAAACCTGTTCGTCATAAAAATACAAGCCTGTCACCGCGTAATTAGATTTTGGCTGCGCTGGCTTTTCTTCAATCGATAGGGCACGTTGCTGCGCATCAAACGCCACCACACCATAGCGTTCTGGATCTGTCACGTGGTAGGCAAATACGCTGGCACCATGCTGTCTCGCATTCGCACTTTGCAATTGCTTGACCAAGTCATGGCCATAAAAAATGTTGTCACCCAGGACCAAAGCGCTTGGATGGTTGTGTACAAAGTTTTTACCAATGATGAAGGCCTGGGCCAATCCATCTGGGCTAGGTTGCACCGCATATTCAATATGCATACCCCACTGGCTTCCGTCGCCCAACAAATCTTGAAAGCGTGGGGTGTCTTGTGGGGTGGAGATCACCAAGACCTCACGGATACCACTCAACATCAAAGTAGTCAGTGGGTAATAAATCATGGGCTTGTCGTACACCGGCATGAGTTGTTTGCTCACCGCTTGTGTCACCGGATAAAGGCGAGTGCCTGAACCGCCTGCCAAGATGATGCCTTTGCGTTGCTTAGTCATGGTTTTATGCGACTTGAAGGGGATGTGGATTTGATTGGGGCTAGGGTTTAACAGCCTTGCAGTTAGACCAATTTAATTAGATTAAGGCGTCTAGTATGGCATCAACCCCTACCTGCCATGCAGTCAACTCTATGCCAAAGGTGGATCGTATTTTCTCTGTATTCAAACGTGAGTTAGCAGGCCGTGGTGCTGGCAATGGATAGGCGCTGGTTGGTATGGGCTCGATCGATTCAGGTTTGCATGTGAGATGTGCGCCGCGTTTTAAAGCACCAGCGACGACATATTGCGCATAAGCATGCCAAGAGGTTTCGCCAACAGCCGCAAGGTGATAGGTACCAAATCTTGCATCATCTTTTGCTGCAGGCAACATAGTCTGCAATATGTCGACAGTTACTTTAGCTAACAAATCAGTAGATGTAGGAACACCTATTTGATCTGCCACGACCCGCAAACTGTCTCGCTCGGCAGCCAGTCGCAACATGGTTTTTAAAAAATTATTGCCATGTGCACCCACCACCCAACTGGTTCGCAAAATCAAATGCTTGCGGCAATGTTGTCGCACTGCGCATTCTCCTAGCCATTTGCTTTGTCCGTAGGCGGAAAGTGTGTTGAGTGCATCGTCCTCTGCCCATGGCTTATCACCAGCACCGTCAAATACGTAGTCGGTTGAATAGTGCACCAAGACAGCATCCACCGACTGGGCTAGTTCAGCCAATACGCCAACGGATTGGGCATTGACTTGCAAAGCTATAGCTTGCTCAGTTTGTGCTTTATCCACTGCGGTGTAAGCAGCAGCGTTGACGATCACGTGCGGTTGGAATTTTTTAATGACGGGCAACAAGTTATCGCGTAGGGCAAAGGCGTTCGACAAATCTGCTTCGCTTCGCGTCAAAGCCCTAACCTCTCCCAGAGGTTTTAAGACGTTTGCAAGCTCGAATCCGAGTTGGCCATTCGCACCCAACAATAAAACACGGTAGCTTGACTTATTGGTGAGGGGCATTACTCACCCACCATAGTGCTTGTCTAGCCATTGCCTGTAAGCGCCACTGGTTACACCCTCAACCCAAGATTGGTTGGAGAGATACCACTGCACCGTTTTACGAATACCTGTCTCAAACGTTTCGCGAGGCTTCCATCCAATTTCACGCTCCATCTTGCTGGCATCCATCGCATAACGCCTGTCATGGCCTGGGCGATCTTTCACATAGGTGATTTGGTCTGCGTAGGCCTTGCCATCTGCGCGAGGTTGTAACTCATCCAAGATGGTGCACAAGGTATTCACTACATCTAGGTTGGCTTTTTCATTCCACCCGCCAATGTTGTAGCACTCACCCACTCTGCCCGCTTCCAATACACGCGCGATCGCACGGCAGTGGTCTTCTACATACAGCCAGTCACGCACTTGTTGGCCATCGCCGTAAATGGGTAATGGTTTTCCTGCCAATGCATTCAAAATGACCAATGGAATCAACTTCTCTGGAAAGTGATACGGGCCGTAGTTGTTGCTGCAATTAGTGGTGATAACAGGCAAACCATAGGTGTGGTGCCAAGCACGCACCAGATGGTCGCTCGCCGCCTTAGTTGCTGAATAAGGGCTGTTGGGTTCGTAAGGATTAGTCTCTGTAAAAGGCGCATCCGTGGCTGACAAAGTTCCATAAACCTCGTCTGTACTCACATGCAAAAACCTAAATGACTTTTGGTCTAACTCTGGATGGCTCTCTGGCAACTTAGACCAATAAGCACGCACGCTTTCTAGTAAATTGAAAGTACCCAACACATTAGTCTGGATAAATTCTCCAGGCCCATGGATCGAACGATCAACATGGCTCTCTGCCGCAAAATTTAGTACAGCACGCGGTTGGTATTTGGTGAGTAAATCTGCTACCAATTCGCGGTCACCGATATCACCATGAACGAATACATGGCGCTTGTCGTATTTGAGATCCTCTAGATTTGCCAAGTTACCTGCATAGGTCAATTTGTCTAGATTGATCACCGTCTCATTGGACGAGGACAACCAAGTATGAACAAAGTTGCTACCAATAAAACCTGCGCACCCCGTGACCAAAATTGTCATTTAGAACCCTCGGGATTTGCGCGACCATATTTGTCTTCGAATCGCACAATATCGTCTTCACCCAAGTAAGAACCTGATTGCACCTCGATCAAATGCAAAGCAACTTTGCCTGGGTTCTCTAGCGAATGGACGATACCGACCGGAATGTAGACCGATTGGTTTTCGGTGACCATGCGTTCTTCTTCACCAATACGCACCAACGCCGTTCCAGAAACCACCACCCAATGCTCGGCACGGTGGTGGTGCATTTGCACCGATAACTTAGCCCCTGGGTTAACAGTGATGCGCTTGACCTGAAAACGCTCGCCGTGGTCCACCGAGTCGTAAGAACCCCATGGGCGGAAAACCTCGCGGTGCAAATCGACTTCAGGACGTTTCTGCGCTTTGAGTTGGTCAACTACTTTTTTCACGTCTTGGGCTTTGTCTTTGTGCGCGACCAAGACTGCGTCTGATGTCTCTACCACTACCAAATCTTGCACACCAATGAGCGAGACCAATCGTCTGTCGGCATGCACAAAACTATTGCTTGTGTCATGCAAGATGACATCGCCTCTCACAGCATTGCCCTGCGCATCTTGCGGCAACACTTGCCAGACCGCAGACCAGGCGCCCACATCATTCCAACCTGCATCAAGAGGAACTACTACTGCTTTTTTAGTGCGCTCCATCACCGCATAGTCGACCGAGTCAGACGGACATTTGGCAAACGCTTCTGCGTCTAAGCGCACAAACTCAAAATCTTTTTTCGACGCATTCCATGCAGCCTGACAGGCTGCATGCATATCAGGGTTACAAGTTGCCAGCTCTTCTAAAAACACCGACGCTTTGAACATGAACATGCCACTGTTCCATGTGTACCCACCATCTTGGATATAGGCTTGCGCAGTTTCGAGATTGGGTTTCTCCACAAACTTTTCTACTGGCACTGCCCTTTCGGGGTTCAATGCTTTAGCGGCTTTTACATAGCCATAACCAATTTCCGCATGGGTTGGAACAATACCAAAGGTCACCATGCTGCCAGCTTCAGCTGCTTGCAAACCTACCACCACAGCGCGGTGAAAAGCAGGCACATCGGCAAACACGTGGTCAGAAGGCAAGACTAACAAGACAGGATCTTCATCTTTAGGCGCAGTTGCCAGCGCAGCAAAAGCAGCAGCGGCAATCGCTGGTGCCGTGTTACGCGCCACAGGCTCTAACAAAATATCTGCAGGGGTAACGCCCATCTCGCGGCATTGCTCGCCAACTAAAAATCTGTGGTCTGCGTTGGCCACAATGATGGGATGCACTGGCAATTTGCCATTCGTGCCTTCCAAGCGCTTTAAGGTCAGCTGAAAAAGACTCAGCGTATCTGTCACTCCCAAAAACTGCTTGGGTCGCATCGAGCGCGACAAAGGCCACAAACGTGAGCCACTTCCACCCGACAGAATGACTGGAATCATGTGATTAGCGACCTATTCCGAAATAGCTAAACCCACGCTCGCGCATACGTGCTGGCTCGTACAGATTTCTTCCGTCAAATATGACCGGGGTTTTCAAAGCCTTGTGAATACCATCAAAGTCAGGCGCTTTGAATTGGCGCCACTCCGTCATGATGGCCAAAGCGTCTGCACCTGAAAGCGCCGCTTCTTTGGTGCCACACAACATCAGTTCGGCGCGCGCACCATAAATATGTTGCACCTCTTCCATCGCGGCCGGGTCATAGGCTTGCACTTTGGCACCGGCTTGCCACAAAGCTTCCATCAATATGCGGCTGGGTGCTTCGCGCATATCGTCGGTATTAGGTTTGAAAGACAAGCCCCAAAGCGCGATAGTTTTGCCTTTGAGATTGCTTTTGAAATACGTGTTGATCTTGTCAAACAAGACACGTTTTTGGTCGTGGTTACGGGCTTCTACTGCCTCAAGCAATTTAGGCTGAAATCCCAGTTGTTGCGCGGTATGCACCAAGGCACTTACGTCTTTAGGAAAGCAACTGCCACCATAACCAGCACCAGGGTAAATAAAGTGGTAACCAATGCGCGAGTCGCTACCAATGCCTTGGCGCACGTCTTCAATATCAGCACCTAAACGCTCGGCCAAGTTTGCCATCTCGTTCATAAAACTAATTTTGGTGGCCAACATGCAATTGGCAGCGTACTTGGTCAACTCAGCACTGCGCACACCCATTACCAAAATTTTGTCGTGGTTGCGGTTGAAGGGTTCATACAACTCACGTAATATTTTTTCAGCCCGCGCACTGTCGGTGCCAATCACAATGCGGTCAGGTCGCTGGCAGTCAGCAACTGCCGCACCTTCTTTGAGAAACTCAGGGTTAGACACCACATCAAATTCAAAGTCGACGCCACGTTCTTTGAGAACTTGGCTGACAGCATCGCGTACCTTGTCGGCTGTGCCAACAGGAACAGTCGATTTATCCACAATCACTGCATAACCGTGAATATGTTGTGCAATAGTTTGGGCGACTTTCAGTACATGTTTCAGATCAGCACTACCGTCTTCATTGGGCGGGGTTCCCACCGCAATGAATTGAATCTCTGATTGGGCTATGGCCTCAGCAGCATTGGAAGTAAATTGCAAACGGCCTTCTGCAAAATTACTTTTGACCAAGGGCTCCAAGCCGGGCTCAAAAATGGGGATCTCGCCTTTGCGTAACCGCGCCAGCTTATCTTCGTCAATATCAACGCAAATCACTTGGTGCCCCGCGTCAGCAAGAATCGCTCCTTGCACCAATCCCACGTACCCCGTGCCAAATACAGAAATTTTCATAAGTAAAATCGATTTATTTGCGAATATGTCATTTTGACAGATTAATATTTCATGACTGTTACGTAACGCTTCCGTAACAATCTCACTACATCTCTTAACTTCCAGATATCGGCGCTAAGTTCTCTCACCACACATCCATGGATATTTCAAAATGAACGACATCAAAAAAGCCGTATTTCCTGTTGCAGGCCTTGGCACCCGCTTTTTGCCAGCCACCAAAGCAAGTCCTAAGGAAATGCTGTGCATCGTAGATAAGCCATTGATTCAATACGCGGTAGAAGAAGCCATTGAAGCCGGTATTACTGAGATGATTTTTGTCACAGGTCGTAGCAAACGCAGCATCGAAGACCACTTTGACAAATCTTTTGAACTCGAACACGAGTTAGAACAAAAAAATAAAACTGCACTTTTGGAGTTAGTGCGCAATATCAAACCCGCCAATGTGAATTGCGTCTATGTGCGTCAACCCGAGGCCTTAGGACTTGGTCACGCTGTGAACTGCGCTGCCAAATTGGTAGGCAACGATCCCTTTGCAGTGATCTTGGCAGACGACTTACTCGACCACCAACCCGGCGTATTGAAACAAATGGTGGAAATGTTTAAGCACTATCGCAGTTCTATCGTGGCAGTCGAAAAAATACTGCCTGAGCAAAGCAAATCGTACGGTGTAGTTAAAGGTACTTCCGCTGGCGACAGACTCACCAAAATGTCGCAAATCGTTGAAAAACCCGAACCCAAAGACGCGCCCTCTGACCAAGGTGTGGTTGGGCGCTATATCTTCACGCCCTCCATCTTTAAACATATAGATAAATTAAAGCCTGGTGCAGGCGGTGAATACCAACTCACAGACGCGATTCAAAGCATGCTCGCCGAAGAAGCGGTTTATGCCTACGCCTATGAAGGCGTTCGTTACGACTGCGGAAGCAAAATTGGTTTTTTAAAAGCCACTGTCGAATTTGCGCTGCGTCATCCTGAAACAGGTGCTGAGTTTTCCAACTACCTTTCCAATTTAAAGCGCTAGTGGCGACACCGAGGTTACACACCTAGACTTTTCCATCATTGACGCGTACAACGATTAATGCTCGAATCGTTGTATGACTTCACCACACAAAAAATCCCCCGACTCCCTACGCAGCGCCCGCTGGTTCAAACCAGACGACTTGCGCTCCTTTGGTCACCGCTCGCGCGCCATGCAATTGGGCTTAGGCCCTGAAGATTGGGTAGGCAAACCTGTAATTGCCATCATCAACACATGGTCAGACATAAACCCCTGCCACACGCATTTCAAGCAACGCGTGGAAGACGTCAAACGCGGCATCTTGCAAGCTGGTGGCATGCCCTTGGAATTACCTGCGCTCTCATTAGCTGAAGCGTTTGTACGCCCCTCCCCGATGCTTTATCGCAACTTGTTGGCGATGGAAACAGAAGAGCTGATTCGTAGCCACCCTATCGACGGTGCAGTTCTCATGGGTGGTTGCGATAAAACCACTCCTGGTCTTGTAATGGGCGCCTTGTCTGCCGCCGTGCCTTTTGTTTACTTACCCGCTGGCCCCATGTTGCGTGGCAACTGGAATGGCAAGGTGTTGGGCTCAGGCTCCGACGCATGGAAATACTGGGACGAGCGCCGCGCCGGAAAAATCACCGAGGTGCAATGGCTAGAAGTAGAAGCCGGTATTGCACGTACCCATGGCACCTGCATGACCATGGGCACTGCTGCCACCATGATGGGTATTGCAGAAGCTTTAGGTCTTACCTTGCCTGGCGCATCGAGTATTCCTGCCGCAGATGCCAATCACACACGCATGTCCGCAGCCTGTGGTCGACGCATAGTCGAGATGGTGTGGGAAGACCTCACACCGGCTCGAGTGTTAACCCGCAAGAGTTTCGAGAATGCGATTGCCGTGGCCATGGCCATGGGCTGCAGTACCAACGCCATCATCCATTTGGTAGCGATGTCGCGTCGCGCGGGGCCAGCGTGCGCTATTTCATTAGATGACTTTGACGCAGCCAGCCGCAAAGTACCGGTGATCGCCAATATCCGTCCGAGTGGCTCCACCTATTTGATGGAAGATTTTTATTACGCCGGTGGCTTGCCCGCTTTGATGCACAACATGTCCAAGCATCTGCATGTGGACCAAATGACCATCAACGGCAAAACTATTGGTGAAAACATTGCCGGCGCTAAAGTGCACAACGACGATGTGATTCGCTCTTTAGACAACCCGCTCTATGCAGAAGGTGCATTGGCCGTCTTGCGTGGCAACTTAGCGCCTGATGGTGCCGTGATTAAACCTAGCGCTTGTGAGCCTAAGTTTTTAAAACACACAGGCCGTGCCATTGTGTTTGACAGCTACCCAGAAATGAAACTCGCAGTCGATGACGAGAACTTAGACGTTACCGCCGACGACATCTTGGTCTTGCGCAATGCAGGTCCCAAGGGCGGACCAGGCATGCCTGAATGGGGCATGTTGCCCATACCAACCAAACTGGTGAAACAAGGTGTACGAGACATGATCCGATTGTCTGACTCGCGTATGAGCGGCACCAGCTATGGCGCTTGTATCTTGCATGCGGCGCCAGAGTCTTACATCGGCGGGCCATTGGCATTAGTTAAAACAGGCGACATGATCAGCGTCGATGTACCCAACCGCTCACTCCATTTGGAAATTAGCGACGAAGAGTTCGCCAAACGCAAAGCGGCTTGGCAGCCTGCTCCGCCCCGCTATGAACGTGGCTACGGGTGGATGTTTAGCAAACACATCTTGCAAGCCAACGAAGGCTGCGACTTTGATTTCTTGGAGACTTCGTTTGGCGCCCCCGTGAACGAACCCGCGATTTACTAAATTCCAAGCACGCATAAAAAAAGCACTGAGGGCCTAAACCACTCAGTGCCTCTTGGCTAAAAAAGAAATTATGCTTTTTTAGCGTAAGCAGAACACCAACCTTTGCTAGACACTTTCTTGCCTGCAAACAAGGGGCAGCCGCCAGAAGCGTCAGATGCTTTGCCTTGGAACAATGCACAGCTGCCGCAGTTTTGACCTGCTGCAAATTTAGGTTGCTTGGCTTTATCAACCGTAGATGCATCGGCCTTGTATGCCAAAGCAGCAGCTTGTGGGTCTTTTTCATCAACCATCGCTTGAGCGCTGGCTTGTGTCGCAACTGCAACGGCGCCCAGGCCTGTGACAGATTGCAAAATGAATGTTCTGCGGTTAGGTGTGTTGTTTGTCAATGCGTTCAAGATCAGCTCCAAATGTGAATGAAAACACTTCTATTATGAGTTCTCCATACCAACAACATGGGTTCGGGCTCCCATAATTACCCCACCTTTGTCAAAGTAATTATTTATATTTATAGATTGATTTTTCGGCTGCTTAATTTATTAATACTATTAAATTACTTTTACAGGTGTTTTTATTCAAGTTTAAGAATCTGATACCGACTTACATAGTGGACTTAGAGGAATGGAACGACACCCATGCTGGGGAGTAAGAAAAAATATTCGCGGCAATCAATACCCGCAATTTTTGCGCATCAAGGCGCAAGGACTGCGCTCGCCTTGGCCATCTCTGCAAGTTTGTCGGTTCCGAGCTTTGCCCAGGGGCCAGTCACAGACATGGACAACTGGACCCGTTTTCCGCCTCGACCACGCACACCAGCGCCCACTCCATCTGAAACCGCAACGGCTAGTCCGCCGCCTGTTGCGACCCCAACTCCCCAACCAATTGCCAAGGCTTTAGCTGCAACCCCACCACCTAGTCCAACCCCTAGCCCTAAGGACAGTTGGGTGCAATTTCCTATTCGTTCTGCCACACCGGCAGTGATGAATGTTCCTCCGTTGAAAACGCAAGCACCCCCACAGGTTGCAACAGTTGAACAAGCAGCCAACGAGCCCAAAATAAAAAAAATCAGCTTCAAAGGCAATCAACGCATTACCGACCAGCAACTTGCTCGCGTAGTAGAGAAATATGTTGGCGTGATGATCAACACCGACGTGTTGATACAGGCCACCGAAGCGGTCAACAACTTCTACAGGAAAATGGGTTACTTGGCATTTGCAGAAATGCCCAACCAAGACCTGACGGATGGCGATGTATTGATACAAATCGCAGAGGCTCGTTTCTCTGGTGCTGTGGTGGAAGACCCAACTGGGCAATTGAGCAAAACCAAATTGGTGCAAAACACCATTGAGCACCAGCAGCCTAAAAATTCTCTGGTCGATTTAAAAGCGATCGATAGAGCGTCTTCTGCAGTTGCAGAAATCCCAGGCGTAAAAGCCAGTGTGAGCTTACGACCAGGTGCAAACAGCGGCGAAACTGAAGCAGTAGCAACCATTGCAGAAGGAAAAAAAATAGATGGCAATATTTCTTTAGATAGCGCGGGCGCCAAATCTATCGGCGAACTTCGCGCACTTGGCAAAGTTACCTTAAACAATCCATTGGGCTTAGGCGACAGTGCAGACGCACAAGCTGTTCACAGCAAAGGTATGGACTTTCAAAGGGTGAGTTACACGCTTCCTGTTGGTTATTCAGGATGGCGCGCCGGTATCAATGCCTCCAACTCGCAATACAACCTAATCGCATCTGAATACATCTCATTGAATGCAAAAGGACCATCCAGTTCGCAAGGGGTTGACCTCTCCATTCCCCTTCTTCGAGAAAAAGACACGCAACTATCCTTGCAATTTGCCTTTGACCAAAAACGATTCCGCAATGAAGCGGCAGGCGAAGTGCAATCACAGTACACAGGCAGCGCGCTGACCAGCACACTTAGTGGCAGCGCATCACAGAGTCAAAACTCAACTACCTCGGGCAACGTGCAACTGGTTCGAGGAACGATTGATCTCTCAGGCTCAACAGCATCACACATTAGCAGTGACTTGAGTACGGTGCAGACCGCAGGCAACTACGCCAAGCTGAAATTCAATATTTCACAAAAGTACGACTTTGACGCCAGCAACACTGGCTTGGTCAGTCTGCAAT
>Ga0209085_1000216_pt1 | contig 44821 bp, 33 predicted proteins | sample C_131016_EF_Meta_FD_187310 | JGI IMG/M metagenome (GOLD analysis project Ga0209085, IMG submission 187310) | Freshwater microbial communities from Lake Croche, Canada to study carbon cycling - C_131016_EF_MetaG (SPAdes) (version 2) | ecosystem: Environmental > Aquatic > Freshwater > Lake... | reverse complement strand
AGCATATGGTGCATGAGTAAAAACAGGTAGAAACATCATAATTAAAGGAAAGATTATGAAATCAAATGCACACATCGCCATGTATAGCCAACCCATTGCTGGACGCCAATACTGTTTAACCCAGTGCTCATTTTGTATTTCCAGCTGTTGATTTAAAACACTATTATCAATATTACTATCAGACATTACGATTCCTTTGTTCTTCAAGTTCCTTCAGATATTGCAGGAGCATTTCAACAAAGATATCACGTTCAAAAGGTATTAAATTTTCAACATCTGCAATTGAATATTTATGGTGTTGAACCAATGAAAATAATGAAGTATAGTAATTTTCTAGTGTATTATGATTTAGCCCAACATAAAAAAATCGGCGAGCGAAGTCAGCTCAATTACCCTATCTTTTTGATTTTTATTTTTATATTCGATCCGATGATAGAGTTTTGGCATGTTGGACATGAATGTTTGAATCTTTTCAAATACATCAACATCTAAATCATTTAAAAATTCTTCTATCTCTTCTCTGCTGTATTCGGAAGGATCATAAACATCATCACCTTCATAAATCTTATCAATACAACGGAGAATAAGTTCATAAAAAACATCTTCGCCTGAATTTGCAAAATCCTTGTCATCAAATAGTGATGCAGGTGGGTGTTTCATAACAATGGTGATCTTGTCATCAACCTTGATAATTTGATCCACTTTTTCTGGAAACTTAACTTCTATTTTTAAAAGATCAATTTCAAAATCATATACTTCTGTATCTTCATTATCAATATATGAAACCTTTACCATATTGTTGATTGAAACAGCTCTTAATCGTAGGAACAAATATTCAACATCAAAGATGGCAATCTTATCAATATCAAATGATTTATTAATAGCACAGTTATTGACTACTTGCTTAACTGCTCTTAGAATATCGCCTTGATCACCTGATGCTTTTGCCATTAAAAGAATTTTCTCCTCGCGAACAAGAAAAGGTCTGAACAATTCCTTTTTTCTTATTGATGGGATTGTGAATTCATGGATTGGGTGTTTGATTTTAGGTAGTGGCATAATATAACTCCATTGTTAAAGATTATCGTTCATTTTCTAATGCTCTCAGTTGTTCTTGAAGCTCGGGGGAATAATTATTAAAAGCACTTCCACCACGAATCGCCCAGTTATTTGAACGAATTCGTTGTGCACCTTTATCAAAACCACCTTGATTTATAACAGGTTGTGGTGTAGGCAATATTGTAACTGGTCTTTCGGGTGCTGCTGCTGGTGCAACTTGACTTGATGCAAATATTCTATCACCAGGTATGTTACCAGATTCATACGCAGGAATTGTTTCAAATCCTTCAAAATACCATTCTCTGAAAGTAAAGCCTACATTAATCATCATTAAATTATTTCTATTAGACCAAGACAAATCAACATCATTTAATGAAATAGGATAAGCTTCCTTAAGAACTACCACATTAACATTTTCACCTTTATTATTATATACAGTAATTTTAATGGTTGGTGATGTATAGTATTGCTTATATTCCGATGTATATTTTATGGTTCCATTTCCACGATCACTGAAATCAAAAATTTCATTAATCCACCAAGCAAAACTTTTCCAAATAAAATTACTTTCGGTTTCAATAAACGATATAGTAATATCATTGAAATTTACATTTGTTGGATTTTTTTGTTGAGGTCCTACACCATAACGATATGTACTAAGTACATCAAAATTAATACTAGGTATTCTTACATTGGAAGCTCTAAATTCTAATATTCTGTTGAAATCATCATCAGAGAATATTCTCGGTTTTGTTATACTGACAATAAATTTGTTATTCTGTAGCGTACCACGTTCATTAATTTTTGTGGAAAATTCAGCTATGTTAAATCCAGCCATTAGATCATACCTCTTGAATCTTTCCAGACTTGTTCTTTAGTTGCTTTTTTGAATTGCTCTGTCGGTAACATTAATGCTGAATCCCAATTTGTAGGTTCAATATTTAGGTAGCTGCTTTGAACATAAGCACCAAGATAATGTTTAATACATGGACTAAAATATCGATAACGAGAAGCATTGCTTAGAATACTGTATGATATTTTAAGTTTTGTGGTATCATTATAAGCATTGTTATTGATTGTTTGATATATAGCATTCATTAACTTTGCTCTTAGAACGGGTGGTAAGTAATGAAGATTAATACCTAAAAATCCATCTTTTTTTAAATCGATCGGAAACACTAAAGGAAACATATCATAATAAGGAAGTGTTTCTTTATGTTTTGGCAAATACGAAAACATATACATTTTACCAATTGATTCGGCATCAATTGAATTAACCAAATTTTCACGATCATCCAACATCAAATTTTTATTGACTCTTTGTACTTTCTGTGCTGCATTCTGAAACCATCTTCTAGCATCTCTGCGTTTTGTGGTTTCATTAATACCTTCAGCACGGCCTCTTTCTGATAATTGTTGAAAAATATAAGCTGTCATTTACCGTAAATATCTTTTTCGGTCATTATTTGGAATTTCCATCCTCGATTTTTGCAATATTCTTCCGCCGCATGCCATTTTGCAGAATTTACACCCCATGTATATACTTCGTTAATATATCTTTTAGTTGGAGTCTTTTGTTTCTTGGGTTCAATTGTTTGCGCCAAAGGTTTTACTTCGATCATAATCGTTTCTTTATTCCTTGTATTTATAATAAAGTCGGGAAAGTAACGATGAATTTTTCCATCAATTGGTGAACGATATTGAACCACATGTTCTTCTGATGACCACCATACCACATTTTGATGCTCATCAAAGTGAGACATGAGTCGTAATTCCCAACTAGAACGATATACGATATTAGTTGGATTCCCTTTATATTTATGAGGGTTTAAAGGTTTGAAAAAGCCTTGTAGATATTTTGCCATTTTGAATTATCAGTATAAATAAGAATAATCATATTTATTCTAGGACTGGAAAATGGGTATACTTACTACTGCTGCTGGAGGTGCTAGTGTCGTCAGTGCTACAGTACAAACTGTCGGTGCGGTTGCAACCGGTGTTGCTGTTGGCGCTGGTGCTTATTTAGCTTATGGTGATGCTCAAAATCTTTATAATTCTAGATCTGAAATGGCAAATCAATTCCAACAACAAAGTGAATTTCCCAGTGATTTAACCACAACCACCAAATTTTATATGTCATTTCTTTTTCAAGAATATGTAAAAAGATCAATTAATAATTCACCATTTTTAAGATCAAAAAGTACAATTAGATTACCTATACCCGATAATTTAAAAGATAATACATCAGTTAGTTATTCAACACCTGATATGGATCCTTTAGTTGGTGCCGCTTTGGAACAAGCAGCAATAAATCGAGAACAAACAGGTAGTGCTATTTCTTCACTTCAATCCGTAGCAGATATTGGAACGTCAGCCTTAAAAGGAGTTGCTGCGGAATTTGTACAGGGTTTACAAGATACTAATGCAGGTAAAGGAATTAGATCATACCTCGGATTAACAGTTAATCCGTACCAAACGGTTTTATTTGAACGACCAAATTTTAAATCACATACATTTACTTGGAAATTAATACCTAAAAATGAAATCGAGAGTGGTATTGTTAGAGATATCATTACCACTTTTCAATATCATTCATTACCTGGTATAAGTGATGGTATAGGTTTAATATTTTCATTCCCAAGTATGGTAACAGTTAGTTTACATCCTTCAAGTGAATTTTTGTATAGATTCAAACCTGCAGTTGTTGAAAGTATTTCAGTAAATTATGCACCTGGTTCTGCTCCTTCCTTTTACAGAAGAACTGATGCACCAACTGCAGTTACAATTACTATACAATTAAAAGAGATTGAATACTGGACTAATAGAGATTACACATCAACAAGATCAAATGATACAGTTGCTGAAAATGCGGCGCCAATACCCGCAAGTCAACTTATTCGTGATGTACAAACCAACAGTGAAGCAATTAATCAAGCCGCACAATTTTCCACAGTACAATTACCAGGTTAATAATTAGGAATTTAAAGAATGGCTGAAAAATATTTCGAAAAATTTCCTATTATTAGATATAATGGTGCTCCAGTTCGTAACATTACGGAACGAGTAAAAACGCTTAATTCTGTTTATAATAATCCTATCTTTTATTATCCATATGATATTCAACAAAATGAACATCCGGATGAAATAGCAAATCGTTATTATCAAGATGAATATATGGGTTGGATTCTTCATATAACGAATAAAGTAATTGACCCGTATTATGATTGGTATCTAGACCAAGCAAGTTTTAATGATTTTATTACCAAGAAATATGGTAGTTTATCAAATGCTACTTCAAAAATAAAGTACTATAGAAATAATTGGTATATTAATGAGGGTACGATTTCTGAAATAACTTTCCAAAGTTTGTATCCATCACTGAAACGATTTTATGAACCAGTTTATGGTGATATTCTTTATTCCATGACTCCACTTGGTTATAAACGTAAACAGATTGACTGGAAACTAACAACAAACGCGGTTGTTCAATATACAGTCGAAGCTCCTGCATTTGTTACGGATGAAATAGTTGATGTATATAATGGTAATACAATTATAGGAAGTGGTCAAGTTTGTGGAAAAAGTGTTGAGTATATAACAACAAATGGACAAACAAGTGTTTCACCACTTTTAATTCAGCACACATCTGGTAATGTAACTGAAAATGGTTCCACACATTATATTATGGGTAGAGAAACTCGAGTTAAAACACTTTATACCAATGCAACTCTTATAACAAATAATATTCCTGTAAATGAAACAACTTATTGGAGTCCAGTTTATTATTATGAATATGAAGCTGAAATTAATGAGAAAAATAAGTCAATTCAAGTTTTAAAGAAACAATATTCAACTCAAATTGCAGGTGAACTAAAGGCTTTGTTAAAATAAATGGGAAATAATATTTCGATTGGTGATGTACGGGTAGAGAAATTACTTATAACTTCTCCTCGTGGTTCTTTGACACTTACAACATCATTTGTATCAGCATCAATTTACGAAAGTATCTTTACACCAGGAATAGTTTGTGATATAACAGTTCTTGACTCACAAGATATTGTCGGCAATTTGCGTTTGCTTGGTGATGAATTAGTTGAATTTAATCTAGTAAGTCCAAGTGATGTTAAAGCACATTATAAATTTGCTCTTTATGAACGTGGCGAAGGTCAACAACTACCAAATCAAAGAGCAAAAATGTATGTACTGAAGTGTGTCAGTATTGAAGCCATGTATGCACAAAATGAATACGTACAAAAAGGTTATGAGAACGTATTAAATTCACAGATAGTTGAAGATATAGCAAAAACATATCTTCATACTGATAAACAAATAATTACGGAACAAACCAAAGGACCACAAATATTACCTGTAAGTAATTTAAGTCCATATAAAGCAATTAATCTTGTAAAATCAAGATCCATATCAGTTGAAAATCAATCATCATCTTATGTATTTTTTGAAACTAGAAATGGGGATAATCAAATATTCAAATTTGTTACAATTGAAAATTTATTTGCTACAAGCCCGGTTAAAAGTTTTGTACAATCTAGTGCTATAAATGTTAATGTACTAAGTCCCGATCTGGATAGAAATATATTATCATATCAAGTACCTACAGCATTATCATCACTTGATCGAGTAACTTATGGTGGCCCAAGAAGGATAGCAACATTTAATTTTACCACTTGTGAATATAATATTATAGATGTTCCAACAAATGATACTAAATTCAAAGACGGTGGTACCGGGTCAGATGTTTCAGGGGCATTTTCTAACAGATACTTAAAACCAAGAATACCACCACAATCATTTATACCCATCGATAATTCACAAAGACCTGTAACCAATATTCCTGAAGGCACTCCTAATTTAGAAGCATATATAGCATTACTATTACAAAATGCATTAAAGATAAGAGTACCAGGAGATTTTGTATTAACACCAGGTTCTACTATTAATTGTACTTTCCCAAATAATTCAGCTACAACTGGTACTGTTACGGAAGATCCATTATTATCCGGTAAATTTCTTATTTCAAGAATTCATCATAAAATAGGTCTTGTCGCAGAAAAACCTAGATATACGTGTATTGTAGAATGTCTAAAAGGTCGCTATCGAGAGGGTTAAATTATGGTTGAGAGAAATCTTGGTCAAAATATGATATATTGGATTGGTGAAGTTGTCGATGTAAATGATCCTCATCAATCTGGAAGAGTTAAAATTAGAGTATATGGTCGACACGATGATAGAACCAATATACTTGATTCCGCTTTACCATGGGCACAAGTAACACAATCTGTAACTTCAGCTGCTATCGGTAGAATAGGATCCGCGCCTGTTGGATTGGTGGTTGGTTCTCGTGTTGTAGGATTCTGGGCCGACGGTAATGATCTTCAATATCCATTAGTCATAGGATCAATTGGCAAAGCAGGTGATCCTATAGACCATGAAATTCTTAATGGTGCACCAAGAATTAATACAAATACTGGTAGTATTCCTCAATCTTCCCAAGGCAATCCTAATAACCCATATTCTTCATTAAATGATAATAGAGTTTCAATTTCAAATATTGATTCTGGTACCGCAAGTATTTCTTCTGTAAACAGTAGCCAAGGTGCTAATGTTACAACCGCTGTTCAAAGAAATATGGCAAATGCAGGATTACCAACAACAGCTTCTGCTAGTAAAGATAATACCAGCGATGTTTTAGACATTAAAAAAGCGGTTGACCCACTCGGAACATTATCATCATTACCATGTTTAAATAATAGTCTTATTTCCGTTAATTCGATATTTAATTTTCTTGGCAATACTGTCCAAGGAATTGTTTCAGGTATTGTTAGAACCGCGGTTGGGGCTATCCGTAATGCTATTTTATCGTTTGCTAATAAAATAGGTTTATTCAAATTGATGGGGATGCTAAATAAAGCTGTCTCTGGTGTAAAAGCAATACAAGATCTTATTAAAGCATTAAATATTAGTGTCTGTGGTGTCAATCCTATTAATCAAGGATTATTTAAAGCCGCAGATTTTACTATGGCATCTGTAATTGGTGGATTAAATAATATTGTCGGTACAATTACCGGTGGTCTTAATAATGTAATTAACTTGACAACAGGTGCTGTTACTGCAGCAGGTAATGCCGTTTCAGGTGCGGCAAATTTAGGAATTAAAACACTACTAAATTCTGTACCTACCATTCCTATAGCCGCAGTAGCTACCGCAACATCATCAAGACCTGCTTCAGCTAGTATTTTACAAACACCACCTGATAATTATATTCAGCAATATTATACCGTTGAAAATGATCCACATCCCGGGTATATTGAATGGAATGATCCAGCCACTGGTTTATCTGTTTATACTTTAAGAAACGGTCAACCTAATTATGCAAACGCACAAGAACATACTTCTTTTGCAACACAAAATCATTTCACAAGTGTAATCGGCAATACATTATTAAGTGGTGGATCTCTTACATTTAATACATTATCACAAGCTGTATCCAGTAGTCTTAATTTTACACAGACATTTGGTTTATCAAGAATTCTTGGTGCAGGATTTGGTGGAGCTAATAAAATTGCAACCGTTGCCGCTCTTATCCCAACAATTGCTTCGGGTCTACAATCAATATTTCAAACAAATATCAAAAAAGCAAGATTGGTATCTTCACAAGTATCATCAGATGTTGATGAATTTGCTGAAGCACAAGCTGTAGCAGCCAGACAAGATCAAAATTTAAATGCAGGTCTTGCTGGTCGACCAGCTCAAGGAAGTAGTGAAAATAATACCGCACCTGCTGAAACTCCTGCAGCAACAAATTCTGCTCCTGCTGCTCAAGCACAATCTGTTTATGCCTCGGAATATGATAGATTAGCAACTCAATATCAACTTGCCGGGGCAAGAGAAGGTGTATATAGCAGAACAAGCGGTGATGTTGAAAATTACATGCGTGAAAATTATCCTGATATATATGCAGCGGAACGAGCAAGACGTGTTTTTGAGCAAAATAATATAACAAGAGCTGAACTTGGATTACCTCCTTTAACAAGACCCGGTGGTTAAATTGAAAAATATTTTAAATTATAGGATAAATTATGTCGGATACAAATAACCGTCGTCACCCTCCATCTACTTTCGAAGCCGAATATCCGTATAATCAAGCAACGATTACACGTAGTGGTCATGAAATTCATATTAATGATACCCCAGGCAAGGAAAGTTTACGAATTTCACACACCAAAGGATCTTATGTAGAGATTGATAAAGATGGAAGAACTGTAGTTAACTCTGTCGGTAAATCATATTATTATATGTGCGATGGTTTTTCGACTACAGTTGATGGTCATTATGATTTAAAAGTAAAAGGTGTAATGAATGTCAATGTAGACGGTTCCGTAAGCGAAGAAACTGCAGGCAATAGATATACAGCAGCTGGTGGTAATTTTGTTTTGGGAGCCGGTGGCAATTTAATAGAAAAAGTAGTTGGTGATAGGACTGATTTAGTCGGCGGTAAACATACATCAACAATCAAAGGTAATGAATTTAAGGATATAACTGGTAAATCCGTAACAAGAATTGGAGATACAAAAACCGAAATAATATCTGGGAATTGGTTTGTAACTTCCAATGGTGATATTGAGATTGTCAGTGATGGTAGTATAAGATTCCAATGTAAAAATTTCATTATTGATGCTGAATCAATTACGTTTACAACGGCTGGAGATACAAAACCATCTTCCGGTGATGTCACTATCAACTCTAAAGGCCAAGTTAATTCAACGTCTGTTGGTAAAACTATTGTTACCGCAAGTAAGATTATTCTAAATGGATAATAAATTATGACAATAAACACTTCTGATATAATTAAGGATGTCGGTTGTCCAGACACTCTTTTACCGAAGCCAGGCGATCTTGCTATAGCATTAAAAAAGATGGCTTCATTGCCAGCAATATTGACCGTAATTGGTTATAAAGAAATAGCAGATCAAATTAGAATCACATTAAAGTCAATTGATGATTTACTTGGTAATTTTCCTATTTCAGTAACAAAACCTGTTTTTGGTGCTTTATCAATGCCCGAATATGAATGGGAAATTAAAGCTAGAGCTATTGTATATGAGTTTAAACTTTATGTTCTAGCAAAATGTTTGGAAATTATTGGATCAATTATCAATGGATTAGTTACAATCCCTGTACCATTTCTTGGTAATGTAAATATTCTGCAATTATTTACAGACGCCGAATATAGAGCGGAAGTGAAATCAAGAATAACAAAAAATCTAAATGGTGCTCTTGCAGTAGTTGGTAGACTTGGGAAATCATTTAGTGGTGAATTCGGTCTTGAAGCCCCAGAAATGCAAGTACAAGAAATTTGGTCTTGGTTTGTGATGGAAATGACAAACATTGCTACCGGCATATTACACGCGGCGTTCAATACATTAATCGGAATGTTTAATTCAATTTGGAGATCTCTTGGTTTGCCTTCACTTGTGGCCCTGGTTACTTTAGATATTGAAACAATTATTGAAGATGCAATTGCATCTGTTTCAAAACTTTTACCAATTGAACAATATTACAAAATGATAATTGCTACTTTAAAGTCAATAAATATTTTTGGATTTACACTTTTGGATTTATTAGGTGGTGCATATGAGGATGTGACGGAATCTGCTGAACTTACAATAAATAGATTGATCTCTGCTGCCAAAGATTTTGTTGTTAAGTGGCCACTATACTTAATAGAGAATTGGATGAAACTTGTAAAAGAGTTTTTCAATCGAATTGGTCTCGGTGCACTATTGACGTATATACCATTTACATTTTGTAGTTTTCTTCAATTAATTGGCTTTCCTTTATCGTTTGCTGGATTAATACCAGCTACATTACCTGTAACTCAAGAACAAATAACACCACCAGCAAACATATCAGGATAAAAAATGTCAACAAGAGCCGATAATTTTACACAAACAAAATTAATACCGGATCTCTTTTCAGATTTCCTTGATGATCTTACACCACATCCAATCACAAAAGATGTGGTTCGATTGAAGAATGAACAGTCAATAAAACAAGCATTGAGAAACATACTTCTTACAAATCTTGGTGAAAGAAGATTTAATCCTAATTTTGGTTCTGATGTCAATCATGCCCTTTTTGAACCAAATGATATTATTCTTCAAGAAAATTTAAGAAATGCAATAACAAATTCTATACGATTTCATGAACCAAGAGTAAATTTACTTTCGGTGCAAATTTACAATTATCCAGAGGAAGATCGTTTAGCGGTAAATCTTATTTTTTCCATAATAAATAGCATTACACCACAAAATTTAAATCTGATCCTTAGACGAGTACGTTAAGAATGGCAAATAATTCAATCAGTCTTGTAAATCTTGACTTTGATACATTAAAATCCACATTAAAGTCTTATCTCAAAAATCAATCACAATTTGCTGATTATGATTTTGACGGCTCAAATATGTCTGTATTGCTTGATATTCTGACATATAATACACACATGAATGCTTTTTATACTAACATGGCTGTATCTGAATCATTTCTTGATTCTGCCCAATTGAGAAATAGTGTTATCAGTAAGTCAAAAGAATTGAATTATGTTCCAAGATCAGCAAAATCATCTAAAGCAACAATAAACATTTCGTTCCCTCAGTCAAATTTATCAATATTCCAAATACCATTTGGTACTAGATTTACAGGTAAAAGTGGTAGTAATACATTTACTTTTACTACAAATCAGTCTTATATTTTATACCCATCAGCAGGTAAATTTACATCAGCAATTGACTTATATGACGGCAGTTATATTACAGATACGTTTGTTGTTGATACTTCTGTTGAAGCTCAACGGTTTATTATGAGTAACGATAATATAGATACGGACAGTCTTACGATCGTTGTTTCACAAGATGGTGGACAAACAAATACTTTATATACACAAGCTACAAACCTATACGGACTGACACCAACATCAAATGTGTATTTTATACAAGCAACAGAAGATACCAAATATGAATTGGTATTCGGTGATAGAGTTTTTGGTAACTACCCTCTCAATGGTTCCGTCATATATTCAACATATAGAATCAGTTCCGCGGGCGGTGCCGATGGTTCCACCAATTTTATTCTTGATGATAATCTTGGTCCAATTAATGGTATTGGTTCAATAACATCATCAATTAGTATAACTCAAGTTGCATCAAGCGGATCTACTGCAGAAGATATTGAGTCAATTAGATTTAATGCTCCTAGACATTATCAGACACAAGATAGAGCAATTACAACCAATGATTTTAAAAATCTTGTAATGATGAATTACAGAGATGTTAAAGCAGTAAATGTTTATGGCGGTGAAACGATTAATACGTCAGTTAATTATGGCAGAGTTTATATTGCAGCCGCAACATATTCAGGCGCACCTTTATCAAATTTTGAAAAACAAGACATAGAAACTTTTCTGGCGGATAAATGTACTCTAGGTATAGTACCAAAAATGATTGATCCCGATTATCTTTATTTGCTTATAACTTCTTATGTTTACTATAATCCAAAAGTAACCGTTAATTCTCCAACAGATATAAAGAATATAGTAACAAACGCAATTAGTAATTATAATTCAAACAACTTAATTAATTTTGATACAACATTTAAATTATCCAGATTGGAAGCGGCAATTAACGATTCCGATAAAAGTATTAGCAGTAACGAAACTTACGTTTCACTGAGAAAAAATATAAATCCTCAGCTTAATACTGATTCCTATATTGATATTGATTTTCGTAATGAAATTACCCCAGGGTCTTTTTCATCAACTGTGTTTATCAGTAACGGCCAAAATTATCAATATACCGATTTTAACCCATTAAATATTACTATAGTCCCAGTACAATCTACAAATGGTCAAGTAAATGCTGTAAACAAATCAAAAAATGTATATTTAAAAAACATATCCAAAACAGAAACCTATAGCGTTGCAGGGCAGATAGATTATGCAACAGGAAAAATTGCTTTAAACAAAATTACCGTAAATGGTTTTGTTGATTCATCATCAATACAGTTTTTTGCTACACCTAACAATCTAGATATTATAACCAAAGGAAACGATTTAATACAAGTTGATTTACAAAATCTTTCGATCCAGGTAAATCCAATTTGATGTCTAGAATAGAAAAATTTGTATCATCTTTTGTACCTCAGCAATTCCCTTTATTTTATAAAGATGAGGGCCCAAATTTTATTGCTTTTGTAAAAGCATATTATGAGTGGCTTGAATCCACAGATCAAGTATTATATCATTCTAGATCATTACTTGATTATGGTGATATTGACACAACTGAAGCAAACTTTATTCAGTATTTCAGAAACACATATTTAAACTCAATACCAGAAACAGTTTTAGCCGATAAAAAATTATTGGTTAAACATATACTTGATCTTTATAGATCGAAAGGAACTCCGCGTGCATACGAATTATTATTCAGAATGGTTTTTAACGAATCAATTGAATTGTATATTCCCGGTGAATTTATTTTAAAACCTTCTGATGGCGATTGGACTGTTCCTAGATACATAGAAGTTTCCGATAGTTTGTATTTAGAAAAATTAATTGGTAAACGAATTTATAATAGCAGTCGTAATGCAAAAGCTGTTGTTGAATCTGTAAATCAGAAAATTGTTAATAATCGTTTTATGCATATTCTTTATCTATCGTCAATAGAAGGTAGATTCAAATATGGTGAAAGAATTCTTTCAGAATCAGTTCCAGAAATAACTTTAAGTAACGCCCCTGTTATTCTTGGATCATTGACTGCGGTAGCAATTGAAAATGGTGGTTTGGGATTTAAAAAAGGCGATATCGTTGATATTTCAGGATCGGGCGTTACCGGTAAAGCTAGAATTGCTGGTATTAGAGATGAGAATGGTAAAGTTCAGTTTAATCTTGTTAACGGCGGTAGCGGTTACAGTTTAAACGCTGTAATAACAGTTGCAACCTCTTTGGATCTAGTAGTTTCAGGCACCATTGGGGCTTTTTCTGTAGGCGATACATTAACTAGTTCCAATACAACTGCAAACGGAACTATTACATTTTCAAATAGTTCATTTGTTCAAATGATTAATTTTAGCAATAATTTAAATTTTTATGTGGGTGATAGTGTAACAAATGGAAATGGTGTTTCAGGTACTGTTCTTAGTGTAATCGGTGGCGGTGGAGCTAATGCTACATTTAAGATCGGCGGTCTAGTTAATAAAGAAATTCTTTATATTAATACTGATTACATAACAAATTATTTAAATGCAAATTTAAGCGTTAATTGGAATTTTCCTAAGAATCCTGTGGCAAATTTAAATTCTAGAATATCAGATACTTTATCTTTTGTTACAATTGAGGCTGGAACAATTGCATTTCTTTCACAAATTAATCCTGGTGTTGGTTATTCTTCTAACCCATATATAGACATCATTGAACCCAATGTTTTAGGTCAAGGATTTCCAGATGGATTTGGCGGGTTTAAAGGACACAATGCTGTTGTAACTTCTGCCGTGGCTAATGCACAAGGTGTTGCTACAGCTGTTGAACTTATTGATTCAGGGTTTGGATTCTCTCCTGGTGATACTGTTTTCTTGACAACACCAATAAATAAGGGTGTTGTTGTCACGGGTGCTGCTGTAGTCGATACGGATGGCAAGGGCACTGGTTATTGGAAAAGCAATAAAGGCTTTGTTAGTGATATTATGAAAATTCAAGATAGTTATTATTATCAAAACTTTTCATATGAAATTTTGGTCAATAGAATGTTAAATGTATATAAAGGAATTGTGGAAGATTTAATTCATCCATCCGGGATTGCCTTATTCGGTCGCTTTAGATTAAAAAATGAACTTACGACCGAGGAATCAGAACCGGAGTTTTTCTCTCTGACACAATCGTAAAAATTATATAAATAATAAAAAAGGTATCTGGGCGAACTGATGGCAACACTTACAATTAATCATTATGTAAATCAGGCAAACGGTTTTATTACTGATATTCGTAATAAAAGAAATGGCTATTATATGTTTGCTTCCAAACCTCAATCGTGGGCTAATAGTTCCGGAGGTGATGACGATACAGCTATATTGAGCACAAATAATTCCGTTGCTCAAGTTCAACAATACTTATATAAAGATATGCTTTATGGTAAGCTTTTAACATACTCGGATGTTAATAATTTAATACCCAGATATAACTGGACAGGTAATACTGTATATAGTATATATGACCAGGACGATGGTGATCTTTATAACAAACAATTTTATGTTGTCACAGACAAATATGAAGTATATAAGTGTATTGATAATAACGGCGGTGTGGTTTCTTACGTCAAACCAACGCTAACTTCTACTTCTGGTACGTTTAAAACTGGAGACGGTTACGTTTGGAGGTATATGTATACTATTGACTCCGCTTCCAATACTAAGTTTACTACAGCAAATTATATCCCTGTTAGTACTAATGCTGCTGTTCAAGGTAACACGACTCCAGGTTCCATCGATGTCATTAAAATCATCGATGGTGGAAATAGTTATTTTGTTTATGAAACAGGTTACATTGGTGGGATGGTTAACAAATATGTCGTTCAGCTTCCATTAACAGCATCAAATACAGATGACTATTATGTAAACTCTTCCATCTATCTGAAATCAGGATTTGGTGCTGGTCAGATTCGAGAGATTGCTGGATCAAACGGAACTTCCAAACAAATTGTTGTTAATGAACCGTTCGACACTTATACAAGACTAGATCTTGCTAATATATCAGGAACTGTTACTACCGGCTATTATGTAGAACAACCTTATGATATTATAAACTATCTGTATACTCAAGGTTATTTTAATACTGGTGGAACTGTAACACAGTCCGATACTGGTGCTTCTGGTAAAGTATTGGCGGTGAATACCTCTGTTATACAAATAACAAGATACGTAGCAAATACAATTTTTCAGAATGGTCTACCTATCGTCGATACAGCATATTCCGGAACTTTAAAAACTGGTACTGTATCTGTGGGTAATGTCGGGGCTTGTAATATTGCTTTTATTACATCAAATGGTTCCGGTTATACAGCAAATGCTACAGTGACGATTACAGCAAATGGAACTGGAACCGGTGCTGTTGCTAATGCTCAAGCCAATAGCACTGGTAAGATTTCAGCTATCAATATTACCACAGCAGGTAATTCTTATTTTGTAGCTCCTTTGCTTACAATATCGGCTCCTACTGCACAGACATTCAACTCTAATACTGCAGTGACTGCTGGAACTGGCAGTGGTTCAAATAACGTTATCAATCTTACTCGTTTGGACAATATTTCTTTGTCCGGAGGAACCGCTCTTGGGTATAACAATAACGATATCATAACAGTTAAATCGGCAACAACCAACGCCACCGTCACTTTTACGACAAACTCAACAGGTGGTAGTCTCACGTTTACAATCGCGAATACTGGCGCAGGTTTTGCTTTATCTGGAACTATTCCAGTATCAAATATAGCTATCACTAACGCAACCGGCGGAACAGCTGCTGGTAATACGAACGTAACTTATTTGGTCGCAAACGTAACTTCTGCGACAGCTTTTTATACCGCCAACGATCTGATAACTTATACAGTAGCAACTGGTAATACTGCTATTGGTGGGCTTACATCTGGTACAACTTATTATGTTGACTTTGCTAATTCCACAGTTATTGCTTTGAAAGCAACTGCTGTCGGTTCACGTATTGCTCTAACAAAAGGTGCGAACCAAACAGGTCACAGCTTTCGAGGACAAACAGCTTCGGCTGTTATGTACTGTGATAATCAGATCATCTTTGGTTCTGGAACACAACTTAACGACTCAGCCAATGGTTATTCTAATAATGAATACATTCGTATCGGTGCAAACACTACTAGTAATATCCGTAGAGTTGTTAACACTGTAAACACGACTGCTCTTATCGTCAGCCAGCCTTTTAATAATTCTTTCTCAGCTTCTGCAAACTCTCATTATAAAATGCCGGTTGTCGCCGAACCTACATCAATTGTGATTTCTGGATCAAACGGATATATATCGAATACCAATCTAACATCTGTTCAGATAGCAATTACAAATTCATCATTATCTGGAATTTACTTCTCTGTAGGTGAGAAAGTTGATATGACAGATGTCAGTTTGGTAAACCAAGGCGCAAATGCTGTTGTAGCTTTTTCCAATTCTTCAACTGTTATCTTATCGAGTGTGGCCGGAACATGGCAAGCTAATAGTGGCGGGAATCAGTTTTATGTAAGTGGTGAATCTTCTTTACAAAAATCCCAAATTATGTCGGTTCAAAGTAATCCTAATATTACCATTAGTAATCCTTACGGTGAATTTAAACTTGGTTATCCTGTAACATTTAGAACTACAGCAAACGGTACTTCAAGTGGTAATGCAACTTTGATTGCTAAAATATCATTACCAAATGATCAAACAGAATATCAGATTGGACCTACTGTAAAAGTGACAGGTGACGGCTCCAACGTTGTTGCAATTGCTGTTGTCAATACATCGGCTAATTCAAGTTATAATATTGTTGGTATTAATATAGTAAATCCAGGTACGGGGTTTACACAAGCAAATGTTTCAATTTATGCAAATACAAATTATGGTATTGGTGCGCAAGCCAGAGCAATTATATCTCCTGTATATGGTCATGGATATGATGCCGTAACTGAACTTGGTGGTAGATATGTTGGTGTTGATGCTGTATTTGATACCATAACAAATGAAAGTTATAAAATACTAGGTTATGGTTCTTATAGAAAAGTTGGTATTCTTCAAGATCCACAATTTAAAGACATTAAAGTAACTCTTACAAATTTTGATAGGACAAACTTTACTCTTAATACTTCAAGTTATTCTTCTACAGGTGGTGGATGGACAGCAGGCGAAGTTGTTCTACAATCATCAACCAATGCTGCTGGCGTTGTTGTTTATGGTAACTCTTCGTTCCTTCAACTAAAAAGTGTTAAGGGAACATTTAATATCTCAAATACAATCTATGGATATTATTCTAATTCAACAGCAAATGTAAATGCGGCCAATACAATTTATTTTCCTGTAGGTAATTCTGCAGAAATTATTACTGAGTCCAATTCAGGGTCGATCGGCATAGTAACCTCAATAGTAAACAATAGTGTATATTTCATGAGTAATGTTGTCGGTCAGTTTGTCGCCGGAGATATTATGTATGATAGTGTTGTAAATGCTTATGCTACTGTTTCCAGTATCTATACTGCTAACGGTACAACCGATGTATCTTCTAGTTTTGGTATTCATTTTAATCAAACCGGAAGAATTACTCTCACGGCTAATACCGGAGCATTTTCCAATAATGAATATGTTCAACAAGAGATTTCACTTGCAAGCGGTAGAATTATTTCAAATAGCGATGAAAAAGATCTATTGGTTTCCTCTATGAGTGGAACAGTTGCAATTGGGCAGACTGTAACCGATACTACAACAGGTGCTAATGGTATTTGTATTTTTGCAAACTCTACTTATATAAAATTGACCGCTGTAAGTCAAAGTTTATCTTTCGGTCCAACCCACACTATAAATAATGGATTAGGATCTACAGCAACTATTTCTTCTGTTTATCCTGTTTTAATTTTGAGCGATGTTTCAGACGTAAATAATTTTCAAGCTGGTTCAAATGCTATCATTGGTCAGACTTCAGGGGCTTCAGGTACTTGTAATAATTATCTGTTAATTACAAATCCCGATTTGGTTAGAGATTCAGGAAAAATGATTTACGTGGAAAGTTTTACACCAGTTACTCGTTCAACAACTTCTAAAGAAGAAGTCAAACTGATTATAAAGTTTTAAGAGGATAGAATGGCACTAGATACAGACCTTTCACGTAAGCCTTACTTCGATGATTATGATGTAACGAAGAATTTTTATCGTGTATTATATCGCCCAGCGGCTGCCGTTCAAGCACGAGAACTCAATCAGATGCAAACTATTTTGCAAGATCAGATTGATAAATTTGGCCGTCATATTTTTAAAGAAGGTTCTGTTGTTGAGGGTTGTGGATTTACGTTTGATAATGCTTACAACTATGTAAAGATTAAAGATAATTATGCTAATAATTCTGCTATTTCAAATATAAATGATTTTGTTGGTAAAATTGCTATTAATAATAACGGGTTACAAGCAAAAGTTGTAAATGCATTAGGTGGTTATGAATCTTCTGATCCAGATTTAAACACTCTTTATTTAAAGTATTTGAATTCTAGTACATTTGCAAATGGTTCTCAGCAAAGTGTATTTGCAAATAGTGAAGTAATTCAAATTCAAACTTCTTCAAATGTGAATATTGGAAATGTTGTTGTTGCTACAGTTTCCAATTCAACAGGTCAAGGATATGGATTTACCACAACTGAAGGTGTAATCTTCAAGAAAGGTTTCTTTATTAGAGTTCAGCCTCAAACTTTGGTTGTATCAAAATACAATAATGTCCCCGATAATATTTCCGTTGGGTTCGATGCAGTAGAAGAAATTGTTACTCCTGAGATTGATACATCACTTCTTGATAATGCTGCCGGTTCTCCAAATTATGATGCTCCTGGTGCACATCGTTTGAAACTTGTTCCTACTCTGGTTACAAGAGCATCTAATACCGTATCAAATACCACTTCATTCTTTTCACTTTGTGACTTCAAGAATGGTCTGCCGGTTTCAATTAAGAATGATCCGCAATATGCGGCCTTGTCTAAAGATACAGCCCGCAGAACGTATGAAACAAACGGCGATTACATTGTCAATCCGTTTCTACTGAGCACAACCAAGAAAATTTCAAATGGTGCTGCAAATACCACATATAATAGTATTGTTGCATCACCAGGTATTGGTTATGTAAAGGGATACAGAGTTGAGTTTATCAATAATAATACCGCTGATCTGAGAAAAGGTCTTGACTATGCAACTGTTAACAATCAGATTGTAACAGCCACATTTGGTTATTATCTAAATGTAAATGAATTTTGTGGGGATTTTAACAACAAAAATGCGACCCAAGTCGATCTACATAGTGTGGCAAAAACAGCTATTTCAGGAAAAACATTTCTAAATACTTCATATTCCGCCACTACAAAAATCGGTACTGCTTATATTCGTGGTGTTGGTTATGCATCAGGCACTCCAGGTGTTGATGCTGTATATGAAATCTACGTATTCAATATTCAAATGCTACCAGGTCAAAAGATTTCCGATGTACGAAGCATAATTTATTCAAATGGTAGTTTATTGGCAGTAGCTGATATTATTCTCGATAAAGACTTCAACGGTGTTAACGTTGCTAAAATACAAGCTTCAAATGCAGAATTGATGGTTTATCCATTCGGACAAAATGCTATTAGACCTGAAGGATTCTCAACAACAGCTCAATACGTTTATAGAAATAGAGTCAATTCAAGTTTTGTTGCTGTAAGTGGATCTTTGGCTCTTACAATACCCGCCGTTGTAGGTACAGGTACCGAGTCATTTAATTATGGTACTGGAACCTTATCACAATCTGCCGAAACATCATTTATTATAATACCTTCTGCAAATGGATATAGCACAACTAAAGCAGGGACTGTATCGGTCAATACATCATCTACAAATGTTGTGGGATCCTCTACTTTATTCGTATCACAATATCAAGTCGGTGATTATTTTTATTGTAATACAGCTACAAAAAGAATTGTAGCTGTTACAAGTGATATTTCAATGACTGTTGATTCCGTATTTGCTTTCACATCTTCCGGTCTTACGCATCAAAAGACCTGGCCGGCCGGTGTTCCTATTAATTTTGCTTCTCTTTCAAGAACAATTAATATTACTTCAGGCACCACAGCCAATGTTGCTTTAGGTGAGTCAAGTAATGCTGATTTTACGGCATCAGTATATTTCAATACTTTACGATCAAGTACAGTACCTATCGCTAAGCAAATAAAAAAGTCAACCTATATCAAGATTCAAGCAAATACCAACGCTGGTGGAGTTACAGGGCCTTGGTGTCTTGGTATTCCAGATGTTCGCAGATTAAATGCCGTTTATATTGATGAAACTGGTGGAACTTATGCCAATACAAATCTTAATATTACGGGTTCTTTTGGTTTAAATAATGGTCAACAAGATTCATATTACGGTCTTGCATATATTTCTTCTGGAAGACCAATCGCACCAAATGCAACACTGCTTGTTTCAGTAGATAATTTTGTTGCATCTCCTTCTCAAGGTGTTGGATTCTTTACAGCCGCTTCGTATCCGATCGACGATGCTAATACATCAAACACTTCCGCAATTCAGACATATCAGATACCACAATATACTTCAACGATTGGTACTGCGGTTGATCTTAGAGATAGTATTGACTTTAGACCATACGCTGTAAATACAGCCGTAGCTAATGCTACAATTGTATCCGCAACAGTTAATCCTTCAAATACTCTTACTCTGCAAACATATGGATCCGGTGGAGCTTATCTTGTCTCACCTGATACAAATTATCAGTCCGTTGTTCAATATTACTTACCGAGAAAAGACAGAATTGCTTTAACAACAGCCGGTGAAATTCTTGTGACTGAGGGTGAATCTTTGTTGGCGCTTGTTCCGCCGAACGAAATTCCTGGTACCATGACTATTGGTTTTGCTACAGTGACACCGTATCCTTCTCTCACTCCAACTGAAGCTAAAACATATAATCGTTATGATTATTCTATTCAAACTAGTCTGCTTCAGACAAAACGCTACACTATGGCGGATATTAATAAACTTTCAAAGAGAATTGAAAGACTTGAGTATTATACTTCTTTAACACTCTTGGAACAATCGACAAATTCCTTATTGGTTCGTAGTGATGCGACAGGACAAAATCGTTTTAAAAACGGTATTTTGGTTGATCCTTTCAGAGATCATTCGATCGGTAATACAAATGATAAAAGCTATAATATTTCAATCGACAGAAATACCACGGAAGCCAGACCAGTATTTAATCAGATGACAGCCGATCTTCAGTTTGATTCGGTATCATCAACAGCTGTTAAAACTGGCGACTTAATTCTTCTACCTTATACCGCAAATAACTTAAATCAGAGTCAAAAATTTGCTTCCAAGTATAGAAACTGTATCGAAGGCAATATATATAATTATCGCGGAACACTTATTTTAAATCCCCCCGGCATTACAGCTCCGGATCTTTTACAGCGTCCGTTAATTAATTCAACTATTGATAATTATACCAACTTTGTTGGCGGAGGATCAAGTAGTAGACTTGGGACTGAATGGGGCAATTGGACCGATGCTGGAAATCCTTCTCTTGTTGGTCAAAACAGTCAAACAAATTTAACTGCCAGTTCTCAGGATTCGCGAACTTTTGCAACCACAACCACGTCAACATTGGCTCAACAACAAACTCGTGTCGGTAGAACTTTTACGACACAGCCTACTGAAACTACAATTGATAATGGTGATTATGTCACAGATGTTTCAATACAAACATTTGTACCATCTAGAGATGTATATTTTACCGCTAAAGGTATGAAACCAAATACAAATCTTTATGTATATTTTGATAGTGTTAACGTAAGTAATTATTGTCTAAATCTGATTCCGTATGCTGGATCTTGGGCACAAACGGGCGGTAATTATATAACAACAGCCGGTGCTTATACTTATATTGCTTATGATGGAACTGTTTATTCACACACTAATAACTGGGGTGGACAAATAACTAGTGATAGTTACGGTAATGTCTATGGTATCTTTAAAGTGCCGGCTAATGTATTTAAAAGTGGTCAATTAGAATTTAAACTAACTGATATTTCAAATCTAGCTCAAGGCGAAAGTGCCGTAACTACTCAAGCTACATATAGTTTATTTTGTTCTGCTCTTTCTGTGCAAAAACAAAAATCATTGTTGACAATAAGATCGGCTCAAATTGTTACACAAGAAGTTTCAGATACTCAAACAATATATCAGAATTCTACAACCACAAATGAATGGAAAGTGGCGTTGCCAGTGCTGACAGCCCAAACCCCGCCGGGTGGCGGGTCGCAGCCACCAACAGGTAATACTTCAATAGCATCAACCGATACCACTCAACCGCCAACTACTCCCATAGATAATACTGTACCGGATATTGGTTATTATGCACCACCAAATGACTATACTGGCGGAACCGTTGATATGGGTTCACCTGGTAACGGTGGTGAAAGTGACTCTGGCGCGGCCGGACCTGGTCCAGGAGCGGATGCGGCCGCTAGTAGTTCTGACGGTGATTCTAGTGATGGCGCTGGAGGAGATGCTGGTGGTGATGGTGGTAGTAGTGGTGGTACCGATTAATCAAAATTTGTATGTATATATAAATATTTAAAACGGAACAAAAAGTAAATGACGAAGCCAATTGCTCAAACTTTTATTGTAAATGAACCTGACAAAGGTGTTGATGCTGTTTTCTTAACAAAAGTAGATTTGTTTTTCCAAAGCAAATCGTCTACTTTTGGTGTTGAGCTACAAATAAGAGAAACTGTTAACGGTTTTCCTTCAAGCAAAGTGGTGCCATATGGTTCCAAAACTCTTTATACATCACAAGTTAATACAAGCCAAGACTCTTCGGTAAGTACAACGTTTACTTTTGATACACCTGTAGTTTTAAGAACCAATGAACAATACGCTTTGGTTGTTGTTCCTATCGGGGGTAATCCAGATTACAATGTTTGGATTGGTGCACTTAACGGAACTGATATTGTAACTAATACTCCAATTTTTACTAATAATCAGCTCGGTTCTTTGTTTATATCATCAAATGATTTAAATTTTACTCCGATTCAAAGCGAAAGTATGAAATATAATCTTTATACAGCATTGTTTACCGCTTCTTCAGCAACTGCAGTATTTAAAAACTCTGCAATTGATAGATTCTCTACCAACAAACATATTGGTATATTTTCTAGAGGTGAACAAATTGTTGTTTCCAACAACTCTTTACAAATATCTTCGTTGACAATAAGTGGTTCTAATACTTTTACCGTTGGGGAAACTGTATTTCAGCCTGCCGGAACTGTTACTGCTAATCTTTCACAAGCCACGGCATACGGAAATGTTATATTTGCAAATACAACAGCGGTTGTTATGAGTAATACTTACGGAGCTTTTGATACAATCAATACATTAAGAAGTTATACATCAAATCTTGTTGCTACCGCCCCGTCATTTGCAAATCAAACTGTTGTTACAACCTCCGCTTGTAACGTTATCACTGTACCGAATGCAAATTCAACTACAATTACGGACTTTACGGTAAACAATTACATCTATGTCGGGACTAATACAGGTGCTAATGTAAATGTTAAAAGAATTACATCCATTTCACCTACTTCTAGAACCTTGACTTTAGATTCAAATATTAACTTTTCAGATACAAGTGCTATCATTGGTAGAGTGAGAGCCGATGCAAATCTGAGAGGATATTTCAGTGCGATTACACCTGGTTATAATGGTATTCTAAGTATCTATGCTGTTTCTGCCAATTCATCGCAAAATTTTACTAACAGTAATGGTCAAATTCTTATTGGTGTTTCATCAGGTGCTTCCGCACAGATTAACAAAATTGTTGATACGAATTACCAAAGTATAACAAGTCAAATTTCAAATATATACCCAAATCAAACCGATATAGCTTGGGGATTTGAAGGGACTGATACCAGCAGAAATGTGGATTCTTCTTACATAACTGTTGATAGTGATATACCATATGAATTCATTGATAAACCTAGAATGCTGGTGTCCAGAAGTAATGAATATGCATATTTGAGCGGCAATAGATCACTGTCTGTTTCTGCATCCTTAAGTAGTTCTAATACAAAGATTAGCCCATATATTGATACGATTCGTAATCTTGCAACATTAACTGATAATGTTATTTGTAAGCAATCTGATCTATCTGGATACAGAATTGCTTACAGTAATACAAACGGTAATTTTTATGCCGGTGATAATATTCAGCAAGCCAATTCAACTGTTACTGCTAGTGCCACTGTGTTCTCATCTAATTCAAGCACAATTTATGTAGTCAATGTAACTTCTTCTAATGTTTCTTCGGTGGCTAAATTTGTTTCATCAAATACCACAGTATACAACACAACACAATCAATATCAGCTAATATTACTGGTGTGACTGCGTTTGGTGAAGTCAGTGGTTATGCTCAAAAATATGCTTCTAGATATGTTTCAAAAAACGTTATTCTTGCGGATCAACAAGACGCGGAAGATATGATTTGTTATATCACCGCATATAGACCTACTGGCAGTAACTTTAAAGTCTATGGTAAATTCTTGGCTGGTGCTGATGCAGATAGCATTACAAGTAAAGATTGGTCCGCTATGGCTGAATTGTCGGATCCTACCCTTACCAGCAGTCTTGTAAATAAAGATGACTTCGTCGAGTTGATTTATGATCTACCAACTTCACTTATGATTATTGCCAATAGTGCCTCGGTGAATACAACTTCGGCAAATATTACGGTAAGTTCAACTGCCGCATTTACCGCCGGTGGATTTGTTTATGTGGCTGCTAATACTTCTTCCAATACAATTGGATTTAATGTTAGACAAGTTGTAGCAATACCTAATTCCACTGTATTGACCGTATCTTCTAACTTGTCAATAGCGTCTGCTAATGCTACGGTTGGAGTGATCCCAGGTCTTGAGTCTCAATACGGTGCGTTTAAATATGCTAATAATAACAACATCATTCGATATACTACTTTGAATGATGGTGTATATGAAACATTTAAAACTTTTGCGACTAAGATTGTTCTGATTTCCAATACAACTCAGATTATTCCTAGAATGGCAGATATGCGTTGTCTGGCTTTACAAGTATAAACTTATGACTGAAATTTTAAAAGTAAAAGATAATAAGGATCTTGTTAGGTTAAAAGACAGCAAAGCGGTTTTAAATACTAACTCAAAAGAGCTTGATAAATACAAGCAGGATCGCGAAGAGAAAATTAAATTGCAAAAGTTATTTAAAGAAAATGATCAGCTTAAGAATGATGTAGAAGAAATTAAGTCTTTATTAAGACAACTGATAGGGCAGAAATAAAATATGACTATTGCAGTAGCTAACGTATCAAATACCGATACCTTCGGTTCTTGGTTATCGAAAACAAATACACTTGCCACTATTGTATCTCAGAATACAGTTACTGTTGACACTTCTTCAGCCGGATCTTTATCAACCGGAAACGCATATGTAAATGGTTATTTTGGCGCAAACACCCTAGTTGCTTATACGGGTATTGCTGGTGGGACTTTAGCTACCGGCAATACACTTAATTTAATTACAAATACTGCTTTTACTTATGCAAGTTCAAATTTAGTATCATTTAATGCAAATTCAATATATTCAAACGTAGTAATTACAACCAATTCAATTTATATTATAGCCACCGGTGGTAATACGACTATCGGTGGCAATTACTTAAATATTAATGCAAGTGTTACAAATGTAACTTCTGGTACATTAAATGCCACTGGTAATACAACTATTACAGGTAATACAATATTAAAAGCAAATAGTGTTTATAATGTTTTTGCTGTTAACGGTACACAAATAGTTGCAAATACTTCGAATACCACAATCGTTGGAAATGTATATCTTTCTAATACTTTAAGCGTTGTAGGAGCAGTAAATCTTCAGTCAACGGCAAACGTGACAGGAAATTTAGGTGTTGGTGGTAATGCAAACGTAATCGGTAATATGGCGGTTGGTGGAAGTCTTGCGGTTTCAGGGAGTTTAACTTATTCCGGAACAGCCGCAGGTAATATAGTTCCGGCATCAAGTAATTATTATAATATTGGTAATTCTAGTTCATCCTGGCTTTACGGTTATTTTAACTATGTGATATCCTCAAATATTTCTACAACTGGAATATTATTACTTAATTCGATAGCGCATAAATATGCAAATACTTATACATTTAATAATAGTACTGCGGCCGCAAATATAGATGTCGTCTTGACTTCATCATATCGTTCTTTTGAATATACGGTTCAACTTTCGGATACGACTGTAACGCCGACACCATATTATCATATGACAAAACTTATTATTCTTCATGATGGAACAACACCATACATAACAGAATATCAGACCTTATTCAATAGTGTTTCTCTTGGTACTTTTGATGCAGTTATTAGTGGTGGTAATATTGCTTTACAGCTAACTCCAACGACAGCAAACGTTGTGGCTAAATTCATCAGAACTTCCATCGTTCCATAAGAGGTTAAAATGGCAGCCAAAGTAAACATTGTAATTGATCAAGGTGCTACGTTCAATACAACGTATACAATTCATGATGCAATTGATGAACCAATTGACTTTACTGGGTTTACAGCCAACTCACAAATTAGAAAATCGTATTCTTCTTCAAATTCTTATACGTTTGATGTAATTTTAAATAATACTGGTTTAGTCACTCTTTCCATGAATGCAGCAACAACTAGTAGTATTGTTGCCGGTCGTTATGTTTATGATGTTGAGGTCGAAAGTCAATCCGGCATTCGTTCTCGTATCGTTGAAGGAATTGTAACTGTTACTCCACAAGTGACGAGGTAATATGTCTTTCGTAGTCAAATCTGTAACTACCAATCAATATAAGGTTAAAGTAGTCAATCAGAACGGCTCACTTCTGACGATGCCGGCTAGTGTCCCTGTTGTTACTGCTTCGGCTATTTCCGACCTTACAAAGTTTTCAAATACTTCTGCTATGCTGGCGAATGACGCCACAACGTATGCAAATGCAATAGCCTACGCATCAAATCTTGTATCCAATGTTACCGTGGCTTCTATTACTGATGTTCAGCTTTCACAAGTTCCTCCGGCAAATAATAGCACGCTGGTGTTCAATACAACAAATAATAAATATGTCGTTAGACAAATGGATCTAGACGGGGGAAATTTTTAAGTGGCAAATTTAATTCAGATCAAACGTAGTACCACCGCTAGTACTCCAGGATCTTTAGCTAATGGCGAGCTCGCCTATACATCGAATGGTGATGTTCTTTATATTGGTAGTCCAAATGGTAGTATTGTTGCGATTGGTGGCGTAAGGGTTCCTGGATTCCTAACTGCAAATCAGGCACTTGTAGCAAATACAACTGGATATCTTAACGAAATCAGAGCGGCAAATCTTGTTGCAACCAAAGTTTATGCTAACGGTGCTTTTGGTACTAACGGACAAGTTATAACATCCAATTCAACTGGTGGAATTTACTGGAATACTCCTCTACCCGGTGTTGTCGGTTCGAATACACAAGTTCAGTTTAATAATAGCGGTGCTCTTGGGGCTAACGCAAATCTGACATTTGACCAAGCAACTGCTACCCTAGCAACAGTTAATATCAATTCTAATACTGTAAACGCAGCTGTTTATACCGTCGGTTCAAGTTTTGTAGCCAACAGCACTGGCGCATTCCTGACTGGTACTGTCAATGCTTCTTCAGTATCTCTTGGTAGTAATTTTGTTGTTAATGCCACAGGTGTTTTTGTTGCTAATAGTGTAAATGCTTCATCATTCTCTGTCGGTTCAAATTTTGTTGCAAATTCAACCAAAGTCGTAATCGGTTCAAGTGTTGGGTTGCAAGCTAATGGTAGTATCGGAACAGCTGGTCAGGTACTGCTTTCTAATGCTTCTTCTGCTTATTGGGGTGATAGAGTTTCTTCGGTTGCTACAGGTAATGGTCTTATTGGTGGTACCATCACCACAACCGGTACCCTATCAGTTCTTGCAAACAATGGTATTATTGCCAATTCAAGCGGTGTATTTGTAAATCCAGGGACTGGTGTCACTGTTAACTCTTCCGGTGTTTATATTGGTCAGCCTGTTGCTGTTACCGATAGTGTTACATTTGATTCAATCAGTGCCACAGGTAACGTTGTTCTTGGTAATAATATTGTTGACAATATAAGTTTTATTGGTAGAGCCAATACAAATTTTAATCCAGCGGCGAACGTTGCCTACGATATCGGTCAATCAGGTCAGCGCTGGAATTATGTTTGGGCTGCAAACGTTCATGCCACTCGCGGTTATATTGAAGGTAATCTAGAAGTCGGTGGTGATATTTTTGTCACTGGTAACCTTGTAACCACAAACGTTAGCTCGGTAATCATTTCGGATCCTCTGATTATTCTAGCTTCTAATAATCATACTTCAGATCTAGTAGACATTGGTTTCGTCGGTCACTATTATGATGGAACTACAGATAGACATACTGGTGTTATTAGACATGCTGCTACGGATGCTTATTATCTGTTTAAAAACTATACAACAGAACCTGGCAGCAATGTTGTTGATATCAACGACCCATCTTTCAAACTGTCTTCAGTATGGGCATATCTGAATTCCAGTGGTATAACAACAAATGCAACATCAGTTGTTGTAACTGCAAACTCTACGGTTAATGTAGCAATCATCGCTAACTCAATTTCAATATCATCACCGCTGATGGCAAATAGTGGTGGTACTGGAATAAACACAGTTACAAATAATGCTATTCTGGTTGGTAATTCCACTAATGGATTTACTCAATTGGCTCTAGGAACTTCAGGTTATGTATTACAGTCAAATGGAACTGCTCTAGTTTATAACATACTTGATGGTGGAACATTCTAAAGGAGAATTTATATTATGAGTGAAACTGATAATGACTTTTTTGTTGAAACGTATATAAAGAAACAAGAATCACTTTTTCTTGAACAAATGCGTAGACTACTACAGGCTGATACAAAATCAACTGTATTGGAAATGGCTCTTAACGAACGTAATGCCACCATTTCAGAATTGGAAGAACAAGTAAGACAACTGAATACTGCAATTAATCAAGCTGTAAATGGTTTGCAGTCGATTACCAATGATAGAGATGGATTAAAGAAAAAACTTGACGAAGCTGAAGAAAGAATAGTGTATCTAACAGATTTTCAAAACAAATATAAAACAGTAGAAAATGAACTTGCAAATAAATCTGTAACAGTAAACAAGCTTAGTACCAAAGTTGAAACTTATCAAAAAGATATGGATCAAATGAAAGAAAACTACAATAAAGTAAGTGGAGCTTTGGAAGAAGCTAATAGTAAACTATCAAAACTCAGCACTATTAAAAACAATAAAAAGAAACTGACGCCTAGCGACTCAGAGTGGACTGATGGCAACCAAGTTTAAAGTCAAACGAAGTTTAATAAGTGGTGTAATACCCACAACCCTAGATCTTGATCTAGGTGAACTAGGTGTCAATCTAGCTGATAAGAAAGTATACACTTCCAACGGCAGTTCTGTATTTGAACTTAGTTCTAATGTATCAAATATTTCAATAACCGGGAATCTGACTTTTGGTTCCGGTGGTTTTTATGCAAACGGTGATTCTGGTGCTGCTGGTCAGGTTCTTACCAGTAATGGAAGTTCGGTTTATTGGGCAACTTCTGCTGCAAAAGCCTCGGTACAAATAAGCAGTATAGCTCCATCATCACCTCCCCCAAATGACGGCGACCTTTGGTGGAATAGTAATACTTTAACTCTTTACATTTACAGAAACTTCCAGTGGGTTGTTGCTATAGCCAATGGCGGATCCAATACAAACATACAGTTCAATGATTCGTCCTTACTTGGCGGTTCAAATAACTTTACCTATAATAAGACAACAGGAACATTGTCTGTTAGTAATGTAACGATCAATTCAACTTCAATCAGTACCAACACCGCAAATATTGTTCTAGGTAATACGTCTGTTATTGTTGCTAATGGTAGCTTTGGTTCGAATGGTCAAGTCCTCACCAGCAATGGTTCTGGTATGTACTGGGGTTATGGTGGTGGTGGTCCATATGTTAAATTAACATCAAATACAACATTGACTCCGTATAGATCATTTCTTGCGGATACAAGTAATGGTTCAATTTATCTTACTTTGCCTGCATCTCCTAGTGTAGGACAAAGATTGTCAATTGCCGATGGTGGTGGGAGTAAACTAACAAATCCGGCTGTAATTTTAAGAAACGGGTCGACAATTGGTGATACTTCAAACGATTTATCATTTGATATGACAGATACAATTGCTGAATTCGTTTATACCGGGTCGACATGGAAAGTGTTTACTGTATGATAAAAAAGTATAAATAGAATGGATATATTTACGGAATTAATGTAAATGTTAAAGCTTTCAAATTTATACCAAAATACTTCTGCTATAGCCGCGGCTGCTGCACCATCAGAGTTTGCTATGCATGCTCTTTCGCGCGATGCAAATGGTTTACTAACATATACAAAGGTTTTGTGGTCTAATACCGCTGAAACAGTCAATATGACAAATATGACTGGTAAAGGTTTTGCATATAATGGTATGGAAGAATTCATTAACGGTTACACTTTAAGCAATGCTATGCATAATCTAGACAAGATTACAAGTGATCAAGTCGGTGAAAAAAATGTTATTACAAATACTTTTCTTGTTAGAGTAACTTCAGTTGGCGGCAATACTCAGTATACTATTAATGGTGATACAAGTCCGGTATTGTATTTGACTAAAGGTTCCACCTATAAGTTCGTAACGGAAGACAGTTCTACTATCGGTCATCCAATTTTCATCTCAACCGTTCCGAGCGGCAATTCTTATACGAACGAATATTTGTATGGCGTGGAATTTTCTAGATCGGCAAATGTTAGCGCTCAAACTCCAGATGCAAATACATCAACATCAAATCCTTTGATTTTTACAGTTCCTGTTGATGCGCCGAAACAGCTTTACTATGCTTCTGGAAATGATATTGGGTGTTTCGGAATTATTCGTATGGAAGAAGCATTGACAAACACAGTGAATAGAAAATATGAGCAAGTTAGATTTGATAATCAACAACTGAATTATTATTTAAATTCTCGAGGATTTTTGGTTGCTCGCTACGGCGCTGATTATTCTTATTCCTAAATAATAAAAAATAATAAAGATTCGGGGACATTAAATGGTCGATTTTGTACTAGGCAGACTAAAATTTACTTACCAAGGTAACTGGACAACCACATTTGCCTACATCAAAGACGACATCGTAACTTACGGTGGACGTACGTATGTTTGTGTCACCAATCACACATCAAATGCTTCTGCTTCGGGTGGTTTTTATTCTGATTCCGCTAACTGGAATCTGATCTCTGACGGTATTCAGTACAAGGGTGCCTGGTCGAACGGAGTATACTATAAGGTAAACGACCTTGTAAAGTATGGACCTGACATCTGGATTTGTACTGCTGGTCACACTTCTGGTTCAACATTCCAAAGCACAGAATCAAACTTCACTGTATTCGTCAACGGTCTTGAGTTCCTAAACAGCTACAATAATTCCACTCAGTATACCATCGGCGACGTAGTAACATACGGTGGTTATGTTTATGCAGCTAAGACAGACACTCTAGGTAACCTACCAACAAATGCTACTTACTGGAGCGTTGTAACTACCGGTTATAATCCTCGTGGTGCATGGTCTAGTGGTACTGCATATAAAATCGGTGATACGGTAATCTATGGTGCTTACAGCTACGTAGCATCTCAGGATAGCACTGGACAAGTTCCAGCTCCAGCTTCTTCTTACTGGACTCAAGTTGCTGCTGGTACTAAGTTTATTGGTACTTGGTCTAGCGGAACTGGCTATAAACTTGGAGATATTGTAACTTATGGTGCTTATAGCTACGTTGCTCTACAGGACGGAACCAATCAAAATCCTTCAACGGCTGGTTCTTATTGGCAACAACTAAATCCCGGCAATCAGTTCAGATCAACATACTCTGCTGGTACCACCTATAATAAAGGTGATATCGTAACGTATGGTGGTAACTCATACATTGCCATTCAGGATACTATTGGTAACACACCAACAAATGCAACTTACTGGACTGCTCTGGTTTCTGGCTTCTCTTTTCAAGGTGCGTGGTCAGGCGCTACAGCTTACAAAGTTGGACAGGTTGTAACGTATAGCGGTTATTCATATATCTGTATTCAGGATGCTTCATCTGGTACTGCTCCTTCGAATGGCACTTACTGGACTGCATTAAATTCTGGATTCAAGTGGAACAATGCTTGGGCAAATGCAACGTCATACCAGACTGGCGACGTTGTAAGCTATGGTGGTTCTTCTTATGTGTCTGCTGGTTATAACAATGTCAATAACGCGCCAACACCAAGCTCTAACGTCTACTGGCAGCTAGTTGCTCAAGGCACAACTGCTAATCTTGGGTTGACTACCCTTGGTGACACTCTGTTCTATAACGTCAGTGGTCTAGATCGTCTTCCGATCGGCTCTAATAACACCATTATGACTTCGAATGGAACAACATTATCTTGGGGCAATCCAGGCGTTTCCGCAAATGCTTATTATGTTTCGCCAAACGGTGTTGACGCTGCCGGTTATGGTTCTACTATTCAGAAACCATTCAAAACAATTCAATATGCTACTCAGCAAACCAGTGGTCTATCTACAATCTTTGTAAAAACCGGTACATATACTGAACAGCTTCCTATCGTTGTTCCACCGAACGTTTCGATCGTTGGTGAAACAATGCGTACGACTATTGTTCAGCCAATAACTGGCGTTCTGAGTAATGATGGTGTAAATAATAACGAAAACTCAACGATGTTCCAGATGTCTGATGGAACATCGTTGAATAGTATTTCAATGAGAGGAATGACTGGATTCGTTCCTTCTGGTAATGATATCACTGGCGCCACTCTCAAGGGTATAGGTATTGCTTTTAACCCTTCGAGTCCAATAACTACAAAGAGTCCATATATTGTATATTGCTCGGCGCTCTTCACTAGTGGTATTGGTGCATTGGTTGATGGTTCGGTTCACGCTTCTGGTAATAGAAGTATGCTGTTCCACTCATTTACAAACATCGCTGATAACGGTGTAGGTATCTATGCAAAGGATAAAGGTAAATCGGAAGTTGTTTCCTGCTTTACTTACTTTGCTTATTTCGGTTACGCTGCTTCTGGTGGTGGTATTATTCGAAGCCTGAACGGTAACCATTCTTATGGTAATTATGGTTCGTTCGCTAGAGGTTATGACACAACCGAAGTTTCATCAAACGGTGTTGTTTATGGTAATATGCTTACCCTCAACTCCAATGCTGTAAACTATAGTGTTGGTGAAACAATCGTTGGTAGCGTAACAGGCGCAAGAGGTACTGTAACTGCGGTGCAGGGTACCGCTGGAACTGTTTACTATTATAAGTCTAATGCGAATACGTTCACAACAAATGAAACAGTAACTGGTCTGAGCAGTACGTATGCTGCCAATACTCTTTCTTCAAACAGTGTAACTGGTCAGGCTGGATTTATTCTAGTTGTCAGCGGTCTTCCACAGGCTCCTGGTATCGGTCAGAGCTTGAATTTTACGAGTGGTGATACTCAGTCATACATCATTCAGAATTATTCTGGTACATATATCAATTCAAGCAGCGTGCTTCAGCTCGTTCTTACTGCTCAAAAAACAACACCATCTTCGAATGGTGCTGCTATACAAATCAGAAGTAACTTCAGTAACATTCGTCTAACAGGTCACGACTTCTTGAGTGTAGGAACTGGTAATACTACAACCAGTGGATACCCGAATGTCAATAATGCTTTGACGATTCAGGCTCAGGAAACTTCAGCTGCAAATGTTGGTCGTGTTTACTATACCTCTACTGACCAAGACGGTAATTTTCGTGTAGGTTCATATTTTGCCGTTAATCAGGCGACCGGTGCTGCTACACTGAATGCCTCTGCGTTCAATCTATCTGGTCTTACATCTCTACGTCTTGGTTCTATTGGCGCGCAGGTCGGCGCTCTGATCAGTGAATTCTCCACCGATGGAACCCTAAGTGCAAACAGCGATGCAAAAGTTCCAACACAGCAAGCTGTAAAGACCTATGTTGATAATAAAGCTGCTCAGGTCTTTACACTTGATGACATTTCACCTCTGTTCAATGGCGCTCAAACCGCCTTTTCGTTGACTTATAGCAACACCACTGTAACAAGCGCAAATGCATCACCAGTAGATCCTAATAAATTACAGATTTACATTGGTAGCGTTCTTGTAGATTACAATCCAAATTTTTACAGATACGATTATGTAAATCTGACTGAATTCGGAACATCAAATACATATGTAAATGGTACGTTCAATTCCGGTTGGTATTTGTCTGGAACGTCAAACAACATTATCAACTTCGCAACTCCGCCACTATCAGGAATGTCATTTGATGGTTTCTGGAGATCTGGAATTGGTATTGATAAAGATGTTACGTATTCAACAAACAGTTCGACTTATTTCACACCATTAAATATTGCGTTTGGGGCATAATCCTCAAAGTAAGAATTATAGATATATAAATAAACAAAATAAGGTTTCACTTAGAAAGGTTTTTCACAATGGCAAGAAGAGTAATTCTAGACACTCAGTATACGTTTAACCCAGCTTCAAGAACAATCACGATTCCGAGAGCTCTGCCTCGCGAGCGTCTGCTGCTGATCACAAACGTAACAACAAACCGAGTGATCTATAACTTCAGTGATTCGACGCTGACTGCTACTGCTTATAGCTTGGCTCAGCCAACTACCAGCACAAACGCTGTAACTACGATTACGCTGGCATACAATACAACTTCTATGAGCTCGACAGATAAGCTCCAGATTGTTATTGATGAAGCAGCTGAGCTGTTTGCTCCTGACGAAGCTTATCTTGACCCTGTTGGAAAAATGCGTGTATCGACTCCACAGGCTCTTATCGATACTGACTTCGAATATGGTCTACAACCAACAAAGTGGGAAACACTTACTCTTCTGAATAATCGTCCTTCTTTCTTTGTGAATACTCAGACTCCTTTCACAATTACTGATATTACAGTCGTAAATGCTTCCTTAACAGTTACTGTCGCAACAACAACTCCTCCTGCTGTCGGTACTCCTATTCTTATTCAGGATTGTATCTTTGCTGGTGGTAACGGAGCATTCCTAGTTGAAACTGTATCTGCTGGTGTGAGTTTTACCTACACTGCTCGTTATCCGTTCACTGGTACTACTGGCTCGGTTTACAACTCTGCTCTTACTCTTGCATTCACTGGTTCGTTCTATACCGGTTCGGCATATGCCATTCCTTCTCAGCCGGTAATTGGTGCAGCTGGTCTTGTTACTATTACAACAACTGGTTCGCACGGTCTTCAGGTTGGTGATGGTATTTACATTGCCAATACAACGGTTTCATCTGGTAATAACATCAGCAGTTCGTATAGCGTTGCCAGTGTTTCAAACTCGACTGTATTCTCTGTTATCGCGCCAAACTCACCAACTTCTGGTGCTACTGTAACAAACGGTGTAATCTATCCTCGTCCAGATGGTGTTTATTTGCACCGTCCGTTTGATGGTGGTGTTACATTCAACACTGGTACACCAGCTCACAATATTCAGACAATTCGTCAAACACGCCGTTTCTTCCGTTATCAGTCTGGTAAAGGTATTCAGATCTCAACTGGTACTATTCTGAAGCCAAATATCAATATCGATCAGATTGACTCTACAACTGCTACAGGTTCAGCTTCTAGCACAATCACTGTAACAACAAAGGTCGGTCACGCTCTACAGACTGGTGTTACGATTGTTGTTGCCGGATGTAACGAATCTGCATATAACGGAACCTTTACTGTAGCATCAGTAATCGACGCTTTCCGTTTCACATACACTGCTCTTACAACTCCTTCGGCTTCACCAGCTACCGGTCTTCCTTCTCTGGCTGTAACTAACTGGTATGGTTCTTCTTCTCGTATTGGCATGTTCGATGCACAGAACGGCGTTTTCTTCGAGTTTGATGGTCAAACACTATGGGCAGTTCGTCGTAAGTCAACCGACCAGCTAGCTGGTGGTGCTACCGTAACCAACGGTTCTACTACAGTTACTGGCTTGACATATAACAACTCTTCTACTAAGTTCAGCAAACAGCTAGTTCCTGGCGACTTCATTGTTATCCGTGGTATGTCTTATCGCGTTATGGACATTGTATCTGATACTTCTATGCAGATTTCTCCTGCATATCGTGGTTCGACTGTTACTTCTCCAAATTATGTAACGATCTCTAAGACAGTTGACATTCGCGTACCACAAAGCCAATTCAATATTGATACTCTTGATGGAAATGGTCCTTCTGGTACTGTTCTTGATCTTGCTAAGTCTCAGATGTTCTACATGGATTATAGCTGGTATGGTTCAGGTCCGATCCGTTACGGTTTCCGTGATACGCAGGGCAAGATCATCTACTGCCACCGTTTCGTAAACAACAACCAAAACCTGGAAGCCTGGATGCGTTCTGGTAACCTTCCAGCCCGTTATGAAACAAACACCATTGCTCCTAAGACTACAATGACAACGAATGCATTGTCAACTGATACAACTCTGGTGGTTGCTAATACTTTCGGCTTCCCATCAAACGGTACAATCCTTATTGCTAACCCATCAAGCTTCGAGTATGCAACTTATACCGGAACAACTGGTACTTCGTTCACTGGTCTAACAAGAGCGAAGGCATCAAATACAGTTTCAGGTATGAGCACTGTATCTGGTAGCGCGACCGTAACAACTGCTTCTGCTCTTACTGGTGTTCAGGTAGGCATGCTTGTAACAAACGCCAACCTACCAAGAGATACCTACGTTGTTTCTATCAATACTGGTGCTGGTTCGCTTCTTCTAACACAGGCTGCTACCGCTACTTCGTCTGGTCTGACATTCTCGTTCACTCAGATGTCCCTGCCAGCAAATACGCACAATATCACTAACACTGCTCCGATTGCGGTTTACTCGCATGTTCCTCAGTTCTCACCAACTATCAGTCACTGGGGAACTTCGGTTATTATGGACGGTCAGTTCGATGCGGATAAATCACTTCAGTTCACTTACGGCGAAACATCACCAGTAACCGCTGTTTCTGGTAACGTAGCTACTGTAACTGTAACAAGTGGTTCGAACACCTTGTCGATTGTCAATACAACGCCAATCTTCCCGAACATGCTTCTATTCGGTAACAATATCGCGACTGGTGCATATGTTGCTTCTATCACTGCAGGTAGCCCAAATAATACGATTACGATGTCAGCGGCTGGAACTGGTACTGCAGCTGGAACGGTGTCTTATAACCAAGCCGTTGCTTTGGCTTCACTCCGTGTCTCTCCTGCAGTTGACTCCGGTATACCAGGTGTGCTTGGTCAGAAAGAACTTATCAACCGCATGCAGCTGTCTCTTGCTGGTCTGGACGTTATCACTAATGGTAACTTCCTTGTTCAGTTGTTCCTAAATGGTGTTCCTACTCAGCCTGCTTTGACTATTACAAGCTTCACTGGCGCGCCAGCGGTTCTAAACTCTTACACTCGTATCGCACAGGGTACATCTTCTCTTGCTCAGGTAGCTGACCATAACGGTGGTTGCTATATTGTCGGCGGTGAAGTCATGTATAGCTTCTATGCGGTTAACAGTGCTGGTTCTACAAACTACTCGGTTACTAACGTCGACCTGACTAAGATTCGTGATCTTGGTAACTCGATCCTTGGTGGTGGTATAAACAACAGCCCTGCTATCGCTGGTACTTACCCAGATGGTCCGGACGTTCTTACCGTTGTTGCTACTAACATTGGTACTGCTAATGCTACAGTTCAGACTCGTATCTCTTGGACTGAGGCTCAGGCGTAATAGTTATAAAAGGGATATTTTAGTATGGCTGTAAATAAAATATTCTTGGATACAGATGGGCTGACCGTAGGTAACGGTCAGCTTGTCACCTCGGGCAATTCTGTATCAATTGCGAACTCTCTGTTTGTTGGTGGTAATTTCTATGCTCCTAGTTTGGCGGCAACAATTACGCTTACAAAACCTTTTAACGCAAATAATACAACTTATAATGCCAATGGTTACATCACTTCAATAACCGAGGGAACGATAACCACATCAAACATTGTTTACAATTCTCTCGGTTTACCAACAAACTGGGTTGAAACAGAAACAGCATTCGGTCCGGCTATAAGCTTCAGATATACAGCGACATATAATGGATCGGGGTTATTGACTTCGATCACACGTCAATAAGGAAAACAAAATGGCAGTTGATGTATCCGTATATAATGAAATTGCAAGAAATAATGATGCTTTAACTAAGTGTGTTTCAAACGCATACACTCCTTGTTATAACCTTGGTATAGCGAATGGTGTTAGCGCTGCAACAACAATCAACAGCACTGGACAGGCATTGCAATCAGCAGTGTACGTTGGAGTGCTTGCCTGCGATTTGGTTGCTCAGCCATGGTGTTGTTGTTATTGGGCTGCTATTCCAACTTTACCATCCGTTACTGGTGGCACGCTTGTTTATGATGCAACATATGGAAGATGTAATGCATGTTGTTTGTGGACAGTTCCTGGTGGAGCGCAGTTTCTTAGGTTCCAGATGTGGGGAGCTGGTGCTTTGGCACATGCTGCTGCTTGTGATTATGGAATATCAATTCCTGGAAGTTCAGGAGCATATGCTTCCGTAATTATTCCTGCTGTTCCTGGTTGTCAATATACACTTTGCGCCGGTTGCGCAATGTGTTGTTATCCAGATAACTCTAATGGTTCAACAACAGGATCTGGATGCGCTTCTTATGTTACTGGTTATGGTCTATCTGGTGTTTGCGCTGATGGTGGAGAGGTTAGTCCATATTGTTGGATGAAACGTGAAAAAGCTGTAAATGGTGTTGATAACGCTGATTTTGCAGGACTATGTGTAATGTTACCGAATTCGAATTGGGCTTGTAATTCGATAGGTAAAACTATTGCCACAGGTTATTGTATGTGCTCTAATGGAGGTTTCTGTGGTTACAACGGAGGCGTATCCTGTTGCTCAGTAGGAACCCATCCTTTTGTAACATCTTGTAGATCGTTTCAAGGATCCGTAACTAACGCGACACAGTGTTGCCATTTTGTTATTGGAACACCGGGAGCTTGGGCGGCGCTTATAGCAGTCGGCTCTACTGCCATATATAATCCAGTTTTCCCACCGATTACATGTGTATTGTGTGGTTGCTCCGGTCAATCTTATTATCTGCGTGTTGATAGTGCTTGTTGTTCAGCACAGTCAGTAGGTTATTCTCAACCGTGCCAATTACCTGGATATGCTTACGGGAAAGGTGGATGGGGAGCAACGAGTCATGCTAGTTATGGTATGGGATATGGATTTCCTGGTGCTGGTGGCGCGGTTTGTGTTCAGTATCTATGATAAATAAATGTAAAGATTAGAGGTTTCAAATGGCAAATGTTAGTATAGAATTCACTAAGAAAATTCCAGATTCGTTACACGTTAATACTTTCACGAGCAACGCTAGTTTAACGCTGACATATAATGGACCTGAATCATCATTACTTCTTATAGAGAAAGAACATGGTCATATCTGTAATGTTCTTGAAACTATTGAAGATGCTTATAATCCAGATCATTATCTTGTTATAGAAACTTTGGCTTCTGAATCGCCTGATGTTCTTTATTTTTTCCATCAGTCAGAATTTCCAGAAAGAGAATACGTAACTGAAACTCTTGTTGATGGTACAACTCACGACGAGATTTCAAATCCTCGTCTCAAAGATTATTATATAACATTTTATGATCTAGAAAACAAAGTGTGGGTTTGGGAAGTTATTACCAGAAATCCTCGTTCTGTTTATAATGAATTAGCGGATCGTTACAGAGAATATGTAACCCAGAACTTACACAAGATCGAGTCGAACGAAGTTTTGAAAGAAGTTGCTACAAAATATCTGCAAAGATTGACAGATTTTGAAACAACTGGCGCTGGTAGTATTCCTTCCTGGAAAATTGCAGCTGCAAACACAGCATGTGTTCCTCTACCATCACCAATACTAATGGCTGCTTTCGAAAACACGCCGTAACACCAGAGGGTAAAAAATGGATATTCTAGCATACGCAGCGCAAAAAAGAGCAGTTGATCTTTGTAACTGTTTATGTAACTGCGTTGCAGTTAACCAGGCGGTATATAATAGCGGCAATACTGTTGGATATAACGGATGTTTAAATACAGGCTTACAAGCTTGGGCTTGCAACTGCTTTAGTTACATTTATCCCTGTTATCAAGTGCTTGGAAGAGAAGCTTTAGACAAAGCTCCTTGGTGTTATTGTAACTGGGTTTCAATCCCAACATTTGTTGGTGGTAACACTTCTTTTGCCGGAACTGGAGTATCTGGGTTTCAGGTTTGCTCTACTGCAGTCGGAACTGTAGGATCCGGTGGTGGCGCCTGTTGTCAATTCACAGTGCCTAGTGGTGTTTCCTACGTTAGATTTCAGATGTGGGGCGCTGGTGGCAATGCTGGTTCTGGTTGCTGCTGTGGTGGATCTGGCTTTGGTTCAACTGGTGCTTACGCTTCTGTTATTCTTCCTGCTTTTGCTGGTTGCCAATATACTCTTTGCGCTGGTGCCGTCGCTAATACAACTCCTTATAGAGCAGCCAATTATACTAATTATAGTTGTCAAAGTAATCCTTCTTATGTGTCTGGTTACGGATTGAATAATGTCTGCGCAATGGGTGGTAGAGGTTTTGCACCACAATGTATTTTAGGATATGATATATCGGCGCGCCCATGCGGTGCTTATTGTAGATGGGCATCCCCAGATTGTGTCATGTGTTCTGGCGCTTGTATTTGTAATACAAACGCCGATTTTTGTTTTGCTGGCTGCACTTCTTGCGGTATTATCCCGGTTTCAAAAACCAATACAACTATTTGGTATGGTACAAATACATTGAATATCAACTGCTGCTGTTCTGCAGCCAATTGTTCGCTAACTGCATTTTGGTGGGGAGAAGTTGTTGGTATCAATGGTATGAATGGATCTGCTAGTTTTGATATCAACTTTTGTGGATGTAATTGCCACCCACCAATTTACGGATTTGAATCAGTTTCTAGATGTATATTATGCGCAGATGCCGCCCTTTCACTTGCACGTGGCGGTTTATGTTGTAATGGTTGTGCGTATAACTATATGAGATATCCAGGTGCTGGTGGAACTGCTGTATATCTTTATGGTGCTTGTATTGCATCCTGCGATCCATCTGGATGTTTTGGCGCAGTATGCGGTGGCGACATCGGTCGCGGAGGAATGGTCTGCGTTTCTTACTGCTAATCTGACCATATAAATACCAATGTTATTATTGACTGACGTGAAAGGTATATTATGGATAAAGCATTCTTCATCAACGGCGGAGCTGGGCGAGTTCTTTGTGCAATCCCAGCTCTAGAAAAATACGCAGAAAAAAATCAAAACTTCATTATTGTTGCTGAGGGTTGGATGGAGCTATTTGCTGGCTCGCCAAAACTCCGCGACAAAGTTTTTCATGTAATGCACAATCGTCTATTCGAGGATCATCTTCTAGACAAAGAAATCGTATCCCCAGAGCCTTATCGTCTCAATACTTATTACAATCAAAAATGTAATCTGATTCAGGCATTTGATATGATGATCAACGATCTCAAGGAAGTTCCTCCAGTTTCAAAAATCAATATGGAGCTCTCCAAAAAAGAACAGATCGATGGCTACGAAATCGTCAATGATGTTCGTAAGATGAAAGGCAAAGAAAAGGTAATCGTCTTTCAGCCTTTCGGTAGTAGTGTAACTCAGCAGTCAAACTTCATTTTTGATACAAGTGGTCGGTCATTCGAACTAGCTGACACTCTGAGACTTATCGACGAACTGAAGAAAGACTATGGTATTATTCTGATGTCTCAGATTCCCATACAAACAACAGAAGAAAATACTGTTGCTTGGCCACAGAACCTGAATATTCGTCAGTGGATGGGTGTAATCAATGCCTGTGATCACTTCCTTGGTTGTGACAGCCTAGGTCAGCATATCGCTTACGCTCTGAACAAGACAGCAACTGTTGTTATTGGTTCGACCTGCCCAGAAAACATTACCTATCAGGATGAAAAAAACTTCAATATCATCGACTGTGGTAAGGACAAGCGTAGATATATACCTATGAGAGTTACGATGGATGACTCCATTGATCGTAATAATGAAGCATTAATGGTTCTTAGTGAGGATCATTTCAAAAGAATTGTTGAATCGGTGAAACAGAGAACTGGTGTTGGATCTAAAGACATCAAATCTAAATTCGGAGCTAAGTGATGATGACTGGTTATATCGCGGGTATCGCGCGTGGGCACAACGCTGGCGTGTGTCTGCTAAAAGACGGTGAGATTGTTTTCAGTATTGAGGAAGAGCGTCTGACTCGCCAGAAGTATGATGGTGGTCCACTTGCCTCTATGATGAAAATTAAGGAGTATACAGACAAGATAGACTACCTTGTTATTGCTCATACTCAGTCACTCAAGGAAACTGCTGGTAAGATTGATTACACTGGCGATGATGTTTACACTGGTCTTGCTCGTAAGCTAGGTCTTATTGATCGCAAACAAGATCTACACAATCATCCTCAGGTAATCGACTTGAGCCATATCCATCATAAGTTACACGCTGCTGCAGCTTTCTACCGTTCAGGGTTTGAGACTGCAACCGGTGTTGTTATTGATGGTGCTGGTACATTCATTGTATTAAATGGTCCATCAGGTGAAAGTATGTTCTGGGAAACAGAATCAATCTTTGAATGTTCTTACCCATCCAACTTCAAAACAATCTACAAGCACCTTGGTACTCGTGGACCGACTCAGAGCGTAATCGTCAAGGATATGACTGGTGCTATGTATGGCGAACAGGGACAGCATGAGTGTTATATTACTGAACGGGCAGGTATTACTAAGGTTTATGAAGCAGTAACAGAATACTGTGGCTGGTCTTCAATTGAAGCTGGTAAGACTATGGGTCTTTTTCCATATGGCAAGGAGAATCCTAACATTCCGCCACTGTTTGATGAGTCGGGAATTTACACCTCAGCAAACCGTAATCTGATCATTCCTCGTTATCCGAATGGTGCTATTGTGAATAACTTTGGTTTCAAAGAACTAGAAGAAATGCCTTCTGGTAATGTTGATCCAACTACAATGCAGTCTCGTAGGGATATGGCATATGCTGTTCAAACACAGACACAGCGTCAGGCTCTAGAGTTGATCAAGAAAGCAGTTGAACGCACAGGAAACAAAAACGTTGTTCTGAGTGGAGGATACGCTCTCAACTGCGTGGCTAATTATTTCTATCTCTCGGAATTGAACAAGCTCGGTATCAACCTGTATGTTGAACCAGTAAGTAATGATGCTGGTACGGCTATGGGTGCTGCCTTTATGGTCTATCACGGTACCAATGAAGAAGCTCCCGTGCGCGAGAGAAACGAAACTCTTTACCTCGGTCCGAAGTATGAGTTTGATGACTTCGATGCACTAATAGATTTAGACGAAAATGTCTTGGTTGTAAATGCTGATTATGAAAAGATCGTCGATCTATTGATTGACAAAAACATCGTTGCTATGTTCCAGGGTCGTTCAGAAAATGGACCAAGAGCATTGGGTAATCGCTCTATTCTGTTTGACCCTACATTCGAGGATGGTAAGGATTTTGTTAACCAGGTCAAGCGTCGTGAATACTTCAGACCGTTTGCTGCAACAGTATTGGCTGAGCACGCTGACGAATGGTTTGATCTTCGTGGTATGAAAGAGTCACCTTCTATGATGTATGCAGTCAACTGCAGAGAAGGTGTTGAAAAGAAAGTTCCTAGTGTAATCCACGTTGATAACACCTGTAGAATACAAACAGTTACCAAGGAACAGAATGAGCATTTCTATAATCTAATCAGCGCATTCAATAAAGAAAAAAATGTCCCGATGCTCTTCAATACTAGTTTCAATCTGGGTGGCGATCCTCTAGTTGAGACGCTTCAGGACGCTATCAACACACTAAAGAACTCTCAGATTGAATACCTGTATTTGCCTGAGTATGGTAAGCTGATCGTTATCAAAAATATGTTTAAGTTAAGCTATTAGCAAAATCATACAAGGAGTTGAAGATCTCGGTTTTCTTTTTCAACTCTTTGTATGAAAACTTATTCAGATTGGTTTCGGTTTCGTTACCTTTACCTGTTCTGACCAGTATTGGTTTGGAGCTTATCTTCTGCGCAACCTTCAAATCATTGATACAATCACCTACATACCAGCCTTTACTAAAGTCAATATGTGGATTTTCTCTCTCGCAGCGTTTGAACATACCAGTGTTTGGAATGGCGTAATCATCTTCTTTTAAGTTACTTGTTGAGTAATAAATAGCATCGATTGATGGACAACCAGCTTCACCAAGTAATTTTAACATGTATTGATGAACAGAATCTACGTCCTGAGAACTAAACAAACCTTTACTAATCCCTGGTTGATTGTGAACGATGACTATCTTATAACCCTTGGAGCGCATTAATGCTACTGCTTCAAGGCTCTTTGCTATAGGTCTAAACATTTCTGGTCTATAAACGTAATCATCACAATGGTTGATGATACCATCTCTACCAATCCCAATCACTGGTTTGTAGGTAGAGTATGATTTTGTAAAAGAAGATGTTGCGTTGTACTCAAGTACGTTAAACATAATAAAACAAACTCCAAGGATATTATAATGAATCTAAAAGAAGCAACCAAAGACAAGCACAAAGAAGCC
>Ga0209085_1000215_pt1 | contig 44880 bp, 61 predicted proteins | sample C_131016_EF_Meta_FD_187310 | JGI IMG/M metagenome (GOLD analysis project Ga0209085, IMG submission 187310) | Freshwater microbial communities from Lake Croche, Canada to study carbon cycling - C_131016_EF_MetaG (SPAdes) (version 2) | ecosystem: Environmental > Aquatic > Freshwater > Lake... | reverse complement strand
AACAGCTACACCTGGACCTACACCTACCACTACCCCTCCTTCAACTTCTTTTGTTGATCCGGGACTAAGACCTACACCTACCAAAACACCTACAGCTACACCTACAGCTACACCTACAGCTACACCTACAGCTACACCCACACCTACTAAAACATCTGGACCTACGCCTACACCCACTAAAACACCTACGCCTACACCTACTAAAATACCATGCATTAATGACCCGACGCTAGTCCCACAAACTCAACCTTGCCTTACTTATTGTGCTTCGAATTATCATCCCGGTTGGGGTTTCACGTATGATCCTTTATGTGCAAATTGTTTTAATGATTTCTTGATAGACGGAAGTTGTTGCTGTCGATACAACATATAGGTTGAGTCATATCTTCTCAGTATAAAAATTCAACAGGATCGTCTACATAAAACTATGGAAGAAGAAATAATTTACAGCAATATTCAAGCAAAAGGTTGCGGAACTAATTGTGGATGGGATTGCGTAGGTGGAATATTTACAACTTATGGAAACTGTGATACTTGCACTTGTACTTGCAGTTCTTATGAGCCTGGCGGACAGTGCTCTCCTGGTTATGATGACTCCTGTAGCGGCAGTTGCGCCTAAATGGCATATTCATGTGCTCGGGGACTGGATACTGAGCTACAACTAGGGACGAAAATATATTTGAACGATAAAGTATTTATTATGAAAATCAGCGGGTTGACGCAAACCTTTGTGAATAAATGACTTAGAGCAAGAGAGAAAAAGACGTTTGACGTAAGTACTTTATTCACAATGGTTTAAGAATACTGGATATTGCAATGTGGTTATAAACAAAAAATGTATTGTTTATATAAAAAACTAGTATGTGCAAAAACTCACTAGCCACTTGGCATAGTTTGAAGCGTCGCATGTCTCTGAGCTTGTTGGACAATCAAAAGAGGTGCAACTACAGCCTCCAGCATCACCAAAATCTTGAGTCCATCTCCACAAATAATCATTTGATGTAATTGTTGTCGTAAGACACCTGCTTACCGTTCCACAATGCGATCCTGGCGGTAGAGTTAAATCGTGTGGCGTATCACTCCAATTAACAGGTTTTATACCGCACGTAAGAGTTTTGGTTTGAATATTGCTGTATATGATTTCATCACTCATAATCTTATATATGCACAAATATTATTTATTGATGTGTAGCTACTTATATGGATGAAATAGTCTACAGTAATCTAGCAGTAAAGAACACATGCACTAGTTCTAATTGTTGCACTTACATGTGTGTTAGTGGATCATCAAGTAATTTAATTATTGGAATCTTACTGATTCTACTTGTGAGGCTCCATACACTTGTGTTGATCCTCTGAATGAACCCTGCAGCTCAAGTGACACCAAAATAATAAACTGTGTGCCGTCATAGATTGTGTCTAAGTATAATTTTTTATTTATCACTCTGATAAATAAGATTATGCTACGCCAACTAAACTATCCTGAACTTGAATTATTTTGTTTAAAAATACGAAGGATAGCTTTTGAATCTACATTAAAAGTTAATGCTAAAAAGAAAAAGAAAAAGTTCACACCGCCAGCAGAAGAAGTTATTGAAAGCGTAATAACCTTAAAAGAAGTCAAAACACTTCTTATTGACGAGTTTAGTCTTGACACAACAGATGAATATGTTGTGTTGGATAACGACGAAGCTGTTTGCGAATTGATGCTTGAGAGTGTGATCAGCAGATTAATTAACAACGAACTCAACATAATGGTTAATGAAGGCGTTCTGGAATGTTACTTCGACGATGATTCCAATGAATTTCTTTTTAAAATAAAGGAATAACTTCTATACTAATTGTATGGAAGAACTTATTTCTGAATATACCCGACTAATTTACATTCGCAAAGGCGGAGACTTAAAAGTATACGCCCAAGAACTTAAAAGATATTACAAGATACTAACAGTATTTAACGGAAACAGTGCTGTTCATTGCTTTGTTGATAAACACACCGGAGACGTTTATAAACCGGCTACATTTGTCAGCCCTTGTAAAAGCTCCAAGTATAATATTTTTGCGACAGAAAGTCGGGAATGTTTATTCAAAGAGTGCGAATATTCAGGGAAATATCTGCGATAATTTTTTATGGGCAACTTGGCGGGAATGTATAAGCTACATTCAATCTATCGCAGTAATCACCTTCGGCAACCGGAGAATATAAGAACATCAAATGACGACAATCACCGTAGCCTGTTCCGTTATAACTCGACAAACTATTTTCATTTAAGAATGTTTGTGAAAAACCGAATATATTTCCAATAGTATCACAACAAACAATCACATAAGTATAATCAAAGTCTGAACCAACCTCGGCTGCACTCACTTCTGGGCAAGCTAGACCTGTGTTTCCAGCATCTACTTGTCCTGCATTATACTTCCAACAAGTGTTTGTAGGAGTTAATGTGCATAGATTTTGAGGAACACTATCGCAAGTGCCACCACCTCCACAAACTAATAAAGTATCACCCTTAGTCTGAATATTGCTGTATATAATTTCGTCGTCCATGAAGATATATATACAGCAAGGATAATATCATGGAGGGTGTTATGAAAGAAAATGAAAAGCTGGGCGTGTGGCAAATGCTGTTGTGGTTGGAAAAAAACAAAATTTTTGTAAAAGACGATGTTGCTAAAAAAAACATGTTTATCATTCACGAATATCAAACTAAATTAAAATTAAAAGAAAAACCATGAACTTCTACCAACTCTACAATCTGATCAATGAAAATGTCGAAGAGAACTTCGACAATTGGCTGAGCGTGTTGATTAAATATGCTAAAAATCCAAAAGAAAAAGATGTCGTTATTCGCTTTAAAACTTTTACAGCCAAATCGGTTGCTGGCGTTGCTAATAACTCAGAAAGAAGAAGAATAATAATAGATGTTCTGAAAGAAAAGAATCTACAAAATCTCAATTGGTTTAGTTTTTGCGTAGGATATTGGAATAATAAAAATAACTTCAGAAAAGAAGATCTTGAGCTTGCTATCGATGTTACTAAAGGAATGATAGATAGCGGAGAAATAACCAAATTAGAAATAGGCAGCAAGGGTTGGCTTGAAATAGGAATTGAATCCAAAGACAATATAGCAAAACATCTGGAGAAACAAAATCAACTTAGTAATAGAGAAATTGAAAGAAGGAAAAAAAGAGGAGAAGCAGACTTAGACGAAGAATTTGTAAAGCTAGTGGTTCGGGAAGATAATGTCAAAATATACTATTTGCCAAGATTAAAAGCAGGAGGCTCAAATCTTTATGTGGATGAAGATGAAGAAGATGATTATGAAGATGAAAAAGTATCTCCGCACTGGATAAAAAAAAATAAACAAAAAATAAACAAACGGCACCAAATATTGTGTAATCTTGGAAAAAACACCAAATGGTGTACTGCTCAACCAAGCTGGGACGCTCATGAAGGTTATATTACTGATGATATCTATATTATACACGAAAATGATCAAGCAATATATCAGTTTGTAAGCTGTGCAAATAGCAATCCAGACGATAGACAATTTATGGACGTTAACGATAATGATATTAAAAGTCTCGAACAACCGATGTTTGGGATATTGAATAAATATCTCAAAAGAGAAACAGGTTGTTATGACTTGAAAGAATTTTTAACATCTGTGGAAGGTATGGAGAATTTATCAGATATACATAATGTTGACTTTATATCAATAAACAGATTGTTTACCAGAAATAGTGGACAGTGGATCAAAAAAATTAGTTCATATAAACCATTCCCAGAAAAGTGGGATAGTGAGATTAACACTGTTAAAAGTTATGATCTTATGGCAAAAACTTATGGTTTAGAACAAGAGAAAAAAAATGAAGAAAACATCCTTGTTCGAATATTTGAAAAGCTATTGAGTTTTATAGATGAAGGATTAAAACAAAACAGAAGTGTTAATCATATAATACATACTTTTGAAAACAATTTCTATTCTTCTTTGGCATCTTTAAGCGAAGAAACCTTTGTCCGGCTAGAAGCAGAAATAGAAAAAAGAAAAAAAATAGAATATGAGAACATGATATGAACTTTTATGAATTTTACCAACTACTTAATGAAAACACAGTAAGCCAAGAGTTGAAGAAGAGACTGTCTCCAGAAAACTTAAAGTTGTTAATGGACTTGTTTTATAAACATAGTGAACATCTTAATTTAAGCAAAGCCAGCAAAGACTCACTGATAAAATGGTATATTCATATAAGTCCCTGGCATAAAAACAGTATGCAAGTTAGCGCTTATCATGGAAATGATTTTTATGATTGGTGGGCACCATATAATGATTTTCTTGTTGGAATATCACAAAATAACAATGGAAATTTTCCCGCTTATATCACAAGCAAATTAAACAACCCCAATTTTACTGAGGGTGATTTTATGGCACTGGATCATGAGTACCATGAAAACTTAAAGAAAAAACAAAGAAATATTTCAGGAGCACCCGGCAAAAATATATTAAGTTTCCCAGATGGTTATAGTTGGGTAGATTTAGGGAAGGGTTATTGTGATATTGAAAGTAAGGCTATGGGACATTGTGGTAATGCAGGAGCAAAAAATGGTGATACTATTCTTAGTCTCAGAGATAATAAAAATATACCACATCTTACGTTCATACTAAACAATGGTGTCTTGGGTGAAATGAAGGGTAGAAGCAATGACAAGCCAAGTAAGAAATATCATTCCCATATAATAGAACTGTTAAAGCTACCAATAATAAAAAAAATAGCAGAAGATAGCGGATATTTACCGGAAAATAACTTTAAATTAAGTGACTTAACTCAAGAGCAAGCCAAAGAAGTAGTAAAGGTTAATAAAAACCTTGAAAAAGATTATCTCATGCTTATTGTTTCTGAGAACACTTGGAAAATTGATGATGATGAATACGGTGAGGCTTTGTATGAAATAATTAAAAAGCATCCAGAAATTTTAGAACGATATGATTTAGTGTATAAAATTACAGAAAACGATAAAACACCCCCAGAAGTATTAAAAATTTTATTAGATAAAAAATATCCTGGGGCATCACAAAATATACAGGACAAACTTACCTTTACTATAAAACTTAACCTTATTGCTAATAAAAACACACCGAAAGAAGTTTTAGACGAATTGGCTACTGAAGATGGAACAAATCCACAGCATTATTTAAGTATGATGAATCATTATAATCGATTTATTGGTAGTGGTAAAAATAAAATACCTAGCACTTATTTAAACAAAGTAGCTCTTTATATTTTGAATATGCTAAGATATCCAAAATCTGATAATGATGAGTATGGTTTTCCACTACATATTCTCCAACATGTAGCAGAAAATCCAAACACTAGTGTTGAAACTTTAAACAAAATTATTGAAAAAATCGAACTAGTGATAAAAGCGGATCTTATCAATGATAGAAAAGATCTTCTTGTGGGAGACCGCTTAATAGACCGCTTAATAGATAACAACAAAGTGCCAGAAGAAGTTAAAGCTGAATTGATGAAAAAAAGAAAAGAGTTTTACCCAAAGTAAAATTAACATTAGACTGACTTCTGTGTATTTCTAGCTGAGCTTGCTTATATACTTTATGAACTTTTACCAATGGCTTTTATTAAACGAAAACGTAGAAACAAACTTTGATAAGTGGTTAGAGACATTGTTTCAATATACCAAGAAAAATACTGAAGCCGAAAAAGTTTTAATGAAAATCCCAGGAGTTCCCGCAAGATCTGATCTTATAGGAGTTGACCCTAAAAATTGGGAAGCCGGAGGAAGAGAACAATTAGGTTATATTATTGACATACGGTCTGCCGTGATCATAAAAACAGTATTAAAAGAAAAAAATATTGAAAACTTTAATTGGTTTAGTTTTAGTATAGGTTACTACTCAGCTAAACCAGGTTTTTTCAAAGAAGATCTTGAATTAGCTATAGATGTAACAAAACAAAGAATAGACAGCAGAGAACTTCCTAAAACAGAAATTGGAGCCAAAGGGTGGCTAATAATAGGTTATGAGTCAAAGGACAAAGTTCAAGAATATTTACAAAGCCACCAACAAGTTAGCAACCGCCAGATGGAGAAAATGAAAAAAAGTGGAATGTCTTTGGGAGAAAACGAAAATCTTATTAAATTGGCAGTCAATGAAGGTAACATAAAAATATATCACCTGCCCGCATTAATATCAGGAGGCTTCAAATTCCTGCCAGCTAATCAAGTCAAAGAAATCAAAGAAAGACATTTATTATTGTGCAAATATGGAAAAGGAACTGATTGGTGTACTGCACAACCTAGTTGGGATGCTCACACCGGCTATATTGGCGATACTATTTATATTGTTCATATAGGTGACAAGCCAGCTTATCAATTTGTAAGTTGTACAGATGGTCGTCACCAACAATTTATGGATACTCAGGATCAAAGCGTGAGAAAATTAAACGGTGAAGTTTACGATGCGTTGGTAGCCAATTTAAACGATCAATTTAAATGCTATCAAATAAGAAGAAAAACAGGCTTAAAAGACTTATTGGAGCTAGATAGCAAAAAGAGAGAAGCAATTTATAACAATCTGAGTGAAGACGATTTTTTTGAATTAATTAGATTAGCAAACACGGAGCAAAAAAACAAAATATTAAAAGATGATAAATTGAATTATTTGAAATTTACAAACTTCTCTAATAAGTTGAATGAAATTTTAACCATCACAAGAATAACAAATCTAAGTGAATTTGTGAGAAATTTGTCAATACAATCTTTTACACCAAACCGTAATGTAGGAAACATGCCTACAATAAATCTTTCTGAGGATGAGGCTGAAAACTTTATAAACAATAATGTAAGTTTAATTGTTTGGAAATATTATCGTGAACTACGTTCGTGGTACGCTGATGGAAAAACGGGAGTAGGGAACAATTTGCTTCAAATTTTTGGAAAAGAAAATGTTGAAAAAGAATATCCGGCATTAAAAATTATCAGACCAGAAGATTATTTTAAAGATACCTGGCACGCAGATGAAACTGGTAAAAAACCCAGAGTTAATGATAGTACAGAAGGAAATGCGCCATCGATTGAAAGAATTTTAAGCTCTCGTGCTTTGTATGATGGTGATAAGACAATATCAAGAATAGAAGCAATGGAAAAAGTAGGTGTCGAGAATTTAAACTTCCAAAACACTCAAACATCTTTTATGCGTCGTATTTTGTTTGAGGGCAAAGACTTTGATAAAATTTTAAACTATTTCAAAGAAAAAAATCTCATCAAAAAAGTAGAAGAGTTTGTTGCAAATATGAATGAAATTGATATAAATCACATAACAGAGCGTTATTTTGAAGATGGATTGACTGCTACAAACTTAAATGAATTTAGAAAACAAGATTTTTACAAAGTTTTAAAGTATTTACATGAAACAGGTAATGGTTTGGGTAATCTCATGAATAGAAGGGGAATCGATGGCATAATTAATGATTACGATAACTATAGCCGCTATCCAGAGACATCTGATGGTGTTCTTGAACAAGGTATTTTTGAAATTGTAGGAGAGGAAAACTTCAAAATTAGTTGGATCAATGACTTTAAAATTGCCAAAAAACTAATTTTCAACAATAAAACAGACTCAAAACTATTTAATTTTATAAAAAACAAAGAAACTGTGGCAAAAGATCCAAGAAACAATAGTTATCATAAAGATAATTGGGAATGGCTTTTTGATGATGTCCCAGAAGGAGACACACACACCTTAGAGCTGCTAGACTTTGTGATTGAAAAAATGCCGGACAATGATAATTTGACAAAGGCTTTCTTAATTCATGGAAATTTAGACAAACGACTCATTGATAAGCATGAAGACTTTACAAAAAGAATACTAGAAAAGTATGGAAAAGGTGTTGGAGAAGTAGATGCGAATGGAGTTTTTATATACAAACCCGAAACTAAATATGCCACCTTTGTGATCGATCAAGAAAATATAAAGTATGCTTGGAAAAAATATCTGGGTATAACAATAAAAGATTTTAAAGATAAACAAGACAAATCAACTGAAGATTTTGACCCAAATATATTATAAATAATGCCATGAACTTCTACCAACTCTACAATTTAATCAATGAATACGGACAGAGTTTAATACAAACTCTAATAGAAAAGTTCCAAAAAGAAGAACCAGCTTTAACTCCAATCATAATAAAAGATTATATTGATAGATTCGAAAGAATAAAGAACAACTTACCAGAAAAAGACATTACCAAGTATAGTTGGAAAGATCTTGAAATCGCAGTAGACAGTTATCAACCAAAACAAAGAATAAAAGCAGGCATCATAGATCCAACTGTTACCGATGCTAATTTATTGTATAACAGAGATGGAGTGAGAATATATCTTGGGCTGGACAAAAAAAGCTGCATAAAATACGGAAATGGATACTCTTTCTGCATAAGCTCCAGAGGTCATAACAACATGTATTCTCACTATCGGGTGAAAAAAAGAGGAACTCCATATTTTATATTTAATGATAATCTGCCAAAAACAAAAGAAAACCCAAATCATGTTTTAGTATTATTTGTTTATGATATTCCACCTGATAGTTCATATATGACAAGAAACGAAAGCTCAAGATACACAATCACCAATGCGCTAAACAAAGGTGAAAAGTATTATAACGCTATAAATTATGTGGTTCGTGATTATCCTTGGCTAAAACCTATAACAAACTTTGTAGATGATGAAAACAAGGGAACTGTGGACATTGATCCTTTGGAAATGATAGAAAATCTTCTTTCTCACGAATTATCTGAAATGAAAGATTATGGTTTTTATCTTAGTGTCAATGCTGGTGGTCATATTGAAAATATTTTAAAGGAATTGTTTACAAACAGTAGTCCTCAAGAATATAAAGATTTTTTAGATAACAAAAGCGATGTTGCTTTCGTTAGTGTATTTAGCTCAGGTTATGGTTGGTATGACGATGCAGAAGATGATTTCATGTTATTTTACAAGAGCGCAGATGATATTTTAAAAGAACTCAAAGAAAGATCAACAAAATATGTAGGAGAAGATTTTGAAATTGAAGGTTCTTACGAAAAAGTGAAGGAAGACATAATAAATTCATTAAAATTTAAGTTTAGCAATCCCGCCGATGCTTTAAAAAGACTAGACAATTTTGTTGTTGGAGAAGATGGTGTTTTTGGGGTTTTTGGGAAAAGCAGTTATCGGGACAGTTATTTTGTTAAAATATCTTCTCCAAGAGAATTTGTAGCCAATATTGTTGATAAAAACAAAGATGAATTAAACAAATTTAATGAATATAAACTCAAATACAATAAAGTTATCAGCTGGATTAAGAGCCAAAGTAAAGAAAAATTAAAAGAGATAGTGGATACTTATAATTCTGAGAGAACTCGCGAGCCTGGGTTTGCAAAAATAACAGCCGTTATTGATCTAATTATTAGTTTTATGAATAAATAAACTATGAACTTCTACCAATTATACAATTTAATCAACGAATATGGACAAAGTTTAATAGAAACTTTAATAGAGAAATTTCAGCAGGAAGTTCCAACACTAACTCCCACCATAATAAGAAACTACATTGATCGTTTTGATAGAATAAAGAACAATCTAACAGAAAAAGATATTACCAAATACAGTTGGAAAGAGCTAGAAAATACAGTAGACGGTTATCAAACAAAAGACAGAATAAAAGCCGGTAAACTGGATCCAACCGTCAGTGATGCTAATTTATTGTATAATCAAGACGGAACAAGAATTTACCTTGGTAAAGACAAAAAAAGCTGCATAAAATACGGAAACGGTTACACTTTTTGCATAAGTGCAAGAGGTGAAAATAATATGTATGCACAGTATCGTATAAGAGACAAAGGAACTCCTTATTTTATATTTAACGATAAATTGCCAACAGAGGATAATCGGCATTTAATGGTGTTATTTGTGTATCAGCATGGAACTGTACAATACGCAAAAAGATATTCTGTAACATTAGCTACTAATCAACCAGAAGATGAAAAAGAATACGGAACTTTAGCCGAAATAACAAATCTTTATCCTTGGACAAAACCACTAGAAAACTTTATAGATGATAAAACTAAAGGAACTGTGGATGTTGAACCAATTGAAATACTGGAAGATTGGCTAACAGAAAGCTTTAATCACAAAAATTTTAAGTTAAGATTTAGTTTAAAAACCAAAGAAGATTTTGTTCTTCTTGATATTTTAAGCAAAGATGGTTTTCTAAAAAAATACGAGAAATTGAAAGATATTCTGAGTGATGAGAAAAAGAATTTAATTTATATGAGCATTACCAGAGGGTTTACAGATAAGCATAGGTATCGATCTAGTGTGAATACTAATAAATTCGATGAGTATGAAACTTTAGAAAAATTAAAAGATGATATAATAAAAACAACAGAATTGATGAACAAAACAGTTGTTGAAGAAGGTGGCTATGAATATAAAGATAAAAAGGGCTTAGAAGAATATATTAGAACAAGTGCGGAAATTGAAGGCGTTTTCAATTCTTCTGTTAATGATTTTAGTTTATTAAGATATCCAGAAGAAGCTTATGTTATGGGTAGCTCTCCCAGCAAGCGCAAAGATACTTTTGTCATAAGACTGTATGGCAAATATTACATTCAACAAATTTTGAAAGAATCACTAGTGATAGAACCACTAGCCGCTTTAAATAAAGAATATTATTCAAATTTGAATTGGTTGAAACAAAGAACACCAGAAGAAACTAAGACTATGTTGGACGAAATCAACGAACTAAACGCAAAGGCTGATGCTGCTCACAATATTCATCTTTCAAATACAACAGAATTTAGAGGTTGGAAAATATTTGATGATGCTTTTAATAGCTTTAAGAAACTGTTTTAACTCTTGATAAGCTTGATAATATTTCGTGCTAAGCTGGCACCGCCTATAATTCGACCGTCTGTGTAGTCATCATAACCAAAGCCGCCTTTTTTGTTTTTCAGTGTCTGTTTATTTATTGCAGCTTCACATAGCTTGATTATCTCAGATAGTTTATCTGGTTTGTTCATAAAATATAAACCGAACAAATATATTGTTGTTAACAGAATTATCCAAGCGTTTGTATAAATAAAACTATGAACTTCTACCAACTCTACAATTTACTTAACGAATACGGACAAAGTTTAATACAAACTTTAACCCAAAAGTTCCAAAAAGAAGTTCCAACACTAACTCCAACTATAATAAGAAACTACATAGACCGTTTTGAAAGAATAAAGAATAACTTATCGGAAAAAGACATTACTAAATATAGTTGGAAAGATCTTGAAAATGCAGTAGACAGTTATCAACCAAAACAAAAGATAAAAGCAGGAATATTAGATCCCACAGTAACTGATGCTAATTTATTATACAACCAGAATAATGTGCGAATATATCTGGGTAAAGACAAAAAAAGCTGCATAAGATACGGAAATGGATACAGTTTCTGCATAAGCGCCAGAGGTGAAGATAATATGTATGGGCATTATAGAATAGCAAACAAAGGAACTCCATACTTCGTATTTAATGATAACTTATCAAAAGATGACCCAGATCACGTTTTAGTGTTGTTTGTATACAATAAATACACTCTAAAATATATTATGCCGCGATACACAATTACAAACGCACTAAACAAAGGTGAAAAGCCTTATGAAAATATATATCATATAATTAGTGAATATCCTTGGCTAAAGCCTATAACAAACTTTGTAGACGATGTAAACAAAGGAGACGTAAAGGCGGAACCATTAGAAGAAATAGAACATCGGCTTAAAAAAGAATGGTCAGCACTCAACTCGTTTGTTTTGAATATGGGAGATGAATTTAACAATTTGGCAAAGAAAGGATTGTTACGGAGTTGGGGTGTGATAGATTTATTTGAAGAAAGTTCTGTTCAAGAAACGAAAGACTTTTTAAACAATGATTCTGAAATCGCCAGTGTTTTTATGCGGTATGATGGTTATTCTCAGCTTCTTCCAAATAAGCATTTTTATACATTTTACAAAAACAACACTGATGATATTTTGAAACAAATAAAAATCCACGCAAGTGAAGCTTTAGAAGAAGATTTTAAATATGAAAAATCTGATTCTGAACTTCAAGAAAAAATAGCAAAAGCTTTAAAGTTTAAATTTAAAACAGCAGAGGGCTATTTTAATAATTATACAGGCGAAGGTGATGCGAACAAATATGATGATGGAGAAGCTGCCAATGTTAAATTTGAAATAGAAAGTAAATATCGCGAGTACTTTTTCGCTAAAGTTGTTAATATATCAAACTTTGTTCGCACAGATGAAAACTTAAAGAAAATAGAAAACTTATCTAAATTTAAAATCAAACAAAACAAAATCTTGAATTGGCTAAAGATTCAAAGCAAAGAAACACTAGAGCGGATATTGCTTTATCGTTATGAGCAAGAACGGTCTGGTGATGATGGATTTAGTGTGCCAATGGAATTAAAAATGACAACTAATCTGACTGACTTTATAGTGAAGTTTATGGAGATGTATCCTTGATGTTGGTTTGTGGGTTACTTGCCCAATAGAATATTAAAAGATGATTCTAGGTGGGTTCTAGACCCAATTTGAGGCAAAACACCATGTTCGTTAAAAGTGCCTGGATTTGTAGGGATTCGAAAGAAAAGTAAAATAAACAGAAAGTTAACAGAAAAGTTGGCTCTCGCCCGTCCTTTTAACCGCCTTTAAATCTACATGGGTAGTTTCTCAGGGCTTTTTACATTTAATTAATACCAAACCTCACATTTTATTTAACTGCCCTTAAAACGCTCATTAGAGCCTTATACGGCATTTTACGATTAGCTAATTATTAATTCCGCTGATTATTAACAAAACCCCTCATAATCAGCTTACAAGCCCCTTAGAAATAAATTACAAACGTCTTGTGACCCCGGAGCGATGAACACAAGTATAGCTGTTTTTTGCAATTATTATTTTTCTATGAACATACGGTTTCACTGCAGATTGTCCCGGGTAATGTGTGCTTGGCACGGTACAATCATATTTCACTCATATTGTTGATCCGCTTGCTACACACTCAATTGATCCGCCAATATATCCTGGTGGTCGGCTTGCATCTATCCAAGCTTGAGCTTCGCCTGATGTTGCATATCCACCAGATACAATACTTACAGCCCAATATTTAGCAGGACTACCATCTGTTCTAATTACAATTGGTAATGTGGGTACAGTGGTAAAATAAACAACCTCATAATTGGATCCCGCTACTACCCTATTATTAATTGATGTTCGTGCACTACAAACAACATAATAATCCAATCCGCTCTTACTCTGAACATTACTGTAAATTATTTCTTCCATGCTTTTATCTATACTTCTTCTCGCAAAAACCTGAGAGCCCCTACCCAAATCTGGTAGGGCAATGCAAAAATTGTATCTTAAAAATAAAGATACATCATCTGATTTCTGGGCTCTTGACCAACTGTGTCAAAGGCATCATTCAAAATTGTATTTTAAAGATAAAGAAACAAGTTTGTCGTTATTGGGCGGAGCTGACGTGCCCTAACCGGCTTATCGTTTAGGGCGGAGTTTTATGATGTCTGACGTGCCCTAACCGGCTTATCGTTAGGGCGGAGTTATGTCTGACGTGCCCTAACCGGCTTATAAAAAGAACAACCTGCACAAAACTGTATTTGTATGGTAAAAAGAAAACTATAAGCTGTTTCTGTATAATATCCCCTGGGGGTAATATTATAAAATTGCCCCAGAAACTAGATCTGTACAGTAAAGAAAAAAGAAAAAATGCCATTCTTTATAATATCCCGGGGGTAATATATAAAAGTTTTGATGCGAAATTGAGATTTGTACAGTAAAGAAAAAAGAATAAGTGTGTCTGATCCATAATATAATATAAAGTTTTGATGCGAAATTGAGATTTGTACAGTAAAGAAAAAACTAGAAGTGTGTTTTTATCTCTAATAGTCAACCAACTTGCCTGTTGTTCAAAACTTTGTGATCAAAACTGTTTCTGTAACATAAAGAAAAAGATGAATGTTTGTCCTGATCCATAATATAATATAAAGTTCTGATGCGAAATTGAGATTTGTACAGTAAAGAAAAAAGAAAAAATGCCATTCTTTATATATTACCCCCGGGGATATAATAAAAATTCAGAAGAAAAACTGTATCTATACGGTAAAGAGAAAAGAATAGTTTGAAAAGTTTTAAAAGCTCCGGATCTTATTTTAAAGATTTCCAAAGAAAACTAGATTTGTACGATAAAGAGAAAACAAGAAACTTGTTCCGGCTTTGTAGGTTAAAAGTTTTAAACGTTTTAAAACCGGAAACTAGATCTGTACCATAAAGAAAAAACAAGAAACACTTTTTCCAGATTATCTCCGGATAAAAATAATTTTATATGAAGGCGAAAACTGTATTTGTACAATAAAGATAAAAAAACATCCCAATATTTCTTGGGTTGTTCCCTGATTTATTTGGGGCTGCAGGTATAGGCGATCTGTGAAAACTGTATCTGTACGATAAAAAATAAAAATACGATTCGTTCTTCTATTCCCCTGGGGTTATATTATAAAACTGCTCGCGAAACTAGATCTGTACCATAAAGAAAAAAACAGAAAATAAAATATATTCTCCGCCCGTAAAAATTTTATTTTATTCTAGCGGGAAACTAGATCTGTACGGTAAAGAAAAAGAAAAAAACGAATTATTTATTTTTACCCCCAGGGGGTAAAAATAAATATACGATCACGAAACTAGATCTGTACCATAAAGAAAAAGAAATTACGAACTGTTCGTGGTACGCTATGCTGCTGTGGGAGAAACAAATAAGAGTAAGGAGCACCCAGATGGCTACTGTGATTGTTGGCGATAACATTCAAAGGGCTCGTTTGCTGGTTATCAAATCGGGTCTTAAACTGGAAGCAGTTGGCATGAAGTGCAGGATTAGTGCTGCTCCAATTGCCAGAACGATTCTTGCTAAGGCTGGTGTGTTAAAGCCTGCTCGTAATAAGCAGCGACTTCTTGAACAGTTTACCGATTATCTTAACAATGGGGGATTGGACTAATGAAACTTTCATTTAGTGCTTATTGTGGAATGAGTTACGATATTAGTGGTGATGATAGGGCGGCAGCGGCAAGGTTTATTAAGGCTCGTCGTAAAAATGGGCAACGTGTTGTTAAGCTGCGGGAGAATCGTTGGGAATGTCAAGAACCTAAAAACTGCTCTATGATTCCTGACACTGCTGGTATATTGTGTCTTGACGATGACGATGATTTTGAAGATGACGATGACGATGATGATTATTTGACTGAAGCTGAATACTGGCAAAATGAAAATGAGGATATGAGAGATGACGGCGATGAAGAAGAATAAATTGCTCTCATCGTTTGAGTCTGATTATGCTAAAAAGAAAATCCAATCAAAGATTGATACAGCAAAAAAGAAACTTGCAGAACTAGCTGTTATCATTGTTGATGGGGCTAATGTTATGGAGCCTAATGACGATTTGGATTGGGATGTTGAAGAACTTGATGCTGTTATCACTAAGCGGTTTTACGATCAATTTATAAAAGTCCAAGCTAAAATTGAAAAGCTTGAAAAGGAACTCACATGACAACTGAATTACTAGCTACCTTTGAACTTGTTCAAAACATTATTGTTGTTGGGCGTCGTTGGTTTGAACGGACTAATGGCAATACTTACCATAGTGCTGAAATCTATGTGAACGGGCGTATGGTTCATAAGATTGGATTTACCTATGGCTATGGATCGCAGTATGAATGGAACGCTTTTGAATGGCTTAAGACTAACGGTTATATCAAGACTCTTCCTTATAGATGTTGCCCTAGCACTTACTGTAGGGAAAACGGTATTGTGTGGAACTCAACCGTAACTGACGTTAAGAGAAAGCGGGATCTTTAATCATGAATGATTTTAATTACAACCCTGATTACTTTTACTACTACATGAAAGGTGAGAATCTTCCTAAGAATTACATCAAGGCTGGTAAGAAGAATTATACTGAAAACCTAACCAGATTCAAGGCTCGTATTCACTGGTACTTTGATGCTGAACTTAGCTCAGAGAAAATGCTTTGTGAATATCTTTGCGACAGTGATGGTAATGAAAACGCTACCTTCTTTGAAGTTGAACAGATAATGAACGACTGTTTTGAACGGGGACAAAACATCTCTAACGCTGCTGTTGAGGTTTTTACTTATCTATCGTTTAAAAAGGGTTGAAAATATATTGACGCCCAATATATTAGGGTTGAAAATATATTAATGTGTGCATATACAAAGTGTTATAAAACTCGTACTTTTTTACAACTTAGTGTACGCAGATGTAGGGTTGAATTGAGTGTTGTGAACGTGATTGACAAACTGTTCGTGGTACGCTGTGTGAGTGTCTGGGAACGGATAACTACTATAACTAAGAGAGGGCATTATGCCGGGTCGTAAGGAAGGTTCAAAGAGTGTTGGGTTGCGTGAGTTTCTCACCACTCTTGTTGAGGTTCATGGTGAAGGCGGAACTTTGAGTGCTGTTGCAGAGCAGTTGGGTATCACCGCTGCTGCTGTTAGTAGCCGGGTTAAGTCGCTGCGTGATAAGGGTGTTACCCTGCCTGAGTTTGATCGTAGCCGCTCGTCTACCCTTGTTGAAGATGCTCGTAATATCCTGAGTGAGCTTGGGGTTGAGCAGGTCGATGAGGACGAGCAGGACGATGAGTGATTTGATTTAATTCAAATTACCCGCACAAAATTAGCCCGTCCACTTGAAACATAGTGGACGGGCTAAATGTGTTTGAATCTGTTTGTGAAACGTGATATAATTAAATTATCATGATGCACAAACGACTTTACCTGTACGCTGCCAAAGTTTTTACTTACTGGCAATTTGAATATGAAATTAACATTGCCCCTGATACAGAAGTGTTATTAGACACCCCAATCATATCACAAATAATACGGGATTGTTATAACCTTAATATTCAACCTTGTAATTGCTGTGGTATAATTTACGGAAGCCTTTACAGCACAACAAGTTTTACGATTAAGCAACCAGATAAGCCATCTTAAATCAAAACGGCTGATAATCCCCGGTTGTTAAATAAAAGTAGGTAGAAATACCGTACCCCAAATAGTTCTCCGGAAATAAACCGGGTTATTTAATAAAACTGACAGACTGTTCGTGGTACGCTGTGTGGTTGTGAGCGAATGAGACTCACAAATAGTCAAGTGAGGGTAGTTAAAATGGCAGGTCGAATCGCAGGTAAGGCGTCCGTTAGTCTCCGTGACTTTCTGACAGCCGTTGTTGAGGCTGCCAAGGAAGGTCACAATCAGAGTTGGATCGCCAATGAACTGGGATGTTCAGCGGCGGCTGTTAGTCTCCGGATCAAGTCGCTCCGTGAAAAGGGCGTTAAGGTTCCGGAGCTGACTTCAACCCGTAGCTCTAATGTCGCGGCTGATGCTGCTGACATTCTTGCTGAGCTTGGGATTGAGCAAGAGTAAGTAAATTATAAGGTAAGGGGGAGGACTAACACTCCCCCTTACCGCTTTAATTAATCGGAACTGTTCGTGGTACGATGATGGGTTGTCGAGGTCAAAGCCAGTCAAGTGACAGTAAATTACCCGTTAGCCTGGGCAGCGGCTGTAAAGGCACTAGTCGCTGATTAATCATATAGAGTTGCTTCACTACCAACAATATATGATAGGTGGTTAGTTACCACTGAAGTTAAACCACTTGATTGGCTTTGCTTTCGATAAGAGGGATAAGGCTATGAAAATACTTCTACGAGCCGTATGTAAGATTTGCGGATCAAATTGGAAAAGATGTCCTAAGTGTCAATTTGGGACTTAACAACAGGAGAATTGAAGATGAATAACGAGCAAATGAAAGGCTATCTTCGCGTTTTGGAATGATGAAAAATATGATTCAATGCACGATGTCCCAGATATGTGGATAAAAGATCCAATAATGCTTACATTCACATTGAATCATCAGATAGCTGCCGGTTGGGATGCAGCGGCTTATGAGTGCTCAACTGGTATTTATAAAGATTTTGTTGTAACTTCAATGGGCATTATGATCGTTAATTAAAGTTAAGGGAGGACTAACACTCCCTTACGCTTTAAACTAAACTGGGGTGTTCGTGGTACGATAGGATGGTGTCGGCGGTTAAGAACAGCGGTGAAAAACCCACGGCGTGTTCTAGTAAATGGTTTCGCCTGCCGGTTAAAGTCCGGATAAGAACCAGCCGCCGATTACAATATAAATGCGTCAGGGGTCGGATAGAAACCTAGATACCCATAAGGTATCGGGTTGGTTAATGCGTGATACCGGACATTAATCGTAAAACTATCGTCGAACGTAACTCAATTGGATAGAGTTCCACTTGTGCTCGCGATACAAGAGGAGTTATGGGTTCAAATCCCATCGTTCGATAAGTCGATCCATTTACAACCGGTATAACAATACAATGAGCGGAATACAAGCCTTTGATACGCTACTTAATGAAGGCTTCCTAGAAGTAAACCAATTAGGTTGGGCAAGAATTGTAAAACTTCCCAAAAATACTAGGGAACTTAATCTGCTTGTAAAAAATGTAAAAATACTTGGAGCTTGGGGTAATACAATCGAAATCTCAACTGGGGAAGATATCGATGAAATACTGTTTAGGAAAGTAAAACAATGAGTTGTGAAAATTGTGGCGGAAATATGATTCGTAGCAAAAGCTGCGGAGTTAAGGTTTGTGAGGATTGCAGCTTACATGAAGGTCTGGTAAGATGCTATTGTGGCTGGGCTGTAAGCGGCGGCAATGGCTACAATGAATTGATTGAAATGGGTGAAACAATTGAAGAGGATCAAGGATGAGCCTTGCGACTATGGTTTCTATTTTTATGCATAATTACAACTGAAATCAGTTGGCATTGTTTTAGAATTACTCTTAGAATTATAAACAATCGGACGAAACTGTTCGTGGTACGCTAGTTTGCTGTGAGGGAATAAGCAACCATAAAGGGAGAACATTAAATGTTCATGAGTCCGCAGTTGGCTGCAAAGATTGCAATTATTCACAAGATCAAGGGCGGCATGATTGCTGCTGTGATGTTGGCAGATAATGTTCAGCGTGGTAAGGTTCAGCCGCATGACTTTCATCCAATTCTTGACAATATCCTTGGTTTGGTTGTTAAGGATGTTCTTGCGTCAAAGGTGTTGATTCGTATTGAGCCCAGTCTTAACTAGGAGATCGTTGTGGAACATTCAATGGATGATTGGTTTTTCTATTGGTACGGTGATAGGCTTGTTGATGATGCCGCCGTTCGTAACGCTGTAATTGATCTCTTGATTAACCCTAAGGAATAATGTAAGATGGCTGCTGAACCAAACGATGAGATGTGGGTTAAACCCGATGATGAGAGGCTTAAAGGTCTTGCTGAGTTTTACGACAAATACACTCAAGAGCAAGTTGAACTGATTAAGCCACACTTCAATAAGTTTGTTGAGAAGGTTGATTTTGCAAGTTTGGTAGCTTTAAACATGAGTCTCGAAGATGTTAAAAGAAGTTTGTATGTAAGAGATACTCTCAAGGTTCACACCCAGCCTCTTAAGATACCACCAGATTGGCAATCTAAAAAAGAGTAATTAATTCCGCTGCCGCTCCGAAAGCACTATCATTCTTTTATTCAAGGTGCGATTAGGAGCGTGAAAATATATTGATCGCCAATATATTGAGGTGATAATATATTTTGCATCAATATATCGTTTGTGATACAATTCTTTTTAAGGAGATTAGGAAGTGGCTAGCCAAAGTATCATTCAAGACTTCAAGAACGGTTGGTAAGCATGAACCATGCAATGGCGATGAATACGTTTTGAGTGTTGTTGAGGCTGACAACAAAAATGCCTTAGTTTGGTTGAGTGAAGCTCAGTTGATTAAGCTCAAAGGTCACATAGAAGAATTGATTCAACATAAACTGCCCACAACTAAGGAATAATCATGGAAGATGAATCCAATGGTGATATCAAGCAATTGTTTGTTCGTATGGCACAAAAATTAGCTTGCGCCAAAGGTGAGCTTGCTATGCTTAAAGTGAGCGACTACCAGACTTACAGTAAAATTAGAAACTACCTTGATGATTGCCAAGAGTTAATGGCACTTCATCTTGATGTTGCTCCTATCAGATTAATTAAGGGCAACTTGGTGGATTAATCTACAGATTAACAATCTGCCTTGTGCGAGCAGTCAGAACTAAACTTACGATTGTGTTAACTTCTATCTTGTGAAAGACTTTAAAAATGAACCAATACAAAATGGATGTGTTCAAGGTGGACGTTGAAAAAAACAACGAAATAATTGATGTAGAAATTAGCAATGTGATATCCTGGGAATTAATGAAGATTAAAGGCACTAAGAAAGAAATAAAAGGGCTAGCTGACTTTCTTAATAAATTTGTGACTGACAGCGAAAAATAGAAGTATTAACAAAAAGTTAGCTTTTAAGCCGATTGTTAAATAGAAACCGGCAAAATTACCAAAATCCGCCGAATTTAAAATTGAATACTGTTCGTGGTACGCTCTTGTGGTGTCTGGAATTAGCATCTACAGGAGTTGTTCAATATGGACGATGAATACTGGTATGAGGATGATGATTACGAGACAGCCGAATATGATTCGGAAGATGATTCGGAAGATGATTGGGAAGATGATTGGGAAGATGATTGGGAAGATGATTGGGAAGATGAAGATGACGACGATATTGAAAGCGAATATAACGATAGCTATCGTGAAGATTTTCATGCCGATGAAGCTGTCGGATTTGTAGATTATTGCGACAATCCTTACGACGATTAATTCATAGTTAAGGGGGAGTAATAACACTCCCCCTTAACAATTAAAAATAACAAACTGTTCGTGGTACGATGATGGGTTGTGAGCGAATGAGACTCACAAGTTCAGAGTAAAGGGGTGTTAATATGGCTGGTCGAATTCCGGGCAAGGCATCGGTTGGTCTGCGTGAGTTCCTGACGGCGGTTGTTAAGGCTGCCGCTGCCGGGCAGAATCAGACGGCGGTGGCTGAGTCGCTTGGTTGCAGCCCGGCGGCTGTTAGCCTGCGGCTGAAGTCGCTGCGTGAGAAGGGTGTTAACCTGCCTGAACTGGCATCTACCCGTTCGACTAATGTCGCTGCCGATGCGGCTGACATTCTGGCTGAACTGGGAATTGACCAGGGCTAACAGTTAAGGTAAGGGGGAGGACTAACACTCCCCCTTACCGCTTTAATTAAGCCAAACTGTTCGTGGTACGCTGTTTGGTTGTCCAAAACATACAATGCGTAGGTTAAGCGTTGAGCAGCCGGCGGTGAATGGGAGCGCTACCATCACCGTCCGTTAGACCAGCATAGGAAAGTGTGGGTAAAATCCCACCGCATTGACAATTACAGTCGCCCGACAAGGGTAATCGGCAGTTTAACTGTCATGCAATACCCGAATGAAAGGCTAGGTTTAACACCTGTTTCTCCGTGGGTGCTAAACTTAAATATAACGGAGGGTTTTTATTTTCTAATTAACAAACTGTTCGTGGTACGCTGTGTTCGTGTAGGCAGCAATTCTTCCTTTAAGGACACTTCAAATGCCAGTTTCAGCTACCCGTAGGGCAAAGTTGATTCGTGAAATGAAGCGGGATTGTGAAATCCATGTTAGGGGACATTACGTTGTTGGTGAGCGTAAGTTGATCGAATCAATTGTGGAAATAATTGAGAATCAGCGGGCGATTGAGGTTCCCGTTGAATTTGATCCTGTAATTAGTGACGCAACTGATGCCTTGATTGATATGCAAGGCTAATTGTTAATTCCCCGGGAAATTAACCCGGGGAATTACTTTCGTTTTAACAAACTGTTCGTGGTACGATATATCGGTGTCAGACTCAATAACCTTCTAAGGGACACTATATGTTCTGTCAAATCAGCGGCGGCACGATGCTCAAGGACATTAAGAAGCCTGTTAGCTACGTCTTCGTTGTTGTTAGAAACAATGTTGTGGAGACTGTTAAGGTTTTCAAGGACGCTAGTGATGCCGTTCCATATACTGATAATTTTATCATGAAAATTGATAACTCTATCACTTTCGCTAATCTCCCCCGTTATAGTGACAATGAAAGCTATTCAAAGGACGGACTTACCATTGGTCTTTACATGTGCTAAAGGACAACCATGCAAAACGAAATACCTCTCAAAGAAATAATTACATTTGAAATGTTTCAACAAATCTTTGAAAAAATGATGGAAAATGAAGATCGTCGCAGGGATGAAGGAGAGGATTAACCATGCAAGAGCAAATTGACAATTGGCTTAACGCCCTTAACGAAAAGAGCAACAACCACTATCCGGTGGATGGACGCACAATTAAGTATGTGCTTGAACCGGGACGCAAGTATATCAAGGTGGTTAGGGAAGAGTATTGGGACAACAATATCGGCAGAGTATCAAAGAGCGTTCATGCGTTCATTGATAGTGTGACTGGCGATATTTACAAGGCAGCTAGTTGGAAGGCTCCAGCCAAGAATGGAGCAAGGTTTAATGTTGTGAATGATAATGCTGCTTTGATTGCAGCTTGTGATCCTTATGGCAGTTATCTTTACAAGAGGTAAAAGGAAATTTATGGATAATTATTGTGATGAGGAGCGCTCTGTTGAGGAACGCTGCAATGATGCAATAAACGCTGTTGAAGGATGGATTGGCGACATTAACAGAATTTTAGACGGAGATATCAAAGCGATTCCATCATGGATGAATCGCAAACAGTATGTAGCTTCTATTTGCGATAGTGTTATAGCCAATATGAAGTATATCAAGAAGCAATATAAAAATTGAAGTGTGAGGCAAAAATGAAGTGCAACAATTGTCTAGTTGAACAAGAGAGTGCTGATGGAATTATTGACTTTCATGACGATCTTTGTGAAGATTGTTATGAACGACGGGAATATGCACGGGTATTACAAGAAGATTCTAAGCGGTATTTAGACTTTGACTATTCAATGAATCATTAAAACAAAGAGGATAAAAAAATGGACGCAATTGAACGGCTGAAGATGCTCAAGAATTTTGTGGACAATAGTAATGTTGAAGGCGACGGCGATATGATCCTCAATACTATTAGTGAAACACTGAATGGTATTATCGAAACTATGGAAAAGAATCATAACATTGATAATGAACACCGTCAGATTGTCGATGCTGACATGGATAATACCATGGAATTGCTCGACAATTATGTAGATCGTGTAAACTATCGTATCAGCAATATGTAGTGTTTGGAATGGTAATTAACTGGTAATCAACAAACTGTTCGTGGTACGCTGAAAAGTTACAAGGGGACAATACCATGAAAAACTTCGTGATTGTTGTTAAGGAAGTTAAGCAGCGTAAGGTTGTTGGCAAGCCCAGCAAGTGCTGCGTAATTGATACCAGCAATCGTCGTTATTCTCGTAAGCATGGTAAGAGGGTTGATTACTAAACTTTATCAAAGGACTGATAATGATTTACTTTCAAATTGCAGCGGCTATTGTTAGCATACTTTTAGGGCTTACTCAAATTACAAAAGAGAGCGCCCCGATAGTTAGTAGCGTTATTGAACACCGCTATGAAGAACATCTTCAAAAGCAAATTCAACAACGTGCTGACACTATTGCTAACATGAATGTTAGTTGGGCTTACAGGGGTAATGATGGTAGTTGGAGATATTACGCCGATCCAACTGGCACATATTGGTGTAGGGTAAACATTGAGGGTACGAAAGAATATGCTCAAAATCCAGCAACTATTCCTAACACCCCAATTAACCCTGCAGTTCAAATTGCCAGACACATATCAAACCGATATTAGTCACAATGTTGATCGAATTAATTAACATTCGAATCGCAAACTGTTCGGGGTACGCTAGTTGGTTGTGAACGATTAACCTTGGGAGATACGACCATGGACGATATTCTGCTTTTGGCTCTCAGTAAGATCAAGGATGATGGTGCAAGGGATAGGGTTCAACCCGGAACATATCGTATAAACGCCTGTGTGAGCATCTCAGGCGAGATGACGGTTGAGGCTGATTATACACGTTCAAGCACTACAAGCCTGCCACACACCGAAATACTGGCTTTAGCGTTGCATTTAGCCGGCATCCAACAAGATAGGGCAATTAGTATCATTAGGGATGCTGTTAGTGGTTGTTTGGCTAACAATGATAGTGCGGTGGGCTGTGTCCGGGCATCAATCCCCACAATTGAAACGGAAATTGCCAGAATCAAGAATGAAATTGTTGCACAACTGCCAAAGCAGAATTGCAAAGGCAGTGTGAAATTCAAGCCGGTATTACAAACCGCTTGAAAATATATCTCAACACAATATATTGGGGTTGGAAATATATTCCAGCCCCAATATATTGTCGTTTATATATTGCTAACAATAATATATTAACAACCTAACAACACAATAACAAACTGTTCGTGGTACGCTGATGGGTTGTGACGGTGAGGAACGACAAACACTTAGAAAGAGGAACGATAAAAATGGCTCGTAAGAAGAAGGTTACGGTTGGACGTAAGGTTGGTCAGAAGGCTGTCAGCATCGAGACGCTTGTTAAGACTGTGATCAAGCATCACAAGCAGGGTGGTAGCCAGTCGAGTGCTGCGGCTGAACTTGGTATTACGCCTGCGGCTGTTAGCCTGCGGATGAAGTATCTCCGCGATAACGGCATCAAGGGTCTGCCTGAGTTCCCGCGTGGGGCGGGTAATAGCGGTAAGACGGTGATTGAGAAGGCTCGTGAGGCTCTCGCTGCAATGGGCATCAAGGGCTGATTAAGGTTCACAGATAGGGGGCAGGTGAAATATCCTGCCCCCTTAATCTGTGAAATAACAGCAAACTGTTCGTGGTACGCTGTGTGGTTGTGAGGGACGATCAACCAAAGGAGGCAGGGATGCAGGATATTGGAATCATCGCAACGTACGCAATTGCAACAACATTTATTTTTGCAGTTGTGTTCGGTGGCTGGGGGCTGATTTACTTGGCTTTCCTGGCTTGTGAAGCAATCTACAACCGAATTTTCGTCCGGGGCTAACAATTTCTTTTAATCATTTGAATTAAAAAGCCTTTGTGAACGAGCTGTTAGGCAGGGTGTAATATCCCTGCCTAACAGTATTTATTACGCCAATATATTGAACTATTAATATATTTGCGATTGAAAATATATTGAAATAAACTATATTGATATTGCAAACTGTTCGTGGTACGATGAAAACATATAAGCCCCGTTCGTATAGAAGTTAGTATACTAGGCTTTCATCCTAGTGACGCCGGAGCGTTACCGGCACGGGGTACTTTTAGCCACTTTCTAATTGCGTTGTCAGACACACCATATTTTTTCCCAGTGCCAACGTAACCCAGTTCTTTTATATCGTTTAATAAGGTTTCTGGTTGTGGGCGTTCAACTCTTCGTTGGCGCTTTCCTATTTCTGGGGCAATGTGTTTTATAAAACAGTTCATACAATGTTTAGTTCTACTATTGCTTGTTCTTGAACCACATAAAACACATTTATTCTTTGATCTATTTTTACCGCTGTGAGTCTTTGTTTGACTGTGGCAATTGGGACACAATAACCTTAAGTTTTCAATTCTATTATCATTTGATATTCCGTTAATGTGATCTAATTGAATTGTTATTGGTTTTCCAAGCCACTCGCCAGTGTTGCCGCAATTGTCAACAGAACACTTATTTTCCCAACCTAATTCTTTCAGTAGTCTTTTCTTTAATTCTTTTCGACTATAACTTGAATCTTGAACTAAAATCTGTGAAAGAGGAATCTTATCAACTTTAAAGGTTCTTCCTTTGTTGCTGCCAACTCCCAGATTAATATGTGAATAATCTATATTGTCTTCATCTAATCTTCTTTTTAAAACTTTGTATGAAGCCCCACTAGAAACCATTTCACACTTCCTAATAATTTCTGCCATGCTATTTGAAGTTTTAGTTATTTCTTCTATTGTTTCTCTTGGTATTTTCCAAAATAAACTGGTTCTTACCTTACTCATGAATAATCCTTAATGTTAGAACTGAATATACACTAATATAGTGTTCTAACCATCTAAAAATAAATTATAATTAGGCGTACCACGAACTCATATTGAAATAATAATATATTTACACCCTAAAATATATTATACCGCTAATATATTAACACTAAATATATATTCACAACCTGTTCGTGGTACGCTGTGCGGTTGTGAACAACACGACACCTCTGTGGAGCCGAAAAATGCCCGATGAGTTCGACATGATGGACGGTGTGGCTATCGAACACATTACAGAATCGGAAAACTATTACGATCACGAAGATGATGATTGTGAAGATGGGTGGGATGATGAAGATACAGATGAAGATTGACACGGGGCTAACAATTCAAACTGTAATTTCCCACTAACACTGGGAAATTACAATTAAATATAACAAACTGTTCGTGGTACGATGATGGGTTGTGAGCGAATGAGACTCACAAGAGTTCAACAACGGAGAGTTCAAATGGCTGGTCGAATTCCGGGCAAGGCATCGGTTGGTCTGCGTGAGTTCCTGACCGCTGTGGTTTCTGCCGCTGCGAACGGGCAGAATCAGACCTGGGTGGCAAACGAGCTTGGTTGCTCGCCCGCCGCTGTGAGTCTGCGTCTCAAGAGTCTGCGGGAGAAGGGCGTGCGGGTGCCGGAACTGGCGTCCACTCGTTCGAGCAACGTGGCTTCGGATGCGGCGGACATTCTGGCAGAGTTGGGCATCGAGCAGGACGAGCCCGACGCCGACGCGGGTGAGTGATACCCCTAGGTAGTGGGGGGTGGCGGGTGTAAAAGCCTGCCGCCCCCCACGCCATGTTTTTTTGTGAATTGCAATCTGATTGTGAATTAAAATTACAATCAAAATTACAATTACAATTCAATACGACAAACTGTTCGTGGTACGCTTTACAGTTGAAATGGGTGTTATTTACCAACTGAATTACAATTAAAATTTCAACACTGTTCGTGGTACGATATTGTTGTGTAAGCGACCGCAACCCTCTGGAGAAAGTCATGATTTACATTGTCATGGTTAATTGTGGTGCCGAAAATACCAGCAACTTCTACGCTGAAGGTGAGCACAAGCGGGTTGCATATAGCAACCGGGAGGCAGCGGAGTCGGTTGCTGCTCACGCCAGACTCACCTACAACAACGACAACGACGACGGGTATGATTGGAGTGTCGAAGTTGTAGAAATGCCGGTTGTGTAAGGTAAGGGGGACTAACACTCCCCCTTACACTTAAATTAACAAAACTGTTCGTGGTACGATGGTGTGGTGTAAGGGATTGCAAATACCAATCACAAGGAACAATGTTATGTGCGACTGTGCAATGACTAGCTTTGACGTTCTGCGTATGCTCAATGACAAGCGTATCAAGAGCGGCAGGGCTCCGGTTGGCTGGGATTTCATGATGATTCAGCACCGTAGCAAAATTCGTTTCTATAAGCCGATCAGGCGGATTGGTGTCAGTCTGATATGGGATAAGGCTACGGCACGGAAGATTGTGAACACGCTCTACACTGTTCGCTACGTTCCAAGGTACAAATCGGCTGCAGCCTAACAATAAGGTTAGGGGGACTAACAATCCCCCTAACACTTTATATTAACAAAACTGTTCGTGGTACGATGGTGTGGTGTAAGGGATTGCAAGACGCTTCAAAAACCCGGAGTGATAACCATGAAGAATCGCAAAAGTGTTTCGGTTGAGACGTTCGTGAACACGATCATGCGGCATCTCAAGAAGGGTGGCAACCAGACAACGGCTGCGAATGAGCTGGGCGTAACGCCTGCCGCCGTTTGCTTGCGTCTCAAGTATCTGCGTCAGAATGGTAGTGCTGTTCCAAAGCATCGTAATGAGTTGAAGGTGAGAAGGAATCGGGCTGCAATTGTGGCAGCAGCCAACAAAGAGATGCGGAAGTGGAAGTAAGGTAAGCTGAGTAAGGGGGGAGGAATCAACCTCCCCCCTTACAATAACAATTGACAAACTGTTCGTGGTACGATGATGGGTTGTGAGGAACGGGAACTAATAACAAAGAGGAATGAAAACGATGGCTGGACGAATTGCTGGCAAGGCGAGTGTTGGACTGAGGGAGTTCCTGACGATTGTGGTGAAGGCTGCTGCCGATGGACACAATCAAACCTGGGTTGCTGCTGAGTTGGGTTGTAGTCCTGCTGCTGTGTCGCTGAGGCTTAAGAGTCTTAGGGAAAAGGGTGTTAAGGTTCCAGAGTTGGCTAGCAGCCGGTCAAGCAATGTGGCTGAGGATGCGATGGACATTCTTGCAGAGTTGGGGATTGAGCAGACTCCTGACACTGTGATTGATTCAGAACTAACGGACACTGAATGATCCATCTCCCGATGGGGTGGCAGGGAATTAACACCTGCCACCCCATCACTCTTATATTGTCAAAACTGTTCGTGGTACGCTGATGGGGAAACGGGAGTGCAACATGACAAGGTGGTTCAAAGATCTTTGGCACGGTATCAAGATGCGGCGTAAGGGTTATGTGTTGATGCAGGGTGAGGATGGTAGTTGGTGGTGGGTTGGTTACGATTGAACATTGAAACGAAATAAAAACAGAAATAATGTTGCAAAAATAAAAACTATTTAATTAAGTGAAAAAAAACTGGTCGTGGTACGGTGGTTAGGGACCCGGCTGAAGCCATTACGCCCCTTTTGTTTCTTTCTATTCACTTTTTTTGCCCATAGGGGATTTTTAAAGTTTTTTGGGGGAAGCTCATATATAACTTCATGGAAAACGACGACATAGTATACAGTAATCTTGCCGCCAAAGATTGTTCATCATACGAACTGGTTCTCAGCTATTGTGCTTATGATTGGAGTGCATTATCATCTTCATGGTACATGTCGGATGAGCAATGTGCTGCAACATGCGCTTGTCCGCCACCACCAACCGGACCAAGTGGACCCAGACAATATCTTACTTGTGTTTAAACCTATTTCAAAGTTAAAAACCAAACAACTATAAACAATTCTCAATAACCTTAAGAAACTCAAAAACCGTTTCGGAAAAAATCGCGGCGGCTAATTTTTTGGTTATATTGTAGGGTTTTTAAAAAATACAACAGTTTCGTATATAAAGACATGGAAGACAATATTATCTACAGTAATATATTAACAAAGACTGCTGGCAACAATTCTGCTAATTTTAATAACTGTGCTGATTGGGACGAACAAAACGGTAACGTGACGACGGTGGGCACCAACGGCGGACCTAGCGCATATGGCACATACGACCAATCAGGCAACTTGAATGAGTGGGTCGATGCGTCGTTCTTGCATGGGAGTGGTCCCTCGTCGGCCACACCGCCGCTGCAGGCCATGATCGCGTCGGTCTACATCCAGCGTGGGATCTGGGGCGGCAACTACGCACAGACCTTGGCGTCCGGCTTGTCGAGTTCCTACCGACCAAATCAATACCCGTGGGCTAAGTTCGTCTGGTACGGTTTTCGTCTCGCCAGTTCCTTTTCTACTCTTAACCCTTTAAATCTTTCTAACTTTGTTACTGTTGGTGACGTTAACAATGCTGCTGACCAATGGGAGACATATGGCAGTGTAGGTTACAACTACGTTATAGGAAAATATCTTGTAACAAATACTGAATACGTAGAATTTTTGAATGCTATTGCTATGACCGACACCTATTCTCTTTACAATACCAATATGGCAACTGCTAGAGGCGGAATTACAAGATCAGGAGATAGCGGAAGTTACACTTACTCTTTAAAAACTAATTACGGTAACAAGCCAGTAAATTATGTAGGCTGGTTTGATTGCGCCCGATATTGTAATTGGCTTCATAATGCAAAACCAACTGGAAGCCAAAACAGCATTACTACCGAAGATGGAGCTTACACATTGAATGGGGAAACTTCAGGAGATGCAGTACCTAAGAATGCTGGAGCAAAATACCACATTCCCACCGGCGACGAATGGTATAAAGCCGCTTACTACAAGGGCGGTGGAACCAACGCGGGCTACTGGGACTACGCCACGCAGAGCGATTCTTTGCCAACTTGTGTAGCAGCGAATAGCGTGGGAGATGGAGTAATAGCGTAATATCTCACTGATATCAGTTAATTTGATATCTAAGTATTGTTCTGTTTCAAGTATCATCTCTAGCCGGTCAAAACTGTCTGGGGCTATTTCTGAGAGTTTTGTATTACTTTTTACTTCTAGTTTAAATTTATCAAAAATGATCTGTTTGATGATTTGTTCCATGGAAATATTTAGTTGAATGTATTTTATAAATTTGCTATCATTAGAACATGAGCAAAAAAAATAAAATATCCCCAATTAAATGCAGCCCTCCAGCTAATATTTCTATGGGTTCTTTTTTAAGAGATTACGAAAGAGGCACTGTTAGAATTCCTTCTCATCAAGAATATAGAGCTCAAAAAGGAGGAATATGGAGTGAAATAAAAATTAAAAATTGGATAGACCTTATTGTTGCCACAGCCTCAGATACAACAATAACTGCTTCCGAGAAAATCTTAGGTCACATGATTGTTACCTACAGAGTTGAAAGTGATACTCAAAGAGGTCCTAAATATATTAATGACGGAGCCCATAGAGCAATACATTCAGTTAAAAGTTACATGGACAAGATATACCCAGATCCAAAATCTAAAAATTATAAACAACAATTAAAAAAATGGAACCAATTCAACAAATATCTTGATGAAGTTCAAATTACAGAACAGTATAAGTTATACAAAAATAGAAGATCTGTGGTTGATGATTTTATTAATCTAAATACCGCTGGTGCTACAGGAACTGCGTATGAGGTTCTTAGCGCACGGTTTACATGCGAAATTAGCCAGAAAAGAACACAAGAATTTAAAGATTTTTTAGAGCGTGTTGAGTCTTCTATTCCTAACAAATTGATTGCCTTGGGTCATTCTCCTACTAAAGTTGGATCTATTGTAAAAGAAGATAATGATAAAGAAAGACGCAAAAAACAAAAATTCATGAGAGACACAAGGGCGTCTTTTGTTTCTTTTGCAAATTGCAATAAACTCCAGTGTCCTTACCAAGGTGTTTCTTCAATATGGTTAACAGAAACCAATAGTGATTCTAAATTAAAATCTCATGTTAATATAGAAAATGATCTACTTGATTTTTTCAACAGCTCCACACCAGAAGAAGTTTCGAATAAATTAAAAGAGTGGGAGAGATTTTTAGATAAAATAATTTCTATTTATGATCAAGTTTCTAATGAAAATTATCCTCTTGTAAAACATGGTGAAACAAGTGTTCGTTGGTGGGTTTTTATGTGTGTTTATTGGAAAAATATAAAAGCAGATATTGATTATAGAAAATTTTTAGAAATTTGGTTTAAACAATATCAGGGAACAACCAGCTTTGTTTATAAAAAAGACAGTGTTAATAAAAAAACAACAGCTCAACTTCAAAAGTTCAAAGGAGATGTTTACGAAGCTTTTGGTTTTGATAGAAATTTGATAGAAAAAACTAAAATAGCAGAAAATAAAAAATTACAAGAAAAAAGAAAAAAGAATAAATTTAGTCCAAAGGTTGGCTATCACAACAGTCATGTTAAAAATTTTTCTGAGAATGGAGAAGGAGAAACTCTTTTGGAAAATAGTTATGAAAATTTAAAAAGAGGAGCTAAGGATATGACGCAAGATGAAATTGATAGGTTGCGTAAATTAAACCATTCTTGATTAATTTGTATCGAGAAAGAGAAAAGCCCCCGCCGGGTTTATTTGGCGGGGGCTTTTTTGTTTTAAAACCATAAATTCGGTCTTTTTCAAAACCGTTAACTGTTAATTTCCTATCCGGAGAGAAAAAGTTCCGCGCCGTTTGCCTACATAGTTTTATGGAAACTTTTAAGTCATTTTTTATGTTGTGTGAAGCTGCATTTGGACCACAAAATATCACTTACACTACAACTGGCTTTCCAATTATCAGAATTGTTATTGTGGAAAACGGCAGAGAAATACAATTGTGGAAATTAAGAAGTCAAGGATTTGGATCTCCACACAATGTCAACTATCAATTTGCTGGAGATCTAGGAAGCGAGCACTTTGGTGATGATCATTCGTTAAAAGGATACAAGCTTTATAACTATCACTCGGATGGTTTACAAGGTTATGGTCCACTTCTTTATGATATTGCAATTGAGACAGCAACAAAAAATGGTGGATACTTGGCTTCAACTACTTTTCTGAATGCTCTTAACAATCTTGATCCAACAAAAAGAAAAGAAAACAAAGGCGTTGGAGCTGGTGGTGACACAAGTGACGCTGCTGAGAGTTTGTATAAATTCTATTTTTATAATCGAAAAGACGTAGAATCAGTGTTGCCTAATGTTATTCTGGGCAACGAAAAAGATCAAAGCAGCAAGCCATACTTGTATGAATTGTACAGAAAGCCACCAACAACTTTAAATCAATTGATTCAAATGAACAATAGTGACAATCAACCTGTGCTAACTGATGGTGCTGGACAGGCAATAGTAGATTTAAATTTCAATGTTAAAAAATAGTGTTAACTGTTAATTTGCTAACCGGAGATAAAAAGTTTCGCTCGGATTTACTATGATAAATTTGGAGGCGTTTATGAACTTCAAACAACTTGTCTTACTATTGTCCGATCATAAAGATAAAGGCGTTCGCTTTGCTTTTTCTGACAAAAAGTACATACCTGATCACTTTCATATAACTGAAGTGGGTAGGGTTCAAAAAGAATTTATGGATTGTGGTGGATCTGTTCACAAATCTTCATCTTGTGTCTTACAAACATGGGTTGCTGATGATATTGAGCATCGTTTAAAAGCCGATAAGCTTCTTGAAATATTAAATAAAGCTGATTCTTTATTAGATTTAAAAAACGAGTGTGTTGAAATAGAATATGAAGATGGTGTGATATCTCAATATAAAATAGCTGGGTTTGAAGACAGGTTTCAAGACAATTCTTCTGAGATATTATTTCACCTTATTAAGAAACACACTGCTTGTTTGGCTATTGACAAGTGTTTGCCAAAAAAAGGTTGTTGTGGTAGCGATAAAAAAGGTTGTTGTTAAAACCGTTATCTTTTAATTTGCTAACCGGAGAGAAAAAGTTCCCGGCGCGGCTTTGTGCATTTTATAAAGTGAATCAATATATAATTGGTCATGAATTTTTATCAATTTTACAAACTGCTTAGTGAAAACACAGTAAGCCAAGAGCTTAAAAAGTTCAAACAAAGCAAAATGCTCAAAGAAAAAGAAACAATAAAGACTTTAGCCGAAGAAGTTAAACAATCTCTTTTTCCGCAAAATATGCCTAATTTGAATGAAAATAGCAAAAACATAATAACAAATTGGTTTTTATTTGTTTGTTTGAAAGAAATAACATTTGATTCTCCGAATTGGTTCAAGTGGATAGATAGCGTCACAGGCAAAAATGATAAAAGAAGTGCCGAAGTTTTTGTGTCTGGGCTGCATGATAAAATAAACAAAAGGCTACGAAGGGAGTTCGTTAGAAAGTGGCAATCTTGCTATGACTACATAGCAGCAAATACTGATGATCAAGGAAATTTAAACCCACAACTAGCGAGCAAGTTTAACAATCCAGCCTTCACAATAAACGATCTTGGTGGTTTAAATGATCAATATCACGATGATCTTAAAAAAGGAAAAACAAGAGTGCCCGGCAGAGCAGGAAAAGCAATAGTAGAGTTTTCTGATGGTTACAAGTGGGTAGATCTTGGTGTTGGTTATTGTGGGATAGAAGGTCGCAGTATGGGACATTGTGGCAACATAAACACAAAACCAGGAGACACAATATTAAGCCTGAGAGACAGTAAGAACGTGCCGCATCTTACATTTATATTAAACAACGATACTTTGGGTGAAAGAAAAGCTGTTGGCAACAGCAAACCAACAGAAAAATACCACAAATACATAATAGAGTTATTGAAATTGCCAAATATAAAATACTTAGGCAGAGGAGATTATTTACCTGAGAATGACTTTAAGCTGACGGATTTGACAAAAGAACAATCAGAAGAATTATTGAAAATTAAACCAACATTTAGTGGAAGTGTTTTGCTGGACAGTTTTGAAGAATTAATAAAAGCTGATCAACTTGGCGCCATTACTGATAAGCCAGTAGATATTCAAGCTTTATTGTCAAAAAAGGAAAGCAAAGAATTAGAGTTGCTGTTTAAGTTTTATGACAATGTGTTGAAAGGACATCATAGCGTGGATGATGTTTTTTCAGAAAGTGAATTACTAGAACTAACAACAAATGAAAACATTTCTTTTGTAGATAAATTTCATTCAAGTCGTATGGGGGAAAGATTAGAAATAGATAGAGTAATAGCAAGGAAAACAAAATATGAAAGTGTTCACGAAAAAATATTAGAAAAATTTAAGGCTTACAATGAACCAACAGCTTGGTCTGTGCTTCTAGCGCTAGCTCTGAATCACAAAACTAGTGAGAGTATTAAATTATATTTAATAAAAATTGATCATGAAGACCTATTGTTGTCTAGGGCTATTGCACAGTTTTTATTTTTAAATCATTCTAAAGATTTAATAAAAGCTATGTTTGAAAAAGCTTTACCTTTGTATATCGATGATTTGCACAGCACCGAGAAAGATAAAGCGGTTCAAATAATGAAAGCAATATATCGTATAGCTGACACGCCAAAAGAAATAATAAAACAAATCAAAGGTTTGCCGGGATTTGATCATAAACTTTTTGACCCATTCCTGCCCAAGAACAGTTGGTAAATAAAAAACCCTTTTTTTTGTAATCATTATCTGCTATATTAGGTCATCGGAGGCTGACGCGTGCGGAAATAGTTTAACGGTAGAACTGCCGTCTCCAAAGCGGCTGGTGAGGGTTCGATTCCTTCTTTCCGTGTTTTTCTAATTATTTATAGTGCCACGCACCATTTAGGAAACTTGGCAGAGCGGACTAATGCATCTTATTACTAATAAGAAGAGGGTTTAAATCCTCCGGGGGTTCGAATCCCTCGTTTCCGTTTAGCACCTATCATCCGGGCGGCGCGGGAGTTTGTGGGGGAGCTTGGCAATTTGTAACACAATCTGCACAGTCTGCGGCATCTTCGCATCCATTGCGATCACCGACATTGTTGTTGACATAATTATCATCTGGGCATGAACAAACTTCTTCATTAATAGGAGTGCAATTGTCGGCTACAAGCTGCCATTCATGGAAATACCAGTTAAAGCTGTAATGGCAATTGCCAGGACATGTTTGGATAATTTGCGCACAACCACAATTTGGTGTTCTGATCTCATCTGAAGCACATTCATCGTAGCATCCTACTTGACGAGTATCTTGGTTTTTACAAAGTGTTTTTGTAGACTGCCCGCCGCCTGGGCACTCACAGTCACACGAGATATCTAAAAATTCGAATTTGGAGCCCGGGACACCAAAGCCAACGGGTAACTGGAACTGAGCGCCATCGATACAAGCTTCGCAGCATTTACAACTAAATTCTCTTAAAACTGGGTTTATCAGAGGGCGCGGATTCTCACCGAGCAAGTTGTCTGGATTACTACAGTCTTTTTCACGGTAGACTGACTGGGCGGTGAAGCCAGGATTGTTTCCTATGGTTATGTTTGGGTGAATCTCATAAGCAGATACCATATGTGATACATATTGCGAAATTGCACTAGGTAGTTGTTTTGCAGCATCTTCGCGCTGTTGTGCAGTACTTGCCGTGCTCATAGTCTTAATTAACTGAGCACTTGTAGCCCTTGCAGCTCCAGCAAATGAAAATGCATTAAGAATGCCTTCAATGATTTGCGCAGTAACTGGTTTTTCCCAACAACCACAGGGTCCAGCTAACCCCCATTCCGCTTCAAATTCGGAAGCGCCAAAAGAAAACCCTGGGCGGAACTGGGCTCCCGGACAGCCAGCAGACGGCTCCCATGGCGGCGTATACTGCGGAGGAACGACCCACCCGCGAGCGTAAAGATCTTTCATTATACGATCAGTATATTCTTTTCGCTCTTGAAAGTTCGCGATTCCATTAGCGACAGGTTCAATCCATATCGCGTATATATCTTTACGATTTGGGTCCTTGTGATCTTCTGGTAATCCGCAAAGCGTAACACAATCTCCGCAGTCAGCAGCGCCTTTACATCCATTTCCGAGCTCACCATAAGAGTTCACATAAAAATCGGATGGGCAATTACAATTTGTTCCACCATAATCTGTTCCGCTACAATTATTACTGGATAATTGCCAGGCGTGTTTTATTTGGTCGAAACTATAATTACACGATCCGCTGCAAGGATTTGAAGTCTGAGCATTAAAGCCTGAAGTTACTGGATTGACCACACCGGTTATCTTTCCTTCGATAGTTTCTGTGGTTATATTTTCATAAAAAATCTCATCTAACCAACTATCGTATCTTATACGATAAATCGCAGGATTTTTATCTGAACCTATATTTTCATTATTAAAAGAAATTGTTGTACTTCCATCAATCTCAGAATTATTTTGTATTTCATAAAATAAAATATCAGCAACTGTTGGATCTTCTATTGGACTTATTGTAACTTCTCCCGCTGTTATCACATTATCAAAAATTAATTCTATACTGTTATCTGTGGATGCGACTTGAACTTGTTGTCCTGTAGATATGGTTATGTTATCTTTCGAGCTTGTGACAACGATAATAAAATCTTTTTGTTTATAGTGCTTCAAACTAGTGTACTTTACGCTTACCGTGTAAGTTACAGTAGGATCATAATATAAAATTTCTTTAGTTTTAAGTTTGTTATCTTTTATAATAAACTTGTCATTATCATTAGCGGCAGTGGACTCAGAATGCAAAGAGAAAAATCCTATTTCATCTATGCCGCTTGTAAATAGTCCGATTTCTGTGTCGATTGGAGATAACTCTGCTATTTCATTGTTAGAAAGGAACGCGTCAGCCAGTTCTTTTTTTACTACTTTTTTACAATTTAGATTTTTACCACACAGTGCAGAAGGTGGTATGTATCCACCTTTGGTAGATTTGGTTTTATTGCAAGAGTTGTAGCAGTCAGACATTGTAACCTTTCATATGTTTTTATAATATAGCTATCCTTTAACTTTTGTTTTTAACTCCTACAATGTTATGCAGCTTGTAACACAATCTGTGCAGTCTGCAGCATTTGCACATCCATTACTATTTTGATCATAGTTATTAACATATTCATCTGATGGACATTGGCAACCATCTCCTTCGCAACTGCCGCTGCTCGAAATATGCCATTCATGAAAGAAATAGTCGTAGCTGTAGTGGCAATTTCCTGGACATGAGTCCACAATTTGCACACAAACACACTCTGATGTTCTTATTTGTCCGAGTTCGCAAGGAGCATAACACCCAGGAGTATTTGTTGTTTGGTTGGTGCAAGCTTCTTTGTCTGAGGCACAACCACAAGTACAGTCAACTTGGTTTATAAAAACTCTTCCGTTTTGGCAGGTGTTACAGCACTCACAAGTCTGTGGGTGTAAAGTCTGTCCTGTTGGGCAAGTCTTTTGTGTTTTTATTGTGTTGACAAGAGCATACAAGGCTCCCAGTGTTGTGCCAACGGCGGCTAGTAAGCCTGATTGGCTATCTTGAGCAGCCTTAAGAGCCTCTTGTTTAGAAAGTAAATCTTTTTGGGCATCCGCAAGTTGTTTGGCTTTTGGATTAAGTCTATCACGGAATTCAGCAACCAATTCATCTTGATATTTTTCTAAATTAGTTTTCGCCTGGGCAATTTTTTCTTTGTTTGCCGCAAGTATTTGTTCTGCCCCCCTGATATATTCCCGCGCTTGCTTTATCTCCTGCTCAAGATTATACCTCTGGTTTTTGTTAAGAAACAATGTCCTTAATGCTTCTTGACCTTTAATAATCGCCTGCTCCGCCCTTCCCTTTGCTAAGGCTACCGCCCCATTTATTATTGTGTAATAGCTTATATCAGCTTTAGCTTTAAAAATAAAGTCAGATATATTTCTTATTGCATTTCGCGAAATTGCTAAACTAGAGATCAAACCGCTTATTACATTTTTAAGAGAGCTTATGGCTGAAGGCAGGGTAGCAAGAGTCTTAATTACTTGACAAACACCAGCTCTTGCCAAACCATAGGCTGATGCCGCCCCAAGGATAACCTCGGCAGTTACACCCGTCTCTTCCCAGCAACCACAACTACCAAAAGGAGATAAAGTTCCATTTGTCAAGCTCATTGAAAATCCGTTACGAGTTTGTTTTCCTGGGCATGGTCCGAGAGGATTTTGTAAAATTAAACCATTAAATGTTCCACAACTAAGACCACCAAAAATGTTCTTAGAAAACCCGAGAGGGCTTGATGGGAAGCCCCATCCCTCTGGTGGTGGTGTGAACTGAACAATGAAAGAGCCTAAAGAATTAACAATACCGGTTATTTTTCCTTCTATGACTTCTGTGGTTACATTATCATAAAAAACTTGATCTAATTCTATGTCATACTTTATTTGATAGATTGCTGGGTCGTTGCTTGGAATTATGCCAGGGTCATTAAAAGAAACTGCTACGTTGCCATCAAAATCACACGTAGTGTCTATGTTACAAAACAAACCATCTGTTGAGTCTACTGGACTGAATGTTACTTCTCCCGAAGTTATTATATTGTCAAAGGTCAGATCAACATCACCTCCTGCAGAATAAACTTGAATTTGTGTTCCTGTTGGGGGGATTGAATTATCCTTTGAATTTGTAATAATGATGTTAAAATCTTTTTGTTTATAGTGCTTCAAACTAGTGTACTTTACGCTTACTGTGTAAATTATATCAGGTTCATAATATAAAACTCTTTTGCTTTTAAGCTTGTTTTCTTTTATTACAAACATATCATTATTATTTTGTCCGGCAAAATCAGAATGTAAAGAGAAAAATCCTATTTCATCCACACCGCTAGTGAAGGTTCCGATTTCTGTATCGACTGGGGATAGTTCTACTATTTCATTGTTAGAAAGAAATATATCAGCCAGCTCTTCTTTTTTTATTTCTTTTTTGCATTTTTTGCTACACAGCGCAGAAGTTGGAACATATCCACCTTTGGTGAATTTCATTTTATTGCAATGGTTTTGACAATCAGACATAAAGTCCTTTCTTTTTCTTTTTATGTTTTTTTATTATTTCCAACTTAGGCTCACTAACTTTCACCAAGGATCCAGGAGCATTTCTCAAGGCAGCTTTTATTCCATCATCATAGCCTGTGTGGGTATAAACTCCTGACTGAATATTATCCCAATTGCTTTCTTCTAATCGCTCAAGAACTTTAATGTCTTTTGGATCAAAAACTACGACTTCTATATCTTTGTGACTTGGTAAATTTACTCTTACTCCAACATATCCCTTGTTTTTTAAATAGTCAGAAAATGTTCTACTCCACAGTGTTTCATTTTCTACCCAACTTCCTGTTTTTTCATTCGCAGTCTGTTCTGCAAGCTCTGCATCACCAACAAATATTGGGTGGTTGAATGTGTTGTCTTTGTGGTTTACTTCTGCGTACTTTCCAATTGGAACCGACATTTTGAATATGTTTGGTCCCCATCTTTTTGCATAATCTTTATTGGCTGTTAGGTAGAAACCATGACCGTACCAACCGGAATCTCTTTCTGCAACACGAATATCCCCAGTTATTTCCGTGGATTTACTACCGTGATAAAGCTCTGTGTGTTGTAAAAACTCTAGAAAGTTCAAAGAAGCCTCCTGCTGTGGATATTTTATATATTATTTTGTGGAAAAATATGTTTCTGATTTATTTCTCCACAGCAGTTAGGAGCATTTAATCCGGTATCATAGCACTCTTCTATTGTTTTTTTGAGTGCTTTGTTCTCATAAACATCAAAGACACTGGCTCCTATATTTTTATCGGGGTATTCTTGATCCCAATAAACCAGAACCTCTATTATGTAGTGGTATAATTGTAGCACACAGTATTTACTTCTTCTTATCTTGCTTTTTTTTGAATATTCTTTCGTAATTTTTATCCCAAGTGCTTTGGGGCACGCCTATTGGTCTGCGTTTTGATCCTTTGCCGTTCATAAAACTCCTAAATTATTTTAAATTAAAGTAGTTTAAACATTTGGATTATCTGGGTAGTTTTTTATGTTTACTTCGCCGTTACTCACCAATAAATATGTGCAAGGATCTTCGGTCCAACAGCCAGAATTGTAATAATTGCCATCTGCTACCGCTAAATGGGTGTGACCACAGCAAATAACATCGCAGTTTTGCTTTTTGCAGTAAGTTTTTGCTTTTTCTTTAACTTTTTCTTGGCATCTGAGGAATATTTTGCTGTTTCTCTTCGCTAATTTAGCCAAATAAAAGCTTTTGTCTAATTTTTGTATCAATCTGTAGATGTTATCTGCTATTTTTGTGAAAATCGGATATTTTACTATAAAATTATCAAAAATATCACCATGAAGCACAAGAATTTTTTTGCCGCCATTGACAAATGTGTATTTTTCAACAAAATCTACACCCAAAAGGTGAGAAATAATTTCTGCGGGACCGTCGTGGTTGCCATTAATCCACACAAAGTGTAGTTTTTTGGAAAGCTTTCTTATATGCGAAAGAACTTTCCAATGATTTCTTTTTAATTTTCTGAAATCCCAGCTGTCAAATAGATCTCCGTTGATTATGATTTGTTTTACTTCTGGGTGTTTCAGCTCTACTGTTTCAAAAAAAGTTATTAAACGTCTGGCTTGACTAACATCGCTGCCTAGGTGAATATCAGATATGATTATTGTTTCACTCATATAATTTATTTAGTCTTTTCTATATTAGATTATGAAGCACAGAAAAGAAATAACATACGTTCTTATTATTCTTGCGTTTTTTGCCATTGGTTATGTTTTAGGAACTATGTTTTAATTCGTATATATTTTTATGAACGAAGAACAGATTAAAAACAAAATTGCAGATATAAGAGATTACATAATGTCCGAATATTGCGACACAGATCAAGCTACGATCCTGCACAAAGAGATAAAGAAATACCAAGAAATGTTAGATGATTTGAAAAAATCTTAGTGCATTCTGTAGTGTAGGTATTTTAGATTTTTTTTAAGCTCTTCTATGAAAAAGTCTCCTCTAATTCCCAGCTCTTCTCGAAGATCGTGCAAACAATTAATTAGAGAATCTTCGTTATTGTTCTTTTTGAAATCTTTTGTTTTTATTATTTCATAAACATCACTTGCGTTTATGCATTTTTCAGATTGTAGATATCCTGATCTGTCAACTCTTATTTGGAAGAAAAAACCATAATCATTTTTGCACTCTCTTAGTTTTTTATTTAATTTTTCTTCACATGTTTTAATTAATGAACCGTATAAAGTTTTATCAATAATGTGAGCTAGATTTTCATCATTTTTCTTTGCGTAGTTGAAAAGTTTGATTATCTTCCACTCTTTTCCTTCTGATTCATAAATTATTTTTTGAATCAACTCTTTATTGGTCAGCTTGTCGCGGCTTTTTGGGTAATCTTCCCAATCATTCCAAAAAATACCGCCTAAAAGGTATTCTCTAAACGAGTCGTTTATAATTTCCGATAAGTAGTTTATTATATCCTGTATCTCTCCCTTAGGTAGATGTTTTATTTCATAGAACGGAGCTTCTTTGCCATTTTTCTCTTTCCATTCTTTGATTAATCTTGTAACGTATCCAAGCCAATTTTTTTTATATTCATAATCTCTTATTGAATGTGTTCCGTGATTTTCGTTATCGGACACAACAAAGTAGTGGTGTTTATCGTCATAATGAAAAACACCCATATCTCTGAGCACAGGATATTTAGATTTCAGGTGTTTTATATAACCAACAAGTCTGTCTCTATTTTTAAGCAATAATTCATCTAATTTTGTTGTTCCAATACCCATAGAATCAACGCCAGAAAACAATTCTGGTTTTTTTCTGTTTAATTTGATCAAATTTTCGTAGCCTAAGTCGCTTAATTTAAAATCATTTTCTGGAAGCCATTGTCCACCGACCAACTCTTTTATAAATGGCTTTTCTATTAGCGCCATTATGTATGGATGTAAAGATTTGTCTGGTTTTTTGTTACCAACAGCCTTCATTTCTCCTAATTTTCCATTATTTAAGATAAAAGTTAGATAAACATGGTTGTCTTTGTCTCTTAAAGACAGTATTTCATCGTCTGGCTTACCACCTTGATTACCGCAATGTCCTGCAGCATCACTTTCTTCTGAGCAATAGCCTCTTTTTAGGTTTAACCACTTGTATCCATTGGGAAAACTTATTATTTCTTCTCCATTGCCACCCTTTTTGCCTCTTAAACTCTTCGGAGCGTCAGAATAATTGATTGGGGCGTCAATTCCATCGTTATTTGTGAAAAAATTCTCAGGTTTAAGGTCCATTGTTCTTAATTTTGACAATAAACCATCATTTTTTAGTGAATTTAGCAGATTTTCTTCACTTTTTCGCCAAAAATACCTAAAATATCGAGGTATTTTCATGTTTTTCTGCGAAGAACCCTCTGAAATTGCATATGCAATCCACCTCATAAAGGTTAAATACTTGTCATTATTGACTAATATAACCCTTCCAGCAGGCACTAGTATGCGATTTTTGCTTCTTTTTTCACGAAAATCAGGAAATTGTGGAGCCAAATATGTTATTTCTTCAAAATCTTTACCATCAGTTCTCGATAAAGTGAGATCTGCGCCTTCTACTTCATCAATTTTGACTGGAATTCTGTGTTGAAAGGTTTTCCAGTGGCATCATCTTCATAAAAATCACCAAACATGCTTGGTTGAGTCCTATTTAAAATCAAATACCCAGTTTTTCCTGGAGTTAGTGGCTTTACAAGTGAAACTTCATCAATTTTTTTGATAAAATTTCTTATTTCTGATTGTCCAAAAAGCCAACCGAACACTTTTGATGCTCTTTGATCACTTTCAAGGTATTCTTTTACTTTGAAATACTCTGAGAAGAGGGAAAGATGGTTTTCTAAGAATGATTTAAATCCAAACATACACTATATAGAGTTACAGAGAGATGTTTTATGGCTTCTTTGGCTTTACTTGTGTGTTTTATTTTTTTCACAACACTGATTTCAGGTCCATTATCTTTACTTTTGATGTATTTTAGATTTTACTATCTCTCGATAATATTCAGTCTCGTCTCTGTAGTGTTTGGAATGTATTGGTTTTTTATTGTGCCTTTTCCAATTTGTTTCATCGGACTAGTGAGTATGATTTTTGGTTTACTGTCAGTCAAAAAAGTTTTTATCGATCAAATTTGAGTGTTATCTTTGATTGACTGGCTGAGTTAATTATATTGTTTTTAAGATCATTCAAATCATCTATGTTGTTTTGTTTTACTTTTTCATCCATGTAATTTGAGAAGAAAAAAGGTATTAATTTTTTAACCTTTAATTCACTTTTTAAGCAAATATTAGTTTTTGTAGGCAATCCATTTTCTTCTTTTGGTGTTATTTCTATGTTTTTATTATACTCTGTAATATTTTCTTGAGGATCTACCAATTTTGTGTTCACAGAAAACTTTTTATCATCGAGTTGAAAATCTTGAACAAATGGTAATTTTAAATCTCCAAGATCTTTGTCTTTTTTCTCTACTGTAAACTTTAAACACCCGTCTATTTTGTATTGCTTGATTCTGAGTATTCTTTTGGGAACCTCTACATCAAAGCTTTCCCAATTTTTTTTTGTTACTGCTCCCTCATGATCTTCAACCATTTTTTCTAATGAGTTTTTTGTTGCCAAGTCTTTTACAACAGCGATGTATGGTTTGTCTATTGTAAAACAAATTTCTTCTGTGCTATTTGATTCATGATTTTTCAAAGAAAAAAAGATAGAAGTTAAAAATATGACGGTTATTGTTAGGGTGAGAATAATAATTTTTTTCATTTTTTTGTTTTATCGTGATGCTTCCACTTCATTTCTCCGTGATCAACATTATCATCGTCTATTTTATCGCCCATTTTTTGAATAGCGTCTGCTGCGGCGGGTGTGAAATAACCACCAGGATAGTGGGATCTGATATATCCGTCAGGATATGCCCAACTCATAATGCCGGATCGGCTTGTTTTTTCTGACAGAAGTTGATCAGCAAACCAATTTTTGAAATTCATGGTGTTTCCTTTGATAGTTTATATAGTATTAAATTTGATATTAATTTTAAGTGGTGGCGCAGCAACAATCTGTAAGTAGTCCGCTAATTGTGAAAGTTACCTTAACGTCAGATCCTGTACAACCAGAATTACCCGGTACACCTTGAGTGGGAGCGCAGCCTCCATCATAATAATTTACTTCACACGCAGTTCGGCACTCATCATTATAGCAAACTGTGGCATATCCCGAAGTAACTGTTGGTGTGGGTGTTGGTGTCTTGGTTGGTGTCTTGGTGGGTGTTGGTGTCTTGGTTGGTGTCTTGGTGGGTGTTGGCGTAGCTGTTGGGCAAACACCAATTACAGGATCACTAAGTTCGTAATAAATTTTATCTCCAAGTGAATTTCCGCAAATACCATCATATGTTGCAGAATTCCATGTCGCAGTATTTAGAGGATTTGATTGCAACCAAGAAGAGGGAACAGATATAATTTGTCCCACATCAACAACATAGCTTCCTGTGCCAGCAGTTACTACTCCAGATTGTCCTTGTTCGCATACAAAACTTACTACTCTATTACCATTTGGCGAACAAGTATCATTGTCAACTATGGTGCATGTTTT
>Ga0209085_1000214_pt1 | contig 45053 bp, 62 predicted proteins | sample C_131016_EF_Meta_FD_187310 | JGI IMG/M metagenome (GOLD analysis project Ga0209085, IMG submission 187310) | Freshwater microbial communities from Lake Croche, Canada to study carbon cycling - C_131016_EF_MetaG (SPAdes) (version 2) | ecosystem: Environmental > Aquatic > Freshwater > Lake... | reverse complement strand
CAATTGCATTTAAAACAAACTCAGCAACAAGCGCATTAACTCAATTTAACATAAACCACATAGACAATTCTGTTAATTATGTACAAGTAGCTGGTGCTGCTAATACTGCTTCGCCGTCTATTGTTTCTGCTGGCTCAGATGGAGCAATTAGCTTATTGTTGTCTTCCAAATCAACAAGCTCTATTTCCTTTTATACCAACAACTTGAGTGCAAACTCTCGTCATTTGGATATTACTCATACGGGGTCTGTTGTAAACCGTTTTCAGATTACAGGCTCTCAAACAGGAAACCCTGTTGTTTTAACTGTTAACGGCAACAATCCTGACATTGACATAACCTTAACCCCCAAAGGCGCAGGCCGGGTTAACATCACAACCAGCATCAAGCCCAAAGTAAACAGCACAACAAGCGTCACATCTCCATTGGCTTGGAACAGCACATCTTATGATGAATACGCTTTAACTGCTTTGGCTAACGCATTGACTATTAGTGCCGATGCAAATACTGCGCCTGCTGATGGTCAACGAATGATGTTCAGGTTTAAAGACAACGGCACAGCTCGTGCATTGACTTGGACAACAGGTTCAACAAACGCATTTAGGGTTGTTGGCGTAACACTGCCAACTACAACAGTGGCAAGCAAACTACTATATGTCGGATGTATATACAACTCTGCTGATAGCCGTTGGGATGCTATTGCCGTGGGTCAGGAAGCATGACAACAATTACCTTAACTGGCACGGGAACATGGACACTTCCAGCCGATTGGAATGATGCCGTAAATACGATTGTAATAATTGGAGGCGGCGGTAATGGTGCTGATGGCACTGCCGCACAAAGTGGTGGCGGTGGCGGTTCTGGTGGCTATTCAAAAGCTACAAACTTTCCTTTATCATCTGCTCTTGTTTCTAATTTAAACTACAACTTATCTGGAAATTTACTTTCTTCTGGCTGTTATTTTGGATATGGCATTGGATCTTATGATCCAGATACCGGGCTTCCAGTTTATGGATATTTAATAACAGCATCATCTGGTTCAAATGCTGTTGGGACTAGAGCTGGAGGGGTTGCTGGGTTTTCTGTTGCGCAGCTTGGCGGCACAAGTTATTTAACAACTGGATTTATTGGCTCATCCGGTGGCGCTGGTAGGGTTTCTACTAGTGCTGCTGGAGCAAGTGGTGCTGGCGCTGCTGGCCCAAACGGAGTTGGCGGTGGCGGTGGCTCAAATACAGCAACAAATCCAACAATAGGTCGTGGTGGTGGCGGCGGTGATGGCGGCGGCGCAGGGTCATCAACAAATAATTACGCAAGCGCTGGTGGCGCAACAGGTGGTAACGGCGGAGGTGGCGGAGTGGCGGCCTCCGGAGACGCTGGACAAAATGCAACATATTCTGGCGGTGGCGGCGGTGGTGCAGCAGATGGAAGTGCCACCTATAAAGGTGGAGCAGGTGGAAATTATGGCGGCGGCGGCGGTGGTGGTGGGTCTACTGCAAGTTCTACTGGAGGGGCTGGTGCTGGCGGCATTATTGTTATTACTTATACTCCTCTTGCAACAAGCAACACATCCAACTTTTTCATGATGTTTTAAGGATAAACATGGCACTCATCAAATCAATTGATACCGACTACGGCATTCCCGCCTCGTACTGGAACATTGGCGCAGTCCAAGAAGATTTCAAAGGCAAAGGCACTGAAGTGACTTTCTACGGCTACGCCTCCAAAGAAGCCCGTGATGCTGGCAAACAACCACTGAGCGCAGGCAAAGTGCAGATTGCTGGCGATGACTATGTTGCAGGTGCAGACCGTGCGGCGTTATACTCTATCATCAAGCAAAAGCCTGAATTTGACGGCGCACAAGACGCATAAGGTTTAGTGTGTTTGGGTTTAATTCTTTTTCATCTGCTCCACTTGCTTCTCAAGTAAGAACAAGTGTTGAAGGGAGTTACGGCACATACACATCTACAGGACAGAGTGCTTCTGTTTATCACAACAGATCGGCTATTCTTAGTGCTGGAGCTTACTTTTTAACAGGTCAAGACTCTAGTATTTTTAAGAGTAAAACAATAGCTGCTTCATTTGGAAGCTATGCTACTGTAGGTCAAGACGTTTTGTTACTAAGAACAAAGGTTGTTTTAGCTACATACGGAACTTACGCAACCTCTGGTCAAACTGCTGTTGTTACTCGTACTAAAATTCTTTTAGCAGATTACGGTACGTACACTACAACTGGGTACAGCTCTACTAAATTAACTAATAGAACTTTACTTGGTAACTCTGGGTCATATACAATCGTAGGTAAAGCTGCTACGCTGTTTCATTCAAGCCTTTACCCTGATCCCAAGTATGTGTTAAAGGGTATTGTGTACGGCCCAGGCGGTATCTACACAGGAACTTTTGATGCTGTAGATAAGTCCCTCAAGTTAGATTTAACAACAGGTGCTTTAGTTAAACCCTTGTCCAACCAAATCGTGTTTTCTATTTAAGGAACTATCATGGCCTTCTCAACTCAAGACCTCTTTGAAATTCGTAAAATCATTATTGCCTCTAAACTTATTGACAGTGGTGCATTTGATGCTGACATCAAACGTATGGAAGATGCTGCACAAGTTCAGTTGCAGATTCAGCTTGATGCTGTTGCTGCTGAAAAAGCAAAGATGTCTAAACAACTAATGTCGTTTCAAGATTCTTTAGTTGACAAAGAAGAAGCTATTGCACAACAACTAGAAATCATTGAAGCTAAAAACAAACAGCTTGATGAAAAGCAAGCAGAGATTAATAAGTCTGCTGCTGATGTTGGTGCTCAAATGGATGCTCTTGCTGCTGCTATTAGTAACACTGAAAAGACTACTACTGCTATGCAAGCTGATGCTGATGCTCGTGTTAAAGCCGTTGAACAACGTGAACGTGATGTTAGTTTGCGTGAACAAGCTTTGGCTGCTGGTCAACAAGACCTTGCTGCTAAGTTGGAAACAATTAAAGCTCTGTCTGTTTAATAGGAGTTTTTGTAATGACCTCAACTGTATTTAGTACCGGGACGGTCATTACTGCTCCTTGGCTTAACGATGTAAACACTAAGACATACAGTGATACTAGTAACACTGTAGCTTACACACCCGCTGGCACTGGCGCTGTGGCAACCACGGTGCAAGCTAAGTTGCGTCAGTATGTCAGTGTGATAGATTTTGGCGCTAAAGGTGACGGAACTACGGATGACACAACAGCAATCCAAAACGCATTAAACACTGGTAATCCAGTTTATATGCCGCCAGGGTCTTACCCTATATCAAACACGTTGAGAATGGCTGTTTATGGTCAAATTTTGTACGGCGCTGGGATGGGCGAATCTACTGTTGTGTACAGAACTCAATTAAAATGGGTTGGCGCTTCAGGCGGCACAATGATTTCTTTTTGGAACGGCTCTACAGTTTCACCATTGGTATACAGCGAATGTTCAGTTCGTGATATGTATATAAACGGCAATTCATTAGCTAATCGCGGAATTGAAATTTACAAAGAAGGTTTGACTGGCGGCGGCGGCTCTTGGAGAGCATTGATTTTTAGGGTTGGTATTTCTGGCGTGTCTGGCGGCGCTAATTCAACAGCTATTTACGCTGGTGCGGGAACTTCTAACGATAACGCAAATGATTTTATTATCTCAGCTTGCTATTTGTATGGAAGTGCATACGGCATTCAATCTGGTGGTGCGGTTTGTACATTAAGTAACCACACTACAATTCAGGGAATGACAACAGCAGGCATTAGCGCAACTGCTGGTTCGTTTTGGTCTTTGGGTGATGCGGTGTTTTCTACTAATGCTTGGGATATTTTGGCAACAAATACTCAAGGTATTAGCGCATCAGGCGCTTGGTTTGAAAATTCAACAAGCGGTGTTTTGCAAGCTACTACCGCAATTGGTTCTTTTTCATTGTCCGGTTGTTTGCTACAAACTTTCAATGCTACACGCTTGATTGATATGCAAAGCGCAGCAGGTACGTTTTCGCTTAAAGGTTGTTTTGTTAACGGAACTTCAACGTCTACCTTAATTAAAAATCCTAACCCAAATTATGATTACGATGTACTAACAACAAATTGCACCATTGATACTGGGTACAAACAATGGGCTCATGGAAGCGTTCGGGCTGACAATTGCGGATTCTCTGTTGCTCAAACATCTGATGCAACCAATGCAACAGGTGATGGAACAACGTACAGCATGAACGCTGCTGCGGTCACAAAGCAATATGATTTGGCAAGCGCAGTCAATGCAAGTACCGGGGTCTTTACCGCCCCATTGTTTGGCTATTACGAATTTGATGTTCAAGTTTCGCTTGGTAACTTAGCCGTTGCCCATACAGATTTTCAGTTAAATTTGTTTACGACTACACAAACATATTTGCTTGGTCAACGATTGTCTCCCGGAGCTGTCAGAACTCCATCAAATGAAGAAATTTTCTCTGGCCGTGTACGTTGCTATATGGCTGCTGGAGACACTGCTTACCCTACTGTTTATGTCTCTGGTAGCACTAAAACAGTTACAGTTCAAAACGGCAGCGTTGCAACATTGTGGCGCACACGTTTTCAGGGACGTATGGTCTAATTAAATGTCTAACAGCAAAATATCAGCATTAACATCTGCTACCACGCCTTTGGCTGGTACAGAGGTTTTGCCGATTGTGCAAAGTAGTGTAACTAAACAAGTATCTGTCGCTAATTTAACGGCTGGGCGCACACAAACTTCAAATGGTATTGTTCAAGGTGCTGCTGCTACAGGTTACAACTTTACAGCAAATACTCCAAAAGCTGGAATGACAAGTCAATTGCTTAATTGGTATGAAGAAGGCACTTGGACGCCGACTGCAACTTCAGGGTCTGGCTCAATAACAACATATTCTTCATCGGGAACTTATACAAGAGTAGGCCGACAAGTAACTGTGACTGCTTATGTTGATCTTACAAATGTCGGAACAGCGGGTGGAAATTTAATAATAACTAATTTTCCATATAAAAATGGCGCTGCATTTGGCTCAGGATTTTTTCAACAAATGGGCGTTGTTCGTGAAACTGGAGCTACTGGTGTAATTTATGCTGTTTTTTTATTAGGTAATTCAACTTCTGGTTATATTTCATCAATGACTGGCGGTGCAATTGTGTGGACAAACACATTTCAATACGCATTGTCAATAACTTATTACACAGCATAAGGATTGCCATGTACGAAAAAACAACCGTTGTTGACCGCATTGAGGTATTGTCTGACCATACTGTTGCTGTGCGCTATGTGGTAACTGTCACTGAAGATGGGAAACCATTTGCAGAACAAATTAAAGGTAACTACTTTAAGCCTGGGGATAACTACAGCGCAGAGGAAGCCAAAGTACAATCTGTTTGCTCGGTGGTTCATACTGCTGAAGTAATTGCTGCTTATCAAGCTACACAACAAGCTTTTATTCTAGGATAATCATGGAACCTCAAAACGTAATTGACATAGCTTTAGGCATTGGGTTTTCTATCTTAGGATGGTTTGCCAGAGAATTGTGGGCTGCTGTTAAAGAACTTAAAGCTGATCTAAGTAAACTACGAGAAGACTTGCCTAAAGGTTACGTAGCTAGAGATGACTATCGTCAAGACATGAGTGACATTAAAACTATGCTTGCTAAAATCTTTGACAAACTAGACGGCAAACAAGACAAGTAATTTGTTATTAGGAACACACTATGTCTAACACATACTTCATTGACAACACAACACCAATAGTTTCTGCATGGTTAAACGATGTTAACAACTATGTGTACGCAACTACTTCTGTAAATAGAAACCGAGGAACTGTTACAGCAACAGCAGGACAAACTTTGTTTACTGTGCCATTTACTTATGTAGTGGGTTCTAAATCTTTGCATGTATATGCAGATGGTAAACATCAAGTTTTAGGAACAGCTTATACAGAAACATCTACATCAACAATTACTTTTAATAGTGGTGTTTCTGTTGGAGTTGTAGTTGAATTTGTTGTAGGTTAACTATGTCTTACAAGTCTAGATGGGACAATGGAGACTGGAACGTCATATGTGACTCTTGTGGTCGCATGTTCAAAGACAATGAGTTGCGTCTTCGTTGGGATGGGCTTATGGTTTGTTCTGGTGATTGGGAACCTAGACAACCACAAGACTTTGTACATGGTGTAGCAGATATACAAGCTCCACCTTGGACTAGACCTGAGTCTTCAGATAATTTTATTTTTGTTTGTACTCAAGTTAGTTCTCAAGGTATTGCTGACTACGCTCAAGCAGACTGTGCTAGAGCAGGCATTGATAACGGATACCGACCAGTGTGTACTATGGAAGGGTCTATAGCCCTGCCACCTACAGCTATTGCTGGATGTGTTGTAGCAGGTAAACTTAACCCCGGTTTAAACGACTTTACAGGTATCACATGAGCAGCACCTACACCGTTACCCGAGATCAAATTATTACCCTAGCTCTTCGTAAGTTAGGTGTACTTGAGATTGGTTCTACTCCTGATCCAGACACAGTATCTAACGCTGCTATGTCTTTAAACTTAATCATCAAACAATTAAGTACAGACGGTCTTAAGCTTTGGAAAGTATCAGAAATTATTATTCCTCTTACTTCAGGACAGACTCAATACACCCTAGGAGGCTCTACATCAACTTTGATGTACGATGCCCTCAACCCTACCGTTGCGATCACTGACAAGCCTTTAAAGGCCATCCAAGGGTTCTATAGGAACCTACAAAGCACTCCTGCTATTGATACTCCTGTAATGCTAGTATCTAAGCAAGAGTACAACGTGTTGGGGTCTAAGTTTTCTACAGGTACTGCTAACACTATTTTTTATGATCCACGTAAACTGAATGGTGTGTTGTATGTGTACTTGACACCTGATGTTAATGCTCAAAATAATATTCAGTTACACATCATTGTTCAAATGCCTTTAGATGATTTGAATGCTGCTTTAGATGTTCCAGACTTTCCTAATGAGTGGATGAATTGTTTGGTGTGGAACCTTGCAGATCAATTGTCTCTTGAGTACGGCGTACCCATGAACGCTAGGCAAGAGATTAGCCAACGAGCTATGACCTACAAAACATTGTTGTCTGATTGGGATGTTGAAGCTTCAAGCACATTCTTTGCTCCTGATTTCCGTTCTACTAGCCCTAACTCTTATGGGCGGTAAACATGGCTACAGAACGTATCCCACTTACCCAACCAATTGAGTCCCGTAATGGGACTTTTGCCAAAGACTCTTTCTCATCTAATTGTTTCTTTGAAACAAGAGATCAAAAAAGAGAGTTTGTTAAACGTCCTGGGCTTATAGCTGTAGCTCAAGTTACACCTGTAACTCCTCCTGCGTATCTCAACAGTCAGGGAATGTCTGCTTTTAATAACAACTTAGTTGCTGTTATTAATAACACTGTGTATCAAATCAATCCTAGTGGGTATGGCGTTACCACAGTAGGCACAACGTCTGCATCAACTAGTAGAAGCTTTTTTGTTAGAACTTTTCTTGATGCTTATTTGTTTATTCAAAACAAAGTTAACGGGTATTTGCTTAGTAAAGCTGGTGCATATACAACTATTGTTAACGACAAAATAAACAACATTAGTATTGACAACCCTGGTCTTAACTATAGCCAAGGGATTACCCTTAGTTTTTCTGCAAGTGGTGTTGCTGCTACTGCTACTGTTGTTAACGGAAACATTTCTACTGTAACTATAACCAGTGCTGGTACAGGCTTATCTTCTGCTGGTACTTGTACTATTAACGTACCTAGTGCTGTTACCCCAACGGGTACAGGTACTGCTGCTTTGTTTACTATTGCTGTGTCTAGTGCTACAGGTATATACGTAGGCATGTACGTTACAGGCACTGGGGTATCCCCCAATGCTAAAGTAACAAACATCAATGGCACAACCATTACTGTAGACATTGCACACACAGCAACTGTATCTGGGACTATTACGTTTACAGACTTAGGGTCTAACGGAGTATTGACTCCTGCTCTTAACGCATTTCCATCTGGGCCATTTGTATCTGGTGCTGTGTTCTTAGACAACTACGTATTTGTAGGTACAACTACTAACCGTATATACAACTCTAACTTAGGTGATCCTACATCTTGGGGAGCACTAAGCTACCTTAGTTTTGAACAGACTACAGACACCCTTGTGGGCATTGCCAAACACCTTAACTACCTTGTAGCTTTTGGTAAAGTAAGTATGCAGTTCTTTTATGACCAAGGAAATGCTGTTGGTTCTCCTTTAGGAGTTGCTGCAAGCTACACCTCTGAAATAGGTTGTGCTAACGGTGATTCTATTGTTGCTACTAGTAACACTGTGTTGTGGGTAGGTACTAGCAAAACCTTTGGTAGGTCTGTGTACATTATGGATGGGGTATCTTCTATTCGTGTCTCTAACGCTAACGTTGATAGGCATTTAGAAGCTGATGGTTTGTCTAGTGTGTCTGCGTACTGCTACACAACAAATGGACATACGTTGTACATCTTAACTTTGCATAACACTAACCAAACATTGGTGTATGACTTAACAGAAAAGATGTGGTACACATGGACTCAATACTCTATGCAGAGTAATGACCAACCTAATCCTGGTATTTATCAAGAATCTTATTTCCGCCCTACGTTCTATGCTGAAGTAAACAGTGTGCCTTACGTGTTAGATGATGACACAGCTACGCTGTATTACTTTGATGTCAACACGTACCAAGATAATGGTCAACCTATTTACTGTCGTACTGTTACAGACATTATGGACAACGGTAGTACCAAACGTAAGTTTTACGGTAGGTTAGAAATCATTGGAGACAAGGTAGCTGGAACTATGCAAATTCGGCATAGCGGTGATGACTACAACACTTGGTCTAGTTACAGGACTGTAGACCTCAATGCTTCTCGTTCTCAAATATACCTAAGTGGTGCTGACAGACGTAGAGCTTGGGAGTTTTTGGTTACTAGTAATGTTCCTCTCCGACTAGATGCTGCTGAAGTTGACTTCAGAATTGGTGAGATGGATCAAGAGCAACAAGTTGGTGGTGGGAGGTATCGCAAATGACAACTGACCTCACTAGAAATACTTACGGCGAAGTAAAGTTTCGTGAAAGCATTCTTAACGTTCAAGAAGGAATGTTAAAAATGATTGCAGACGGTAACATAAAAGATACTCTTCCTGATTGTAAGTTGACTCACTACTATTCCCCTATAGATGAAAACTACGGGTGTGGTACTTACGCTAGGCAAATGTTTATTCCCAAAGGAACCCTAATCATAGGTAAAATCCATAGGCACCAACATTTAAACTTTATTATGCAAGGTAGGGTGTCTGTGTCAACAGAGTTTGGGCCTAAGTATTTTGAAGCTCCTTGCATCTTTGTTTCTGAAGTAGGTCTTAAACGTGCTGTTATTGCAGAAGAAAATACTATTTGGGTAACAGTTCACCTTACTAAACACTTGGGTGAAGAAAATCTAGACAAGATGGAAGAAGAAGTTATTGCTCCTTCTTATAAAGAACTTGGTTTAATTGACTCTACTAAAGAGTTGCTCACGGAGAATTAAAATGACATTTGGAACTGTTGCTTCAGTAGTAGGCATTGCTAGTGGAGTTAACGCCCTTACAGGCGGTGGTGTTAGCAAAATGTTTGGTGGAGAAAGTTCTCCTACTGGTGCTCAAGCACAACAGATGGCTGACCCATTCTCTCAATATCGTAGCAAGCTAGGTGAGATGTATAGCGGTGCTTTACAGCCGGGTGCTCCTAGTAACATTGAAGCTATGCCTGGGTTTACACAGTTTAATACTGGTGTTATGCAACCTGCTATGCAAGCATCTCAAAGAGCTGCTGCTAGTACTGGACAACTCTACTCTGGTGGTGAATCTGCTGCACTTGAAAAGCAAGGTCAACAAGGTTACTACGGCTTTATGACTGATTATCTTAATCGTCTTGCTCAAGGTTCTGGTGCAGTTAACAATCCTGCTACTGCTGCTGGTATGGGTCTAGGTCAAACTGGTGCAAACCAACAAGGCTTTATGCAAGGTCTTGGTGCTTTGGGTACTACTGTCTCTGGTTTGCAAGGTCAATTTGGTGGCTCGCCACAACCTACTAATATGACTCAAGAGCAATATGCGCTTGTTAGTGGTTATTAAGGATCAATCATGGCTTTGTTAATGACTGATGCGGCTGCTGGTGGACAAGCAGCGTTGCAATTGCAACAAACAATGGCTGCTGCACCTAATGTGCAACAGGTTGAAGCCAACAAAATGCAAGCTCAAGGGCTTGCTATTCAACAAGAACAAGCTAACTTAGAAAAAACTAAGTTGGCTAATCTTGTTGCTGATACTGGGTTCCAAGCTTCAAAAGAATCTAAAGCTAAACTGCAACAACTAGCAGGCACTCTTGAGTTTAAAGCTGCTGATGATGCTGAAAAGTTACGGTTGTCTGCTGCTGTACAGTTTCAAAATGGCGATATAGAAAACGGTGCTAAAACTTTAACTGCTGCTGAGTTGTATGACACTCGACAAGTAGCTATTAAACAAAAGAACTTAGATCAACAAGCTCAAGAAGTAGGCAATGCTTACGGAGTTATTTCTGCTGTACCTGATGACAAGGTGCAAGAGTTTGTAGACCGTTTGCCAGAAACAAGTAAAAAAGCTCTCGTATCCCAAATTGGTGAAACCAATTGGAACAAGATGTCTGGTGGTGAAAAGAAAGAGGCTGCTAAAAACCTTATGCTAAACGCTAAAGGTCAAATGGCTGCTCAACTTAAACAGATTGAAATTGAAAAACAAAAGGTTATTCAAGAGTCTCGTGAACGCATTGAGCGTATTCGACAAGATGGTGCTCTGGCTCGTAAGCTAACTGGTGGCACTGATCGTGATATGCGAGATTGGAATCTGTACACTAAAGCTCAAGAAGCTATTGAAAAGTCTGGTAAAAAAACTCTTGATGGTTTAGACAAACGTGTTAGCGATGCTCAAGACACTTTAGACAAAACTACTTTTTTTAAAGGTGCTGAAACAAAAGCACTTGAAGCTGCTGTTAAAGCTCGTGATGAGTTTAAACAAAGTCAGATACAAAAAGAAATTAACCTTGCTACTAGTGCTCCAGACTTTCCAGGTAAAAGCATTGTGATTGACAACCTTAAGCGTGAGCTTGAGCTGTTTGGTGGTGTTACTCCAATTAATGTTGAAGACAAGCCTGTGGATAAACCTGTAGTTAAACCTACTGTTGCTAAAACTGACACTGGTCTTCAAGGTAAAGTAGAAGCTAGCGGTCAAAAGTACGAACCAACTAAATACGATTATCGGGTAGCACCTGATGGTTCTATTCAACGTAAGGCTAAGTAATCATGGCTACAGAATCTGGGTGGGAAACAATTGTTCCTAGTAGCAAAGCTGCGCCTGCTACAGAAGACAAGGGTTGGGAAACTATTTCTAAGCCTGCTACATCAACTATTCCTGCTGTAGAAGGTAAAGGTGGTGCTGCATTTGGTGTGTACCCTAAAGCAGGTGCAGACCAAGACCCTACTAGTAGACTTGCTAAACACATTGGTCGTACTGCAACAGAATCTGTTGTACCTACGGGTGCTGGTCTAGCTGGCTTTGGTGCGGGTATGGCTACGGCTGCTCCTGTAGCGGCTGCTGTAGCCCCTCTCACTGGCCCCTTTGCTCCCGTTGTTGCTGGAGCTATTGAACTTGGTGGTGGCTTTGGTGGAGCTATGCTTGCATCTGGAGCTGCTAAAAAGCTTCAGGACATGATGCACCAAACGTTTGCTCCTGAAGACTATGCTCAACGTGAAGCAGAAAAGAAAGAGTTTCCCGCAGCTACATTCCTAACTGAGTTGGGTGTAGGTATGGCTGGCATGTCTCCTAAGACTGCTGTTACTGCTGCTAAAGATGCTGGCAAGATTGCTCGTCTTGCATCTACACCTACTGGTCAACGTGTTATTTCTGGTGGTCTGCAAGGTGGTATTGAAGCTGGTACTGAGTACGCTGAGACAGGCACAGTTGAACCTTGGAAGGTTGCTACCTCTACTATTGCTGGTGCAGCTATGCCCGGCTTTAACGTAGCAGGTAAAGTCCCATTTGCTATTGGTACTAAGATTGGTGAAAAGGCAGCTAGTCTTGTAACTGGTCGTAACAAAGCTACTACTCCTACCGGTACTGTGCCTCTTAAACCTCCAGAAGGTGCTACACCAGAAGAAAAGGCAGCATGGCTTGACACTATCAAAGCTGAAGTTGCTAAGCGTGATGCTGAGTCTCCTCTGGTTGAAGCTGCTATTAGGAACAAAGAGACTGGCAACATTGAACGCATGGGGCCAAAACATGACCAAGCTCGTAAGGAAGCTACTGCTGATACGCATGAGCAAGGCTTTGTTACTGAACGGGGTCAGTTCTTAACTCGTAAACAAGCTGTAGAGCACGCTAAGAACACTGGTCAGATTCCTAAAGACCATGTGCTTGAGAATCCTCCTGGTGAACAACCTGGGTTGCACAGTGGTGACCTACGCAAAGCTGGTGATAAACGGTTTGAGATTACTGATGAGCAACCTGCTGGTGTTGCTAAGCCTCCTGTTGAAACTACTGCACCTAAGTCTCGTGAAGACTTTAAGTCTGCTATTACTAAGAACGAAGACACTCGTCTTAACTTAGAAATAGAAGCAGACAAAGCTGCTCAGTCTGGTAACGAACAACGTGTTACTAAGATCAATGCTGAGATTGCTAAGCTAGAAGCTGAACACGCTAAGTTGCACGAAGACATTCCTGCTGTTGAATTTAAAGATGCACAAGTTCCTACTTGGGAAGAGTTGCAAGATCACTTGTGGGGAGTCAAGAATGTTGGCGAAGCATTTGATCGCATTCTTGAAACCAAAGGCATGGGGACTTATGGTCAACGTATCTTAGTTAAGGCTCTCAATGAGTCTAGCTTTATTCGTAGTGCTCGGTTAGGTTTCTCCAAAGACTTTATTAAGTACGTAGACAAAGCTGGTGTTAAAAAACAAGATGCTCTTGGTGTGTACACAGGTGGAGATGAACACCTTATAGAGATGGGCAAAGATGGGAATGTGCAAACGTTCCTACATGAAGCTTTGCACGCTGGTACTCAACGACTGCTAGAAGAAAAAGGTAGCACTGCTGCTATCAAGATGCAGGAGTTGTTTGACAAGTACAAAGCTACTCATGGCAAAGAAATTGATCCAAAGACAGGTGTTGAGTATTACGGCTTTGAAGACGTACATGAGTTTGCTTCAGAAGCATTTACCAACAAAGAGTTTCAAAAACTGTTAAGTAGCATTGAGGTTGGTCAACAACCTAAAGGTGTTGCTAATAACATGTGGGCTGCTTTTAAGGAGACTGTTCGTAAAGGACTTGGTATTCCTGAAGGTGCTCGTACTGCTCTTGACGAAGTGTTTGACCAAGGTATCTCTATGGTTAAACGCTCTAAAGATTTTACTCCTCGTCCTGATCTTGTACTTACTAGCACGCCTTCTAAGACAGCAGGCTCACCAGATGAGCTACCTGTTGACAAAACTAAAACTGATCCTCGTGATGTTAAAGACGAAGCAGAGTTCAAAGAGATTGCTACGGACATCTATGAGAAGTACGGAGAGACTGACGCTGTTAAGTTTTATGAGGGCTACCAAGAGTACAAACAAACTTGGTTAGAACCTGTCAAAGAGACAGAAAAGTTTGTTGGTACAAACATTAAGAACAAGCTTGCTAATGATCGGATTATCCACAACACAATGGATAAGATGATGGAAGCAGTGCCTAATGCTGCTCGTAGAGAAGCTATTGCTGTTGCCATTGACAGTGGTGATCTGTCGGGTCTTAGCCCACATGAAGTTGTTGTTGCTAAGAGATACGAAGCTCTTGCTAAAGACATTGGTGATCGTGCTGTTAAGGCAGGCGTTGTTAAGGGCTTGCTTGAAGACTACGTAACCCACATTCTTGATTGGGCTGGTGCTCCCAAGGGTGCTCGTGAAGAGTTTATTCAAACGTTACTAGGAACAGCTCCTCGTGATCCTGCTATGCGTGGGATGACTACCGAATCTAAATTTGGTAAAGAACGTAAGTTCAAAACCTTTGCAGACCTAGAGTGGTTTATTAACGAAGCCAATAGCCGCATTGCCGCTGCTGGTAAGTCTGACTTCCGTCTTAAAATCAAGACCAAAGACATTGCAGAAATCTACAAAGAATATGCAACATCAATGGAGAAGGCTATTGAGAACAAAAAACTTGTGGATAACCTTAAGCAAGTTCGTAACGTAGCTGGTGAAACTCTTATTAAAGAAGTCAACAAAGACAACCCTATGCCTTACGGTTGGGAGATGATGGATAGCCCCCAGTTTGCTGGCTACGCTGTTCACCCAGACATGATGCCTGCTTTAAAGTTTGTCTTTGATGCTGGCCCGGGTGACTTGATGAAAGCATTTGGTGCTATCTCTCAACTGACTAAACGTATCAACGTTATTGGTTCGTTCTTTCACGCCAAGTCTTTGATGGAAGTGTTGTCTAGTTCGCAGATTCCTTTGTGGACTCCTATCAAAGAAGCTATTGTGTTGCCTCTTATTGAAAAAGGTATCAAAGCTACTACTGGCAAAGACTTGCAACTGTCTGCTATCTCTAAAGCTGTTGAGCAATTTAAAAATGGTGGTGTTGGTGACAACGTAGATATGTGGATTAAAGAAGGTGGTCTTCAATTAGAAATGCCTGAAGATGTGTCTGCTGGTATTTTGTCTGCTACAGGTAAGTTTGCTGACTCTATGATTGGTAAGTACGGCCCTAAAACTCGTGTACTTGAATCAGCAATGTCTACTGTTGAGAAATACACACTGGGTTTGTTTGACAACTACACTTGGAATTTCTTGCATACTGGTGGCAAGATTATGGTTGCTGATGCGTACTTAGATAAAGCACGTATGACTGCTGCTAAAGAAGGAAAACCATTTGACGAAGCCACTAGTCGTAAAGAAATTTCTAAGTTTGTTAACGACAGCTTTGGTGGTTTAAATTGGTTTGATGCTGCTACACAAACACAGAATGAATTTGCTAAACGTATTGCTATGGCTGCTTATAGTCCTGCTGGTCGCAGAGGTTTGCAAGTAGCTTTGTTTGCTCCTGATTGGACACTTTCAACTTTACGTGCGTTTACTGCTGCTATCCCTAAAAGTTTAGATGTAGCTGCTGGTGTTAAAGGTATGGCAAGTCCTGCAACTAAATCTGATTACGCTAGGATGTATCAGTTTAAAACTGCTCTGACTTACTTCACTTTGTTAAACGCCATTAACTTAATGACTGCTTCTCGTCCTATCTGGGAAAACAAAGACCCAACTCGCATTGAATGGCCTGATGGTACGTCTATGCAAGCTATGAAACACGCTATGGAACCGTACCACTGGATTATGGATGCTGATAAAACGTTTGCTAATAAGCTTGGTTTTATTCCTAAAGCTCTTATCATTGGTGTTGCGGGTACTGAGTACGCATCTCCACAAGCACAAAAGTTGGTTGATCCTAGTGCTACTGGTAGACTCAAAGCTGTTGCAGGTACAGTTGTTCCATTTCAAGTAGCTGCTAGTAGAGATGCTCCTCCCGGAGAAGGTGCTAAACGTGCTATTTTAGGTACTATGGGCTTTCCTATTTACGGTTCTACTCCTGAACAAAAGAAAGCTGCTAGAGCTGAACGAGAAAAACTTCTCAAAAAAGCTGCTAAAGACTACCACATAAAAGCTAAAGAAAAAGGTTGGGAAAAATGAACCTCTTAATCATCGACCAGTTTGACTGTGGGTTTGCATTGGACTTGGCTATTAAGTCTGCTAACCACGGTCATGCTGTCCGTGTGTATATGCGTAACAACTTTGATGGCACTCGCTGTGAAAACGGCGATGGCATGGATTGTTTTAAAAAGGTTGTTGATTGGGAAAGCAGCATGGATTGGGCTGACCTTATCTTTGTTACTGATAACAGCCGTTACATTAAACAAATAGAAAAGTACCGTCTTAAAGGTTATCCTATCTATGGGTGTAACGTAGAGGGTGCTCGTTGGGAACAAGATCGTGAGTATGGTTCTGCTATGTTTGAACGTGCTGGTATCCCAACTATTCCTATGCAAAAGTTTAAGAAGTACGATGATGCTATTGCTCTTGTGCTTACTAACAAGAACAAACGCTATGTGTCTAAACCTGTTGGTGATGGTGACAAAGCTTTAAGTTACTGCTCTAAAGACTGGCGTGACATGGTGTTCATGCTAAACAAGTGGAAGAAAAGCAACGCCTATGATGGTGAGTTTGTTCTGCAAGAGTTCCACGAAGGTTCTGAGATGGCTGTTGGTGGTTGGTTTGGTCTTGGTGGATTCTCCAAACACTTCCTTGAGAACTGGGAATTTAAAAAGTTAATGTCTGGGGACTATGGCCCTGCTACTGGTGAGCAAGGCACTATTCTGCGTTACACACAAAAGAGTTTGTTAGCTGACAAAGTTCTTAAACCTCTTGAAGATTTCTTGCATGGCATTGGTTACACAGGCTACATTGATGTCAACTGCATCATTGATGACAAGGGTATGCCTTGGCCTTTAGAGTTTACTACTCGTCCTGGTTGGCCTTTGTTTCAGATTCAACAAGCTCTGCATCTTGGTGATCCTGTTCAATGGATGCTTGATTCAATCAACGGTAAAGACACATTGAAAGTACGCGAAGACATTGCCTGCGGCATTGTTGTGTCTCAACCTGATTATCCATATAGCAACGTTAAAAAGAAAGAAAACACAGGGTATCCTATCTTTGACTTGACTATGGAAGATGCTACTAAGAACATTCATTTGTCTGAAGTAAAGATGGGTTACGCTCCTGGTAAAGACGGTAAGAACACTGAGCCTTCTTTGGTTACTTGTGGCAGCTATGTGTTAACTGTCTCTGGTGTTGGCAAGACTGTAGAAGATGCTCGTGAAGCCTGCTACGGTACTTTCAAAAAGAAAGTGTGCATGATTAACTCTCCAATGATTCGAGATGACATTGGTAAAAAGTTAGAAAGTATGTTGCCTAATCTTAAGAAGAACGGCTATTGCAAAGACGTTAAGTATTGTTAATCATGGCTATTAAACCTACTATACCTATTCCCAGAGATGAGATTAAGGAAAGCTTTGTCTGGAGAGATTGGTTCCAAAGACTTAGTGATAGAGTTTATGGGTCTTTAGCTTCTCAAGACGCTAACAATGTCACTATTACTGGTGGCTCCATATCTAATTTAAGTGGACATTTTGTTACTTTAGTAGTTGACAAACCTACGTTTACTAACGGTGCATCTCTTCTTTACGGTAACAACGCTGGTGCGTTTAGCAATGCTACTGTTGGATCAGGGCTTTCTTTTTCTAGTGGTGTTTTAACTGCTGTTGGTTATAGTAGTAGCTTTGCTCCTGTAACTAAAACCGCTGACTTTACTGTTGCTTCTACTGATGTTTGGATTATTAACAACAAGTCTGGGTCAACTTGTGTTGCAACATTACCCGGAGCATCTAGTAATACTGGAAGAAGTCTACATTTTCAAAACTATCAAGCTCAAACGCTTGTGTCTGCTACTAATAACGTAGTTGCAATTACAGGTGGTGCTGCTAGCACAGCAATTCTTGCTGCTGTTGCTGGTGATACTTGCACCATTATTTCAGACGGTACAAATTGGATTACAACCCAATACACACCTAACAATATTTTGTTATTGGAATAAAATGATTGATCCAATTACAATCAGTGCTGCATTTGCTTTAGCTAAGAGCACCATTGCTGGTGTTCAAGAAGCTATCCAAATGGGTAAAGACTTGCAAGAGTGCAGCGGTGATCTGATTAAGTTTTTTGAGATGCGCGACACCGTAGCCAAAGCTGCAACAGAAGACAAAGGGAAACAACCTCGGTCAGACATGGGTCAAGCTCTAGACACTGTTATGCAAGCTAAAGCTTTGCGTGATGCTGAAAAGAAACTTAAAGAACAGTTAATCTACTCAGGCCAAGGTGATGTGTGGGAAGCCATTCAAGCTGAATACAACCTTATCATTGCTAACCGCAAACGTGAAGAGCGTAAGGCAGAAGCCGCCGCCAAGAACAGGCGTGAAAAAATGGCTGAGATGGTAGAGACAATATTTTATGGTCTTGCTGGTTGTATAGTTGGTGGCTTGATTTGTTGGGGTACTATTGAATTTGTTAGTTACAAAATGAGGATTTAAAATGGATGAACTTCTTTCTCTCATCAAAAATGCTGCGCCTACTTTGGCTACCATTGTTGCCGGGCCTCTTGGTGGTGCTGCTATTACTGCTATTGCTGGCAAGTTTGGAGTTACTGATAGCGTCGAGGCAGTAGCTAAAGCTATTGCTGGTGATCCACAAGCAGCTCAAAAATTAGCTGACTTGGAATTAGAGTACGCTAAGTTAGACTCCGCAGATCGTGACAATGCTCGTAATCGTGAGCTAGCAATTGCTACTAGTAACAATGCTCCTTGGTACAGCAAAATGGTTACGCCTGCATTAGCGTTGGGTGTTTTTATTCTTTGGGCAACAGTTAATATTTTGTTGCTTAACAACAATATTCCTGATGCTATGAGAGAAATTGTAATTCGTATGCTTGGTAGCCTTGATGCTGCTAACATGCTAATCCTGTCTTATTATTTTGGTAACTCACACAAGCACTAACATGAGAGCAAACTACATTGAATCTTTGCAAGCCGTCCTCGTCCATGAGGGAGGATTTGTAAACAATCCAAAAGACCCAGGTGGCATGACTAACCTTGGTTGCACCAAAGCAACATGGGAAGAATATTGCGGCAAGCCTGTTGATGAAAAAACTATGCGAGGTTTGACAGTTATTGATGTCATGCCTTTATACAAGACTAAATACTGGGACAAAGTTTGTTGCGATGATATGCCTATGGGTATTGATTATGTTGTGTTTGATGCAGCAATCAATTCAGGCCCAGGCCGCGCCGCCAAATGGTTGCAGTCTTGTGTTGGTGTAACACCTGATGGCAGTATTGGCCCTAAAACTTTAGCTGCAATAAAAACTAAAGACACAAAACAACTTGTCAATGACTACTGTGCTTTTCGTTTGTCTTACTTAAAAGAACTTCCAACTTGGAACACTTTTGGCAAAGGTTGGGAACGTCGTGTCAAAGAAGTAAATGAAAAAGGTTTGTCAATGTCACAAAAGGTTCTTACTGCCGCAGTTTAATTCGACCATACTCAATCATGTCACGCTCTATTGGCGAAGGAAGTTGTAATGGGCAATACCGATCAACAGGTTATCAGCGCAATTGAAAACAGCTCCTCAATCCGAGAGGCCAGTAAAGTATTGGGCGTAAGCGAATCCGGTCTTAACAGGCGGCGTAGAAAGATTGAACAAAAATTAAAGATTGCTATTAAAGCTCCGCAAGATAAAGAGCAATATAAGCATCTTCAAATAGCACACGTTCACCCGCAGCAAAAGAACCTTGGCATCCTAAATGGCACAGTGATTGTGTTTAGTGACGCCCACTTTTGGCCGGGAATTTACTCTACTGCATTCAAAGGTTTGTTGTGGGCTATTAAAGAACTTAAACCTAATGCGGTTATTGCAAACGGAGATATTTTTGATGGATCTGCGATCAGCAGACATCCTCGCATTGGTTGGGCTAAATCTCCTTCAGTTATGGAGGAGCTTAAAGCTTGTACTATTTGCATGGGGGAGATTGAAGAGACTGCTAAAAAAGCTAGGCATAATGTCAAACTGATGTGGCCTTTGGGCAACCATGATGCACGGTTTGAAACATTTCTTGCTGCAAATGCTCCACAGTATGAGCATGTCAAGGGCTTCACTCTCAAAGACCACTTCCCAGATTGGGAGCCTTGCTGGTCAGTGTGGATCAATGAAGGAACAATTGTTAAACATCGTTTTAAAGGTGGTATCCATGCCACTCATAACAACGCCATCTGGTCGGGCAAAAACATCATTACAGGCCATTTGCATAGCCTCAAAGTTACTCCGTTTAGCGACTATAACGGTGTACGGTACGGGATTGATACGGGAACATTGGCAGAGCCTTACGGCCCCCAATTTGAAGATTACACTGAGCAAGGCCCATTAAACTGGCGCAGCGGGTTTGCTGTATTAACATTTGTAAATGGCAAATTGTTATTGCCTGAACTGGTGACAACACACAGCCCCGATTCCATAGAGTTTCGAGGCCGTGTGATTAAAGTAGTCGATTAAGCAGCCTCTGCTTCTTCTTCCTCTTCAGCTTCGTCTTCTTCAGACTCTTCCAAGTCTTCAAAGGCAACGCCTTCCCATGCGCCAATCCAGCCTTCGGCTTCTTGAAATTCAACAAATTCTTTGATAACTTCAACAATGTCAAAGTCAGAAGTTTCAATAGTCAATTTGCCGTCACCCAACCAACCCAATTCAATTTCAAGTTTGTACATAATTGCTCCAAGTAAAACAACGATACTGTTGCAAAACAATCGTACATCTTAAAAATTACAATTACAAGACTTACTTCTTTACAAACACCCCGTTAGGTAACAAAGTTCCTTTGCGATCTTTAATTTCTTGGTAGGCTGCTTTCATGCAGCTTACAAGATCAATATCTTGAAGAGCACAATAGCTAACAAGACATACCATAACATCACCTACTCCATCAACAATGCCAAGTTTGTCTTGTTTGATAGTTGCGTCTGCTAACTCACCAATTTCACTCATTGCTTTGAGTAATTGAGTTGCTGGTGTACTGTTGGGGATAATCTTACGTGCTTCAGCCCAACGTATGATGTCTAGTTCTACCATTGCATAGCTCATTGAATTCCTTTGGTTGTTGTTGGTTGCCACGTTGTTTGTGGTAAGTATCGTTCTGTTGGATGTGGTGCGTTACTAGGAACATCTATGCACATATACACTGCTGCGTATTGTCCACGTTTAGGCACTGCCCAACGATCAATGTACACCCCATAAATATTCTTAACAGTCTTTTGTATAGACTTGGGGTTATCGTTGTCTGCAAGTGCTTCTACCAATTGTTTAATAGTTAAACCATCTTCTGAATCTAATAACAAATCACGAATCAATTGGTGTCTGCTTCTTTTCATTCGGAACCTTCGTTAAGTGCTGCCCACTCTTCGTCTGTGATTAACGGGATAGGGCTTGGTGGGTGTTTTGCAAGAACTTTGTCTAGCTCTTGTTGTGTAATAGGCAATGGAATTACAATCTGTGATTTGTCTAGTGCATATTGCACAGCCAACATCCTAGCTCTAGATTCCATTTCGATTCGATTAAATTCCCAATCCTCGTCAGTCATGCTTTTTCCTTGGTATATTCCTTGCCACACTTAGCACAGTGCCACTGCGGTTTTGTGGTGGTAGCGTCAATCCATTCGTGAGTGCAGGGGGTTTGGCTTCTTGCTCGAATAGCTTTGGCTGCAACAGTCCCGTAAATTTTTATGCCGGTTGGTATATGCGTATCACAAATAGTAGCTGCCGCCAATTTTGCACAAGCCTCTCGCTCTGCTTGTACAGCTTCGGCCACGCACATAGGTCGGGTGCAAAACGGGCTGCATGAATGGATTTCATCAGCAATTTGACGCTTGCGCCATCCTGAATCAGTCATTCTCTGGTTCCTCTAATTGTTTAATGCCTTCCATCTCTAGTTCCGATTGAACTTCTTCTGTAAGACACCACAAAATGTTTGTACCTTGAAACATTATTTCTGTAAGGTCAGTGTTGTACACCCCCGCATCGTCAAACTCGTAATCAAGACAACAAATAACAGGCTCATCTCCTGAGCCTATCGTTGCTCTAAAGTAAAACTTAGACATCTTTTCTCTCCATAGGTTTTGCTAACAACCATTTATCTCCCAACATACGAATGGATCGAACCCATTTAAGTTGGTTAGCTCTATTTATTTCACGTGGAACATCAGCCACATTCCACATCTCTCTTGTTTGTTTAAGAATTTTTGTGTTCATCAAATAACAATCCTTTTGATTTGTAATTTAAATGGTCTTGACTTCCAGGTCTGTACCCTTGCACAACTTCTCCGTCACCAGGGACATAAGTACCCCTCTCAAACATATTGTTGTTAGGCAAAGTTGCTAATGCAAGAGACTCTTTAGAAACTTCTTTAATTTCTGTAAAGTATTGCAATGGGGTTTTTGCTTCTTTATCCCAACCAGCTTTAATCTTGTTGATTAGTTTGCGGTTACGGTCTGCTGCTTCTGCTGAAATCTTCATACCAGTTCTACTTTCAAAGAGTTGTCTGCTTCAATAATTTTTAGTTTGCCAATATGCAAACCATGCAAGATTGCTGCCATAGCAAAGTGGTGCTGTTTAGCTTTGTGGAGTAGTTGGTAATACAAAAACAAAAGAACTGCATTACCAACTAACAACACAAACTCTAAAGGTGTAATTTCAATCATAGGTGTCTCAAAATGTAATCTGTCCAATGCTTGTTGTCTGAAAACACACAAGCGTCCAAGTTGTTTTTAGCTGCCCAGTCTAAGTAAGTTGTTTTGCTTTTCTTAGATAGCCCCTGGTTGCGTTGCAACACATAAAGAATTTTTATTTCTGGGTGTTGTTGGCTAATTAGCACAGCTTTCTTTCTGTCTGTACCTGTCCACAACCCCTTAGTTTCAATGTAGACGTTATTAGTAACAGTAAAATCAGGTGTGTATGTGTGGTTGCTAGAAGGGATTACGTACTTGATTTTGTCTTGCTCGTAACCTAGTTTCCAACCATTTGCTTCGCAAGCAGTTTGAAACCGTGCTTCTAGACCACTTCGGTAGCCTGCTGATAAATGACGTTTAGGTCTTGGCATTGCGGCTTTCACGTACAGCCATAAAAATGTCTGCCCAATTAAAACAAGACTCAACTACTTTTGTAGCAGTAGTCTCTTTCTCACCAATCATCTTTAGCACAGCATCTTTAGTTGCCAGTTCTGTAAGCATTGCTATAGCCACATACTCTTTCATGCTCATGTGTTGCATGTTTACGTCTTGTGTCATTGTTGTTCCTTGTGTTGTGTTGCTTCCTCGCCTTGGGGCGAGTCAGTTGTTGTGGTGGGGGGTTCCCAACTGTCGTTGGGTTTTTGCCAGATATACAACAACTTCATGTTGAGATGGAAACGCTCATCATCGTTATAGAGTTCACGGCACTTGTCGTACCACTCTTCAGGCAATAGCTCTGCTAATGCACGCTCTGCCTTTACTGGGCCAATGCCAGCTACACCAATAATGTTATCGCTCCTGTCACCTATGAGACTCTGCATATAAAGAAACTTTAAACCATTCTCAGGAGTAACAACACTGTGCAGCTTCTTAACAAAGTTGTAGTGTCTACCTGGGATTTGTAAAAGGTCTTTGTCAATGCTACAGATCACAGTAGACATAGTTTCTTTGTCTTGCTGTACACCCATCTCATCGTCTGCTTCGTAACCGTTGCACATCATTGCTTTGTGCTGTGTTATTAGGAACTCTCGTACAGCTTCCCAATGTTTAGGTCTAGCATCAGGTCTGTTAGCTTTGTAGCTAGGAGCAATGTCTCTTCGGAAATTGCCTGTGCCTGTGAGGTACACGTTGTATGACGTAGCTCCTGTATCAGCAAGAATGTCTTGAATCATTTGGTCAGCCCTTGCTAGGGCTATCCAAACATCATCTTCTTCTGCTGATGCAGCACCACGATAAACAACAATGTCACCATCAATAAGTGCTTTCATTTTGTTTCCAGTGTTGTGTGCAAGATTGCAGGGGAATAGGCCAATAACATAACATCATTAGCCTAAAAAGAGTAAGAGCCTCGATTTGGTCTTCAACTAGACAGGGCAGAAAGCCAGAAAACTCCCTGTGTTGACATCCTCGAATGCTGGCTTAACAGCTCTTACAAAACCCACAGCAACGAAACTAATTAAAACAATTCGCCTTGTTTAGATTCTTCAGCATCTTCATTCATAGCTTCTGCTAGATCAAGATCACCCGCAGTATAAGCCTCAAATTTACGAGCTAGTTTAATAACAAAGTCAAGAGATTCTGCTTCCAACTCAAATGGTTTGCCACCACGAGCTGCAACATAAAGATCAGTTGCACGAGCCAAAGCGTTTTGACGAACAATAGCACGATCACCATGCAAAGCAGGGATAGGAAACACTTTCTCCTTGTAGCCCCCGTAAGAGGGCTTAACAGGCACTGCTGTGCTATTAGTAACAGTTGGTGCTGCTGGAGGAACTACTCCACTACCTTTGCGAATAACGTTAACTGCTTTAGTCTCTAAACCATAAGTACCTGTGTTGCCATCAAACTCTACTTCGTCACCAACGTTTGCGCTATGTGCTTTAAACCCGCACTTAACCCAACCGCCGTTAACCTTGATAGAGTAAGTTGGCTTCAAACCAAACTTGGTAGTCACATCTTTTGTAGAAACTTGTTCTACGATACCTGTCATCATTGTCATGTCAATTCTTTCATCTCAAACCAATTTGTACCTATTGATGCCCCTGCATTGAGCTTGAGGGCCAATGGCGTGTTAAATGTATCTTCAAAATACTTGTGTGTGTTTTTCAGTATTGCTGTAATCCCTTCTATAAAGTCACCTAGTGATTCTTGTTCAACGTCAAACATTAGAGAGTCGTGAATAGTGTTAACCATTTTCACATCATCTCTGCCCTTTAGCTCTCTGAAGATAACGCCCAACATCATTGGAACAATGTCACCAGTAGCTAAACCTTGCACAGGGTAGTTCTTCAACTCAGTTGGACTGAAGTTGTAAGTTCTAGGCGACCATTCGCTCTCACTGTGATATTCTTTGAAAGCAAATTTCCTGCCAGTCTCTGCACGATAAATAAAGGTTTTGGTTTTCTCACGAAAGCCTTCTTCATCAAAACCGTAAGTAGACTCAATCTCTGCTTTAGATGCAAACTCTTTGTGCCAAACAGCTACTGATTTGTAACGACCGTAGAACACATCAACAAATTTCTTAGCTTCGTCTAAGCTGCAACCAGCTTGTTTGCTAATAGCTTTAGCACCTGCACCGTAGATCAATTGAAACGTTCTAGCTTTGAATGGCTTACGTTCTTCTTTGCTAGGATACCTACCAAACATATCTCTGTACAACTCTGAGTGAATGTCTGCTCCACCTGAGATGTCTTTGATAAGCTGAATGTCTCTAGTAACGTGTGCCAAAGCAACAACTTCTAGCTGATTAAAATCAACCTCAACAATCCAACCATTTTTAAACCTAGAATTAAAGATTTGTTTAATAGGATTGTTGCTGATGTTTTGCAAGTTAGGGTTAGTTGAAGACAAACGACCTGTAACAGTTGCTGTGTGATTCAATTTGCCATGAATGTATTCACCAATGATGTTTTTGCTAAGACCTTGAACATACGTTGAAAGCTGTTTAGACAATTCTCTGTATTTCAGTAGCTGATTGATGATTGAGATAGCTCGTGGATTAAACGTATGCTTGAGCATGTCGCTTAATACTGAGTCATCTACAGAAATCTGACCAGTCTTTTTAGACACCTTGTCTGGGTCTGGTGTGTACACAACAAAAGGTTTAAGAGTGATTGTCTTTTCAACCAACTTAAACTTAGTGTTGCCGTTTTTGTAAACACCAACTTCTTCTTTGATTTTGACTTTCTTTTTGCCACCAAAGAATAGTTGGCTCCACTGTTTAGGGCTGTTAATGTCTTCGACTAATCCTTCAGCTAATGCTTCAAGATCAAGTTTGACATCAACGTAGCTGTTAACAACTTCAACTGTATACGCATCCAGCTTAGCTGTATCAATGTGCAAACCATTGAATTGCATTTCTGCTGTTGCGTGTAAAGCTTCCATTTGGGTTAGCATCAAAGTCAGTTGACCTTCTTTGACTGCTTGTTCGTATTGTGCTTTAGCTATGGCTACTGTGTTTTCTACGTCTTGTTTTAAGTATGGGATCAGCTCTTCTTTAGGAATCTTGTCTGAACCCATGCCTGCTTGAAAGTATTTCTTAATGGTATCGTCTTTGACAGGCAATCCATACTTAATAGACAACTCGTCAAGGCTAGACCATTTAGTTTGTTGAGCACTGAGAATGTACTCAGCTAACTGAGTGTCCCAAATCTTAGAGTTTTGCAACATTCTTTTAAGACCTGATGAAGTCTTGTACAGATACATCAGATCAAAAGCTAAGTTGTGTCCACAATACACAACGCCTTTGGGCATTGTTCTTATGTAAAACTCAAACTCACTATCATCATATGTTGCAACAGGCTTTGTTCCACAAAGACCAAATGCAACAACTTTGTTGTCTGGGTGCATAGGATGGGCTAGTCCTACATTTTCATTGCCATTGAGAGTAGTCTCAACGTCAATAGCCACGAATGCTGGTATGGTCATGGTTTTCCATACTCCTTTCAATTATTCGTACCGTGCTCTGATTGGATCAATAGTCACAAGAAATTGTCCGTGACGTTCTGATTCCATTTGTTTTGCTCCTCCACCTGGGAGCTTGTTCTTAGGAACATTGATGGTTCGTATCATTTCTTCTTCTGGTGATTTAGGCTCCTTATATTTTCCAATTGTGAGTACCACATCCGCTTCACCCGGTTTGTCCGTCTTACTTCCACGGAGAGCATCCATGCCGATAAACGGAGGGTCTTTAAGATCGACAACCGAAGCACTGAGCTGAGAAGCTGCAATGACAGGCCCATAAGTGCGAGCAAGCTCCCTTGCCCATTTGTAGATTTTTCCAAGTTTGATGTCTTCACGTTCATCTCCTTTGTTAAAGCCATCTACTTTGTCAAGCTGGTCAAACACAATTAGTCCGGGGTTAACTTCCCTAAACAATGTTTCTAAGTCACGAACGTTGTTCATGTCCTTAGTAACACGTATCTTGTCTTTGTTGCCACCCATCAAAGTTGCGTAGTTTGTCATAGCTGCTTTTGAGTCTGCAATAAGAACTTTAGATTCTTGACCAAGAGCTGCTTGAACAATACGAAAGAACACAACAGAAGATTCTTCTTCGTTGTTAACCCATACAACAGGACGATCTTTAGGCAACTGTTGTGCAAGGTAACTAACCTCACTTGCTAGGAAGGTTGTTTTGCCAACCTCAACTCTTGCAGCCACAATAACAAAGTTACCGATACGTAGAGGGCCAAGACTACGATTAAGCACATCAAGACGCCACTCATAACCACTGCCGCTAATCCGATCTGCAATAGCAGATAAATCTGCACTAACAAATAGTTCATCTTTTTCAATGTAACGCTCCACATCTTTCAATGCGTTGGTAGCCAGAATGTGTACGTGCTCTAAGTCACTTTCACCTTCTTTGACTTTCTCACACTCTTCCATGATCTTAGCTAGATAGTCCAACTCAATAAGAGTCTTGACCACTTCCTCGTGAGCATGGTGTGGAACAAACGTCTTTGCTTTAGTAAGCGTCATGCGAAGCTTAACAATAGCATCGTCAGTCAATCGTTTGCTTTGATCTGCAATAAGAAATGCAGAAAAAGAATCCCATACAAAGTCAGAGACTCCAGGGAATGTCTTGTAGTATTTATCCATCCCGTCAAGGATAATGTTTGTTTCTTTGGCTACTACATGCGGTTTGATGTACCGCCTGTATTTTGCTAAGTTCTCTTTGCTTTGACTGCAAAGGTAGAGAACGTCATAGTCCATCTGTTTCCTTTATAAAAGTATGTGACACAAGCCTGCTGGATCACATTCTTTTGGTTCTTTGTCGATACCAAACAATATTATGTTGGTTTCTCTTGGTAAGAAATGTGTTAGTTTTTTGTTTACTGCTGTTGTTCCTTTAATTCCTGCTTCATCAGGATCAAGCCAAATAAATATGTCCTTAAACTCAAGGTCATACACTTGCATCAATGTCTTATCTGACATTGTTGTTCTTAGTAACGCTACTGCACTGAGTCCTGTGTCTCTATGCACCCTGTAGGCACTTAGGTAGTCTTCAGTTATTACTAGCGTTTTGCTGTCTTTGTGAAACCAGCTTGCATCGCCTCTAGTGGCGCTGCTGTGGTAGTACGTTGTGTATTTGGGCGTTGCTTTTGGATCAAGGTTTCTTATCTGCCAACCAATAGCTTCTTTCTCAGGGCTGTATAGTGTAAGAGCAACCTTCATGCCTTCACCTGCTACGCCGTTAAAACAATCGTCAGAACTTGTGCAAAGGTTGCTGTGCAGCCACATCTTGCCGTGAGGTGTAAGTGCAGCAATGATTGGTTTAGCTGTCACCTTGGAGACAGTAGCATCTTTCTTTTGCATCCAAGTGCTTAGTCTGTTGCCATCATCTTTAGCAGAACCAGACTCGTTGCAATGATGGCAATACGCAACTAACCCACGTTCTGTGCGTTTGATGTACAGCCTGCGCTTCTTGTCTTCACCTGCTTCGCAGCCAATGTGGTTAATGTGTATTTGCTCACCATTGTTACTAGGAGCATTTGCAAGGATTAGTTTTCTATCTATCATTTTGTTTCTCAAAACGCAAAGTAAATAGCCCTCCTGTTAAGGAAGGCTATAGGGCTTTAGGCTTTAGTGTGAGCTGCCGTACACTTTTGTAAAGAGTTCGTCAGCAACTTTACGTTGTGTGTCGTTAAGTTTATTGAGGTACACAAGCGTAAACGCTTTCTTCAGTGTACAACCAGCAGATACTTTTCTGCAAATACTGAACAAAGCTCTTGGAGATACAGTCAAGTTGAATTGACTTGCTTTGTAGCCTTGTCGAATCAAATTGGCTAGTTTGACTAGCTCTTTAGCTGATTTACCTGTGATTGTGTCAGGCCATTTGTTTACCAACATCTTTTCTTCTACAGAAGGATGCAGATAGTCAACGTACACCGCAGTTCCAAAGCGATCTAATGTAGCTGAGTTCTGAACGTTTGTGCCTGCATGAGCACCTGTGTCATCACCTTGGCCTTGAGTGTTACCAATAGCAACAATCCTAAAATGCTCGTGAGGGGTGATTTGCTTGTCTTTGGTACTACCGGGCATTTCTTTTAAGAAAAGCTTGCCATCGTCCTCTAAGAGCCATTGTAGGCCCATAGAAATCTCTGGTGGAGTTACATCCCACTCATCCCATGCAAACACAGCACCATACTTGACTGCTTCTGTTACAGCACCATCAACCCAGATTGTTGAACCATCTTTAGCTGTCAATTGACCAAAAATCATGGATGAGTCCATATCACCAGTGCAATTGACACGCACAAAAGGACGATTAGTGCGAGCGCAAAGCTGCTCAACAAGACTAGATTTACCAGCTCCAGTAGGGCCATAACAAAGCACTTTCTCGTTGAGTTCCCAAGCCATCAAAATGTTGCTAGCCAATTCTTTGTCAATGACATAAGACTTGTTGATTTCTGGAATAAACGAAACTATGCGTTCATCCCAATCATGTTTGTTAAACACAGTTACAGGAAAGTCTTCGTCTAATGTCATTACCAAATCTGGAATTACATCTGAAAGCCTACGTTGGTTGTCTTTTAAAGTTGGTTTGCTCATTTCAACTGATTTCAAATCATCTTTGTAGCGTTCAAGTTCTTCAGTAAGACCATCGTCATGCTCAGTAACGACAACTGTGGGTTCAAGTTTACGTTTATCCATAGCCTCCTTAAGTGCTTTTTTAACAAGGTCTTCTACTTTGTCTTTAGACATTGATAATCTTCCTTTCTATGAGTTCTAACAATTTGCTTGGGATTTCTTCAGGTTTGTAGACAATGCTGTAATTTTTGTAGTAATGAGAAACTGCATTACTACATAAACCTAGGCCATAAATGTCAACAAACTTTGTAGCTTCTACTTCTTTGATTACTTTTTCAGTGAAAGTACTGAGTCCATAAGAAGGTTTAGTTGCAGCAGGGCTACCATCAGACATCACAATCAACAGTTTCTTTTTCTCTTTGCGTTTAATCAAACGATCATGCGCCCAAAGAATGTTTTCACCGTCAGGATTGCCGTGCATAAAGCTGCTGCTACAAGAAAATGATTGTTTTAGTTGGTCTGAGCTGACTTTTAGATCAGAAAAACCTTTGTAAACAAACATTAGTGGTTGAACTTCAGTTCTGTAGTCATATCCATCGCTAAACCCCACAATCTCAACTGGAATGTTTAGAGTAGAGCAAACTTCATTGACTAACAAGGTAGAAGCAAGAGCGTGAAACGCTTTCATTCCTCCCATAGAACCAGACATGTCAACCAACACAGTAATGGCAGCATCTAAAACTTTGTTTTCAATTTTGTTCTTAAAAACACGTTCATTGAAACCTGGAGCATTAAAGCAAATACGAGACAACCTAGATTGGTCTAATTTACCTTTCTTTACTCCGTATTGACGCTGCACTTTAGCTCTGATCTGAATCAATTTGCGGATTTGTTGAGCAAAGTTTTCTTGAGATACAAGTTTGTTTTCAACGTGGTCTGCGTATTCAGACAAAAACTCTCGGCTATCACTGTTTTCTCTAAAATATTGGTCTTCACCAGTTCTTTTTGGGTAATTAATTACAATAAACTTATCGTAATCAGTTAAATCCCAACTATCACGGTCGTACTCTACTGGCTCTAAGTTAACTCCAGTTTTGCCCATACGAGAACCTTCGTCAGGCAACGTAACAGACATAGAGCGAAGCTCTTCTTCAGTTAACTTAATAGTGATGATTTTGTATTCTTCACTATCTTTTTTGGTAGCTTCAGTTTCTTCTTTAGAAGACTCTTTGCTATCGCCAGATTCATCTTTAGCAGCCTTGCCTTCGCTTTTACCGTCTTTAGGTTTAGAAGCTTCTGCTTCTTTGTGCTTTTTAATTTCTTCTTCGCATTCCTTTTCTAGTTTGTTGAGAATGTCAACTGCTAAATTGTGAGTAGCTTCTGTGCCTAATCGTTTATCCAGTATCGTATGAGTATGTACAAGACGATCAGAGAAGTTATTAAGAACATCAGTTATCTTTTTATCAGGAGTGTATTTGCTTGTAACTAGCTCTAGTTTAGGAAAACTAGCACCAGACATAACTCCATCCCAACAGATAAGAGCAGCAGCTAACTTTTTGGTAAAACTAGATTCTTTTTTAAATCGAAAGAGGATTCTGTCAACAATCAAAGAACTAGTTTCATCCCAGTTTTCTCTAAAACCTTGATACTCCAAAGATTCAATCATGTTAATTCTGGAATCTTCTAAGAAGTTCCAAACAAACATTAGCAAACCTTGGGGATCAGGTTTCTTTTCTTTAATGACTTCAAAAGAGCTAAAGCGATCATGTGCAACCTCGTGGTCAACAGATGCCATAAACTCTTGTAATTGAGCGTCAGTAGTATCTACCGTAATCCTAGGCAAATAGATAGTTTTACCATCATGCCTAGGTTGGTTAGTATCTTCAAACACGATAGAGATGCCAACTCTGCCAGCACTAGCTCTAACGTATTTTTGAACTTCAATGCCTTTAGTCAGCATCTTCAGTTACCAATAACAAAATCTTTAACTGTTTTAAAGATCAAAGCTGAATCAAGCTCATCTGGTGGATTCATCAACATCTTAATAATCTTATTAGAATATTCTTCGTTGGTCATAGGTTCTTTAACTCCAGTTTTCATCTCCTTAATTTTATTTTGGAGATAGGTTTTGCCACAGTAACCACCGTTATCGTCAACTAAGCCGATACCGAGTTTCATAGCACTTTGAATGACCGACTTAGCAGAACGCCAAGGGCCAGGCATAGAGCCTACTTCAAACTCTTTTTTAATGAGTTTTTCAGTTGCTTTGATGTCTTTTGCAAAGGTTTCTTCAGTGCTGTGTGTGTACGCAACCTGAATCATCTTTTCAAAAGTGCTTGTGGCAGAAGCATCAGAGACTAAAGCCTCCGTAGCTGCTGCATATAAAGTCGAATGGAAAGTATCCATTTTTAACTCCAGTTAAGGCAACATTGCCCCTATATCTAACTGTTGCCAATTAGATATAAAAGAATGCTTACTTATCAAATTCAGATTGTTCTCCGTCATAGAACCAATTGAGATACGCATGGATACCTGCCATAAACGCATCATCGTTTGAATTAGATTCTTCAAGACCAGCTTCTTCTAAACTGATCTTCTCCACTTTATCACTGTCTTCCCAAACCATCTCATCAACAAGATCAAAAATATCTAACGATTTTCTGAAAGTCATAGCTAACTCCTATTTAAGTTACAAAGGGCGAAGGCGACTGCCCCCGCTTTAGCTGGGCAGGCGACAAGTCCCGCTTGTTTGTTTAAGCGAACCCCATCGCAAGCCCGTGCCAGCTTTGCTGGCGCGATAAGGCTTGCCGGGGTGAGCGTTAGAGGACAGAGCGTTATACACATAACCACAAAACTAATAGCCAAGCTAATGCAGCACCAATAAAAATGGCTAACACGTAATCAAGAATCTTTTCAGTTGTACTAATCATTGTTTATCACTCCATTGTTCATATTCAAATAATTGGTCTTCAATCATTGATGCTTGATCTTCGTTATACAAATCATTGAAAGTTACAAAATGATTTTCTCCACAACATACATAATTAGTTTTAGGAGAGCAACAATAACAACAATAGAGTTGGTCACTGCTACGTAATTCTGATTCAATTTCTTGTCTAAATGATTTAGTTTTACTCATGTTGTCCTCTTTGGATTAAGTTGTTTGAGTTCATCTCTGTTGCTAATAAGCATGTAGTTGCTTTTATTCAATGGAGCTATAGTGTGTTGCACCATACGTGCCAGCATCTCTCCACACTCCATGCAGGTTGGACGCATAGCTTTAGCACGTTGTGGTTCTACTCGTACTGAGTAACAGCATGTGCATATAGGAAGATAATATTCATTCATAATAATCTCCAGTAATTAATAGATTGGACGATCAGAGTCCCATTTGTCACGAACAACTCTGGTGGATATAAATCTGTTACTAAGAACAAGACCAGGATCATCAAGAGATGCAATAAGGTCAGACCATTGGTGGTTATCTAGTAAGTAATAACAACAGTCGAGTACCAGATCAGAAACTCTGGTTGTAGATGGAGCATATATTGGCAATATTCTGCATCCATGTCTCCACTCATTATCAGAGACACCGTGGTCGGCAGGTCTAACGACAGCCTGATGTGTGGGAGGATGATAAATAGCGTGATATAGCATGGTTGATCTCCAGTTATGTATAGATAAAAGAAAGAGGTAGTAGCGTGAACTACTACCTCATCGAGATTAACCAATCGCTGACTCACGAGCTGCTGCGTCAGATTTCATCTGTGCACGGAGTGTCTTGAGAGCGTTGAGAGCATCACGTACTTCAACTTGGCGAGGGTTGTCGTAGTTCTCCATAGACCACAGTGCGTTCGAGAGGAGTTGCTGCGCCAAGAAGATTTGGAGACCTGCTGGCTTACGTTCGGTCATAGCGTTGAAGCCGTTGAAATCGAAGTTGTTTTGAGTAGACATTTGAAGTTCCTTTGTTAAGTTGATTAAGCGAGGGGACTTTCGTCCCTCTCACCACGTGTGAGGGCGAAATCACCGAGCCAACTTAACCCAGCGGAAGCCGCGCCCGCCAAAGGCGCAACGCAATCGCACACGGCATGCCACAAAGCCGAAGGCGACTGGCGTGACGGGTGAGCAACCAACAACCACAACGAACCACAGACCTGCGGCTGGAGCGCAGTAGGAATGGAAAATGATGGAACAAAACCGAGATAACGGTGAGACCTAGGACTGATAAGTAAACAGCTTAAGGGCTACAACTTGGGGTAGCAAGGGAGTGAGTAGCCAGTGGTCGGAGTAGACGCAACCAAGGTACGTTTAAGACGTTCTAAACGCTATCACACACCGAACAGTTGGTATAGATTATCAGCCGAAATAAGTAGGGGGGAGATGATGTAAGTTGTTGATTACATTAGCTGCTTAATAAACAGGCAGACATTGCTTAATAAATAGGCAATAGTAGTACTAATTACATCTATATGGTAGGGGTAGTGTTAGTTGTAAGCCTAGTTAGTAGCTAATAGTTAGGTAGGTAGGGGGGAAATATATTTGTTAAGAGTTATTACTTATGGCAACTTACAACGCTGCTCAGTAGTTTTAAACAAGAGGGGGTTCCTACGGAACGTCCTCGTTAGCACTGCGGAGAGGGGGTTATGACGAAAGACATGTGCTCGTCTCAACTGAGACTCGCAAGAGGTGTGCGTTGCACACACCCTAAACATATAAGGGGCTACGCCCCTATTGTTCTTATATCCTCTATCTGACCAAGAAAAGAAAAACAGTAAAAAGAAAAGAACTGGGGGGACTGTACCTGTTAAACCAAAACCTTGTCAAGTCCACTAAAAGTATTCATTGAGAAAATAAAGTTGTAACAGTGTCACATATGCGACAACACACAAAGATAGAAAAGATGGTACAGTTCGACCAATCTTATGGGAGCAATCATGGCTACAGGTAAAAAGTCCCCGGCATGGCAACGTAAGGAAGGTAAGTCTCCTTCTGGTGGTTTGAATGCTAAAGGTAGAGCATCAGCTAAGAAGGAAGGTCACAATCTTAAACCACCTCAACCTGAAGGTGGTAGTCGTAAAGATGCTTTCTGTGCTCGTATGGGTGGTATGAAGAAAAAGCTTACAGGCACAGCTAAAGCTAAAGACCCTGATTCAAGGATCAACAAAGCTCTTAAAAAGTGGAAATGCTAAATGCGTAGAAAGACATCAACTGACAAACGGTACAAAAAGTCCCATTGGACTCAAAACCAAAAGCTACAAGCTGTCAGTACATACTTAATGTTAGGCAGTCTTGCTGAGACTGCTATTGTTACGGGCATACCGTTACCTACCATTAAAATGTGGAAGCTCACCGATTGGTTTAAAGAGTACAGCCTTCAGTTACAAGCTGAAGATGTTCAGAAGATGGACAGCAACCTCAAGAGGGTTGTTGATAAAGCTCTTAAGGCTGTAGAAGACAGACTTGACCTAGGTGATGCTCAGTTCGATCAAAAAACTGGTTTGATTACTCGTATCCCTGTTAAAGCCCACGTAGCTTTAAAGATCAGTACAGAACTGCTTACCAAACAACAAAAGCTTAAAGACAATCCTCTTAAGGAGGAAGTTGAGAAAACTATTGATGATAGGCTGCTTAAACTTTCTGAAGAGTTTGCTAGGTTTGCTGCTATCAAGAGCAGCATCGTAGATGTGGAGTCACGGGTAATCTCTAATGTCTAAACTTAATGCGGAGGTTATGGAAGGTTTTGTCAACTCAGTGTTGAGAAAGAACTTTGATAAACCTGCTGCTACTCCTACTTTCCATAAAGAGATATGGGAACTTGTTACTAGTAACAGCAAGCAAGTAGCCATAGCTGCTCCTCGATATCATGCCAAGTCTACGGCTGTAACCCATGCTTATACCCTAGCTTCAGTTTTATTTAGAGAATCTCGGTATGTCCTTATTGTTTCAGATACAGTCACGCAGGCTGTCCAATTTCTTGGGGACATCAAAAAAGAACTCTTAGACAATGATGACCTACGGGCGTTATTCTCAGTATCATCATTTCCGAAAGATACGGAAGATGACCTCATTGTTGAAATGGAAGATGGTTACACGTTCCGTATTCAAGCTAAAGGTTCAGAACAAAAACTTCGTGGATTAAAGTGGGCTAACCTTCGTCCTGATCTTGTCATTGGTGATGACATGGAAAACGATGAAATTGTAATGAACAAAGATCGGCGTATGAAGTTCAAACGCTGGTTCTATGGTGCTCTTATTCCCTGTATATCTTCTTCTGGAAAAATTAGGATTGTAGGAACTATTCTTCACCTTGATAGTTTGCTTGAGAACTTAATGCCTGGTTCTCAGTTGGCTCATCACAAGGGCCATAAAATGTTTATCCAAGAAGACTTAAAAGAGTTTGCTCTCAATAAGCTTCCTTGGAAGTCAGTTAAGTACCGTGCCCACACAGATGACTTTAAACTACTTTTGTGGCCTGAAATGAAGTCTGCTGAAGACTTTAGAATACAAAAAGAAGATTACGTTAGGCAGGGTCTAGCTGATGTTTACTCTCAAGAGATGTTAAACATACCGTTGGATATTACCGACACTTTCTTTAAGAAAACTGATTTCATTCCTATGAAACCAGAAGACCAAAAGAAAAAGTTCGTGTACTATGCGACCTGTGACTTAGCTGTATCTCAAGCACAACGGGCAGATTACTCTGCATTTGTTGTTGGGGGTATGGATGAAGAGGGCAGGTTGTACTGTAAACACGTGATTAAAGAACGTATGGATGCGTTAGAGATTGTGGATACAATCCTGATGATTCAAAAGATTTATAAGCCCGTACTCTTTGGACTTGAACAAGGTACTATTCAGAAAGCAATTGGCCCGTATCTCAATGAGGAGATGCTTAAGCGCGGTGAGTTTATCAATACTGTTTTATTAAAACCAAGCGGTGATAAGCTAACCCGTGCCAGAAGTATTCAAGCTCGTATGAGAAGTGGGGCTTGCAAGTTCGATAAGGATGCTGACTGGTATCAAGGCTTTGAGGATGAGCTTCTTCGTTTTCCTAGGGATAAGCATGATGACCAAGTAGATGCTTGGGCCTACTTGGGGTTAATGCTTGATAGGATGTGGGAAGCTCCAACCGAAAAAGAAATTGAAGAAGAAGAGTACGGGACTTATGTTCGAGAAAATAATGTAGTAGACTCTGGTCGATCTGCTGTTTGTGGATATTAAAGATATGAATCTAAAAGACAAGTTCAACATTAATGACCTCATGTATGAGGCCAACATTGCTAATCTTCTATGCGAGGAGGATTTAGCAACTATTGGTCATCAGGTTGTTAAAGACTTTGACAACGATCTTATGTCTCGCAGCTCTTGGGAAAAACGTACTGAAGCTTCTCTTAAGCTTGCACTACAAGTTGCTGAAACTAAAAACTTCCCTTGGCCTAATGCTAGCAACATTAAATTCCCCTTGATTACTATTGCTGCTTTGCAATACCATGCTCGCAGTTACCCTGTGCTTATTGACAGTGATTTGCCAGTTAAATGCCGTGTAGTTGGTGATGACAAAGATGGTATGCGTGCTCTTCGTTCTTCTCGTGTTGAACAACACATGAGCTATCAGCTCTTAGAAGAAGATGAAGATTGGGAATCAGAAATGGACAAGGTTCTTATTACACAGCCTATTGTTGGTTGTGCATTTAAGAAGACTTACTACGATCCTATTCGCAAACACAACATCTCTGAGAACGTCTTGGCTAAAGACTTGGTAGTAAACTACTGGACTAAAAGTCTTGAGTCAGCTAGCCGTGTAACTCACGTTCTTCAAATGACCCGAAATGAAATCTATGAGCGCACTGCTCGTGGGTTGTGGTTAGATGGTACGTCTGACGGACGCACTCAACAATGGTCATCTGTTGCTATGGGTGATATGTTGCAACGAGCACAAGACAAAGCTCAAGGTATGCAACCACCAGAGCCTAATGACTCTAGTACCCCCATTGAGATTCTTGAGCAGCATTGCCACATTGACTTTGATGATGATGGTTACGCTGAACCCTACATTGTTTATGTTCGTAGGGACAATAAAAAAGTTGCTCGTATTGTTGCACGCTACAGTAAAGGTGATGTCACTGTTAATGAAAAAGGCGTGATCCTTAGTATTAAGGCTGAGCAATACTTTACTAAGTACCCATTTGTTCCTTCACCTGATGGTGGCTTCTACGACCTAGGCTTTGGAGTTTTGCTTGGCCCCCTCAACGAATCAATCAACACTATTGTCAACCAACTGGTCGATGCTGGCACTTTGGCTAACACTGCTGGTGGATTTCTTAGCCGTGGTATTAAGCTTCGTGGTGGCAACTACTCCTTCAATCCTATGGAGTGGAAGCATGTAGACACAACTGGAGATGACTTGCGTAAAGGTATTGTGCCTTTGCCAGTTCGTGAACCTTCTCAAGTGTTGTTTACTTTGTTAAACCTGCTAATCAACTACGGTGAACGTATTGGTGGTTCTGTGGATATTTTGTCAGGTCAAAACCCTGGTCAAAATACTCCTGCTGAAACTACCCGCACTATGGCTGAACAGGGTATGAAGATATTTAACGGTATCTTTAAACGTACTCATCGTAGCCTTAAACAAGAGTTTCGTAAGCTGTATCGTTTGAATCAAATTTTTGTTACTGAGAACACGCCATACGTATCCAATGCTAAGAGTGCTGGTCTTGTATTAGCTTCAGATTATGAAGGCCCAGTAACTGATGTGATGCCTACTGCTGATCCAAGTGTTACTTCTGATGCACAACGTGTTAACCAAGCTGCTGCTATTGCTCAACGAGTAGCTGCTACTCCTGGTTTGTATAACCGTTATGAAGCTGAATATGCTTTCTTAAAAGCTATGAAGGTCACTAACATTGACAAGCTTCTTCCTGATCCTAAAGGCCCGAATGCTATTCCTGCTCCTGTCAATCCTAAGTTGCAGATTGAGCAATTGAAAGTACAAGCTAAGCAAGCTTCAGATCAACTAAACATGAAGATGGCTTTGTTAAAGCTTATGGGTGAAGCCGAGCTTAATCAAGCCAAGATTCAAAAGCTTGAAGCAGAAGCTGAAGTTCTTAAGATTGGTGTCTTGCACGAAGGTGAAAAGATGCGTATCCAACAGATTAATACCGAGATTGCTATGAGTCGTGAACGCCGTGAAGGAGTTCTTAGTTCTATCCAAACTATGAATGATGTTTACGACAGAATGATGCAGAGCAAAGACATGGGGCAATCTGAGCAACAAATGCCACAAGAGATGCCCCAACTACCCCAGTAAGAGTTTTATAAGGAGAGAGAATGGAAGCAGTAACCCCCGATACCTTCGAAGAATGGAAGTTTCACCCAGTTACTAAACGTCTGTTTAGGATGTTAAGTGATGACAGAGAATCCATGAAAGAAGGACTCATCAACAATGCGTATGATGAAGAGTTAGAAGTTAAAGGCAGGTGTAGAGCTATTGCTATTATTCTAAATTTAGAATACGGCGATATGTTTGAACCTATTCAAAAGAGAGAAACAAATGAGTAATGAATCCGGTATTAACCCTGTAGGTTGGCGAGTGCTTATCAAACCTCAAGAAGTAAAGAAAGTCTCTAAAGGAGGCATCATTCTTACAACTGAAGTTTCAGAGGCACGAGAACAAATGGGCAACACTACTGGCGTTGTTATCGCTATGGGCGACCAATGCTACGGTGATGAACCTGCACCTTGGTGTAAGGTTGGCGACAAAGTTATCTTTGCTAAATATGCAGGCTTACTGTATTTGGGTAAAGATGGTGGTCACTACCGAATGATTAACGATAAAGACGTTACTGGCACTTTAGATGCTGATGTTGATCTTGTTGATCCTTACTTAGCTAAGAACTAAGTTGACACTTATTTAAAATTAGGAGTAAGATATGAGCGAAGAAGAGAATGTTACTAGTAACGATGTTTCCCAAGATATTCGTCACGAAGCTGAATCCCAAGGTTGGGTTCCTAAAGAACGCTTTCGTGGCAATGAGGCTGACTGGGTTGATGCTGAAGTATTTGTAAAGCGAGGTCGAGAGATTCTTCCTATTCTGCGTAAGAATAACGAGAACCTCATAAAAGACTTAAACGCTACAAAGCAACAGCTCCAAGACTTTCGTGAAGCAGCAGAAGAATTTAAGAAATTTCAAAAAGAATCTTATCAGCGTAAAGCCCAAGATTATGAGAAACAAATTGCAGAGATTAAAGAAAGCCGTGCACAAGCTATTAGCGATGGTGACGGACAGAAAGTCAACGCCCTAGATGATGCGTTAGATCAAGCTAAGGAAGATTTTAAAGAAGCTAAACAAGCGGTTAAAGATGCAGATGCTGTACGAACACCTGACTCAACACCAAATGCTATTGAACCCGGACTACAACAGTGGTTGGATCGCAATACATGGTTTGGAGAAGACAAGCGTATGACTGGCATAGTTAACGGCATTGGTGAAAGCCTTCGATTAGAGTTTCCATTGCTTAAAGGTCAACCGTTTCTAGATAAGCTTGATGAAGTGTTAGCAGAAGAGTTTCCAAATAAGTTTGGTAAGAAACAAAGTCCTAGTAGTCGTGTGGAGTCAGGATCAGGTCGGCAGAGTCGCAGTGGAGGCAACTCGCAGTCCTATGACAATCTCCCTCAAGAAGCTAAAGCTGCTTGTGATCGATTTGTTAAGCAAAAGCTTATGACTCGTGAACAGTATGTTGCAGACTTCGACTGGAACTAATTTTTATATAACCTAAAGGAAATTGATATGCCCCGCGCACTAAATGAGTTTGAAAAACGTGATCGTCTGTTAGAAAAATCAGCAGAGAGAGAAGCAGCATTGTCTGCTCCTACCCCTGCCGCAGGCGGTGCAACTCGAAAACGCCGTAACGCATTTAACGGTACGGAAGCTAAGTTAGGTGTCCGAACACACATAGAAGGTTATCACCTTCACATCTTTACAGATGCTGGAGGACGCATTCAAGAAGCTATGGATAGTGGCTACGAGTTTGTACGACCCAATGAAGTAGACGGCATAAGTGAGAATGTGGTTAGTCGTAATGGCGACCTTGGAGATAGAATTAGGTATCTTGTAAACCCCCGAGCTGAAGGCTCTGAGCAATACGGCTATCTAATGAAGCAGCGGCAAGAGTGGTACGAGGAAGATCAAGCCGAACTGCAAGCTAAAAACAATCGCATTGATGCTTCTATTCGTAAGGGTAAGATCACTGGAGACAATCCATCGTTCTATACTCCTAGGGACGGAATCAAACTTAACTAATGTTTTATAAGGAGTCTTAAATGGCTAACGTAAACAAAGCCAACGGGTTTAGCCCTGTTGGTAACTTGCTTGGTGGCAAGTGGAATGAGCAGGGTCGTCTTTACGCTATCCCTACCTCTGACACTACCAACAGCTATGCAATCGGTGATTGCGTCATGTCTGCTTCTGGTTCGGATACCAACGGTGTTCGTTATGTCCAAAAGTGGGGCGGTGCAACTACTACCTCTGCTTTGCCTTTGGGTATTATTGTGGGTATCCGTGTTGCTGATCCAGGTGTGAGCTTGGTTGGTAACTCTCTTTCTTTGGAGAAAGCATACATTGCTGCTGGTACTCGTACTAGCGTTCGATACCTGTATGTTGTGGATGATCCATTTGTGTTGTTTGAAGCTCAGTTTGATGCTACGGGTGCTACCCAAGCTCAGTTGTCTTTGAACGCTGCTGTGACTATCTCTGCTGCTAACCAAACATCTTTGGGCAACAGTGCTCCGTTTTCAGATATGGTCTTGACTGGCCCTGCTGTTACGGCTACTTTGCCTATCCGCATGTTGGGTGCTGTACAAAAAGGCGACAACCAAGTGACTAGCGCAGCTAGCCCTTATGTTCGCGTATTGTGCAAATTTAACTATCATGAGTACGGTACTATCGGTTCTGCCTCTGGCACAGTCGTTAACTACCTTGCAGTTTAATTAAGGAGAATAATCATGGCTGGTGTAATTACTACCGCATCGCATCCCAAGGCTCTTTGGCCTGGCATTAAAGCTTGGTGGGGTCAAACCTACAACGAGCATCCTGAAGAGTATGTGGATTTGTTTGATAAAGACACTTCTACAATGAACTACGAAGAGGATGTTCAGTTGTCTGGTTTTGGTCTTGTGCCAATCAAGTCTGAAGGTCAAGGTACTGCGTACGATTCTGAAATCCAAGGCTTTACAACTCGCTATACACACGTTGCTTACGCAATGGGTTATATCGTGACTAAAGAAGAAATGGATGACAACTTGTACGAACAAGTGTCTAAGAAGCGTGCTGCTGCTTTGGCTATGTCTTTCCGTCAAACTAAAGAAAACATTGCTGCTAACGTGTATAACCGTGCTTTCAATAGCACTTATACTGGTGGTGACGGTGTTGCTTTGTGTTCTACTGCTCACCCTAATACTTCGGGTGGTACATGGTACAACAAGCCTACAGTTGACGTTGACTTGTCAGAAGCTGCTTTGGAAGATGCAGTGATCGCAATCATGGGTCTGCAAAACGACCGTGGTTTGTTGGTTGCTATTCAACCTGACAGCTTGCACATTGCTCGCCAAGAAGTGTTTAATGCTCAACGCATTCTGCACTCTAGCTACCAAACAGGTAATGCCAACAATGACATCAACGTCATTAAGTCTGGCAACTACCTCCCAGGTGGTTTTAAAGTGAACCACTACTTCACAAGCCCACACGCTTGGTTTATCCGTAACACCATCCCCGGTGGTACTGGTATGAAGTACTACGAACGTCATGGCGTTACGTTTGATCAAGACAATGACTTTGACACTATGAACGTCAAAGCAAAAGGCTACGAGCGTTATAGCTTTGGCTGGTCTGATCCTCGCGCTGTGTGGGGCGTTAACGGCCCCTAATTGTTATTAGTAACAAGCCCCCTCTCACAAGGAGGGGGTTCTTTTTTAATCAAAGGAGCTTATTATGGGATACGAAAAACGCAAAGCTATGGGTCAAAAACCTGATCCTAAAGCCAAAGCTAAAGGTGAGGAGAAGGCTCCACACAAAGCACCTAAGATGGCTGCTAAAAAAGCTATGACTAAAAAGAAAATGTAACGTAGAATACAGTCTTCCAATGACGCCCTTAATTGGGCGTTGTTTTAAACAACGTCAAAGGAACTTATCATGTCAAATCCAACTCGACTCTATAGTGGTCTGTCCACTGCTTACCCTAACGAGCCTTTGTACTCGTACCCTTTTCCTGATCCGTTTCACACTGGCAGCACAACTGCTTTGGGCAGCTCTACCTACACAAACGATTTCAACACACTAGTTGGCACAGATTACACTGTCACTGGCACTAGCTCTACATTTGCTCTTGTTAGCGGTGTTGGTGGTTTGGCTACCTTGACTCCTGGTGGTGCTACTACTGCTACTGCGGCTTATAAAAACGGACAGTTTTATCAGTTTGTAAAAGGCAATCGTTCTTGGTTTACTTGCCGTTTTAAAGCCTCTGCTGTAGCAGGCAACGTTTCTTATTACGTAGGTTTGCGTAACGGCTCTAGTGCTACAGATGGCATTTGGTTTGCTAAAGCTGCTGCTTCCACTTCTATTAACTTGGTGTCTACTGTTAACAGTACTGCAACCACTTTGGTAACTGGTGTGGCTACTGCTGTTGCTGACAGCTTTGTTGAAGTTGGTTTTTACTATGACGGTACAGACTTAATCTGTTTCTCTGGTACAGGCCCATCTGACATGGGGCCAGATGCTCGTATTACTTCTGTCACTATTGGTTCTACTGGCACTAATTTGACTAACGCTTTGATTAGCCCTGTGTTTCAAATTACTCCTATAGCAACAGATACTTTGACTACTGACTTTGTGTTGGCTGCTCAAGAAGTTATTCGTTAATTAGGAGGTAGCTATGGCTAACTCAGTAACAACGCAAATTCTTCAAGACGGCCCACGCAATATTATTATGAAGATAGCAGGGGTGCTTGACACCTCTGACTACGCTTTAAATACATTTGTAAGTATGGCTGCTATTAACCAAGGTGGCCTTGGCCCTACGCCTACTCAAGTTCGTATTGACCACATTGATTATTCAATTAGCGATCAGCTAGAAGTTCAATTGTTTTGGGATGCTACAGCAGACGTTGTAATCATGCCCATTGCTGGTCGTGGTCGTATGACCTTTTGGAACTTTGGTGGTTTAACCAACAACGCTGGAGCTGGTAAGACTGGAGACATTCTTATTAAAACTACAGGTTGGACATCTGGTACTCAAGTGTTTTCTGTAATCCTTGAGATGGTTAAACAAGGCCCGAACCTGTAAGGTAGTTTATGCCTATACCACACTTTACGGTTGGTGGTTCGTCTATTGAAAAAGTTATCTACGAAGTAGTTGACTCAACATTAGCGTACCTAGGCAAAGCCCCTGCTGGAGCTTCTGAGTCAAACCAAGTGTGGCAAATTATAAAAATAGTGTCTGACTCAACAGGTAGTATTGCTACTACTTATTCGGGCGGCACTATTTTATATAACTACGCTTGGGTTGATAGAGCAACCCTCTCTTATTCTTAAGGACGTATTGTGGCAACGTACAACAAATATACCGCAGCAATTGAGCCTCTTTTAGAGGGCATTAACGCTGGATCAGATTCTTGGAAAGTTGCTCTTGCTGCTACTGTTAACTCAGCAGATACAACTTTTACTGCTGGAACAACTGACCTTGCTACTGGAGGTGGTTATACCGCTGGTGGTAATACAACTACTATATCTAGTGCTACACAAACTGCTGGCACTTACAAATTAGTTCTTACTAGTCCTGCTGCTTGGACTGCTAGTGGTGCAGGGTTTACTTTTAGATACGCTATTCTTTGGGACAGCACTACAAGTACTCCTGTGGGGTATTGGGATTATGGTTCTAGTCAAGTTGTTATTGCAGGTGAAACTGTTACCGTAACTCTTGATGGAACTAACGGTGTTTTCCAAGCAACATAAAGACTAACGTATGGCACTCGTACTTGCTGATCGGGTTAGAGAAACTAGCACTACTGTCAGTACTGGAACACTTACCCTTGCTGGAGCAGTAGCTAACTTTCAAAGCTTTGCAGCTATTGGTAACACTAACACTACGTACTACACAATAGTCAATCGTAGTGCAAGTGAGTGGGAAGTTGGCATTGGCACTTACACAGCATCTGGCACAACGCTGAGCCGGGATACGGTGTTGTCTTCAAGTAACTCAGGGTCACTGGTTAACTTCAGTGCTGGCACAAAAGATGTATGGGGAGATTACCCTGCTGGCAAAGCTGTCACTACGGACACATTGGCTTATCCACCTGCTATTGGCGGCACTACTGCTGCTGCGGGTACTTTTACGATTTTGACGGGAACAACGTCAACAACCACACCAATTGTTCAAAATAGTGCGGCTGCGGCAATTGCATTTAAAACAAACTCAGCAACAAGCGCATTAACTCAATTTAACATAAACCACATAGACAATTCTGTTAATTATGTACAAGTAGCTGGTG
>Ga0209085_1000211_pt1 | contig 45291 bp, 61 predicted proteins | sample C_131016_EF_Meta_FD_187310 | JGI IMG/M metagenome (GOLD analysis project Ga0209085, IMG submission 187310) | Freshwater microbial communities from Lake Croche, Canada to study carbon cycling - C_131016_EF_MetaG (SPAdes) (version 2) | ecosystem: Environmental > Aquatic > Freshwater > Lake... | reverse complement strand
ATCGCCTCCCGCTCCGCGTCGGTGAGGGTTGGCGATCGGTAGAGCGAAAACAACTCAAGGGCTGGCGTTCCGGTTGAAACTAACTCAAGGCGATTCAGTTCCCTTCTGGCATCGCCAAGCGTCCACGACAAGTGGCACGGCTCGCCGTTTCGTGCCACCATCCACGCCACTGGCTCTTGTGTATTGCCAGTGCCGCCCTGACTACTGAGGTCAGGCTCCCGATCTGAGGACGCGGCTTTCCCCGCTGGCTCGGGGTCATGATTTGTCGTGTTTTCCACCATTTTTCCGGCGTCGGGAATATGGTGCCGCTCACGCTCGCGGAGCATGGCGTCGGCCCAGCGAAACGCAAACTCGCACAAGTCACTTGGAGCCTGCTGATTTGGACTTGGGCAGTTCAAAGCGATCAGCCCCGTCAACGCCGCAGCGGCGAACGCGTCGCGGTCTGTCATGTCAGTTTCTCCAGTAGCGTGCGAAGCGTGGCGGCTGACTTCTCAAGCCCCGCCTGATCAGAAACAAACGCGGCACGCTCAATCGCTTCCAGCTCCGCGTCGGTGAGCGTTTCTGTATTGCCGGTGCCACATGATCCGTTTATGGCTCTCGCTTCCTTTTTAGCGTCATGATCTGCAAGTATCGCGCTGACGGTAGTGGCTGACTTTTCTTCAAGCGTCAAGCCGTCTGGAGCTAGGTGGTCAAATGCGCATTCGCCGTTCCATCCTTCGCGAGTAAAGTTAAAACCCTCGTAAAATGCCCTCTTCAGCATTGCTGGCAGCCTCTCGATATCGTCTGCCGCGTCCTCGCAGACTTCAGTCATCCACAGGTCTGCCTTGCAGTCACGCAACCACGTTTCGATTTTTCGTAGGTCTTTTGGGTCTGTCATGTCAGTTTCTCCAGTAGAGTGCGAAGCGTGGCGGCGTGATATTCAATACCATTTGTATTCCACTTCATTCTCGCGAAACACTCAATCGCCTCCCGCTCCGCGTCGGTGAGCGTGAAGTTCAGCGAGCAGTGCTGAGTCACGGTGCCGCGAACGTGCGGGCACACCGTTTCGCAGCCCTTTACTGCACCGTTTCGCTCATGCTCTTCATCCGAGAGTGTTGCCCGATTCGTATATGCAGCACCACGTTTTTCGTCGCTTCTCGCATACAATTCGTTTTGCAGCCGCTCAATCTCAGTTGCGGCCTTGAGCAGAGCCATCGCCATAGACTTCTGAGCCTTGACGACGCTTTCTAAGCGTTCGGCGAGGTCTTCGCCTGCCTTGAAACAGGCTATCACGCGGAGGCTGGCTGAGAATTCGCTCATAGTCACAAGTCCGACATGAGGGGACACTGGCGTTCCGCGGGCAGCGACAGGCCGTCGCAGAAGCACCGCGTCTTTTCTTTTGTTTGCGGCGGCTCTGGCTTATTCGTCTCGGGCGTGGCGAGCACTGCACCGTAGCCCCATGCAAGAAGCAGAACTAGGGCGACGGCGGCGGCTAGCTTCTCATTCATTTGACAGCCTCAAGTTCTTCGGCGAGCGACTGCGCCCGCAGGCGAAACGTCTCGGCGAGTTGCTGCCAGTAGGCTGCCTTCTCTCGTTCTGCCGCTAGTCGAGCCTCTAGATCGGCGATGATTCCAGTCATCTCTGCCACTTCCATCTCAGTCATTTCTTGCCCCAGGTTGCTGTGACCACGCTGTGCCGCATGATCTGTTTGACGGCGTAGCCAACGTAGATTTCGTCGCGTCTGTAGACGTGCAGGAATGCTCCAGAGGCCAGCGGCACTTCGATGCAGCCGCGGTGGATCGGTCTGATCGCGCCGTCCAGCGGGCCTCCGACAAACTCAATCCGTATGAAGTCGTTGCTCATAGAAGAAACCGGGGGCGACGGTTTCGAGCGTCCGCCACCCCCGGCCCCACCAAAAAGATCAGTCGGCGTAGCGGATGACGGCAAACCAGCCACGGCGAATCGGAGACCAGACCACGGCCTCCTCGACGATGCGGTAACGGCCAAAGAAACAACACGCACGCCGAGCCGACTCCGCAGAGGTCGTCGAGAAACCGATCCCCTCTCGCCGGCCCCCGGCACGACCGCAGTGTTTCAGCACGCCCGTGCGGGCCATACGCTGACACGACTCCTCCGCACTGACAACGGTCGTCGTCGTCACGACGACATTCTCGGCGTGGCATTCCACATTCTGGAATGTGGAAAACACGAAGATTCCAAGAGCACAAACAAGCAAACGCATAAGCACTATCCTCCGTGAAAAGTGGAACCGAACGGCGGCATTATCTGGCCCGGTAGTCTAATCGTCAAGCCCATCTTTGTCGTCTTCGTCGTCTTCCAAGCTCGTCAGAAACTTCTTCATCTCGGAGGCGTAGACGATCATGCTGTCCCGCATAAACCACGCCGCCATCGCCAGTCCCGTAGCCTCCACCTCGGTGGCGGCTTTTGCGAGCACCTCGACCATCGGGATCGTGCTCTGAAGCATCCGCTCCACTTGGATCGTCGCGTTTGCGATGGCTATATGTTCTTCAGGAGTCAATGGTTGGCCTCCACCCACGACCCGTCGGGGGCGCGGTCAAATGCCGCGTACCGCAGCCCCAGGCGGCTGGCAAGCAGTGCCATCGTCGTCCTAAAGACAGCGACGAATTCGTAGTCTCTGAAGACGCCCTCCGTCCGCAGGCCGGCAGCGCAGAGCGTAGCTACGCCGCGGCGGCGGTAGGGGGGCGAGACGAACGCCTCGAGCGTCGGGAGGCCGTCCCATATCTCTGTTCTGGCCCACCCGACGATCTCGCCTTGACGAAAGCAGATGGCAATCGTGCCGGTGAGACTGCCGCCACCCGCGAGGATCGCCCGCTGGAAATCACTACCCGGCCGGGTCAGGTGATCGGCGATGAAGTTTCGTTCGGTGACGCGAAGGCGGGCAGTCGGCATGACAAACAGTTCCATTACTTCTCAAGCTCCCGCAGCACGCCTTCGATGATTGGGTTCCTGACGATCTCCGTCGCCTTGAATTCGACGACCCCGACGCCCTTAAGTCCCGCCAGCCGCTGCATGACATCGATAAGACGACGCTCGCTCCTGGGGAGGTCTGACTGGTCGGCATCGCCCGTGATGATGATCTGGCTGCCTTGGCCGATACGGGTCAGGAAAAGTTTCAACTGCCCGAATGTCGCATTCTGCGCCTCGTCGAAAATCATCACGGCTTTGTTGAAAGTTCTTCCTCGGAGATAAGCCAGAGGAGCGATCTTCACCGCGCCGCTAATGCGGTCGCGGGTGTGGCCTCGTTTGCCGGCGATCCGCTCGAGCGCGTCGAAAAATGGGACGAGGTATGGCCCGACTTTCTCCTCGGCCGAGCCGGGGAGGTAGCCCAACTGCTCCGTCGCGACCGACGGGCGGGTGATGACAATGTGCTCGACGCGGCCGTCGATCAACTGCTGCACGGCGTAGCCCGAGGCGAGGTGTGTCTTGCCGGTGCCGGCGGGGCCGAGCACGAACGTGATCGTGCTCTTGGCGATCACCTCGAGCGCGTGAGCCTGGGCCTTAGTACGAGCCGTGTAGCCCTCTGGCGGGGCCGGCGGGGCGGGCTTCTTCCGAGTCTGGCGTTCACGCTTGCGGGTCATTACTGATCCTTATGTAAATTGGCCCGTTCTCGCCGACATACGCATCGAGCGTGTTGAACGAGAGAAACTCGTCGGCCTCGGCCGAGGTCATGCCGTCGCGCTCGACGAGCACGTCGATGCACTTGGCGATGTCATAGGCGGCGACGTGAGCGTGATGGTGATTGACGGTGTACCCGATGCAGGCTGCCTCGAGTCCGTCAGCCATCAAGGCTTCTGGGTTCAGTTCGGCAAGAGCCTCGAGGATCGTGGCGTAGTTCACTTCTTCTTCGCCTTCGCCTTCTTGGCGATGTCCAGTGCGATGGCAACCGCTTGCTTATGCGGACGGCCCGCCTGCATCTCGGTCTTGATGTTGCTGCTAATCGTCTTCTGGCTATAGCCTTTTTTGATTGGCATCTCGGCTCCTTTCGTGATTGGTTATGTCCACTCGTAAACAGCCAAATCCATAGCGAACTGCTTCAGAGGGTGATCGTCGCGGACACTGGAAGTGAACCCCACCATCTCGTACCTACCGCATCGCGTCCTAATTCTTGGGATAAGACCACTCAGCTTCACGGGTGGTTCTCTTGCGCCGTCAAGTGGGCCACCGTAAAAGACAGGCAGAACAATGGCAGAGTCTGTCGATGGCTTCAGCGGTAAATTGGACGGAACCACGATCAATCCCTAGTCATGTACGGCAGCAGCGACAGGTAACAGATCGCCCCAGCCAAGATCAGAATCGTGGCGACCGATGCCCAGGTGTGAAGAGCTTCGGTCATCTGCCCTCCCACCATTGCTGCCATGTGCGGGTCACGGGCTCATCGTCTTCGGCGAGTTCTTCGGCAGCGAGGGTTGCCTCGATGGCCTCGACCCTGGTCGTCAGATTGGCGACGGCCTGCGCAAGCGTGTGCAGCATCCGCTCGGCAGTCCGCAACTCCTCAAACTTGGCGCAGAGGGGTAGGCGGGTATTGATGATCTCGATGTTGGCAAGGATTTCGTCGATTGCTGTGTAGCTCGGGGTGACGGGGGCGGGCTTCTTCTTAGCCATCGGCCATTTCTCCTGAAGGGATTGGTACAACGTGGGAAGCGGAAGTTTCCAAACGTGATTAATCATGTCGCGGCCTCCGGCGTCTTCGGCGGGGCGCGGTAGACAAGCTCTTCGCGAGTGATGCGAATGTGCTTGGGTGCGTCGATGACCAAACGCACGGTCTTCCCCTCGACCGACTCAATCGTGATCTTGATGTCGGGCCTGCTGAACAGCAGGCGCTGGCCTGGGCGACGAGTGAGACAAAGTGCCATCGGGAATCCTTTCCGTTGTGGGCGGCAGTAGTCTAATTACCGCAATAACCTTCGCACTCGTCCTGAAAGCCGCTGAACAAATGAGACTGTCCGGTTTTTTCGTCGGCGGGCCGAAGATCAACTTGTGCCAGCGGGACGCATGACTTGTGGAGGTAACGATGGGAGTCAAGGCCCGTGCCGGTGCGGCAGACGGTGTCAATGTGTATGGCTCGCTCCCAGCCCTTCTGGTCGCCGTCTCTAAGACGCCGCCACTCGGCATCTGACTTGAACGGACAGAACACACAAGCAGACCGAGGTACTTCGTGAGGAACTCGCTTCTGCAAGTAGGCAATGCAGTCTCCTCGAGTCATCTCCAAATCCCACAGCGGAAATTCCACTTTCCAGTTCGATGGCTTTGCTAGGAACCTCTGCTTGACGCGGATCACTCGCTTCGGCTCGTCATAAGACAAGCCCATGTATTGCGTGATCACAATGTCCTTTGGAACCGGCCTCCCCTTTTCGACGCCACATAAGCGACGAATCTCTCGCTCAATCGGTTTGACCTTAAAATCGCCGGTGCATTGTCGCTGGATGATCCCCTTCTTGCCAGTCTGAGGGTTCAGCGTGTAGGCCGGAATCGAAATGCAATGTGCGCCGTCAGTTCGTTTGTTGCCCCTGGCGTCAGACCCTGCGTCTAAGGCATCTCCAAGTTTGCCCGCAGTCACGCGGATGATCTTCGGGCCGCCCAACGAATCAAGCCAGTCGAGGTGCGTATAAACGTCGTCTGGCTCCTCTTGAACGTCAGCGAAGATGGCGAGTTCAAACGGCTTGATTTCGCCTTCCATAGCCATCAAGTAGAGGGCCGTCGATTGCACTCCAGCGCCGAGATTAAGGAAGCGACGTTCAGTCATTTTCTTCGGTGCTCCATGTGGTGCCGCTCTCAGCGACGATCATGTATGACTTCTGCCCGAGTGCTTCGCGGAGCATTTCAGCTAGTTCGCGAGCTTTCACCTCAAGCGATCCGCGGGCAGATGGGAACCGCGGGTAGTTTCTGAAGGCCACAACAAACCCGGCCTCCTCGCCGCCGGTGTAGATGTATGCCGTCGGAGTTACGGTCACGCATGACGGTTCGTCTTTACAGAATCGGCGAATGACTTGCTTGGCGTGCTCAACATCACCGGCCATGTAGACCGACACTTCCTCGGTCGGGCAAGATGCCGTCAAGCGAACCCATTTGCGAGAATGTGTTGAAGAGCCGTACATCGCCAAGGAATCCTTTCCGTTGTGGGCGGCAGTAGTCTACACGGTTGGTTTTTTGTCGTCCATATGCTTTTTGCAGGCGGCGCGGACGGCATCTCGCTGGTGGTTCTCCGCACACCACTTGATGTAGTCCTCGCCTCGCGGCTCGCAGGCAGCCTCGGATACTGTCATGCCGGCAAACCGCCCATCACGAAACACGAACTCGCCCTCCCGAGGCTTCAGGTGGCCGGCGACGGCTTTGACCCACATGGCCGTGCCGCAGAAACAACAAGCGACATACCACTCGCCTTTGTGTTCGTGCAGGATGTCGTGGCACCTCGCCCGGCAGCGACCGTCGCCGCAGTCGAACAGATTGTCGGCCTTGCCGATGGGGAGGATCGCCTTGCTCGGCAATTTCCCTATATAAGAGAAGTTTTTTTCAAGTGCTGATTCTGGGGTTCCCAAAACCGCGCCCGTCGGTTTTCGAGAGCCACGTTTTCTAGTCGGCTCGTTCGGCGAAATGTCGAACAAGTGGTTCATAGCGAGGCCACCTCCTTGTCAACGATTTCGGGAAACCCTTCGTCGATCCAGGCGTCATACCCCATCTCGTAGAGCCGCCGAGATACGAAAACGCCATACCCAACAAGCATTTGTGCCGTAAACAAAGGCCCATCCTTCGCTACTATTTTTGGCGGCAATGCTCCAACCAGAACTCCACAACGGCGGACAACCCACAGTTCTCCACAAAACCTCACGGTGTAAACGCCAGCGGGGTCAACCTCACAACCAATAAACGTCATCGGCGGGTGGTTCTTGCTCATATCGGAAACTCCATTCGGTACTTTTCTCTTGGGTCATGGGCCACGATTAACTTCTGCTTCGCCCTAGTTACGGCGACATACTCGATGCGGCGTTCCTCGTCGTGCCGCTCTTGGCTGTTTTCTTCGCTTTCTCTGATTCGCCGGCCAACGCTGGAGAGCACGATCACTTTCGACGCCTCCTGCCCCTTGACCGAGTGAACCGTACCGATCTTGACCTTCGGGTTCGCCACATACTCAAGTCCGTAACGCTTGGCGGCCGAGGCCCATTTCACGCCGCCGTCGGGCAGGCCGCTCCACGAACCGGACGCAATCGCATCGCGGAGATGTTCAGTAGCACCCACCATCGGCAAATCCTCGGGAAACAAGATGTCGAAGCGATCCTTCAAGCCCTTGTTCCATTGGCTTTTCGCCCCCCGCATGAACCACGTCCTGCCGTCCAATGTCTTACTCGGGAGCATATCGATGGCCTGCGTCCACTCTTCCCCAGTGGCAGGCTCGCCGTGCTGAAGCTTCCAGAGTGCCGTCATTCCCAGATCGCGGTTGTAGGTGCCTTGCTTTGCCTTGACTCGCCGAAACGGCACGCCAACGTCGTCTAGGATCGCAGCGATTCTGGTGACGTGACGGTTCGTCCTGGCAATGACCAGCGTCTCCTCCCGCGGGTCGATGTCGGACAGATCGTCCTCAAAGTTCTCGCTCTCTTCGACGACGCCGTCGTGATCGGCGGGGGCGATACCTCGATCCCAGTAGTCGGGGCCAAGCCGCTGGAGACATCGCTCGCCAAGCTCAAGGATCGGCTTCGCGCAGCGGTAAGACTTTGGCATGACTTTCTGGTTCTTGCCGACATCCCACGCCATGAAATACTTGCTGGATGCCCCCGCCCACGAATACAGAACCTGAAATGGGTCGCCCACGGCCCAGGCCCATTTGCAAGCATCGCCGGTCAGTAGCCTCTGGCAGGCCATGTCTAGCAGCCGGCTGGCATCCTGCGCCTCGTCGAAAATCCAGCCGACGACTGTATCCGGCACCAGCCCCTCGGGGGTAACCATCTCCGGCCCGCTGCCAGGGTAGTTTTTGACCCCGACGAACCGGCAGAGCATATCGGTGAAGTCCGTCCTGCCCTCGAGGCGCTTGGCGGTTTCGTACATCTCAATCCGCTTAATTACCTCGTCGGCCCCAGGAGCGTCAGGCGACTGATCGGCTTCGACGATCTGCCGCAGCGGAACGACCATGCTTCTGGCAAATGACCAGTAATTGAGCGCAGAGGCCGCTACAGGGTCTCCGATGTAGAGGGCGACCCCGCCGCCGTCCTCGTCCACAGAACACTGCACATCGCTTCCTAGAGCCTCAGAGACCCATCTGTCGTCTTCCTTGCTCCCGCCAACGACTTCACCCTTCTGGATGCCCAACTGCTTGTAGGCCACGCTGTGGGCCGTTTTGAACCACCCGTGAGTCTCCAGTTCGCTCTGCCTCATCCCCCAGGCCGCCGCGGCTCGACCCGCCGCCTCCGACCTAGCCGCCCTTGTGAAGCTTGAGAAGCCTATGGCAAATGGGTTGCCTGCGACCTCTGGGCGGTCTAGAGCCTTCTCGGCGATGTCCAACATCATCCTCGTCTTGCCCGTCCCAGCCCCTCCGATGACTCTTGCTACTTGCATGACGCAAAACCTCCTTGTCATAAGTCCTTGAAAACAAACGCTTTACAATCACTGACGCCGAATCGGCGTATTTTTCAGAATTCCGCGTCAGTCGTAAGTCCTTGCGCCACAACGAGTTGCGACTCAGGACGCAGAATACGAACTTCCTGAGAGGTTTTTTGTCCCTCTACCCCACTCGCAACCCCCGTATTAAGGGCGAATTCTCCGTCAGCCGAAGTCGCCCCCTCGGCGAGCGACTGGACTGCCTCGATCCATTGGTGAGAGAAGACTGTGAACGAGTGCCTCACCGTCCCAAACGAGTGCCGCCGCTCGGGGATGTCGGCGGCTTCCAGCTTGGTGCAGATCAGATGCCGCATCCGAATCCGCTCGCCGGCTTGAACGTCATGCGTGCGTCCAATGTCCTCCCAGACCTTAGTCCACTTGAACCAGAGTTCGTCTGGCTTGACCCAGCAGGGGCGGCCAGACACGTTTGGCTCTGGCTTGTCTTCGTCGCGGGGCTGGGTTGCCTTCCCAAACGTCTCCAGTAGGTAGGCGGCCAGCGTGGCAAACCGGAGGCTTGATGCTCCGACATGGATGTCGGCCTCCCTGTCGGCCTGCTTCTTATCCACAAGCTTTTCGACGAGGCCGCGAATCTTGGGCTTACTCTTGCCCCCTTCCTGACCCCGCCAGACCCGCTCCCACTCTCCGCGGTCACCGTCAAGGATGACTCGCCGAGTCGCAGAGAACACCTTGTTTGCCACCTTCGTGGCAGACCGGAACTCGTCGAATGCAAAGGTCACCTTGCCCTTGCACGGCGTGTCCTTCCATTGACTGACGCACAGGACGATTTCAGGAGGGTCAGACTGAATCATCTGAATCTCCCACGAACCGGGCATCCACTCGCCCTCAGACCATCCATCGACGGGTTTCCACTCCAGCCCCTGCATGGCGTAGCCGCTGACTGGCTTCTTTACATCCCCCGCGGCAGACTTCTCGCCAATCTTCTTGGCAGTCTCCTCGATGTCCGTTTTCTTCTTCGGGACAATCTCGCCGGCCTGCTCAAGCTCGCGACGATAGGAGACACAGGAGTGGACAATGCTCCACACCTCTTCTCGAGACTTTGGCGGCTTGCATCGCTGGAGGTTCGTGTTCCAGACGAGGCCGAAGATGTCCTCTTGTTCGTCGTCGTCTTCGTAGTAGTCGTTCCGCATCACCATCTTCGTGGCAAGCGCCAGAAGAGTCGGGTGCCGATACCCCTCTCCAACGTCGCCGTGAATGACTTGCCGAGACGAACGAGCCTTTGCACTTGGCCTGCCCTTCACTTGCCCGCTGACGATGGAGCGGGCCAAGTCCTCGGGCACGCTCGCAAGCTCAACCTCGTCGATCCGAAGCGTCGGCTTCCACTTGTATTGCACACCCTTCCAGTGCCATGAGCACGGGATAACGCTCTGGGATGCCTTCTTGCCGACGCCCAGGCGAACTTCCAAGCCGTTTGGATAAACGACGGCTTTTTCGATCTGGCTAAAGCGGTCGTCCCAGAGGAACAGCCGGTGCTCAGACCGCCCCGACGAGTATGTGGGTGTCGCAATCCTCGTCAGCCCGATCTGCTCGGCGTATTGCTGCGCGGCCGGGTCGTCCCACTCAATGTCGATGATGCCGGTAGTCGGCCCTAAGACGACGCCGATATTGAACGGCAGGCCGTCTCTGTCATAGTCGTCAAGCCAAGCAGCAACATCATCTTCAGTCCTAGCCACTCGGTGCTGCCACCCATCGCCGCCGGATGGGTGCTTGCCGCACTGCTTCTTGACGGAGCCATCAATGTGATGGCCGTCCTTGCCGCATGTGCAAACCCCCTGAGTCGTGATGCCGTGTAGCTTTGCCACTCGCCCGCCTGCGGCGATCATGGCACAGGCTTCCTTGAACACTGCGTTCACGTCGAATTCAAAGACCATGCTGCACCTCGCTTTCGACCGAGGCAAAGCCTTCGGCGGGCGTCATGTGCCATGCGCGGAAATCGATGGACTCCCACTTGATTTCAAACTCCTTTCGAGGATCATCCAGCGAATCCCAGTTTTCGTCTGGATACCACCCACAGGCATTGATGTCGCTCCCGCGATTCAGTCGCCCGTCAAGTGTGAACCCCTCTGGGCATCCCTTATATCTGTTGTTGACGACCGCGGCGAAGAAGTGCCAAGGCGAACCAAAAATCATCAACGTCGGCTTCTTGTATCCCAGGATTGCGGCATCCCTCATTCGCTCTTTGTCTCGCTCGCTGAAGCAACCGGGGTCGCAGTTGGGGAGGATGACTACGTCTAGTTTTCCCACATCGTGGGATTGGAACTCACACCGAAAATCAAGCCTAAGTACCGAGAACGTGTTAAATTCGGGGCCGATTTGGCCAATGGGCCTGACAGTCTCAAGAGCAGTTGGGCAATCCAGTGTCGCGAGGTATTCCACCGAGAAGCAGCAGTGTCGGAACACCTCGGCCCAGTCGGCGTGAAGATGGTTCTTGTAAGCAAGGCCACGGCGAATAACGAATTCTTTCCCTAGGCCAACGGCAGGCTCGCCATCGGCAGCCTTCGGCAAAAACTCTTTGGCCCGTTTGCCGTCGTTGCATTCCTTGCACGCCGTGACGAAGTTGCTCGGATCATCTGCACCGCCCTTGGAAAACGGGTCGCCGTGATCAATGACGAGGTTGGCACCGTCTTTCCGAGCTACGCCGCAGTAGACGCACCGAAACTCATCACGCTGAAAGACATTCCATCGCACGCGGGCGGGGATGTTTTTTCTTTTCCTATCCATGATTTGCTCCTTGCTATGTGGTTAAGAAATCCCCTGCGGAGCCGCTGCAACGGCCCCGCAGGGGCAAATACCGCCCCCACAGGCTCGCGAGAGGTAGACGCGAGGTTCTGCGGAGACTTCCAAGGGTTACAACGCCACTCCTTGGCATTGGCGGCCGGCTCGCTGGACAACGGAGACAAACCAGCGAGTGCGCCGCCGGCCCAGCGGCAATGAACTACTACTCGTCGTTGTGCTCGACCACGATGCTGGCACCCATCGGCGGCGCGAAGAACATCGCCGTCAGCGGGAGGTGATAGGTCTTGCGAGCGACCTCACCCTGTTCCTCACTGATCGTGCCGACGACGCGGCTCACGATCTGCGAGTAGGGCTGGCCGCCGCTGTTCTTTGCCTTGACGAGCTTCAGCCCGATCACGGTCTCGTACATGAAACCCTGGAACTGCCGCTTGCGACGATTCCAATCGACGATGGAAGCACCGCCGATGCTGACCAGAATCGGCCACGTCGCCCCCTCGCGGAGGATGGCGAGCACTCGGTGCTCCTTTACCTTGCGAGTCCGCTCGCCGCCTTTGCCGCTGCCCCATCCAAACTCTGGCCCAGAAGCCAACGCAGCCCAGTCATAGCGGCGATCACCGATACGATACCGTTCAACGGCTTGTGGATCGCGATCACCGTAATCCTCTCCGACGCGATAGCCGACCAGCAGATCGTGCGAGACGATCAGCGGCCTCGTTCCGCTCGGGTCGTCCTTCGGCCAGAGCGTGCCACGCTTCCCCTCGGCCACCAGCAGCCCCACGATCTCCTCGGTCGTCTCGATGTTGCCCTGGTTGTCAATCGACCACATCGTCGCGCCGCCGACCGGGGTCGGAACACGCACCAAATCCATCTCGCGCATCGGCTCGCCTTCCAGGTTCGCCGCGATGATGCGGGCCTGCCGGCTGTCAGGAGCCAAGCTCGGGTAACTGATCGCCTTCACTGTCGAAATTGCAGTGCTCATGTGTTTTCCTTTGAGCGACTAATCGATCCATCGTCCACGCCCCCGGCAACAAGCCGAGGAGCGTCATCAACCCGTGGTCAAGTGCCGGAGCACCGGACGCACATACTCCGACACGATCCCCGCGAACGGGGTTCCATCGGCCCAAGGCTGTCGGGCGTCCCTGCCCGACTCCTTCGCCATCTCCTTGAGCAGAGCCTTGAGCCGCGCCGTGTTGACGGACACAAGTTGCTCCTCCAATCCGGCATCCCTTGCCGCGGCGAGAATCGCATCCTGCTTCTCGCCCGTCGCGCTCACCGAGTGCTCCCACTCGATACGCCAACTCCTTCCGGCCACGCGAACACCATCCAGCTTGCCGGCGAGGAGTTCCTCGACGGCAACCTCAGACAACGCATCCCTGCGCTTCTTCAATTCCTTGATCTCCATCTCGGCCACGCCAATCTGCCGGTCGATCTCAGTAATCTGTTCAAGACTGCTTGAGAGCGGGCTGTCGGCTGCGGTATGAGTCGCAAATGACATCGATCACTTCCTTCCTGTTTTTAAGGGCTTCGTACACTCGTCCGTCGGCAGTTGTGTTGCCGTGTAGGGTGGCGACCAGGGAGAAGAAACGGGTGTGCCGTTCCTGGCCGGGTCGATGGAGACGGGCGATTGCTTGCAGCCATTCAGAGAGCGAATGACCGAGCGAAAAAAATACGCCCACGTTTGCCCGCGTAAGATCAATGCCGATGCCGCCCGACTGAATTTGTGCAACCAGTACGGCGGTCTCCCCGGCCTGCCACGCGGCAAGGTCGTCCACTTTACCAGATAGCTCGCTGACGCTGCGGCCATGCGTCTCGCAGGCTTTGAGCACGCAGTTGATGTCGCTGCGGAACCGGCAGAACACCACCAGCGGCTCGTCGGGGGGCATATCCTCAAGCAGTTCGGCGAAGGCGGCGAACTTCGACGGCGTCTCGTCGATCTGCCGTGCCACGTCTTCGTCGTCAAGCCGCATGAAACCGCTGGTTGCCTGGAGCATTCTAAGCAGGCCGACCATCGCGTTGTCTGGCGTGATCGTGCCGTCTTCAAGCTCGACGCAAAAATCCCGCTCCAAGCCAGTGTAGACCCGTCCTTCCTTGGCCGTCATCTCCACGGCCACTTCGACGTGGTGAATCGGGGGGAGGTCTAGCACGTCTTCGCTGCGGCGCTGAAACGTCGTTTCGGCGACCTTCTCCGCGAACAGCTTTTCGTTTCTGTAGCCGAGCACGGCACCTTGAATGTGCGGGTGCGGAACCGCGTAGGTGGCTTTGAAGAGCGACCAGAGTTGCCCAAACGTGTAGCACTCGGGGGATTCGACGGCCCGCCAAACGCCGTAGGCGTCAAGCGGCGACTGAGCGAGGAGCGTGCCAGACAATCCGATCCGCTTGGCGGTCGGGTTTTTCTTGCCCATGCGTGCCGCCCATTTGCTCGCGGCCCCCGACGGCGACTTCAGCCGATGAACCTCGTCCCAGACAAAAACGTCCCAGGAGGTCTTTTCAACTTCTTTGATTCGCCAAAGGCTCTCGTAGTTCCCGACGATGATAGCCGGCGATGTATCGGCGAGGGCACGCAAGATGTCCTGCCCCTTAGTGGCCGAGGTGCCACGATCCAGCAGGATGATGCGAATCTCTGGGAGCCACAGGCTGACCTGTTTGGCCCAGGCGGGCATGACGGCCTTCGGGCAGCCGACCAGCACCCTGCGATTGCTGCCGGCGACCATCATCCGCTTGATGATCTCAAGCGCGACTCTGCTCTTGCCGCAGCCCATGCCCAGCCACAACAGAATGTCGCGGCGATTCTCTGCCCAGTCGATAGCTTCCTGCTGGTGCAACCAAAGCATCCTGCCACCTCCTTGTGTCGGAGGGGCAGGATACTTTGGCTACTGAGCCAGCGTCAAGCTTGTTTTCGCTTGCGCCCCTTTTTCCTGCCCGCCTCTTCCATTCGCGTCGTGACGGACACGTTGGCCTCGCAGCTTGCCCGCGAGAAAATCCAACAGCGGCTGCGGGCGTTGCGACCGTTTCTGAGGATGCGGCCGATGATCTTCCCCTCGGCGGCCAGCCGAGTAGGCCACGTCCAGTGGCATCGGAGGATTTCTGCGGCCTCTCCGGTGGAGACGGCATCGCCGAACTCGATGGGGTGCTCGAGCGCCTTGAGAAGTTTCAGCATCGCCGGCCGGTCGTCTACGTTCGCCCGCGGCCGGCGTCCCGAGCCGCCGTGCTTGAGTTGCTCTTCGTAGTCGTCCCAGTCCTTCTGGCACTCAGCGAAGGAGTAGATCGAAAAAACCCGTTCGGGGTCGGCCACCTCGGGGGAGTGGAGTTGCCGGGTGGTCAGCAGACCTTTCTGCTCCATCCTGCGTGGAACCGTGAAGTGAACTCCCAGCACTTGAGACGCCTCCCAACTGCCAATCGCCAGATCGATGTTTTTCTTAGCCATTTGTATCTCCCTAAGTAGCCTAATCTTCCAAGATTAAAAAACAACGCCGTGGCGGTTTTCCCGCAAGACGCCACGGCTCCCTCACCAACCCCCGCCGGGGGGGTTTTAAAGTGGAGGATAGGGGATTTGAATATGGGGGACGCCGCCAAAGGAGCGGCTTTTGGATCAGCAATCACATGGAGGTGATCAGTATGTGTGCTTACACGGTCGTGTGCCACTGGGAAGGTTCGGATCAATGGGAAGCGGATGCCGACGAGATTGTCGTCTCCGCAGAGTCTGCGGCCCAGGCCGCCGCCAAAGCTCGGAGGCAATGGCAACTGACGTTCGGTGCTCAGTGGCCGCATCTGCGGCTCGTTCAAACAGAAGTCCTGACCAAGAAAGTTTTGGAGAAATATCTGTGAATCGCGCATTCATCGTACCCCTCCTAAACTGCCCCCCCCCCCCCCCCTATTTCCCCCCAAACACGGGAGTCGATACTTTTGCTCTATCGCACGGACGTGGTACTCCAATTGAAGGAGCCTTACCACCATGTTTTTGTTCGACGTATTGCGTGACTTCTACGCTCCGCTGACAGGCGTCAGTGACAGGACGATCACCCTCTACGGGTACACGCTCCGGTCTTGGGGGGAGTTCCTTGGAAGACCCCCTGAGACTGGAGATTTAGAAGAGCTAGCCGTCGCGCGGTTCCTGTCTTGGCGAGTTCGCAAATGGGCACCCGCCACGGCCGCCAAGGATCGCGCTCAGATTCTTGCTCTCTGGGGCTTCTGCGCCAAACGCAAGTTCTGCGAAACGTGGCCTGCGGTTCACCGCATCAACGTCCCAGAGCGAGTGCCAGAGGCGTGGCTCATCGACGAGATGCAGCGACTGATGGCCTCTGCCGCAGCGGAGCCGGGGTTCATCGGCGAGTTCGCCGCTTCGGCGGTCTGGAGGGGCTTGTTGCTGCTAGCGTATGACACGGGCGAGCGTATTTCGTCCATGCTCGATCTTCGTTGCTCCGACGTTCGCGGGCTGTCGGTGATCTACCGGGCAGAGCAGCGTAAAGGGAGACGGCGAGACATCTACCGCGAGATCAGTCAAGATTGCGCCGATGCCCTGGCGGCCGTCCGTCGCCGCCCCGAAGATTTTGCCCTACCGTGGGATCACCACCGCACATGCGTCTGGCGGTATCTGAAGAAGATTCTGGTACGCGCCGGCTTGCCATCGGACAGGAAGTGCAAATTCCATCGCATCCGAAAGACGACGGCGAGTTTCTACGAGGCTGCTGGCGGCTCGGCCCAGAGACTGCTTGATCACAGTTCGCCTGCCGTAACTCGCAAATACCTAGACCCACGCATCGTGACCCCAGGAGTGCCAGCGCCTAGCGTTTTGCCGAGGGTGAGCTAGCTGGCTGCCTACGAGGAGAAAGGAGTCACCGGAACGGTGATTGTGGCACCTGAGTACCCCGATTCTATTCTAGAAAGAATCCGTAGCTCGTCGATATACCCGATGAATTCGCGAGTGTTAAAAATCGTGTCTGTCCCGATTGAAATTTGCGAACCCGTGATGCTGAAAGGATTCGGAAACATTTTGGAATCCTGCCGCGTGCCATCAATGTAGAGCGACACGGTTGTGCCGTAGCGAACAAATGCGATGTGGTGCCAAGCACCATCACACACGCCAGCGGTCGCAAAGTGTAGAAGTGGATTGCTCGTTGAATAGTCCGCCGCGTAAACAGACACGCTGCCGAATTGAGTAGCGTTCAGAAGGATCGTCCACGCGCCTGGATCAAAATAACCATTTGGGACATTGACAATGGTTGCGTATTGCCTAGAGCTTGTGGTCTTGATGAACGCTTCAACGGAAAAATCAGACGCACCAAATTCGATTCCCGTTGTCGTCAAATAGCCACCAGAAAACAAACCAGACTTCCCGCCAAACTTGCTTGCGGCAGAGGATTGCGAAACGTCGCCAAACGCTTGAATCGTTCGCGGTGTGGCAGACGAATCAGAAAACGAATTCCCCACACCGTCGAAGTGCAAAAGAATTCTTTCCGGGGCGGGTGCCGCTGCCGGGATAACCGCGTTGCTCTGGCTGGAATAATCGCCAATCCCAATCTGGGAAACGGTCGCAACGCGAAATCGGTGCGACACTCCGTTTGTAAGGCCGGTCACGACTGCGACCCTGTTGTCAGATTGATCACGCGAAAAGGTAACCCAATCGCCCGCGCCAGCTTTGTATTGCACTCTGTAGTCGATTGGCGAAAGACTTAGTTTGTTATCCGGCACGCTCCAAAACACTGTAGCTTGCGCCACGCCTGCCACGGCGGTTACTGTAAACGGCGGTGGAGGCAAGAAAAGATTCCAACGATCATCGACTGCTGCCGAAGAACCAGCCGGCCCCTGCGGCCCAATACCGCCAGCCACCGAGACGCTGATGGCCGACGAGCCGACGCTGGCGGTGATGCCGCCGGAGCCGCTGACAGTCGCCGATATGGGCTGCGAGACGACGCTCGCGGCGATCTCGCTCATGCGACGACCTCGACGGTTCCGGTGAGAGCCGTCCGCTGCACGCTGCCTGGGGCGACCCAGTCAAGTTGCCAGCCGTAGGTGCCAGAGGCCAGGGCGGCGGTCTGCGTCTCAGTAAGGGAAACCGATACTTGCCCTGCCGAGGCGTCGGCGATGGTCGTCGTGAACGCCTGCACGGTCGAGCCGGTGACGAGGCTATTCAAGCTGGCCGTCGCAGTGTAGCCCGAGAGGCTCACGTCGAAGTCGATGAGGGCGCTAAAATCCCCTGCCCGCTTGAACGCAAGATTCATTGTGCCAGGTAGGACGGAATAGGTGCTCATGGTCGCTCCGTTAGGCTGCTGATATTCGCACGTTGCTGAAAAACTGCGAGTACGAAACCTCGCTTGTAAATCGCAGAACGTCGCCGGTCGTTGCCGAGAAACTGCCAGTGATGTTGGTCTGCGTCCGATACACTCCCGGCGTGACGGTGCTTTGGTTTGCGTTCGTGCCAATCACTTGACGCACATTGTTTTTCAATATCGACGAACCATAGCCGTTGTCGTCATCGTCGCTGAAATCCCATTTCACAGACACGGTGCATGGCCCGCCAACCGTCCATGTGTAGTGAGAAAGGCCGTTGGCGTCGTCAAGGTTGATTCCAGTCGCTCGCACAAATGGGTAAGCTGTTGTTCCGCTTCCCGAGAATGAGGAGGTGTCTCCCGATCCGTTGTCTCGAGCAATCGTCAGCAGCGCAGCCGCCGCAACCGGCCAGACTTGCGTTGCCCCAAAATACAGTTTGCTGACCGTAGTCGATCCAAGGTAGTAAGCAGACGGCGTTGCGGTTCCGAGATAGACTGACACGGCTCACCCCGTCACGATGTAGAGCGTGGCCGTGTGTTTCGACGTGATCGCCGCATACGCCGTTGACGACAGAGCCATGATGTTCGTCACAGCGGTCGCAGACGTGATGCCCGTGACGATTGTGGTCACGGCAGACAAATCGCTGGCGGTGACGGTGACAGCCCCGGTGCGGCCTTGAACGCTGATGACATTCGCGACGGCGGTTAAGCCGCTCACGTCGGCTGCTGCGATGGTGACGGCACCAGTCCTGCCGGCCACGCTCGTCACATTGGCACTCAGCGTTCCACTGCTAACAGATAGCCCGCTTCCAACCACAACACCGCCCAAAGAGGTAGTCGTGGCATTTGGCAGGGTATATGAGTTTCCGCCTGTTCCTCCGGTCGCGATTGTTACCGCGCCGGTCATGCCGTTGACGCTGATGACGTTGGCGACGGCGGTTAGGCCGTTCACGTCTGCCGCACCGATGGTGACGGCACCCGTCCTGCCGGCCACGCTCGTCACGTTAGCACTCAGCGTCCCACTTGTGACCGAGAGGCCACTGCCAACCACAACACCGCCCGCTGAAGTCGTTGTAGCATTTGGAAGCGTGTATGAGCTTGTGCTGCCGGTAGTGATCGTCACAACACCCGTTTGGCCGTTGACGCTGATCACGTTCGCCACAGCAGTCAAGTCGGTTATGGTGCTGGCGGCCTGGGTGTGCGAAGCGGGCGTGAAGCTCGTCGGCACATTTGATAGGGCCGTGTACGAGATCGTAGGCAGCCGAGCAACGTCAAGCGTGCCAGAGCTAATGGCTGTAGCCGAATGAGTATGGGCGGCCGGCGTGAAGCTAGTCGGCACATTCGTCAGCGCCGTGTAGGAGATTGTCGGCAGCAGATGGACGTGGTCACTTCGGCTTGCATTCGTGCTTGTGCCCGCCGACGCCGTTCCGAGAGGCTGCGGAGATGCGTCCGACAGCGAAGCGCCGCCGCCACCACCGCTGACTGTTAGCGTCCCGTCGGTCGTGGAGAAGCCGCTTCCGATTGTCAGGTTCTTGGCCTCAGTCTGCGGAGTAAGTCCAGACTGGTAGCCCCACGGGCCATAGAGGCCAGCAGCGTTTTTTGCTCGAACGCGAAATTTCCGAGATGCGTCAAAATTGCCGGTGCTCGTTCCCGTTACTCCAGAGACAAAAGTCGTGTATGTTGCACCGCTATCGTATGTCTGCTGAACGTCATACGACGCAGATGTTCCCGTCGTGCTTGCAGTCCACGAAAGCGTGCCGCCGCCGTCTGTGACGCCTGTTGGTGCGCCTGGAGCAACCTCAACCGAGAGCACTCCACCGGCCGTGACTGCAAGGCCACCTCCGACAGAAACGCCGCCGACAGCACTCTTTGTCGCAATCGACGGCGTGAACGTCGTCGGTACATTCGACAGTGCCGTATAGGAGATCGTCGGTAGTCTTGCCGCGTCAAGCGTGCCAGAGCTAATTTCTGTGGCTGAATGAGTATGACTAGCCGGCGTGAAGCTCGTCGGCACGTTTGACAAAGCCGTGTACGAAATCGTCGGCAGACGCGCCGCGTCAAGCGTGCCAGAGCTAATTTCTGTGGCTGAATGAGTATGACTAGCCGGCGTGAAGCTCGTCGGCACGTTTGACAAAGCCGTGTACGAAATCGTCGGCAGACGCGCCGCACTCAGGGTGCCAGAGCTAATATCGCTGGCAGAATGAGTATGGGTAGCCGGCGTGAAGCTGGTCGGTACATTCGTTAGCGCCGTGTAGGAGATCGTCGGTAGTCGAGCAACGTCAAGCGTGCCCGAGCTAATTTCTGTCGCCGAGTGAGTATGCGTTGTCGGCGCGAAACTAGTCGGCACATTGGTCAACGCCGTGTAGGAGATCGTCGGTAGTAAGTGAACGTGATCACTCCTGCTGGCGCTTGTGCTGGTGCCAGCGGAAGCAGCCCCAAGAGGCTGCGGAGAGGCGTCCGAAAGCGTTATGCTGCTTGTGACTCCAGTAGTTATCACCACCGCGCCGGTTTGACCGTTCACGCTCGTGACCGGCCCGTACTTCGCAGCCTCGGCAGCAAAGTCACTGATCGTGCTAGCGGCCTGAGTATGTGAGGCTGGCGTGAAACTCGTCGGCACATTTGTCAGCGACGTGTACGAGATCGTCGGCAGCAAGTGAACGTGATCACTTCTGCTGGCGCTTGTGCTGGTGCCAGCGGCTGCCACTCCCAGTGCGGAGGGTGCGGCAGTTGACAGAGTCACAGCGGCTGGGAAAACAAACGAGATTGCCTGCGACCCAGCCGAGCCGGATATCGAAACAGCAACAGAAGTCCCCGTGCTGACCGTGCCAACTGAAAGAGATGTTGCCGGCCCAGTTGGCCCGCGCGGGAGTCCAAAATTTAGCTTGGCGGCGTAGGCCGTTCCGGCGTTGACTACGGATGCCGACTCAGTTGCCGACAGAGTCGTCACCGTCCCGACTTCAACTGTCGCCGCTTGCCCAGTGCCGCCGCCAACCGTCTGATCGCCGACGTTGACGGTGACCGAGTCACCGTTGCCGACGGTGCTATTGATCGTCGTCGAGCCGACGACAACGACGGAAATCTCGCTCATGGGGCCACCGTTGCTACGCTGCCGCTGACGATTGTCCTAGTGATCTGGCCTGGGGCGACCCATCGCAAGTACCAGCGGTAGCTAGTACCCGGAACAAGGGCGCGAGTCTGCGTTTCGTTGAGGCCGATGACCATTGTGCCGGTAGCCGTATCGGAGATGCCGATTGTCGGCTGGACGACCGTAACGCCAAGGCCCGAGAGCGACCCTACGCCACCACCTGTCGTCGTTACCTCGCTTCGGTAGACATAGCTTTCCCAAGAGTAGCCGGAGATGTTTCTTTGCAACGACAGCGCGATATTACATTCGTCGCCGTTAACGGCGGTAACATTTAAGACGCCTGGAAGCTGAACGAAGTCGGCCACGTCATCACCTCGTCAGTTAGAGAGAGGCTCTAAACCCGTCTTCTTAACGACGGCGGCCTTAATTTCGTGTTGATCTTGGGCAATCGCTTGAAGCGTCTCGGCCTGTTTGAATTGTGTCTTGCCTATCTCGTCTAGCGTCTCTCGAGTCGAAGCCAAGAACTCAGTGTGAGACTGAACGATTGGCACTAGCACTGTGCCGTGCAGGGTTATTGCGGCCTCCCGCAGAAACCAAACCATGACGGCCAGAAGCAGGAGCGGAACGCCAAAACGCTCGGCGACCCGGAAACCAGCCTCAATGAGGGACAACGGACGGGGGTCGCTCATCGTGAACTCCGCAGAAAACCACAATATATAGGCCGGTAGCCTACCTAAATTGTAGCAGCGAGGAGTTGCCGTCTGAGGTCATCCAGAGAGCCAGCGTTGGCGATGGTTCTGGCTATCAGATGCTCGCCGACCCCAGCCTCGCTCTGGTGCATTGCCGTTCCTGCGTCCAAGCACTGCCACCCATTTCGAGTGACCCTCCAGACCTCGCCGCCTGCGTCGATGATTGCTTGTGCCTCGTTGTCGAAACGAACGTCTGTGATGACGACGCTTCGGCCAACGGCGAGGTGCGGGACGGCTCGCTCAATTGCGATGCGAATCCAAATCTGAGGGTTTACTGTCTCCCTGCCCCACTCGGTGCCGAGCGTCTGAAGCATCTGCCGAGGGCTTTGCCCCAGCCACGGGATCACAGCCTCTTTCGTGTCTCTGTTCTGAAGACCGACCACTGATACGCCAGTGATCACAGCGATGCACTCATAAATCGGGTCGGCGAAGGCTAGTTGATGAAACGAGCGCCGTTCAGAATCCCTAAGAAATTCTGCCACGGTATTCTTACCAGCACCAGCCGGCCCGCACAGACCGATTAGTTTCGCACTCACTTGGCTGGCCCCGCGATGTGCATGGCGGTCAGGCCGCCCTCGGGGCGGTAGATGAACGTCTCCATAGCCTGCCGGCTTCCAATGAAGCCGTTGTCCGCGTGCCACGAATCTGGCGGGCAGATGGCTGGAGCCGTTCTGACGATCACGCCGTCAATCGTTTCGATGGGCCGCTGCCACTCGGCTGCCTGAGAGTGGAAGTGCCCGGTGTGATATTCCCGATACCAGCACCTCGCCCAATCTGCCGGAGCCTCGAGCGCCATCATCTGCGGCAGACGCTTCTTTGCCCGGTGCCCGTGGGTGATGCCAAGCAGATTGCTGCCGTGCGAGAGATACTGGCGTCCGGTCACCTCGCCCGACACGGTGACGCGGCCGTCGTTACGGAACCGTTCGGCGAGGATTCTCGCGAACATCCATGTCAGGCTCTCGTCGTGATTGCCGTTGACGATGGCACAGTCCGTCGGCGCGGTGGCGGCAGATCGCTCCACGATCCCCAGGAGCGAGTCGCAGCCAACCTGAATGATCTTTTGAATGCGACCGTCTTGGTCTAGCGGCGTGCCGCTGGTGGTCGTGCCCGCGACGTTATCGACGTGGAAGAGGTCGCCAAGGAACAGGATCGTCCTGCGGGCCGGCTGCGCCACCGCGAGTAGCTCGTCGGCGGCATCCCGCACAAGCCGGTCGGCTATTGATAGATCGTAGTCGCCGTCGCCAGTCGCCTTGCTCCAGGCTCTCTTGCCGTAGTGGCAGTCGGCGATCACCAGCACTTGCCAGAGGTCGCCGCGGGCCTTGGGCTTAATCGGCTTGTGCTTCGTGCGGGGTAGGTTGGCCGCCGCGATCATGGCCTCGACGGCCTCCTTGATCCCCGGCCCCGCCTTCGGCTTGAGTCTCACCCATACCCGGTGGAGGTCGGTGACCGTCGGCTCGCCGTCGCTGCCGGCGGTCGCCACTTGCCACGATGTCGCCTCAGACGAGGCGATCTCATAGCGGGTCATATCCGCTTCGATATGGGCAATGAGGTCATCGACGGTCTTAATGCGGCGGCTCGTCGAGCGGGCCTCGAGCACCTCGCCGTCGCGCCGCTGCGTCACCTGTTCGGCGTCGGGAGCGGGCTTCGGCGTGGCCGACGCTGCCGCTGCCGCCGACGACATGATGTCGCCGGTCAGCCCTGCGTCAGCCATCGCTGCACCTTTCGATAGCCGTTGATTTTGTACCCCCGGTCAACGAGCTTCGCGATGATCGTCCTTGCCATCTGCGATGCCGAGACGCCCGACGAATCGGCCGTCTGCCGCCACTGTCGGCGAACATCAAGGATCGCGTTTTGGTGATCGCTTGACAGAACGTCGAACCATCCTTGGTTCTTCGGCGTCGGCTTTGCGCTTGCCAGAATCTCCTCGGTCAGCGTGTCCATGCTTATCCTTTAGGTAGATCATGCCGTCGTCATCGGGGATGCCGCCGCCCTCGACGAGATCGTCGTCATCGTCGTCGGAGAAGACGAAATCCTTGGGTGGCGGTGCTTTTCCCATGAGTAATAGTCTGGCGGGGTAGCCTTATATGGTCAATCGTTGCTCTTGCGTGCTGCCTTGATAGCACGCCGAATAAGAAACCGGCCGGCAGCCTCAATGAATGGTAGTCCGCGCTTCTCTGCGTTCTGCCGCATGGCGGCGAGGATGTAGTCCACCCTCTCTGGCCGCTCGCACTCATCCGGCCCCCATGCGTCCATCTCGCGGGCGACTCGGTTGCATGAGCAGTCTGGGGAAGACGTTATGTAGAAAGGCCAGCCTGCCAGCAGTCTCTTCAGTTCGGTGCCGGGGCCGTGCGCCGTGGGCGGCGGGTTCTCGGCGGCTACGGCTCCTCTCGCCTCATTTGGGTAGAACGGGCTTGTCACATCGATCACAAAGAAGTCGCCGTCCTGCGAAACGACGCACGGCATGACCTCCTCAATCGAGAAGCCTCGTTCACGGCACCTCTGCTCAAGATAAGAGCGGTGAGAGATGACCAAAGAAGGTACTAAGGGAGCGGGTTGCAACTGATGCTCTCCGAAAGCCGCCATCCGATTTTATCTCCTTCTGGGTTTCCGCACTCAGCGCTACTGCCAAGGGAAGTAAACGTCGCCGAGTTATGGATAGAGGGTGACGAGTGAGTTCTCGGAATGGTAACTTGCGTTCCTATTGGATAGCGCGGCTTGTATCCACCAGTGGCACTGATTACCTTCCCAGAGTTCCCTCGCATTGATGTATTCGCTTGGGTTACTTCGCACTGAAACGCACTGTCCCACTTGACAACAAAACCGCCATCGTTTGGGGGGTCAGTAAAATAGCAAGTATCGTCGTCAACCAGCGTTGCGTACCTGAAGTATTGATCGGAACCGTCAAACGCCCTAAAGCCCTCGCAAATGCACGGGTTTGGCTCGCAGGAACTGCCCTCGCCGTGCCACGTCTCACCCTTTGCTGTGTCGCACTCGCACTCATGGCACATTCGGCACGTCGTCTTGTCGTCAAGCTTTCCTGACTCAGGTGAATATCTCTTCCAACCGCAGCACGCCCCCATCTTGTCGCATGTGCCGTCCGTTATCTCTTCCGTGAGTTCCCAGTAAATTTTGTCGCCGCTGGCGTTGCAGCAGTTCCTGTCGATCAGCGCTGTTGCCTTCGTTGGGTTCACCACGCCTGGAGCAGTTGCAAAGTAGTTTTGGCAGCGAAGGAATGTGTTCTGCATGAGCGGCATCATTTCGCGTATCGTGTCGAGCGGATACAAGCTCTTGCAGTCAATGCACTCTCCGTTGCGAAATGACTTGAGATAGTTTCCAGTTGATTCGACAACGATGCCGAAACCGCATCCTGTTGACTCAAACTTTATTCTCCCGTCACGACCCCCCTCATCTACGCACCGGCCGAACTGGCAGCAGTCAAAGTCATACGCGGTCGCGTACTTAAAGAAGCGATGCGACCCATCGAATGCTGCGAAGCCACGGCAGTCGCCGCAGCAACACCGCGAAGAACCTTTCTGTCCGATGATCAAAGGCATAGTGTCACCCGCACTGGCAGCCGGCGGCGATTAGATACCAAGCAGTCCCGTCTTTGGCTATTGCACAGTTTGTTATGCAAGCCGAAGACGTGCCGCCCTTGATGTCGGCGAAAAGATTGACTGCACTTACAGTGTTAGGCGTGGTTGTCACGTTGCGAAACTTAAGCGTCTTGTTTGTGTCAACCGACCACGTTCCGGTGAACGTGCAAACGCGAAAGATTTTTGGCGTATACGCTTGGTCACCCTCGATGACAGTCTTGATTCGGCTAGTTGGCGAACCCGGCGAGAACGCATCTACCTTCGCGATGGTGCTTTTCAGCTTCTCGCGAAGGCTCTCTCCGATCAGATATCGTCCTGGTTCTGTCATGATTACTTATGAATACCAGCGGATTCCAAAGCTACTAAAATTATTACCAAAGTTCGTTTCCGGCTGCATACATACTTGATATACCAAAACTTTGTCTGCGGTTCCGAAGTTATCTGCGTTTCGCGGCGATCCATTGTCATTCAAGGCGATAGGCTGCGCACACGGGCGTTGGACGTACCCACCACTGTCGCTTCCTGTCGCTGGCACCGTCACCATGCCCCTAACTTTCGCGCCGCTTGTTCCAGTGGCGAGCGTTACGCCCCCGCCCGACTCGACAACCTTGCCGTCCTTGTGCTCAAGGTTAAGGGCTTTCTGATCTACCGCACTGTTGCCCAGGCCCGTATTTATGATGTTAAACCCTGTCTGCGGCAGGGCCATGTCCCAGCCGATGGCTTTCATGCCGCCTTCTACGAACGCCCAGTGCATTCTGACGCCGAAGGAAAACGTGATCTTAAATCCTCGGAACATCACGCCGTTAAACTGCTCGACCACAGGAGTGGAAGAAACTCCTTGAAGCATACAGCAGTGAGTCGGGATAGACAGATTGCTAAAACTAAATCCACTTTCGTTGACATAGCCAACGTACTGAAGCACTTGGCTTTCGTCTGCGCTTGAGTATTGGTCTATGTTTATTGTCACCACTGGCTCTAGGCGTGTCAGGCCGTCATACATATCGCCTACTGGGTTACACGCCGGCACCCATGAACCAGAAGAGCCGCCGCTGACCTTCTTCCCCGTCCAGGCCGCAATCTCTGTAAGCGACGTTGTCATCGAATAGAGCGCGGGCCGAACGGTCGGCTCTTGTGTTTTTGGGTCTGGCCCATTGGGAGATGCGCTTGGAGTGGAGCGGTATTCGGCTGTGACAATCGCAATCAGCCGGCTGTCGCCCTCCATCTGAGACGAGACGCTGACGCATGGGAGCGGATTGGATGCGCTGTATTGATCGCCGATGTTGACATTGATAGCTTGGAAAATGTTCCAAGACTCGTCCGGGGAATTTAGCATCACGCGCCACTTGCGAACCGCCGACTCAGCTTGACCGCCGCCGTCTGAGCTTCGCGAGAAGGAGTTGCCCTGCGTCAGTTCGCCTACAAACCTTGGCATGATTTAGAGAAGAACTCCTGGGTTGGCAGCCTTGACGGCCTCAATCAGTGCGTCGAACTTCTGGGTCTGTTTTCGTAGCTCGGCGAGGTTCACGTCTTTCGCCGAATCGTCGCCGCGGATGAGCCGAGTCAGTTCGGCAGCACCCTCGCTCGTCGAAACGTCGGTGGCCTTGAGGGCGGCTCGAGACGGGCCTTGAAGGCGGGCGTTCTGCCGCTCCTCCGCGAACTGTTGGAGCATCGGGGCGACCGTCTCCATCTGGTTTTTGACGGCTTGTTGCAGGAACTTGGTAGGGTCTTCGCCGCCCTGCCGCATCTGCGCTGCTCGGGCGTTGATGTCGGCTCCGGCCCCCTCTGTGAATTCCTTCTTGAACCGATCCTGTTCTGTCATGCCGAGGTCGCGGCCACGCAGTGCGCGGTCGCGTTTATTCTGAGCGGCCTGCTCCTTGTCGATTGCGTCACGTTCTGGGCGGGTGCCTAGATCGACGATGGAGTCTCGTTCGCCACGCATCGTGCGGTTCTTGCCCTGCAAGTCTTTTCGTTCTTGCTTTTCGCCCTTTGTCAAACCGCCGGCCGCTTCCTTCTCGGCCAGTGCCGCGAGCCGCTCGTTGTTTGCCTTAAGTTCTTTGTCGATAGCCTGCACTCGAGGGTCTTGCTGCATCCCCTTTCGCTTCGCTTCAAGATCGTCTTGAAGCCCTTCGGCTCTCGCGCGGTCTGCGCGTAGCCGTCGATCTGCCTCATCGCGGTCTTTTCTGTTTTGCGGCGTGGGGTTGTTGATGAATCGCTGCTGTGCCTCATCTGCTTGCCGGCGACTTGTTTCGGCGATTTGATCCGCTGCTGCTTTGCGACGGTCGAACGTCGGGTCTTCTGCCGCCTTCTGGCGAAGAGCGTCAAGCTCTTTCTCGCGGGCCGCGATGCCATTGTTGATCGCGTCAAATTGCTTTCGCTCGGCCTGGGTCAGGTTCTGGGCAAGCTGCTCTCGCTGCCGCGTGAGTTCGATCTCACGCTTGGCGGCGGCATCAAGCTCCCCCTGCTCTTTTGGCGTGATCCCGCCGATTGCGGCCTTGGCCTCTAGGTCTTGGCGTCGTTGCTTATTGGCTTCGATCTCGTTGTCGATGCCGACCATCCGAGGGTCGGCTTGAATCTCTCGGCGCTTGTTGTCCAAGTCGGCTTGGGCGTTCGCCACGCGGGCACGATCTTCGACCAACCGGGCCTCAGCGGCGTCCCGAGCCTCCATCGCCCCGCCTCGCAGAGGATTCTCCTCATACGCCTTCTGGGCGGCGTCGGCACCAGACTCCGATTTCTGCATCGCCGAGTCGCCGATCTTGCGGATACGGGCCAGAGCGGCCTCTATGGCGATGGCGGCTTCGGACAGCGCTGCCGTCGCTTCAGACGCGGCTTGTGCAAGCTCAAGGTTCAAGCCGGCAGCCCGAGAGGCCGCTTCTGCTGCCTTCAAGTCTGCCTTGGCCTTATCGGCAGTCGCTTGGGCGGCGGTCGTGTCGCCGCCGACATCGCTGATCCTGCGAACGTCTGCCTCTGCGTCTCTCAGTTGTTGCCGGCGGTTGGCAACCGTCGAGGCGGCCTGCTCGCTCTTGCGGCGAGCCTCCTGCTCCGCGTCGGCGTTGAAGCGACCTTGGGCTATGATGCCCGCCCGCTCGTTCCTAAACCGATCATTGCCCTCCATCGCCGCGGTAGCCTGAGTGAGGCGTTCACCGCCCACAGAGCGACCTAGTCGCATCTCTCTGGCTCTGGCCTCAGTCTCAGCCTGCTTCGCGCGGACGGAGGCGACCTTTTCTTCGGCCGCTTTGACAACTGCCTCTCGCTTCGTTGGGTCTTCGATCTCCGTTGCCATCTCAACGGAGCGTGCCAACTGCGCGTCAGCATCTGCTAAGTCGGATGCCAGAGAGTCAAGCGTCTGCTGAAACTCGGCGGCACCGGGCACTCCGCGTGCAATCGCTGCGGCCACGTCTTCCTGCGATGATCTAATCGCTCTAGCAGCCTCCTCAGACGCAGACGCCACTTTCAGAGCCATTTCGTCGATAGCCCGCTGGAACGGCGTTTCAAGCTGGTCAAGGAGCGATTTCAGCCGAGCAATTGTTTCGCTGGCTGTTGCAGAAGGCGCAGTCTGAAAACCGCCGACCTCGCGCCGATCAGCAAGCGGTCTTAATTGACCAATCATGTCCTCAATGGCGTTGCGCTGAGAGGACAGAGTGTCGCCCGATCTGTTCGCAATTCTATTTGCTATCTCTTGCTTTTGATCCGGCGTAAGCCCTCGGCCACTTCCACCATCATATGGCCCTATGTTTCTGAGCGCTTCCTGCGACAAAACGCGACGTACATCGTCTGGAGTCGTGATAGACCCGGTGGGAGTGCCCACCGAAACAGCAGTTCTTCCCTGTATCCACCTAACAAACCTGTCAAAAACACCAGAAAGTCCCTTTTCATCAAATTGCGCACCACTTAACTGTGGAGTTCGATTTGCTAAAACGCTCGGCATGGATTGACGAATAGTCTCATTCTCACGGATGTCTCTTGCAAGAGTAAGTCTGCGGCCGGCATCCGTTTCTGTTTCAAGCTCTCTCTTAGATTTATTTACGTTCGCCGAAGCTTTTTGAAATTCTGGATTAAGCTCCGCAAGTCTGCCCTCGCGAATATCTCTCTGTTTTCGGCGGATATCCGACACGCTCTGGCCCATCTGTCGGCCGGCGTCTCCTCCAGAAGAAAACGTCCCACGAGACATGGCGTCACCAAGAGACTTAAACGCCTGCGCGAGTTCCTCGACAAGCCCCTTCTGGCGAGCCAGGGCATCGTTCAAAGCCTTCGTCTGATCTTCAGCGGTTCTGCCGTTGTTGATCCACCGCACAATGCCGACGGCAACTTGACCAGCTAGAACGGCACCGAGGCCGATGAATAGCCCCGTCGTGCCGCCCAACACGAACGCCAACTGTGTGATGTTGTTACTGACGGCTCGCAGTTTCTGGTCAATGCCGCCAGTAGAAGACATGAAGTCGTCGATGGCGAATGCTGCTTGATTAGCCGCCAGCGACAGATTGTCGAACCCGCCTCGGCCGATGTCGCCGGCCCGCTGCATATCGCGACGGATACGGTTGACGCTGCCCCCGCCGGCTCTCGACGTTGCATTTACGGCAGCGGCCTGCAAGCGGGCGATACGCTGCTGTGTCAAAGGCTCCTCAAGGGTTCCTGCTGCCATCGCCTCTGCTATCGCATTCCTCAATGCGTTAAACGCCGCGACCGCTGGCCCTCGGGCGGCTGCTTGGGTTCGCCCCAGCGCGTTCTGCAACGACATCAAAGATGCTTCGTAGCCGCGAAGAGCACGCTGATCTAGCCCCAGGTTGATTCCCGTCACGCCCTCGCCGCCGAACGAGCCGGCGAAATTCATCGCCGCCGCCGCGCGGTTTGCGTCTTGCGTCAAGACGACGAGCCTGCGGCGCGCAGCCTCGATCTCGCCGGCCACAGGCACAACAGCCGTCGAGAGCCGAGCAAACTCCCTCTCCGCATCGCGGATGGCTGGGACGAATCGCGCTCTCAAAGGCTCGGGTAGAGTGTCAATCTTGCTCTTTAGAGAGGTGATGCTGCCCTCAAGCACGCCGAGTTGGCGGCGAGGGTCTTCGATGTCCATGCCGAGGTTGATGCTGCCGTCTCCACCAAGAGCCTCTGCCTTCGCCGCCTGCTCTCTCCGTATTAGCGTTGCAATCTCGCCTTCGCTCCTACGCTGTGCCTGCGCCTGCCTCTCGACCTCGGCGGCCTTTGACGCCTGCTGCACCCTCTGTAGGTTGGCTAGCTCGCTGTCGGCGACACGCTGCGACTGCGCCTGCCTCTCGACCTCGACGGCCTTTGACGCCTGCTGCACCCTCTGTAGGTTGGCTAGCTCGCTGTCGGCGACACGTTGCGACTGCGCCTGCCTCTCGACCTCGGCGGCCTTTGACGCCTGCTGCCTTCGCTGAAGAACGGCTATTTCACTTTCTGCGGCAGAGACCGTGCGAGCAGCCGCGGCTGCTTCTGCACCTACTTGCCGTTCGATTTCATCGTTTAGCCCACGCTGGACGGCAAGCTGAGACTGGTATGCCGCCGTCGCTGCCTCGACGTTTCCGTTTACAAGAAGTCTTTCGTTCTCCAAGGCGGCGGCGAGACGCTCCGTCTCCACGGCCGCGGCTCTCTGCTGCGAAACAAGGCCGGCAATTCCATTGCTCGCCATTGCTCCGGGGGACATTTGAGCAGCCTGAGACTGTAGGCTCGCCGACCGCTGCATCTCAGCAACCATCTCGGGCCGCTGGAATCGAAGCTCTTGCCCAGTGGCGAGTCCAGAAACCATTTTTCCGGCTTCGTCCAGCCTTTTCATCGCGGCCGTCGTGAACTCAACTTGACGAGCGACTCGCGAGAACTGATCGACGGATGCTGTTCCAGTCCTGTCTATTGTGTCCGCAAGCTTCTCAGCAGCAGTCTGCGCCGACTGAAGTGCTGGGTTAAACTCACCCTGCACAGAAATAGCCAGTCTTCCAAACGTCTTTACGGCGTTAGAAAGAGGCTTATTTACCTGCTCTGCCGCTGAATACAAACCCTGCATCCGCGTGACCGCGGACTGTAGGTCTGGGCCTTGGAAGCCTTTGAACGACAGCTTTTGCGAAGCGACCGCTTGCAAAGCCCGCTCAAGCTTCTGAGCGCTGGTGTAGATTCCGTTAAGCGCAGACGCTGATCCGCTTTGCGCGGATGTCAGCGAACCCTGCATACTGCCAGCGAACTTCCGCACCTCGGCCGCAGACTTACTCAGCTTGCTATCAAAATCGGCCGTATTCGCCGATACGATAGCACTGATCTTGCCGAGATAGCCGTTTCCCATCGTTTCACCCTGGTATCGGTGCGGTCAGCTTCAGCAACTCGTTGATCATCTGCTGCTCGGTCTGCTCGGCCTTAACAACGCTCGGAATAAACGCCGATTCCTCGGGAATGTCGTGCTTCTTGTAGTTTCCACTTGAAGCCATGATCACCCTGCACAATCGGGCTGTTTGCCCCCAAGGATCGGGAAGCGGCCATCGCTGGTCATAGGCATACCACTCGGCGATCTCCTTGCTGTCCATCTCCTGAAGCAGCCGCTTGACGCTCATGCCGAGAGTGGCTGCTAGGCGGAAATAGAATCGCCGCTCGGGACGGGCTGCGAATCTTCCCCCAAGGCATCAACTGCCTCCTGGGTGAAGGCGTTGAGCTTCCAGCCGGCCTCGAAGAGTCGATTGATCACGACCGACGACTTCTTGCCGAGCACGTCGCCTTCGTCGTCTCCGAAGAGTCGCTGACCAGCTTCGTCGCATACGGCCAGAAGCAGGAAGCGAATGCGGAACGCCTTCATCTTCTGCTCGGAGTAGCTCTCCTCGAAACGGTCGCGGTCGGTGCCGGTAAGAACGCGGAGAAAAACGTCGCCACCCCACTCTGGAACAGCGATCTTTTCCTTACGAACGTCGTCGGCGGCCAGGATGCTTTTACGGTCAAGTGCCATGTCTATCTGCTCCAAGAATGAAAGAGAGTCGGCATCCTGCCGTGATTGCTAAGAGCTAGCCTGTGAAATCGGTTGACATAAATTCCAGCGTGCCCCGAACGACTTCGCCCACCTGTGCTCCTATTGAGCCTGAGACGCACACGACTTGACGCGAGATGGAAAAGCCGGCAGAACTGAAAGTGAGAATCCCCGTGTTTTTCACAAGGCTTTGCGGGTCGAAAGATCCCGTCGCCAAGAAATCCACGGTTACGCTGCCTGGGGTAATGTCCCCTGTCGGCACCATGAGCTTGAAGCCACGCGCGGTATATCGGTCGCTCATATCCGCAAGCTCGGCCGTCGAAGCCTTGACGGATATGCCCGTGACTTTTCCGACAAACCCAGTGAACGTGAATGTCGCTCCCTGGGCTGTGAATCCGGCCATGACGGCACTCGCCTAATTTATTAGGCAACGCGCCAAGTGGCGCTGCCCTTAATGAGATCGCCGACGCTGCCGCTGACGGTTGAGGCCGTGAGGGTGGCGTTGCCGCTGAAGCTGACTGGGCCGCTGATGGAGATTTGGCCAGACTGAGCCGCAATGACCGTGGCTCCGATGTAGTCAACGGAGATTTCCCGTTGCACGAACGTCGGAACGTACTGGCGACGGTCGCCGACAGATTGGCCGAGGTGCGAGCCGTCTGCGGTGTCGATCTGGTCATTGACATTAAAACTCGTTGCCGTCAGCGACACGCCGCCGTAGGTAATCGACACACCCATCGCTGCAACACCGGCCATAGTGCGCCTCCTTGCGCTAAAGTCTTATTCAGTGGACTCTTGCCACCGAATTTGAAATAGTTGTCGAACTTCGTATGCGGGCGGGAGTTGTGCTCCCACGGCGGCCGGGTCTAGATAATCATCCGTCTCCGAAACGAGCCGTATATCACTAATTGTAACCCCTGAGAGCGTGCCAGTGCGGCCATCCAAAGCCAATCGAACCTCGTCGCCTAGCTCGCGGGCTGTGTCATAGTTCAGCGCCCAGGATGCGATCTGGAGGCTGACGACCGGCTGGTAGATCGGCCCGACCAAAGCCGACTCGCGGGTGATGTTATTTCTCTTGTAGACACAGAACGGCAGGACGGCGGTCTTCGGCACCGCGACGGGGTACACCTGAAATCCAACGAGCTTCGCCACCTCTGGCGTGGTGATCAGACGCTGAAAAATGTGCTTTTCGGGAGAGATAATCACGATGTCAGCCTGTCCAGTGAATTTTGGATGGCGGCCTTGAGCGTGTTAAACACGGCAACCTGCTGCTCGCCGATGGTCTTCTCCATTGCGTGCTGCGCCGGCATTGGAGCAATAGTTTCACCTGGGTGAAGAGTGATCGGGTGCATCTTGCCGTTCGTGAATCCGAAGTCGTGCGGATAGCCCGAACCCATCCGCGACTGCCGAGTTGGCTCGTCATAGCTACTCATCAAAAAGTAGTAGCCCTTGGACATATTGGCGAACTGCTGGTTGTTCGCCGACGAATGCCGCTTCATCTTCCCGTTGATCATTTGGTGGACATTGAGATAGGTTCGGCGACCTTTCGTGCCCGGTTTCCTAGCATCAGTACCAAATTCAACGAGCCATGCGTGGTTTCCAGATGCCTGCTTTGACGTGGCACCAGACGTGCCAGACTGCCACGGGCCAATGACAGCCACGGCGGCAGCATCGTAGGTCTTCGTTTCGATGCGAACCGACTTGCTCAAGTTTTCTGTGACTTTGTTGACCTTGGCCTTGTAGCCCTTCTTTATGTGCTCGCCGGCCAGCTTGACGCAGTTCTCGAGCGCCTTCGGCTCGCCCATCTTGGCCCCGATCCTCTCCAGCTTCTCTGCAAGCTCGCGGATGCCGGCCGTCTTGACCGTGACGAACGCATTCGTCAGTTGCTTGCCGGTCTGGCCGTCCATTACCCGAGGTGCGCCAACGCCTTGCGTAATCATGTCGCATCCTCCCGTGCCAGGATTTCATGCACAGACCGGGCTTCGCGCTCAAGCACGCTGCTGATCTCCATGACCCGGCCACGCCAGAGCAGTCGGTGCTGGTGCGTGATGCCGGGGAAGAAGCGAATGCGGATGCGGTGGGTGACGAGCACGCCGGCCTGCTGGGCAGCGAAGTAATCAGCGGCCCTCACGCCCATTACGCTGGCGTAGACCGTGCCCTCGTCTTCCCAGGAGAGCGTCGTCTCGCCGAACGAGCTTTGGCTTTCCACGGGCCTCTGGATCGTCACCCGCTCTCGCATTGCGCCAGAGTTGATCATGGCTCACCCCATCCAGAGAGCGGTGTATGAGCCGGAGCCAGAGGGAGCCGAAACCGTAATCGTCGCCGTCACGGGGAGGACGGCGAGCCGCCCCGACGCCACATCGACGCTGCCAGCCAGCCGCAGGACTCCGTTTCCGGTGTTCTTCACGACCATGGTCGATAGCGGCGTCGTGCCGACGATCTGCACCGACGCCGTTCCGACGTTGCCGCTGATGGTCTGTGCCCGCGTCAGAGACGGAGCCAGATGCTCGGCCAGCGTGCCAACCGTCAGCGAGGTGTCGGAGGCGTCGTGGTAGACGGCGTCAACATCGATGCGGGCGCGGATGGTCATCGGTAAACCCCCATGCTGGCTGCGGCCAGGAGCGTCTCAAACGTCTGCGGCACCGAAACGGGTGCTCCAGTGACCGCCGGCTGTCTCGTGTCATAAAAGTGGGCCACAAGGAGGCAGATGAGGTGCTTGGTCACGGCGGGCGCGGTTCGCCCGTCGTCGCCGTAGCCGGCCGTGTACCGCACCGTCACCGAGTTCTCGTCGCCTCGAGTCGCCGGCCACGCCGTGGCCCACTGCGGGTAGATTCGCCCAGGCAGGACGCTGGCATCGACTTGAAACGCGGCATTGGCGCTCGAGAGCGTGCTGTATGTGCCGTCGCCGCTGCGATAGGTCACGGTGATCGTCTTGTCCTGCATGGGCAGGCGGGGCAGGATGATCGCCCAGATTGGGAACAAGTCATACTTGACCTCCCAGACCGTGGTGCAGATCGTGATGTCTAGGATGTCCTCGACATACTCACGGGCCACCGAGATCAGAGACTGGATGTAGAGATCGTCGGCCTCGGTATCGACGCGGGCGTGAGTCTTCGCGAACGCCAAGCTCACCGGCTCGACGGCTGGCGACGTGATTCGCCGAAGACTACGAAACGGCGTAATCGTCGCCGTCGGCTTCTGCGGTGTACCGAAGACAATCGTGTCCATTACTTCCTCTGCTTTGGCTTCGTCTTGATGCCAACCTCGGCCCGCTCAATCGTTTCGGGCACTGCCTCGGCCGTCTCGACTTGTTCGATCAGCCCGCGGCGAACGAGCAGATCGCACATGCCCGCCGGCCAGTCCTCAAAGACTTGACCAGCTTCGTAACAATCAAAGTTCTGGAGCACGCGGATTTTCAATTTGCGTACCCCCATGCTTCCTTGGGAGCCTTCTGGCCGTTGCCCCAGTAGTCGGTCGTGTGCTGCTGCACCTTCCCGCCTGCGTCGGTTCTAGACGGCCATGTGATCATCAGTTCGGCGTGGCCGACGCTGATCTGGGTGGCAACGCCCAGCGTATTGCCGCAGGCCGCCCATGAATTCCAGAAGCCAATGTCCTCGTCGATATGATCTCCGTCCCACTCGCCCTTGTTGTTCGGGCTAGAGACAAACCACGGCTTCTTCATCTTCTTGAGCGCTGACGTTCTCAGGAACGTCAGACCGAAGTGAGCAGTCGAAACCGGCTGGACGACCTTCTCGAAAAAGTCGGTGCCGACTTCCGTCTTTTCGCTTGCACTCACGCCTGGGAGCGCCAGCATGACCGCATTCGTCTCCCGCTTCGTCTGAAGCGGGGCGATGGCATCCATGCCAGAGTGCATGAGGAGGGCCAGCAGGGCTTCAACCGTCCTTGAGTTGAAGACGGTGTCATAGTCGATGGTCAGGATCACGTCGTGCTCGTTGACGACCTGTTCCATTGCCCTCTGCAAACACTGACCCCAGTAGGCACCTGTCACTTTCATTGGACTGATGCCGTGAGGGGCAAGCGCGGACGCCACGCAAAAGAAATTGTCGGTAAATCCGAGTCGCGGGGTGGACATCACCGCCGCGACTCTGATTTCCGCGTCACAGTTACCAATTCGCAATAGCACGGTTCGCTCCTTGTTTGGAGCGGGCGCGCATCCTTGCGCCTTGTCGGCCATCATGGCCGTCCCGCAGTTACGGGATTAGCCCTTGACCCAGCCGATGCAACCAGCTTCCGACGCGGTGGCCGGGGCGTTCTCGCCACGGGACAGCCGAGCCGTCACAACAGTGTTCACGCTCACCGAGGGGGTCGCGGTGACCTTCAGGTACCGCTTCTTCGCCAAGGTGTTCACGTCAAGCTTCACAACGGCGGCCGACGCTGTGTCGGAGACGGCCGGGATCGTGAAGTCAGTGCCACCGACGAAGCCGGAGACATCGGAGTAGGACGAGTTGTCGTCCGACTGCTCGATCTTCAACGCGCTGGCAAACACCGTTGATGCGTTGCTGGCCCGCAGGACAGTCACGCTGGCGTGATCCCAGCCGAGAGTGTCAATCGTCAAGGCCACTGCACTGGTGCCGACAGCCGTCGGGACGGCGGCGACAACCTTTTCCATCTGCGAATGAATCATGGTCTAGATACTCCTTCTAAGAGGTTGGGTTAGGCTCACGACGCCGCGGTCTTGAGGGCAATCACCGGGCCGGCGGTCGTGTTGTCGCCGAGGGAGTGATGGACAATATCGAAGCGGCTCGTTCCCTGAAGCAGGAGTTGATCGGTGGTGGCGTAGACTTGGTCATACATCCGCACCGAGAAGTCCCGACGACGAGCGTAGATGCTCGACAGTCCCAGGTTCGCGAACAGAACCTTCACCTTGCTGGCATCGGCACCGAGCGTGGTGTCCATTACATGGACGAGGTTGACCTTGTATCCAAGGAAAGTCTCGCTCACGCCGTTGCCAAGCTGCTCGACGGTGTTTCCGCCGGCCGCGTAGCGGAGGCGAGCCATCGACGCGGCGAAGCCAGCCGGCGAGATGTACCACTCGGCACCCTGGCGGGCGTAGAGCGGCATCTTGCCGATGGTCTTGATGAAGTCGGTGATCGTCAGCGTCTCGAAGCCGGTAGCTCCGGTGCTCGCACCGAGAACGCCCGCCGTGTGAGTGCCGTCGTTGATCTTCGGCACAACGCCGTAGATGCCACCGTAGGTGCTGGTGCCGTCACCGAGCCAGCCGCACATATCCTGCTTGAGAGCCAGAGACGTGGCGAACTCGACTGCGACTGCGTCAGCGATGCTCACCAACGCATCCTCTACGATCTCCGAACTAAGCCTCGTACCACAGGCCAATTTTTTGGCAATAAGCTGGACGTTCGCGTAGGTCGGCTCCGACTCGCTGACCGCAGTACCTTCGCCCACGAAGTAGGCCGAGGTGCCCGTGATACGCTTCGGAATGATCATCGTGTCGCGAGACATCGTGATCTTCTCGACGTTCGACGCGGCGAACGTACCGTAGTTTTCGACCAAGCGGATCACGCGAGCGGCAAACTCTTCCGGCACCAGAGCGCCACCAGCCGAGTTGCTGCCCTCGTTGAGAGCGCGGGCCTCGACGCCGTGATCCTTGCACCAGCGGATGTCGTCAGCGTTCTTGAACGCATGAGCACGCAGCCATCGGCCGCAGCGGTAGGCACTCTCGACAGCCTCGGGGCCGTCGTTGAACGCGCGAAGCTGGGTGTGATGGATGTTGACCGCACGAATCTCCGTCTTCGGAGCTTCGGGGGCCGGGGCAGCGACCGCAGCAGGAGCGGCGACCTCGACGACCGAGCGGAGTTCCTTCTCCTTCGCAGCGATCATCGACTCGAAGTCAAGGTCGGCCTTGACGGTGTCGGCTTCGCCGGAGAGCTTCCGCAGTTCGACGGTCTGATCTTCCGAACGCTCGGCCACGGCGGCCAGTTCGGTCATCCTCGCGGCGATGGCCGCGGCACGATCCTGAAGACGCTTGAGATTCGATGCCATTTGGCTTCTGCTCCTAGTTGAGCCAGCCAAACGCGAAATGCGACGGCTGGCGGGTGTTCCCGCTAGCGCGCCGCAGACCTGAATCCTCAAGTCGCTCGCACTGCCCCTCGCGACTTCCGTCGCGAAGCAATGTGTATCTATGTAGTCTAACGAACTTAACTATCGCCGTGCAAACTGTTCCGCAGAATAGTTGCCTTGAGCGATGCGATCTTGCCTGAGAAGTCTTCGCCGCGTTCCTGCTTCGGCGATTCGACGACTACTTGTGCCGCCTCTTCGACGATCTCGGCGGGCACTTCGACATCTCGCGACTCACCAGCTTCGCTATCGCCGTCCATCTGCTTGACCTTCGACTCACTCCACTCTTGACCAGCGTTTCCACCCCAGAGTTCCCAAGCAACGAACCCAGGAGTCTCCTTGCCTGCTGCATCCCAGCCTGGGCGACGGTCAACCTTGTGCCTCGCGAACCACGCCCGCATCTCGCGAACGTGCTCGGGAGTCAGTTCGTCGCGGGCGGCGATCTTGTGCGCTCGAGCAACCGTCTCGGGCTTGAGGCCGTCGCCGGAGCGGCCCGCTTCGTGAAGCTTGAGGCCGCGGCGGGCGGCTGCCGCCATGCCCTGACTCGGCACAAGGCTCACGGCACGCTGTTCGACATCAACTTCGTGGCTCCGCTCTTTCGACGACTTCGGGTGATCGGCCGGAAGAAGATCGTTGTCAGTGACGTACTTCGCGTCCTTCGGCCTGCCGTTGCGGAGCAGAAACAGATAGGCGTTGACCCTCGCCATCGACCATGCGGCGCGGCTGACTCCAGGCCGGTGGCTGGTTGAGTAAGCGCCGGAACCTCGGCGATAGACGGCCAGCAACTGCCCCAGCGTCGTCCGCGACCACGCCGGCTTGTCGTCTTCCTTCATCGCAGCGTTATGATCTCGCACTTTGTTCTGGAGGCCCGCCCGAGCCGCCTTCGACAGGTTGATCTTGCCGCCAGCGTTCTTCGCCGACCCCGGCTTGTTCTTGTCGCTGCCCGTGATCTGATCCTTCTTGGGCGCGGGGGTAGACTGCGACTCGTCGCCGGCCGCTCGCTCCTCGCCCATCTCATCCTCATCGGCGAGGTCGTCGATTTTCTCGAGTTCCGAGACCATCACGACCACTAGGTAGTCCTCCGGCTCGTCGTCATCGAACGGAGTAATCACGGCCAGCGGAGAATCGGGAGTCGCCGTCTGCCCCTGAAGCGATCCGTCGCGCATGACGTACTCGACTCGGCCCGTGCCGCCGTCCCACAACACGAAATCGCCCTCTGACAACTCATTCGGCTTGGCTCGCTCCTCTGGAACCACCATCGGCGTTGATCGACGGGCAATCCACTTCTGACCAGTGTCGCCTCCGGCAAGCTGCCACTCCACCCAGGCGGGCGTTCCCGACCAGCCGATGGTCTTCGCCGCCAAGCAGCGTTCGTAGACGGCCGAGAGATAGGCGACTTCTTCGATGCTGACTATCTCTCGGGCGGCCAGCCGCTCGGCAATGCCGACCAGCACGCCATCGACGCCTTCGTTGCGTTCGGCGAGCTTCAGTCCACGCTTCGCAGCGTTCGCCATCGTCTGATTCGGGCGATTGATGTCGCCGAGGGCAAGCTCAATTGCTCGCCGGCTGACGACGACACTCGACGAGTCATACGCGGGCCGGGCCACGGGGCCGACATCCTCGAGCAGGGCGATGTTTCGCACCTCACGACGACGCATCCCGCGGGCGTCGGTAGACCAAGAGTCGCCTTTATCCTTCGAGATCGCGAACGCGAAGCTGCTGCCGACGACGCTACGATCCCGCACCCACTCAGTAACATCTTTTCCTATGCTCGTATTCGTGTTGGGAGTGATTTCGTAACGCAGACCGTAGGCGTCGGTCGTCAGCTTCATCGTGCCGTTGCTCGTTCGCCCCAGGAGCAGATTGCGGTCGTGGTTGAACACGCCGATCACGTCGGGATTCGACGAGAGCACGTTGTCGAACGCAGCGGGGTGGATTGTCTCCGTAAAGCCACCGAGATTGCGACTTTCGGAGTTAAATACTGCCCCATAGCCCGTAATTACGGCCTTTTTATCGCCGTTTTCGGTGGCCCGAAGCTCGATTTGAGCCTCAGAAAGCATGGTTCTGCGTTCGATTTCACCGATATTTGGCATGGTCAGACCTGATTCGCGAGGTAGTTGTCGAGGCCGATGTCAGAAATTACTTGTCGAATTGCTTCGATATTTGCCATTGATTCCTCGCTTCCGGCGCGAAGTTTGGCGAAAAGCTTGGCCGAAGTGCTGTCTCCGACGGCGCTGCACGTCAGATATCCCTGCCTTTCGACCTCTGCTGCCTGCAAATCGGCCTCGTAGTTGTCATCAAGAACATCCTCGAAGTCGTGCCGGCACGTTTCGGGTAGCTGATGGGCCGGCTCCGGCTGCACGTCGAAGAATTCAAGACGCTGAGACAATTTCTTAATGTGGTGCCGCTCGTCCTTGGCGTATGCCGCCCACGTTTTGCCCAGCTTGGGGTATCCCCAGCGGGTCAGATGCACCGCCTGGAGGTCATACATCTCTGCCTGCGACCAATGCAGGGCAAGAGATGCCTGGAGAGCTTCGACGACGCCTTCAAGTGGTTGTGGCATGATTAGAGGTGCTTATCGCACCATCCTTCGGTTGCAATCTCATACTTCTGCCCGCTTCGGTGGCACTCCAAGAGGAGTTCACGCGACCGGGCCGCCCAATTCGACGCAAACTGATCGATATCTCTGCCGGTAGCCTGGGCCGACTCGCGAAGTTCTTCGCGGATGCGGGCGGCAATAGTGTCCAGCCACGCGGCCATCTTCTCTGGCTTGTTGCGGCGCTCGAGCACGCCGTCGGCTTCGACTCCGGCGAGGCGTCGAAGCGTCGTCTTGAAGACCACTTCGGCCCCGGCAATCGCCCTGGCGTCGTTGGTCGGTTCTAGGTCGGTTTGGTCGGTTGTTTTGGTCGGCTCTTGGTTGGTTTCTGGTTGGTTCTTGGTCGGTTCTTGGTTGGCTTGGGCAGGGTTGCCCTCGGGCTGCGGCTTCTGACCGTTCGGATTCTCCACCGTGAACGCATCCAGCAATTGCATATTGACCTGAACGAACCGCTTCTTGCCGAGGCCGTCGGGAAGCGGGTTGTACCCGATCTGGGCGCGAATCTCGTCCACGTCAAGTGCGCCGAGGTTCGCCATCTCGCGGATGAACTGGCTGCGGGCGGCGTAGTCGCCAGCCATCAAGGCATTCGTGTCGAACTGGACGAAATACTGCTTGTCGTCCACGACGAGATCGCGCCGGCAGGCCGATTCCCATCGGCGGCACCACGGGATCAACGAGAAGGTGACGAAGTCGATGGCCGACTGCTCCACCGTGCTGAAACGGACGTTCGACAAGTCGCCGATTAAATGGCCTGGGACGCGGTAGACGCGCGCCACCTCCTCGCACTGGTAGCGCCGAGTCTCGACGAGCATAGCCGTATCATTACGCTGCTCGATCTGCTTTCGGTGGAAGCCAAACGGCATGACGACGGTCTTATAGGCGTTGTTCGGGCCGGCGTGAGCGTCGTTCCACTGCTCTTTGAAGCGGGCGAGCACCTCGGGCTTATGCGGCTGGTCGGTTTCGATGTACGTTCCAGGCATCGCGCCGTGGCCGAAGAATGCACCCGAGTGGAGTTCGGTGGCCCGAGCCAGACCGATAGCGTCTCGAGACAAGGCCGTCGGCACAAAACCCGTAACGCCGTCGCTGGAGAGCCAGCGGAGGTGAAATATCTCGTCCTGCCGATACTCAGTGACGTGAACCTGGGGCTGAATCGGCGTGGTCGGTTCTGTGTAGTAGTAGCGGAGCTTGCCATTGGTGAGACGCTTGACCTCCATCCGCGACGGATGCAGCGGGATCAATTCGCTCACGCCACCCTGCCGGCCGCCCTTGATGTAGGCGTAGGCGTTGCCCCAGAGAAGCAACCAGCTTTGCATGAGTTCGCGGAACTCAAAGCTCGTCATCCACGAATTCGGCTGATGGCAGAGCACCTCATGCAGATACTGCTCGTCTGCAATCTCCTTGCCGCCGCCGGGGAGGCGGCGATAGACGTTCATTGGAAGTGATGCGAGGCTTTCGGCGAGCACTCTCACACACGCCAAGACCGCCGCACATTGCAGGCTCGTCTCGGGGGAGACGTTGGCGCCAGCAACCGTCCGACGAGACTCTTTGATTTCCTCGAAGATGCGGGAATAGCCATCTCGAAGCTCAATCAGATTGCCGACTTCCTCGTCGATTTTATCCACGTCACAGCACCATGAGGGTTGGTTCGTCTGTTGTGCCGTGGTTCTCGCCGCTGGCGAGGCCCAGAGCCATGATCAATGCCACAACCCCGTCTATACGGGCGGTCGAGTGACTGTGCTTCTTCGTCGGTTTTATGTTCGCCGCGTCGTCGATCTTGATCTGCACATTGCTCATCTGCCACGCGAGAACCGGGTTCCCGGCGTGCCGGATGCGTTTGCCGATGGTCGCAGTTTCGAGCAACTTAGAAGGCGAACTCATGCTGGCAAAACCTTGTCCAAAAGGCTTTACATCAATGCCTTCGCCGACAAGCTGAGTCGTCAGATGAACCGCGTTCCAACGGTCTATGGCTACAGCACGAACGGAATTCTTCTCGCAAAACGAGAGAATATAGTCTCGCACAGTATCGTAGCACGTCACATCGCCTTCCGTTAATTTAACATATCCAGCCTCTGCCCAGGCTTGATATGGCACTCTATCCTCCTTGGAACGCTTCTGCGCGTTCTCCTCGGGGATGAAAAACTTGGCGTGAACGTCATAGGTCAGGGTGCCATCCGGCTCGACCATCGGCCAGACTGCGACGAACGCGGTCGTGTCGAACGTGCTTGCCAAGTCAACGCCGCACCAGCAGGGGCGGCCGGCAGTGTCTCGCAGCGGCCCGTTGTTAGCGTCCCAGGCACCGTGGCGAATCCACTTCGTTTCACTTTTTTGCCACTGGTTTAAGTGCAAGGTTCTGAAGACGATTTCGTCGGCCGGCGAGTCCTTCGCCTTCTGGGCGAATTGTCGAAAGTATTCGGGCTTTGTGGTAACCCCGTAGTTTGGGTTGGCTTTTTTCCACGTCTCCTCGACGAACGGATCGTCCTCGGGGTCGGCGGCGTAGATGCAGGGCAGGAACGAGGCGTCCTCAAGAACACCGTCGCGAACCTTAATTGCCCTCTGCCAGTCCTTGTAACACGGCCCCATCATGTCGGTGCCTGCTGTCGTGATGTAGATCGTAAGCGGCTGTGACCTCGCCCCCATGCCCGTCTCAAGCACGTCCACAAGCTCTCGATCCTTGAAGACGTGGAACTCGTCGATAAGGACTACTGACGGGTTAAGGCCATGTTTCGTCGCGCTTTCGCTACTCACGGTTATCATCGTCGATTTCGTCGATTCGACGACGATGGAGTTGCGATACACCTTGGCTCGACGCAGTAGGCTCGGGCACGACTCAAGTAGATGCTTGGCGGCGGTGTGCAGGATGCTTGCCTGCGACCTATCGCCAGCAGCGACGACGATCTCTGACCCAGGCTCGTCGTCCATGAAAAGGCAAAAGAGGCCGAGAGCGGCGCACATCTGAGATTTCCCAGACTTGCGGGGCAACGCAAGAAACGCCCGCCGGTATTGCCGAAGTCCGTCGGGCTTGAGCGTGAACAGCAACTTGTCGAAGAAGTCCTGCTGCCACGGCATCAACTCGAATGGCATTCCTGCAAAGTCGCCTTTTGAGTGGCGAAGCATCGCGCAGAACTGAGTGAACAGGCTCGGGCCGTCCGTCATGCGGCCCTCGACATTCGCGGATATCGCTTGTTTGCGATGTACGGGCTGACGCCCGAATACTCCTTGAAGTTATCTTTGTTAACGACATACAGCGGTCTTCCGGTTGCCCGAAACGCTGCAACCTTGGCCTGCGATCTGCCGAAGTATTCGCCTTTCACCTCCACCCACAAGAAGCCAAGAGGCCCAAGATTTACTTTGAAATCTGGGGTATATCGCGTGTGATCGTCCAGCAAGAACCACTCTGGTTCGTATTCCCAGGTCAACCCGTCGCGATCCAGTCTGTGAGCAACGGCCACTTCCCACGACGACCGCATCCAGACTGAGCCGCGGATACCTTCGTAAAGTCGGTCAAGATTGGCACGACTTCCGATATCTCTCGCCGCCGCCTGAGAAGACCGCTCGCGGCGCAAGCACCCGCAGGACTGAGTGGTTCCACGCTTGAGACACTTCTGCTTGATGGCGCATGACTCGCCGCAGTCGCAGCGGCACTTGACGGTAGGAATCGTGCCGATGCCGTAAGCAGCGTCCTGCAAGGCAGTGAGGCGTCCGAATCGCTCGCCCCTGAAGATCGGCCTTCTGCACATGGCTGCAAGCGTTGCTCGTCGAGTGCAGCCGCATGACGGGTTTCGCCTGCTGCGGAGATTTGCCGCTGATACAACACGCTCCGTACCACAATCGCACCGGCACTTCACCAGTTGAACGCCCGACGAGTAATCGCCGTTCTCTAGTGCCACCCACCGACCGAAACGCTGACTCGGTTTAATTTGTCGCCGTGCAGGCATAGTTCGCTCGTAGGTGTAGGCGTCCTGCCTCAACTGCGAGCTAGGGGTAATCGCGGATATCAACCACGTTTCGCGAGCAGAGCATCCATTGGATCGACGACCACCTTCACCGCTCCGTAGCCGAGGCGGGTGCGGTCGCCGGGGGTGAGTCCCAGGACAGTCTCAAGATGGCGAAGAGCTTCGCCGCATTCCTTCGCCTGCATCGCCATCGCTACTGGGCGAGAGAAGCGGATCGACCCGTCGGGGGCTAAGACCTCGACATAGCACGAATCCATCGCCTGAAGCTGCTGGCTGGCATACTCCCACATGACATAGGTCGTGGCGTAGCGGGTGATGACGTGCTCGTCGCTCTCGGCGAGTGTGCCCATACCCTCAAGCCACGCGACAACCCGGCCGAAAATCTCCTGCGCTCGAGGCTTCAGCCACTCTGGCGCGGTGATCGGCGAAGACGGAGCCGCGCCGAGTTCCTCACGCCCCTTGGCGTGCTTGGAACCACGCAGAGCGAGGATGTGTTTCGGCGTTGGCGGGCGGCCTTTCATAGCTACCAGCCTACAGATCGCGTATTACGCGGTGCAAACCGATGCAAAAGCCTGGGGGCGGCGGGACGGCGAACAGCCGTTCCGCAAATGAGCCAGTTTCGTCCGCGATCCCCCGTCTT
>Ga0209085_1000207_pt1 | contig 45531 bp, 54 predicted proteins | sample C_131016_EF_Meta_FD_187310 | JGI IMG/M metagenome (GOLD analysis project Ga0209085, IMG submission 187310) | Freshwater microbial communities from Lake Croche, Canada to study carbon cycling - C_131016_EF_MetaG (SPAdes) (version 2) | ecosystem: Environmental > Aquatic > Freshwater > Lake... | reverse complement strand
ATTATATTCTATGAATCTTTCAAAATCGTTGTTGTAGAGACTATCTAAACTGCCCTCGTAATGTGTTTTCTTATCACCAACTTCATATTCTCCCACAAAGTCCAAACGATAACTGTGCATTTCATGATAGGTATTTTTGCGATACAGTTGTAGATAATCTAGGTGTATCCTACCCACTAGATCATACGTCACAGTCTGACGTCCATAGGCTTCGTATTCACGCCGCTTGGGATATTTTCCCCAGAGACACAACTTGCGTGTTTCTTCCTTGCCCAAGACCTGTACTATGCGATTGTGTATATAGGGAATATCATAGCCTTCGGAATTCCAACCACTCAGCACATCAGCATCATCTATGATGCCCAGAAACAGTTCTAGCAGTTCTTTTTCGCTTTCACACAGAACTGTATCGGCAAATTTGGCTACAATTTCTTCAGCAGTGGTTTGATCCATGTCTTTGGGTTTGATCACCATGGTAAAGTTTCTTTCCAACCATTTGAGATAGATTGAGATGGCAGTTATTGGCGAAAATGCATCATCTGTGCTGGAAAACCCACGTAAAGGATCAAAGTCAGTTTCAATGTCAAAAAAAGCCACATGCAGGTCTGGTCCCGGTACACCCTTGTAGTTGTCATAGAAGCAGCGGAACACTGGATTGATATCCGATTCATGCTGAGTCAACTTGGGAATGATATTAATTTCTCGTGTAAATTCTTTCAGTTTAGTAGTTTGATACTTTTCACAGGCAGTACCGTAGATATTCTTAAACTTGCCACGAGCGCTGGGCCAATACACACAGTATTTGGTAGGAAATTGGTTGTAGATGCGTTTGCCAGCGCGGTTGCGCTCTACTACTAATATTTGATTTTTATCACGTTCATAGAATGCATCAACATACATGTCTGTACCTCCTAACTCAGTTATAATCTCTCTATCAGAGACATTCAATAGACAATTTTTGCTTGCGTTAATGAACGATACATGTCACTGTTGTACCATTTGAAACTGTCCAAAATGATGTCATTTAATCCACGACTGGGTTGCCAACCCAGTAGTTTTAATGCACAAGCATTGTTGGAAAATCTCATGGCACTATCTCCATCCAAACGATTGCCGTATCGATATGGCAGTTGTTTGCTCAACAACAGTTCGGTAGTGTTGATCATTTGCTGTACACTGCGACCTTGGCCACCGCCAAGATTCATCACATGCGCGCCGTGATTGTTTGGCAGCCATTTTATTGCCAATAAGACTGCATCGGTAATGTCTAAGACATGCGTATAGTCACGTATGGCAGTCTTGTCCGGAGTAGGCCAGTCCCTGCCCCATACAGTGAAATCACGGCCATCTACTACACTTTCCATAATCTTGGCCATCAAATGGCTGCTGCCCTGCAACTCTCCAAGATCGTATTTGGTATGTGCTCCTGCTACGTTGAAAAAACGCAGGCTTAGGCTGCGTATACCATGCGCCCCGTACCAATCTCTCAGCATCATTTCGCCAACCATCTTTGTAGTAGCATATGGACTGTAGGGGGACAATGCATGCGATTCATCAATGGCCACATGTTGATCTGCATAAACCGAACTGCTGCTGGCAAAAATTACATTGCGAATTTGATTCTGCACACAGCATGACAGCAACTGCTGCATTTTGGTCACGTTGTTTTCCCAGGTGCCAGCAGGATTGGTCATACTGGAACCAATCGTGCTGTTGGCAGCCAGATGTATCACAGTTTCTGGTCGATATTCGCGAATGGCTTCCTGGCTGACCTTGCTGGCAAAATCCTCATCGGCTACCATATCGCAGAATTTAGTAGTGTGTACTAATTCTTTAGCACGTCGATCGATCAACAGCACCGAATAGTCAGTCTTGTCTTTGATTTCAGCTGCTACATGGCTGCCTATGTAGCCGCATCCTCCGGTGATGAAGATCCATTTTTTCATTTTTATGCTCGACCTGCTGCCATCAACACCTGTTCAACCTCGTCCAACTCTTCACGGCTTTCGGTCAGTTTGTCCTTGTTTTGGTTGTTTTTAAAGGCAATGGTGATGGCCTTGTTCAGCACAGTCTTTTTGATGTCCAGTTCTTCTGCGATGTTTTCAATGGTTTCCTTGAGGCCATCTCGCATAGATGCAATATCAATCATGGCCTGCACGCCTTCGTTGATCAGACCCTGTAGTCGTGCCTTGTCACCAGCGGAAAGTGAACCTATACTCATTTTATACTCCTTATTGCAGTATATCAAGCATATGGTTATCTGCAACTGGTGGTCAATCAAGCATTGACAGTTGACCCCTGTACTTCAATACCGTTGTTCCAGGGTTCCCAGGACAAGAGATTGTCTGTGTACCACATGGTCCATTGATTGAGCCCGCTGCGTGCCCAGGCCAACCATCTTGAACCATTGTCATAGTCAAACACCGTTACACCGTTGAAAACATAACCAGATACACTGAATTTGGAAAAAACCAAACCGTTTAGAGTGATATAAAGCCTATTCACCCCAGTGACCACCATAGCACCGGTGCTGTTGACTGTGATGGACACAGCAGTATCTTCAGCATCCAAACTCACTTCTTCCCAGACCGTGTCATGCAGCGAATTGGTAATAAACAAGCGGCCTTTGCAACCCCAATACCACACCAGTTGTCCTGCTCTTTGATACAGCGCTGTGCTGTAGATAATTTCAACACCCTGTGGTACTGCTGCTGCTGCCCATGATAGACCATAGTCGAGGCTATAGATTATTTCACCACGGTTGCTGCCATTATTGCCCACAGCAACCCAGACATCAGCAGTCTCGCTGTTGCTTATTGGTGCGGATTTAAAATATGCCACTTGATACAAGAGGCTGTTGTTGTTGCTGGTCCAAACCATAGCCCAGCCAAGATCAGCGCGGTTGGATCTATATATTTGTGCCACTTCTGAAAAGGCAGGATAGGGACCGTATCCATTGATGTAATTGTAACTGCCCACAGCCAACCAATGATCATGACCGTTGTGATCCCGGGCATGACCAAGGCCAACTGTGCCAAATCCATCATTGATCTCAGTATGGCTCCATGTGACCATGTCAGTTGTGGTGGCTAGATAACCTCGCTGATTAGCCACTGCGACCACACCACCATTTGTGGCCAAAGCAGTACAGAAATCACCAACGTCAAATGGTCTAGTGATGTCGCTCCAAGTTATGCCGTCATCGCTTTGGCTGGCCGCTGGCCAACTACCATAGGGCTGATTTAAAACTCCGGCTACCAGAATAGTCTGCATGATGATTCCCAACGCTGTGTAGGATATTTATCGGCGGTTATTTTTGGTTTACTTGCAAAGCAATACTGTCTATATAATCACTACAGATTCCCCAGACATCAACTTGGGCTATGGTGTCAAGCATGCCTGCCGATTCTGGCATAACGCACACACTCAAGGGTGTCAGTGACTGCCCCGGAAATGTCCAAATATATCCACTTGTGGTCAAAGTCACAGGATCATTTTCATGGAAAAACACATGGCCGCCCCAGCGACACAGTCTCAGTTGATAGAGAGTTTTTATGTCTTTGGCATGTATCCATACGTGGTGCATGTCAAGATTATCTTGTCGATCCATGGTTCTCAGCCAGGCAAGATCTAGTGCATATTGTGGCTGATCATGACCCAACCACCATGAACCATCACAGTACCAAACATCTATCTCAACATCATAGCCCTGTTGTCTAGCCTGCGTAATGGCTGAATGTGTATTTTCAATATGGGGGTCTGGACCCCGAGTCAATCCACGATGTGCAATCAAAACAGTCACGATTATCTCCAATTCTGTGCATAAACATAGCAGAGATTACGTCTCTTAAACAATAATTGGTCTGCCCATTTTGCCATTGACCACAGGATAGGCCTTGAATACCACATGTGGAAACTGTGTTTTCAAAGATAGAAATGCTTGAAGATTGGCCATATGATCATCAAATAGCCGAGTTTCAGTAAATCTACCAGTTCTCAGTAATTTTTCTATGATAATTTTCTTGTTTTCAGCCGAACTGCCAGAACCAAGATTGCCTGCACGGAACACATGCACCTTGCTCATATCTAGGCCATGATCTTCAAAAGTTTTGAGAAACTTGCTCTTGTCGTCAAGGTCACTGCGCGCTGTAACTATAACTACACGCGAACCTGGACGACGACCTACTGTATTCACTGTTTGCTGTGCAGTTCTCCAGAGATCTTTGATGGGTCTACTGGTGGCGCGAAAAAGTTCCGCATCTTTAAACCGACCAAAATCAAATTCTTCACCCGGCTTTAACTTATAATGGTTGAATTCAGCAGAAGTTAGTTCTTGTTTTGACCCGTCTGGCCTGCGGATCAAAACAGTTGCAGTGGTTTTCATCAGCGTGTCATCTATGTCAAAAATGGTCAAAACAGCACCTTCGTCATCTTCTCTCACCTGTTTGCGACCAAGACAGTGCAGGCTCTTGTACCATTTGGCTCGTTTTTTATAGAAATTGCCTGCATTGGGATCATTTAGAACCGAACCGGCTTTTCTACAGGAAATTTTGCCACCATAGTTACGTTTGATGTAGTTTTTCAGTCTGCCCGAACTCTGCCCAGGGTAGGGTGCATGTGTTTTTTCATTGTCATCTTTTTCGCTAATAACAGATTCACTCTGTGAGCCGCCGTCAGCAGCAGACATATTCTTTGGTTTTTCTAGAAATTCTACAAACTTCATGTGATTGATCCTGTATCTATCTCTTATTTAACAGAGTGTTGGTGAACTACCGCGGAACAAGCTGTTGCAGTCATCTCCGCACGAAGAATAAATAACAGTATGAAAATAGGTGAAATCTTAATCCATCGCAAGATCGATGAAAAACAGATGAATATTGCGGGCATGCGCAAATATATCGGCACGCCCAAAGATAGAATAACAATATTTTTGGACAAGGTTCGCAACCGATCTCCATTTACCATCAAGACTCATCAAGGTCAGCAACAGGTGATTATAGATCCCAACGAAGCAGATCGGCTGGAAAAGGAATTCAATGAACCTTCTGACAGCAAAACCATTTGGATCAACCTTGAGACAGATGATAACCAATCTACACCATCTCGTATTAAACTCAGTGACATCGTCAAAACAGCCGAATTCGGCGGAGAAGAATCTGGATCCAGAGAAAAACTAGAGCAAATGCAAAAGGCCAGTGTAGAATTACAGTTGAAGACCTTGTTAAATGATAGAGATTACATTTGGCTCAATCTTGGTACCACAGCCGATCCTGTAATGGTACACGCAGCATCGGTCATAAAGACACCCGGAGTTATGAAAAGCGATATGACTATTTTAGACGAGTACCAACAGCCAGTCGGTTGGATCAGTCTCAAAGCAGGTAAAGATTTTAAATGGGGAGGCTGGCAGCATCTATCAGGCAACCCAGACATAACAGCATGGATAAACAGGATAAAAGATGTTACAACTTCAGCATCAACAGGTAAACCCACCTTGTCTCCTGGTCAATCGTTTGGTTTAAGCACTGCAGCAGTACCCTATGAGATCAAAGAAAAGATATTGTTTGGCAAAAACTTTGGACAAAACTACGGAGTTTCAAATGTCAACATGATATTATACGGTATACCGTTTATCAAACATGAAAAAAACGATATCTATACCTTAGACGCTGATAAAAAATGGATAAATGGCCAAATTCCTCAAGGTGAATATGAACCATTTCTACTGATGAGATATATCGGTGATCGCCAAGACAGTGGCATTTTGCATGCTCGCGGCGAAACTGCTTGGAACACGCAACGTAATATTACCTGGCTAGATAATCAACAACAGCAGGCCGATTATCTACAAAAAACATCGCGTCAGACAAAACCAAAAACAACATAGGCAACAGCAATCTCACTTGAAGTGTGGCAAAACTATCTTTGCCGCAGCAGCGGCATTTTTTCCATAGAGATCCTGCAGAACTTGACGTTGCAATTGTGCGTCATTATGCGACAGCATGTTGCGTATGTCGGTAGCACTGATGATGTCTTGTCCAGCAACAGTGAACTGCACCACAGGTGTTATGGTAACATATGCATGTCCAGATTTTAAGTCAAATGGTGCCATTGGTTCGCCCGGATGATAGGGCTGTAGATAAGCAGGAGTGCCGTCCTTCTTCAACCCACCTTTTAATCTATCTGCATCTTTGGCACTTACAGCATAAATCACATGATCAACTGTGGGATCGTAATGGGCTAGTATTTCTGTGGCCTGATATGGGCTTTTTACTTCGGCAATTCTGTTGGCAGGAATCCCCTGCAGTTCAGCAAGACTTTTGCGTTCAGCAAAATTGAACGGGCTGTCAGGACCTGTCTTGCCAGTGGTAGCGATCCAAACGTCGGCATCTGGCCATTTCTGCTGTAGTTCCCTGTAGGTTTCTGCATGTCCCTGATGAAAAGGTTGGAATCTGCCAGAAAAGATAACTATAGTCTTGCCCTGTTCTGCTTCTATTAGAAGTTTTTGTCCCGCAGTAATAAAATCAAAGTATTCTTTGAGGGTAGGTATCTTGTGTTCGGCAAATGCTGACTTTACCGCATCAAGTGCGGAGGTCTTTTGCTGACCTTTTGCAGTGCCAACTTCACCAGATTTCACACTGACCATGCTGGAAAATACACCTTCCATCCTGCGATTACTGCGAGGATTACGTATCTTGCTTTTGGCCTGTTTCAAAAGTCCAGGAAAATTGTCTTTAAGATCATACTGCCACAACAGGGTCTGGAGATCTTTTATATTGCGAGAACTCCACAAAACTATCTTATCAGCAGTGGTAAATGTACCCGGCTGATAAGTGACCTTGCGTAGTTGCAATTCATTACTGCTGAGATTGAATTCATACTCTTGATCTGGACCAAGACCTTGGGGATCAAGTCGTTTGATGTCAATTCCTAGAGATTTAAACAAGTCTGCAGGTTCAGTTTCTATGGCAGCAATCTTGACCAAACCCAGTATCAATCCTTGAGTGGCTGCCGGATAATCTAGAAAGCCCTGTTTGAACTCTGCTTCAGTTGAATCCAGTGCTATAATGTTGTCGATCTGTGCAGAATAGCCGAGATCTGCATCGTGATAACGCACAGACACAATCTCACCGCTGTTGTAGGTGCGCTTGCCAACATATTTGGGATTTGAAAACGGTACTATAACTGTGTCAGGCTGTTTTGTAAACCAATTCACTAGATCTTTTTTGAGTTCAGGTTTAGTTTTGGATGATTCGATATGCACAATGAGATCAATGTCACCAAAATCCTGCTTGCTGGGATCGCTGTTATAACTGCCGCTGGGCTGCATGCTGACAAACCCAGGGTATTGGCTGATCAGCTTGCGATAATCCTCCATGAAGTGTGCAAAATCTGCTCGACTTTTGATGCGATCTGCACCTGCTACACCGCTTTCGTCTATCATAACTAGTCCTTGAGTTTGGAGGTGTCTGGCAGAAATTTGCCTGTTAGCCCTAGTCTATCCCTGCGATCACGCCATTGATCCTGAAGGTTATCTGGAATATCTGCTCGCGTGCTGTCTAAAATCTTGAAATAAACATCCAATAACTGATTATAGTCATCTGGCCTCATCTTGTTCTTGAATAGATCGAGAAGTTTAAAATAGTTTTCAGCATCGCTGGGAGTGATACGGAAGCCCAGTCTGTCTCCTAGTATAGTCAATGCTTCATCTGGATCTCTGCTGATAATTTCCCCAGTGGCCTTGTCTTTGACACCATTGATATGGTTGAAAGAAAGGTCGGCAACTTGAAAAGCAGCCAACATCAATTGTGTACGATGAAGTCCTTTGACGTTTGAACCAGCAGGGGTCGCTGACGAATAATAGGAAAATTTCAACCATTTGAGGTTGCCTACCATCCAATCTATCTGTACACCTACGCCAACTTCTTCACCATCGGTGTTGATTTGAGGATATAGGCCAAACAAGTTGCCGTCTGTGACTTTTTTCTCATCACAATGCAGTTTTGGCGCATGACTATTGATATAAACTGCTAGCAATTTGAGAAAAGCTTTCATCCTGCTCTGTTCTGGTGTGCTGGTTCTAGCACGTTTTTGCAATGCTGCTGCTTCTGTAGCAACTGCTGTTGGATCTAGACCCCACTCTGCAATACTCGCATCGCTCATTTTTTCATCAAGTATGTCAAGTGCACTTACTGCTAGGTCAATGTCACCCGATTCTAGCTTTTTTCGAACACTACCAACAGGATTAAAATGTTCCTCATTGAAGATATCTGCCTTGTTGGGAAATACCCGCTGTAACTCAGCAAAATACGCGTCAAGAGTAGGAGTAATATCATCCAATTTGATAGCAGCAGTACGGCCAGCAAACACATTACCGCCTTCTCTGAGTCTGCGCAGTTCAATTGGATTGGTATTTTTTTCTAATAGGTCTATTATTTTCATCAGTGGTGATCCTTGAATTTTCTTACTGGACTGATTTTATGTACCCAATCTGCCTCACCGCTAGGGGCTTTGGTCAATGTATCATTGTTGCGTTTCATTCTTTTCAGCATTTTTAAAACCTGCTGATGTTCGATCTCAGTATAGGGAACTACCAGAGGTTTGTCTTTCATCACGCTGTTAAGAGGAATATTGGGATTTTCTGGAACACCAGCCAGAGCGGTCAACAGCCGATAGAATTCGTAGTCGCTGTCAAGGTCGGGGACCAGTGTGCCATTTGGCATGGCTTCTCTACTGGTATCCGGCACGTCAGCATCACCACGATGTTCAAAGATTTCTCTTGCTCGCACGATATTAACCTTTGCAGTAATTACAAATGTTATTTATCTTATTCCCCATTTGCAGTGGTCATTTAGATCATCAAACATCTTGTGATAGAATTATCGCACGATCAATTACATCTTCTATCAATTGGAGATCATAGCCTTCTGCACGCAGTCGTTTGGAAATGGCCACCCAAGAGCGATCTCCCATACCAACTCTCATAGTTTCGTACATCTCTAAAACATGCAAGGCCGTGAGACTTTCATCAATCGCAGCAGTTGTTGCGGTGTTTCGAATGTTGCGATCATGTATATCTGTGCTTTGTTGTGCCCACTGCAGCGGCGTCAAACCACCTTGGCTGCTTTTCCATGCCTGCATAAGACTGTTCATATCAGTGCGACGTGTTTTGGCCAATATGTCATGCATGATTTTGTTGACAACCTCGTCTGATATCTTCTTACCAGTTCGTCCATATTTTATCAGTGCACTGCGTAGATCTCCAACTGCTTTCAACGCTTCATGTTCGACCTGTTGTTCATCTAGGTCAGCTCGGCTAATACGACTCTTTCTAGACAATTCTTTAAGTGCTGCTACCATAGTATTGACTGTGTTGGCCAATTGCTTGACTGAATCAGCCGCACTGTGATAGTCGACTGGATCATTACTCAGCATATCTGCAAGATTGGCAGATTCCCGTGCTGCTTTTGTACGCAGTGCAGACATGGTGTATCGTTCGGCGCCCCCAAGAATCAGTATCTCACTGTTGTTCATGGGATCTTGACGATCTCTGCGATAGACAACATCCTCCGCCACTGGACTGCGTTCCAACATGTTGTTGATAGGTACATAGGTGGCTGCAAGGTTTTTCAATTCCTCAATCTGATGTTGAAGATTATCGCTGTTGGCAATGTGTGAACAAAGTTGCGACAGTGCATTGAGATGCTGAGCTATCTTAGGTCCAACTTGAATTGTTGCATCCATGTCTACACCATGATTAGGTGTTAATATGGCTATCATTTTTGGATTTAGATGATTGACATTCATTGCCTGCTCCGTAAACTACCATGTATTTAGCGGCTGCGGCAGCTGCTGACAAAAAGTCAGAATGACAGAGTGGCCTGCAGTTCTACAAGCATTTGCATACACTCTGACATTGGTTAAATCCCTAGCTACAACCGTCCTAAACTAACCCAAGGATCTTTGCTTGTTCGGCCAGTGCAAAACTGGCAAGGTTCTTTGATTTAGATTCGCACATGATATCGGCAGTTTTGAGAAAAGACAACGCCCATTCATTCACAACACGGTTTGGATAAAAATCGCTGTGAGCTCTGAGTTTCTGTTTTTTACATCCACCGGCGAGCAATTTTGTCATGTCTGGCATACTTGTGTGGGAGAAACCACTTGGTAAATGCTCGTTGCGACTATAAGAGTAATGTATAACTGGCCGCGCCCCTGGCCAACTTGCAATTACTCTCTGGTATCTATCATCAGTTGGTTTGATGTATTCGCCTGTTTTGATAAAATGATGATGTAAATCTAATACTAGTGAACAATCCTTTTCCAGATACAAAACATCTTCTAAGCCCCATGAATTTTCGTCATTTTCAATAGTAATGCAGTTGCGTGCTTCCGGGGATAATCTCCGTAGTGCTTTGCGGATTCCATCCGGTCCTTGCCTTCCGGCAATATGCACGTTGATTTTGAAATCATTCTTTGTTTTACCAAAACCAGCCCACCGAGCCATATCAACATGATATTCAAATTCTTCTATAGAACGCTGTACAATATCTGGATTTTCACTAGCCAAACAGACAAACTGACCCGGATGCATGCTCAGTCGCACGTCTAAATTACGAGCAGTGGCACCAACCTTGGCAAATTCTCGTGCACAATAATCACGAACATCTGCACGTTGCCAAAAATATCTCCAGGTGGCTTCAGTATAAACGGGTAAAATATCACTGCTCAATCGACACATGCGCTGTTCTGCAGGCAGTTGGCCAACTTTAGCAACCAACAACTGCGCAGAGCGTATGTTGTGTTCCATGAGATCCCAAAGTCTCTGTTCAGCTACTGCACGAACCTGTCGATTCAACCAGGCCACAGTTGTGGTACTGGTGTTCAACTCCCTGTTTCGCGCATTAACCTTCATGTTGATGGTTTCGCTGGGATCATCCAGCCATTTGCAACAAAAACCCAAACGCTTGTGTGTCAAATCACAATCCATTCATTCCAAGTTAGTTGAGTCAACAGCATGTCGTTTTCATGTTCAAACCACAGCTGGGTTTGGTTTACGTAACCACGGTCAACAATTTCAACAGCAACATCGCCTAGACACCGCTGTTCGACAAATCTACGCAATTTGACCAGCATGTCAGTATCAGCTGACAAGCAATGCCAATAGTCAAAACCCAAACTGAATGGAAACAGTTGATTTGGCCATGGAGTGCCAAATCTCCTATCATACTTTATCAATCTCTTGGGTATGTCGTATTCTGATAGTCTGTCACTGTCAAGCAAGAAAAATTTTCCCATGATCTTATCCTAGCAGAGTTTCACATCCATGTCAAGGTGAATAAAACATAGTCATGTCTTTTAATAAACCAAAATATAGGTTGTGGTACGTGAGATAGTCCCCACACTCCCTCAAAATGATCTAGGTATCTAGTTTCAAATTCATCAAAAGCCCAAGTTGGCCTAGGCTCGCCAAAGGTTTCCACAAGCCAAAACACCATCCTGTCTAGATATTGCTGTTTTTCTTCAGGTACCACGACAGAGTAGTCCATGATGTATCTAGCAACATTGAGACTATGTTTGGTCCTGTTCATATAATTGATCAGACATCAAAACTTTATACGGATTTCAACTGAGCCCAGACTGGATCCCAACCACACTCGGCCAAAAGGTGCAGATAGGTCTGCACCTTAGAATCCAAGATGGCTGCAGCACAGAGTTGATTCTCCATGTTGCTGGTGGCAAGACAACTGTCATAAATGCAGGTGAACGCCAGTTTTTGCTCATCAACTGTGAATTGATTGACCCATGCAGCAGTGTCACTCATAATTTTTCTCCAGGTGTTGTGCCGCGGAATCCCATGAATACAGGAAATCTCAGGCTGTAAGTGCCATCTTGATTCTGTGTAACTGCATCTCCTTTGATTTCAACAATCCTGCCAATGACTGTGTCTTTCTCAGCCCAGATTTGGTCACGCAGTTCTTCTGTATAGCCGCCTCCCACTGTTACTGTGATGATCTTGCCTTGGTCTTCACCCTGACACACCAAACCTCCCAGGGTATGAGCAAATTTGCTTTCTGGTTTGCCGGACTCAACTGCAACAACGGCCAAATCAACTGTGACAAAAGGTTTGATCTTGAGCCATGCATCAGTGCGTTTGGTCTTGTAGGGTGCACCGGGGTCCTTGATCATAACCCCTTCATAACCTGCAGAAATCGCATCACGGTTGAACTGCTGGAATTCAGCCTGCCCTTGCGTAGTGTTGAGATCAACCTGTTGTTTTGGTACTACATAGACACTACCATGACTATCCCGCAGCCAAGGCATGAATTCAGCCAAGGCCGCATGACGTTGGGTCTGCGTTAAACTGCACTCCCCTGCGATGAAATCTGTCAAAGGCAAGCAGTCAAACAGTGCCAATTTGGCATCATTGGTATCCACATCTTCCTTGCGATTCAGCTGTTTCATCAGTGCTTGAAAATTTCTACTGACCATTTCACCATCAAACACCATGCTGGTAGTGATTACAGGCAGCAGCCTAGCCAAATACTCTGCAATCTGTGGGAAGTTATCGTTGACACGTCCATCCCTGCTGTACTGGGTGACTGTATTTTTGATCTTGTCCAGAACAGAAATAATCCTCACTCCATCCAATTTGATGTCCAGCAGTTTTGGGCCTTTCATCTTTTTTGGATGATCTTCACCGTTCTTGGCCAACTGGCAGGAAAAAACCGGAATGGCAAAGCGATTTGCTGCATCACTATTTTTGGTCAAAATTTTGTTGATGGTGGTTTCTGTAATGCCGCATTTGAGATCTTTCAACAGCACGCGGCGGTAAAAGCAATTCCATTCTTTTACCGGAGCAATGTTAGCAGCAGCACGCAGTACTTCTCTGGCTTGATTGCCGGTGAGCGTGCGATTTTCCAATTTCTCAGCGATTGATTTAAAGCGTGACCAAGTAAAACTAGTATCAGTATTGTCGCTGTCCTCAGGGGCATCTATCAGGGGTACTTTTTTAACGCCGTATGTGCGCAGCGCATCATAGGCCATTTGTGCCCCTTCAAAGAATTCCAATATCTGATTATCCCAAGCGGTTTGGATGATGCGTTCTTTTTCTATGCGGCTGTTATTGGCCTCTAGGGCCATAACAACATCTGCTGCAGATTTCATCTCAGAGGTCCTTATAAACTACATTTAATTTAGCATGTTTTTATCCCTAGTCAATGGCTTAATTTTGCTTTCCCTACACATTTGCGGTTGGTTGGGTCCATAGACCATATCTCCCCCGCGTTTAAACGAGGGAGAATGTATGTGAGAAAATTCTGCGTACAGGCAGTCCCCACAGACCAGTTTTCATGCTTGATCGTTGTCGATCGTTGGCGGTTGCCCGGTACCAACATTACATGCACATCCTGGACAGAGTCCAGCAGCGGAAAACAGCAGAGGAATACTGATCAACCTCAGCCGTTCTTGATCGTTATCAATGGTAGATAGAGCGATCCATTTGTAGCCCATGCAGCACATGGGGCGATGATTTTACAATCTATTCCTGATCTTGATTGAGTATTCCGGGATCGGGCTGGAGATATTTTCACCACGAGGACAGCCGATACTTCCCGGTCAGGCGGATGATGCACCTGTTTATTCGGGTTCCTGACGGCGACCGTCCCTTCCCCGCGCAGACACTATACTGCGATATCCTGTCATCTTGTGTGATTGTGCTGTTTTGTGAGAATATAATGAGCAATAAATGTGAGTGAGGTGCCGTTTATTTGTGTGCTGTTGTGGGTATCTCGGGAAATAATATTGTGCTCATGAAGTGTTCAGCCCCAGCGTCTCCCAGTAGTTTCACCAAAGCTCGCCTGGTGTGTGGGTTCTTCTGTTGCTGTGTACAATAGCGATTCTGTCTGGCAATAATCAAATCTCTATTGCCGTTTTTGCCCAGTGCTTTGAGATATTCAGTCAACAGCCGTTCAGACTCGAGACCTATTTTGGTCATGTCATCTGCTGTGGGCCTGCAGGCTAACCAATGGTCACTGAATATATCGCCCCATTCTGGACGCTCTCTGTTGCTGGCGACAGCAATTTTAATGAAAGGCACTACTGGTTCTTGCACAGGACTGAGATCCAAAAATACTCCGGTGATTTTGTCTCGTCCTGCTATTACATCAAAACCAAATATGGGACTTGGATCAGTCTCATGCGGAAAAACGCACACATGTACCACAGCAAAATTTTCCTGCAGGAACAGTTCCACATGGCCAAGACGGAATTTTGGACTGACATATCTGTGATTTTCCCAGCCATATTCATCTGTGGGTATGCTATAGGCCAGCAAATCATCTGCTATAATATATTGCAACCTGCGTGCAATACCTGTGATCTGTTCAATGCAGTTCATAAAGTTCTTGATAGATCTCAATTATGACAATAAATGCAGCCTGTGCTTCGGCAATATCAGTTTCGTTAAGATCAACCAGTAGGGTTTGTCTTATCCAGTCGATACTGCGCTGGGCATTGCTAAAGGTCATGTGGTTTTTAGGCAAGGACAGTTTTTTTGCAATTATTTGTCCACCATATAGCCAACCAAGATAAAAGCAGTAGATTATACCTGCTAGATTTCTAGGTTCCGTGCACTTGATGTGATTGAGATATTGCTGTGTGGCAGGCAAAATTCTTACCAAACCTTGGCGAGATTCTGCAATATCCTGTACAAATGTTGACCGACGCTCTAGGTCTGGTGGTAGGTCAATTTTGTGCTCAATTGCATCGGTTATCAGCCACATCTGGTAGCACATGTTGCGATAGATATCTTGATCGACATCATCTGTAATCAAGGACTGTGAGAATCGTGTGTTTTCAGCCAGTTTATGAAGTTTTTGAACAGATTGCCTAAGTTCGGATTGATTGATATTGCTCATGATCTAAGTTTATGATTTTTTGGCCATCAAACTCAAATTCATTTCCTCTAACACCTGTATGAGGCTGATCATCCTATGGTACTCGGCTGCTTGGTATCTTTCATTCAACGCATGCCATTCTCTGCACATGGGACTGACTTTGCCTCTGCTGTTGAAATTCTGTCCAAATCTCCAACCTTCGTTGATTTTTTTGTTTAACCATTTTCCATGATTGCGTTTAGACGCTTCTAGTGCAATGGCCTTTAACAGATCTTCCTGAACGACAGCATAGCGATCATCACTTTGGGGGTGTTGGCTCCATGAGATTTCAAAATCACCGCTGGGTATGCTACTGTCAACTGCCAATGCTATATTGCGCACTTCTTCGCCCTCAAGATCTCTGCAGAGTACTACGCAGTATCTATTCATACCGTTGATTTTTCTACGATAAAATCTCTGAGGTTTGTTGTTGGCTGTTAGTTCTGTAGCAGTGATTATACCAGACGGCCCAGCTTCATCCACTGACTTAAACCATGATTTGATGCTGTCGTCGCTGAGATCGTCTTTGGTACTGAGACAGATATAGGGATGGTTGAACATGTGTTATTTATCTTTTGCTAGACTTGTCTAACACCTGTGTTGGTACGAGGCCAAACTGCGCCACTGCTGGGACGGAAACCATAATTGTTCTTGGGCCACACGGGACCTTTCCTGATCAACAGCAGAATCTTAGTGCCATTTGGACTGCCAAGGCCGGTGCAGGCATCCCAACCAGTAGTGGCACTGTAACCTGTGGTGACACTGCTGGGAGTATAGACATTTTGGCCACTGATGACATCGTTAAACACCGCAGGAGAACTGTAGAGCAGTGTGTTGACCAGTCCTAGGTTTTTGCCAGTTAAGCAGACTAATCTTGCGATCAAACCAGCCCATAATGGTGCCACAGCACTGGTACCTCCCACTTGTGATGCTGCTAGATTTCTGTTGCTGTAGTAAAAACTATAGCCGCTGAACGGGTCTGCATTACCAGCCACATCTGGGACACCGCGTGTTGCTAGGCTAGTCACAGTATTGCTGGGATACAGTTTGTAGGTCAAACCAGTTTGATATGGAGGTTTGGATTCATAAATGCTGATTCCTCCACCAGTAGCACCTGCTTGAGCGCGTGATTGGTTCCAAACCACTTCACTGGCTATGGCCGAGCCATTCAACAACAATGAAGTTCCACCGCATGACAGTACATAGGGGCTAGATGCCGGATATAGGACTTCAACACCTAGACCATCCCATGTTGAACCGCTGTCGCCTGATGCTGCGCATACTGTAATGCCCAATAACGCAGCCTGTGACAACACCATGTCCATGGCCTGCATGTTGACACGGCCAAAGGCCGCTTCTGATTCTCCCCAACTGATGCTGAGCACACAGGGTGCATTAACACGGTCGTGTATAGCTGTGTTAATGGGGTCATACCAGTTGGGACCTGGCAGTGGATTACCTGCCCCTGCACCAAAGTACACTGCAATCTTTGCATGTGGAACCACTGCTCCTGCAATGAAAATATCCAGCATGACCTCACCAGAACTGTCAGCATCTGATGGGTCATTTGTGCCTGTGTCAACAGGAATAGAAACCACCTGTGGATTTGACAGGCCTATGGCCGAAAAACTGCTGGTTATATTTTGAGCAGTATAGCCTCCACCGTATTCGATCAGACCTATGCATTGGCCGTAGCCACTGCTGGCTGGAAAATTATATGCAGCAGCTACTTGAATTGGAGTCAAACTTGCAAGGCCAGCAGATGCAGACACTGCGGCAGTTGGTTGTTTTGGTTTGGTCAAGAGATGCCGCATGGTTGCTGGATTGTTGAGTCCGATGACATATTCAACCACCTGATAAAGTGATTCGGGGATAGTCAAGATGCCATCATAGCCCATCCAGGTCTTGCCGTTGGATTCTATGGTCAACAATTGTGTTTGAAATGCTGTATTTAATTGTTTCACCGTACCGCGGACCTTTACCATGGCAGCAGCGGCACTGCTTTCAATCACAGTAAGGCCAAAATATCTAGCAAAACCAACAGCATGTTCTAGATCTTCTGCACTGCTGCTGTAACGTTGTGCAAACTCTGAATAAGAGAGTGTGTCACTGCGTTTACCTGCTATGATGGCATCTGCATGCTGTTGCATTGATAGGCCATCAAACTGCTGCCGACGCAACAGCATAACTGCCGTGGCGATCTGGCCAAGATCTGCTGGTACAGTGGTAGAGTCCTTTGGTACGGTGTTGCTGCTGTTGGTCAGCAGCACTCGCTTGTTGGTATTCATATTAGACCTCAGTCTGTAGGACGGTCAACGTGACTGTGATTGCAGCAGCACTATTACCAGTGTTGACAACCTTCATTGAAAGAGTGGTGTTTGGCGGAGAATTATTAAGGTAACCGCCAACACAGGGTGTGAAGTTGACAGTTTGTGCTCCCGTTGTTATGGCTTCGGCAATTACACCGCTACCTGGGACAGGATCGATAGAAATTGACCTGCCGGTATCGGCTGTTGCAGCAGTGCTGGTGTTATATACCGTAACCCAAGCAGCACTACTGGTTTGTATAGAATAGATGTTGAAACCATGATAGGCTGTGGTACTAATGATACTGGAGTTGTTTACCAACATTGTTGGAGTGGTCGCAGTGATTGTGGTACGAGCAGACAGTGTGCCTGCACCAGCAGGGCCAGTTGCTCCTGTCATAGTAGCCGCACCGGCCGCACCGGCTACACCCGTTGCACCAGTTGCACCCTGTGGGCCGATGCTGCCTGTAGGGCCAGTAACACCTTGATTGCCTTGAGATCCTTGAGATCCCTGCACGCCAGTAGGTCCTGTGTTGGATCTACCTGTTGGCCCTGTAGGACCAGCTGTACCAGTTGGTCCTGTGCTGCCTATGTTCCCTTGCGATCCGGCACGTCCGGTTGGTCCGGTTGGTCCCGTAGTGCCTGTGCTGTTTGTAACGGCCATGGTATTGCTCCTTTCTGATATTTACCGGCGGCATTGGCAGAGGATGTTAGATTGACAGGTCAAATTTTGTAGATACTGCGCGTAGTCTGAAAGTTTATGTCTACCTCTTGGGCGGTGAGGCCTCGATTATACACTCGCACTATACCAATTCTGCCAGACCAAAAGGCGTTAGATATGCCTAGGTTAGTATTTGATGCTGCTCCAATTATCAAATAATACTGATTGCCATACAGCCACGGCACTTGTCTGCCTGTGGCCCCACCAGTTCCAGCAACTGCATTGTTGTAGCCCTGTAGGGTGCTGCCGTTGTAGGTCAATACAATCTGATACCAATTGTTTAAACCAGTGGTAGTAGTGCCAGCAGTGACCGCAGCCACAGCACCATTCCAAAACCCCACTCGAGGCAAAACACTGTTGCCCATTTCTATATTGTTGTCAGTCCAGCCTGTACCCGGTATGGTATTGCCATTTTCCAACATGGCACAACCCGCCGCCGTTGGATACAACCACATTTCTATGCTGACAGCAGTGCTGCCAATAAAAGCACTAGTCATGCTGGGAGTTAAAATGTAGGTGTTAGATCCATTATATGTAAAATAATTCCCTGTTGCATTGAAGGTTGGACTGTTGGTCAGTGTACCATTGAATCCATTGTTTGACAGATCGTTAAGGGACGTACCTGAACCTGGATAACTGACAGACGGATTGTAGTACAACTGTAGACCATTTGAAACAAACTGTTGATCATAAACAGTGAGATTTCTCAACGTTGCACCTTTGATTATCATCTTTTATCCTATGTAGGCAACACCCCAACTGTCGTTGCTGTCAAAGGTAATAGTACCGTTGGTAACAACTACCTGCAGGGTATCATTAGTATTGAGTTTGAGTATTCCGCTTACCCCCCAGTGCGTGGGCCCGCTGAGATTGCCTGCACTGGTCTCCCAATACAGTACCTGTGTGCCGCCAGTTCCGTTTTTCTTCATAGCAGCAGCAGCAGATCCAGAGCCACCTGATATGCGCAGGTTCATAAACGCCTGATACAATCCGGCAATGGGGGCAGTGAACACTCCTGTGCTGTTGTTGTAATATCCACCTTGGTTGTAGTCCACCAACTGGTTGGTTATTGTTGTAGTAGCAGTAAAATTGTTGCTGGTGCTGGCGGTAATTCTCACTGCTGGACGAGTTGGCAGCGTAATACCATTAGATCCTATCACTGCCCATTGAGTATAACTGCTTGTACCTCTGAACTGGAATGCACCTCCTGCTGATCCACCAGTGCCTAGATCCATGTACATGGTTGTGTAGTTGACGCTGTTGTCGCGCACGGCCATGTTGCTGTTCATCAACAGTGCTACGTTACCTGCTGCTGCCAAACCTGCGGTGAATGCCACTGAAGCATTGCCTATTATGGTGCTCTGAGTGGTTATAGTGCTGGGTGTGGTTATAGCTCCGGTTACTGCTAGAGTGCCGGTGACTGCAAGGTTAGCATTGCCATCCAGAGTCATCTTGGTCACGCCTGGCTGATACCACCGGAACACTCCATTTGAATTATCTATTTCCCAGTTTTGTGTGACATTGCCATTGGCAAACAACACTCTTGGAGTTTGAGATCCGCCAGTGCCTGTATTACCAACGTAGACACCGGCTACATTGGCCGTTTCATTAAATGTTCCAGTAAATAGTCCATAACCAAGTGTACTCAGATTACCTAACACATTTACCTGTCCGCTGCCGGCTGGATCCAAACTGATGTTGGTGTTGCCAGTAGTGGCGATCACACCTGTGTTGGTCAGTGTTAGGTTGCCAGTGTTGTCAAACGTCCAACTGTATGATCCAGCAACTAGCTGTACATTATTACTAGTACCTGTAACATTGCCTGTGATGTTGATGTTGCCGTTGATGTTTGCAGCTGTGATGTTGCCTGATACAACTATGTTGCTGCCAACGTAGAGGTTTCCAACTATACCCACACCACCTGCTACTGTGAGCGCACCGCTTGTGCTGCTTGTAGCCGGCGTTGTGTTGGTTATGCTGAGATTGCCTATGACCACTGGGCCGCTGAGATAGCTGGCCACGTTGGTGTTGCTGTAGTTGCCCGTGCCACCGCCGCCTGCTGGCCCAGTTGGACCAGTTGATCCTGTTGCACCTGATAAACCGTTTACCCCTGTTGGTCCAGTAACGCCTGTGCCAGTTGGTCCGGTGGCCCCTACGTAGCCTCCAGTAAGTTGAACCCAAGTGACACCGGTAGTTCCATTGGCGTCAATAAAGCTGCTATAACTGCCTGTACTTGCAAATGCTCGCATGGTATAGGTTGCGCTACCGGTAGTAGTAAGTATTATGCGGCCGGTGCCTGTACTGCTTTGCGAAGCCACAGTAGTGTTATAATAACTGAGTATTGCGCTGTTGGGAACAAGTGTACCAGTTGGATCATACAGCGCAAACTCACCTGCAAATGCAGCGTTTGTGCTTTGTGCACGCATCCAATAACTCACATCCCAGGTACCCGCACTTGGTAATGTAAACGTTACTACTATAACTGGTGTATTACCTGGTATTGAGATCGTACCGACTGCTTGATAAGCACTGCCACTCACTGGAGGACTATTTGGTATAGGTCCCGTAGGGCCTGTGGCACCTGCACCTGTAGAACCAGTCGCTCCAGTTGATCCAGCAGTACCGCTTGGACCTGTAGGGCCTGTTGGACCTGTTACTGTACTGGCTGCTCCGGTGGCACCAGTTGCTCCATAGCCACTGTATCCCGAATGCCCACTAAAACCACTGCACCCACTGTAGCCGCTGTAACCACTGCACCCACTGTAGCCGCTGTAGCCGCTGTAACCACTGTAACCACTGCACCCACTGTAGCCGCTGTAACCACTACACCCACCAAAGCCACTGAATCCTGAAAACCCACTAAAGCCGCTCAAACCAGAACAGCCGATTAGGCCACTGAATCCTGAAAACCCACTGAAGCCGCTCAAACCAGAACAGCCGATTAAGCCACTGAATCCTGAAAACCCACTGTACCCGCTGCAGCCGTATGGTCCAGTGGCACCCGTTGAGCCGGTAGCACCAGATGGTCCGCCCAGAGGACCAGTTGGCCCTGTGTTGCCTGTGGGGCCACCAGATGGTCCAGTCCAACCAGTTGGACCGGTTATAGTTGATGCTTGTCCTCTACTGCCTGTTGGTCCTGTGTAGCCAGTGGGGCCTATTCCGCCCGCTGGTCCTGTCACAGGCGCGCCTGTTAGAAATATTGTAATATCTATCGTGGCATTGGTTACAGGGGGCGCCGCCAATGTCAAAGTTGTGCCACTAATAGTATAATTGATATTTGGTGTCTGTACCAACCCGTCAACGTTCAATATGGTGTTATAGACACTTTGGGGAGGGGTTGTCAGTGTGTATACAACGGTATTACCGTCACCTATAAAACTATTAACGACCAGTGTAGTCAACAACACACCTGGTACACCCTGCGGGCCAGTTACTCCGGTTGGGCCTGTTGCGGCGTTGTTGTTCAATAACCAACCCTGTTGTATTGACGACCATGTCCAGGATCTTGGGCCTATGCTGTAGATTTGGCCATCAAATGGATTTGCGGGAAATGCTGACATTATAGTGTATTTATTACTGCTATATCTAGTGATGATTCGAAGATAAATAGTTAAATGAAAGACTGAGGCCACTTGATGAAAAAAATCTTTGCCATTGCTGCGTTGATGTTTCTAGCCATATATCCAGCCTTGGCAAACCAACAAGCCCCTGCACAGCCAATTGCTGCTTGTTCGTCACAGGCTCCGTGGGGTTTTCCGCAGATTGCGCACAATGGGGTGACTCTATGCCGTCATGCCTATGCTGTGTTTGTTGATCCAATAGCTAAAATACCTCTGTGGGTCGTTTATACTTTAACACCTGAGCATGCTCTGGGCTGTTTGCCTCGTTCAAATGCATTTGCCGCAGACCAAAGCATGCCTGGCAGTGCTACACCACAAGACTATGCAGGATCTGGTTTTGACCAAGGACATAATGTCAGCGACGGAGATATGAGTTTTGATCAACAGGCTGAAACAGAAAGTTTCTTAATGACCAACATGTCGCCACAGGCACCGTCATTCAACCGGGGCATTTGGAAACTCCTAGAAACTTCAGTGCGTGGTTGGGCTGTTGAAACTGGGCACACATTCACGATATATGTGGGCAACATATATGGGCCAGGGGACAGGACCATAGGACACGGTGTGGTTGTCCCACATGCCATGTACAAAATTGTAATAGACGACAACACCAAACAGATAGCAGCCTGGGTTATTCCACATATTACCCCTTACCCAAATCTTGGCAATGATCTCACCAAATTTCGCATGCCATTTGCTCAGGTCCAACAGATCACCGGGATTGTTTTTGGTCTGCCATCTGATGCTAGCGAATTGGCCGTTGGCCACGAATGGTCAGTGGATTTTGGTGTTTTAACAAAAAGTAAAAAAGTCAAATGCGGCACGTCTGTTGAGTGATTATATTTTGAAATTGACCTAATTTGTCGTTGACATTTAAGATAAATATATTATGTTTGGAAAGATCGCGGTATTTGAATTTTTTTTGCTACTAATTGGAGCAATTGGTGGCTACTTTTATTTTGATTATAATCAAAATATTATCAACACTTTAAACGCTAATAATATCAAGTTAGAATTGGTAGCTGCTGAACAAAAAAGCACAATTGAAGCACAACAGGCAGCAGCCAAAGCACAGGTTCAACAATTCACTGTACTGCAGAAGAGCGTTGCTGATGCCGAAACTCAACGCAGAAATCTACAGGATCTACTACGACAAAAGGATCTAGCAGCCATGGCTCGTGCCAATGCTGCAGATCTTGAACAACGCATCAATCACGCAACTTCTCGTGCATTTGACGACATTTCTAAACTAACAAGGGCTACTGACCAATCATCAACAACTGCTCCCAGTAAACCTTTGAATTATCAACCGCCGCCACATCCGCCGGTGACTGCCAAAGGCCATGAAAAATGATTCATAGACTGATTGCAATCTTCAGCATGTGTATGTTGGTATCAGCCTGCGCCGTTTGGCCATTTGGTTCAACACCTTCGACTATAAATGTTGTTTCAAAACCAATAGATATCATGATCGCTCAACCTATTGACCCCGCTCCGGTGAGATTCAACACAGTAACCTTTAAAGTGGTCAACAAAGATAATTTAGACAGTTTTCTGCAATCTATATCTAAATCACAAGGCAATATCAATCCGGTGTTTATTGCAATCACCACTACCGATTATGAAAATCTCAGTTTGAATCTAGCAGATCTTCGTAGATATATTCAAGAACAACAGGCAGTCATCGTATATTATAAAAATCTCACAACGCATACAGATGCTCAATGAGATGGATTAACAAACCATATTATTGTGCGATTGTCCATCTAAATAAACATATAGTTTAAACTACTGGAGGAGATCGCACATGCTTCCCGACGATAACGAACCATTGCCTCGCCGTCGGGCTGCATTGGATGAAATTGGATCACCACTACCTATTACACCACTACCTATTACACCACAACCAATGTCATCTATACCAACATCTCAACAGACATCAGTGCCGTGGCCGACACTGCCGCCACAAATGCCTCAACAACCGCCACTATCTCCGCCACAAATGCCGCCACAAATGCCGCCACAAATGCCTCAACAGACATCACCTCAGGCCTTTACAGGTTGTAGCAGCATAGGTTCTGCAATGATTAATCAACAGAATCTGCAGATGAGCTCTATAACAGCCGCTGCACAGGCGCAGGCCAGTGTGGGGTTGGCACAAACTGGTATTGATCAAGAAATTGTAGCTGATCAAATAAAAAAGGAAGAAGAACACTGGGTTAAAGCCTATTGGCGTCCGGCCATGGGTTGGTTGTATATGTTGATGTGTTTTATGGATTTCATAGGATTTCCATTCTTAAGCATGATTCTACCAGTTTTTTACAAAAAAGATGGAATTGTCACTAATTATATTGCGTGGCAAAGCCTAACGCTGTCAAATGGAGGTATTATACATTTGGCATTTGGGGCAATACTGGGCGTAGCTGCTTGGTCGCAGGGCAAGGAAAAAATAGCTACACTTAGGTGAACTGCTTGTTTTAGACTTTTTTAAGTATTTCATCTAGCCAAGGTATTTGGTCAGCTAAGTTTTCGCCTCTTAGTTTGTCTACCTTGTGTAGAGTTTTCTTCAACTGTGGAAGATATTTGGTAAGATCCTCCTGCCACATGAATCTTATTATACCGGAATAGTATTGCTCTATGTTTTTTCTGTCATTTTCTCCAAAATTTTCAGACACCCAATTATAGAATTGGTGATATTCTTGTTCAATAGAAGATTTAATTTCTTTTGGTAATACTTGAATGGAAAAGTATTTTGGGCCATGCAGGACATGCCAGGACGGAATGCTGCGTATGCTTGTGAACTGCTTTGAGATAGCCCATTTTGTCAAATCTATGAAATGCCGTATGTTCATAACGCTGACGGTTGTGGCTATTCCGCAGCTTATCTGGGGAATCTGTCCATAGCCTATAGAATCACAATTCTTTTCAACGTCTGGCCACCTTCCTGGGTGACGTATATATGATGCAAGACTGCCGATAGCATCAATACTGGCCCCTATGTTGACAGCGTAAAAGTTCTTCCACAGTTTCAGCAGAGACTGGGGGATGGCTACCATGTTGCTGTTGTATTCAAGTGTTATAGAATGAGATTTTCCAAGTGCTATTATTTCCTCAAGAATTTGTACATGATATTTGTTTACAGTTGGTTCACCACCTGTAAAATATATGCGCGTAACATTTTTCACTATCTGTCCATTTAACCATTCATGGAATTCATCACTTTGATGCCAGTTGAAGTCATCAGAGTCAATTTTCCAGGATGAACCATTTTTTTGAATTTTGTAGGTATTTGCACCATAGAAGTTAAACGTTGGTGAGTCCTGTTCTGTTAATAGATTCCCATGATCTTCCACCCAGAGACTACTGTCAGTTGGGCCGCAACTGCGACATTTCAAATTGCAGAGATTACCCAGTCTTAGATCAAGATACGCTAATGGGGACGCTGTTATATCAATAGTGCCGTCAGATTTGGTTGCTGCAAGATATTGATCGGCAGGATAAATTTCATTCATTGACATACGCTTGCTGACAATACCCGAATCTTCTTCGGCCCAACACAAATTGCAAGCCGTTGGCCTTTGACCTTTGAGCATGGCCGATCTAATGTTTTTAATGCTGTGGTGGTTGCGTATGGTGTCAATGTTGTCCGCATCAAATCGTATGGCCTGATCGCCATCCATGAAGTGGCCAAACGGTGCGTTTGTCATTTGGCAACACTGCCGTAGATTGCCATTTTGTTGTATGGCTAGATGGTTCCAAGGTATTGGACAGAATGTTTTTGTCATTGATTGCTGAAAATTTCCAATTGTTTGTTGGTATACTCCACTAACTGACCGCTGTCACCGAGACTGCGAATAGGTACCATGCTTACTACGCCTTTAATTCTGTTGTTGGCTCCAAATTTATCCATGGTACCAAGATCCAAGATCTTCTTTTTGAGACCAAGTGCTCTATCAAAGTATTGAGGAGGTGACATCAGTTTGATTTCTAACCAATGATCATCATCATGTTCGTCAAAATGCTGACATATGACGTTGATATTTTTTACAAACCTATCTTCATCATCTCCATCTCGCAAACCGTCAAAATGCGCACTGAGATTGATACTGTTGAGGTTTTTCACAGCCTCTGCCCAATATCTATGATCTCTGGTACCATTGCTGGTGACCATAGTCCATTGATTTTTGGTTTTGAGATGCTTTAGCAAGTCCAAAAACTGTGGATGCAAGGTTGGCTCGCCGCCGCCAAAATTCCATCTTATGGTTTCCCCCTTGGACCATTCATTGATTATTTTGTCCACAGTTTGGATCAATACATGATAGTCCTTGTGCGGGTCAGTCCTGTTGTGAACATAACTCCAGCAATATGAGCAATCGTAATTGCATCTTCTTCCTAGATCCCATAGAATTTGATATGGGATTTGAAAATTCATTTCAACTGCCACAGGCTCGTCAATAGTGTCAAGGAGATTCTGTTTGGTCGAATCACGTCCGTGCCAACCTTGATTTGTCACAGCTAGCAGATGTTGATGCTCTGGTTTTTGATGTTTTGACAGTATTACATCAGCCCCACAGGCACAGGACTTCCATGCGCAGTCATACCAACTGGTTGGCAATTGAAATCCTTCGTCTATATTACCAATAAATCCCTGCAATTCTGGATCACCTATTCTACTAATTGGCAATTTACGAACATAGGCATCGGGACCTTTTCTATATTCTTCGACAAGTGACGGCCGTCCCGGCCACCACTCCTCAACACCTCTACCTTCTTTCTGCAGCAGATCCAACCAACCTTTTAGGTTAAATCTGCCGAAGTTAGAACTTGCTGTGTTACATACCCATAAATTACCGTCATAGTCGATATAAAGACCCTTTGCTCCAGCTGAGCATTTCCAGTTTTGCCATTTGTTTAGATTTCGTGCAATTACTTCATCAACTGACAAGCGCATATACTTGCCATTATGATCGTAAATCCTAAACTGCTTGTTGGTATTAACATCATCCATGTTGAATGTCGCTCTTGTATACCTTGGTACTCATTATGTCATAATTGCAATGGCATCTGTTTTTGTCACATGTGATTGGATTGATAGGTAATTGTAGATTCTGATCATCAATTGAGCCTATGCGCCCCCCAGCCCGGCACCAACCTCTCCAGATGCCACCGTCCATGTCGACTATCAGTTGTTCTACTCCCGCATAACAGTCCCAACCTTGCCAGTTGTTGGTATTCTTGCTGATGAAACTATGAGCTGTTCTAGGAGATTCTACACCGTTGATATCAACAGTTTTCATTGCTCCCCTGTAGACCTCAAAACTTTTAGTGTATTTGACGTGTGTGCCAATCAATGCATGCTGATTGTGTAATATGGCCAGTTGACCTTCCGAATAAGGATATAATTCGCCATTGAGGTCGTGTGCCAACGGTTGTAATGCTATGCTGCAGTTGCCTAATGTTTTTATCCGATGTGCTAGATCCATACATCGATCCCAATTTTCAGCCTTCATCATAACGTTTACATGTACTCTAACATCGTTATGTAGGGTTTCTACCACCTTTGAGAAATGATCAAAATCTGCAAATTCGCTGTGATAACTCAATAACACAGTGTCAAAGTAACCTTTGTTTTCTTCCCACCAACGCAGTGTTCGGCTGCCATTGCTGATGAATCCAACTTTGACATCAGATTCTGTGCAGTGTTGACAGATTTCGATAAAATCTTTGTTGAGGGTCACTTCACCTCCGGTAAATTCAAAATAGATGTTCTTATCTGGATGCACCATTTTGATCTTTTGCACAAAACTTTTGACACTGTTGGTGTTATGCCATTTGTGCATACCGTCGTGCAGGGTAGTTGGGCAATAACTGCAACTAAAATTGCAGATACTGCCAAGGCACCAGTTGACAACAAACCAGTTTTTATTTTTGGGGTTTAGATGTTCTAGGCGTTCATAATCATACAGGTTTTTATCTATAAATGAATTGGGTTTATTTTTTTCAGGTATCAAAGTTGCCATTTTAATATCCAGAGTTGTTGTGATTTTGCATTCGATATTTGAATCTATTATAACAGTCGGCAGAATTATATCCTAATAATCATGCACTGTTGACGTGATAATATCACGATCACCAAGGTCTCATATTGACTGATATTGAGGTGAACTTCAACTGACCTGTCATATAGGTAGTTCACAGTGGGTTTTTTGCTATGAATACAGAATTTTGTGGCTATAACCAAGATAAGTAATCCTGTCACTTAAGGAGGACATTATTATGGCAACACATGATCAAATCGTTGAGAAATTCAATGCATATATGGTTGAACATGCAAAATTTGAAGAAAAGGGTATCAAAGCATCGGCTGCTCGTGCTCGCAAGGCATTGGGCGAGATTGGCAAACTGGCCAAAACACGCCGCGCTGAAATCCAAACCAGCAAGAATGCCGCTGCCGAGCCCTGATCAATCAAATTGCTTGACAGTTTATACCTAGACCATATAATTTTTTTATGGTCTAGGTAGTAAATTTCCGCTAACCAAGGAGTGAGCAAGTGGCAGGAAATATTTGGTTAATCAGCGATTGTCATTTTGGACATGCAAATATACTCAAGTTTGTTGATACCAATGGCAATTTGATCCGAGGGTCTAGGTTTTCCTGTCTTGAAGAAATGGATCAGCACATGGTTGATTGCTGGAACAGTGTGGTAAAAGACTCTGATAAGGTGTACAATCTAGGTGATGTTTATTTTGGTCAAGGACATCAACTATTGCCTAGACTTAAAGGTCACAAGCGACTGATCCTGGGTAATCATGACAATGCTAAAGATCAACATCTACAAAAGCACTTTGAAAAAATTACGGTTTGGAGACAATTTCGAGAATTCAATATGGTGCTAACTCACGTGCCTCTGCATACCAGCAATCTTGAATTCCAACTGCAGTGGAACGTTCACGGACATATCCATCAGAATCTCCTGCCAGATCCTAGGTATTTTAATGTCAGTTGCGAACAAGTGGCATTTACGCCTGTGCATATTGAAGAAGTTGCAGCTCAACTCAAATCAAGAAATTAATCGATGTTGTGAAAAATCAAAAGATTGCTTGACAAGAACCCATCGCATGTTATGTTGGCATATTGCCTCAACTAGGAGAAGCCTAAACATGAAACAAAACACTCTGCGTTCAAAGCCAACCAATGACGGCTATCAGGATCCAATCAAACTGTATCTTCGGGACGTTGGCAAGGCACCATTGCTTACTCACAAGCAGGAAATTGAAATCAGCCAGGCAATTGAGGAGAGCAAGCAGGCAATCACAGATAGACTACTGGGAATTCCACTGACTATTGCTACTATTACATCATGGATTGATGCGGCTATAGTCAACGGACAGGATGCTATTGAAGTTTTTGACATTGAACTGGATGCAAATGATGAAATAGGCCCGGCATTCTTGTCCCAACTCAATAAGATTAAACTGCTCTGCACTCAATACCAAACAAAGAATAATGACAAGGAGTTGCGAGCGCAACTGGTTGAACAATTTAATGAATTATCATTAAATCCAGCAAGTTTGAGCCATCTCATGGAACAAGTCATAGTCTATAACAAGCAAGTGGTCAGCATCGATGGGGAGATGCTGCGACTGGCAGAAATCTGCGGTATCAAACGCGATGAATGGCTACGTGAATATATGGCCGCAGATGGCATTGATTGGATTTTCAAGAAAACCGGTAAAAACCACGCTACCATGGTGGCAAGTCATGCGGCAAAGATGGAAAAATTTCATGAGCAGGTTGTCAACATCACATCTGCGACTGGAATGAGCCTTAGGGACCTGCGCGAAACTGTGCGAGATCTGCGAGCACAGGCTAAAATCAAAGAAGAAGCCATTCAGCGTATGGTGACCAGCAATTTGCGACTGGTAGTGTCAGTAGCCAAACGCTATAATCAAAACAACCCTGCTACACTTTTGGATCTTGTGCAGGAAGGCAACATTGGTTTGATCAAAGCCGTTGAAAAGTTCAAATGGCGTTTGGGCTACAGGTTCAGTACCTATGCTACCTGGTGGATTCGCCAGGCTATTATCAAGGCCACAACTGAACACAGCAAGACCATCCGTGTGCCCAGCCATGTGTTAGATTCAGTAAAACGTATACAACGAACTATCAAGGATCATGTGTTGGCACACGGCTATGAGCCAAACGAAATCGAAATGGGCAGATTGCTGGACATGGATCCGCAGAAGATCAGTCGACTGCTGCAGTTGACCAAAGATCCAATAAGCCTGCAGACGCCAGTTGGCGATGACGAGGACAGCAGCATCGGAGCTTATATTGAAGACACCAATGCTGTTGACGCAATTGAAAAGATCAACTGTGAAGATATTACCAAGGTAATTGGTGAAACACTGGGCACGCTTAGTACCAGAGAAGAACGTGTAATCCGCATGCGATTTGGTATTGGAACTATGGACGAGCATACTTTGGAAGAGATTGGCAAGAGGTTCAATGTCACTCGCGAGCGCATTAGGCAGATTGAAGACAAGGCACTACGTCGTTTGAAAAGTCCTGAAAACATGAAAGAGTTGGAATTGGCACTGCAGGGATAATGCATGACAAATTTGTACATGTTGTGACACTACCGTGGCCAGTTGAGTGGAATTGGCGTTTCTCCGGCATGATTGCGCCACCAGATGATTTAATCTGGTGGCTGCCGTGGCTTGAAGAACATGTTGGTCAGCAGGGTGTTGACTGGGACTGGGATGTTAGTTGGAGTTTTGACAACAGAGTAGCTGTTGGTTTCATAGAAGAATCTAATTTGGTTTGGTTTAAATTGTTTTGGGACATCTAGAAATGTACCTGCAACATGAGACCAATAATTGAGTTGGCAGCGGCGATGAAGAGATCTGGTTGAGATCAAAAAATGATGGATTATCGCCGTATGATCCAACACGAGACATCAAATCATCTAGGTTAGACCTATGCCTGTACCAAAGACATTCAACAACGTCAAAGACGTTGGTTGACAACATCCCATGAGATAATACGCCATATGGTCTTGAGATAGTCTTTGCGCAGTGTGAAGGGACTGTATGAATGTTCCCACAAATCTATTGGTAGTACTACATCTGTTCGCCAAGTTTGGTTTTTCAGCGTTTTGATGCTGCCGTCTTTGGCTAGATAACACCAGCCGCTGCCCTGCAGGGCTAGGGCTGTGTCGGTGAATTTGTCTTTGAATTCATCCCAACTGCCATGGACTGTTTCAATCAACTTGCGGCTTTCACCGTTGGGTAGATTGTTTACACGTGGTTTCATCAGCTGCGGCCACCATAAATTGTGCAACAGTGCACCAGCACGATTGAAATCTGGATCACCTTCACCTGAGTTGTAACGGTCTACATATCCTTTGCTGAGAACCTTGTAGTGAAATTCGACCACCTTGCGATGCATTATTGGTTCTAATGCATCTAAGGCATACGGAAGGTCGACTAATGTCAGATGGTCTTGTGCTTCTGTTAGGGCATGTAATCTCATGATATTATTTACCAATTTGACCAAATTTGTTACAAACCTGCATAATAATATTAGTATATAAGTTTGGAGATTTTAACATGGGCCGACGCAGCGTTGTTGAAAAAAACCGAGTCTACGTTGAATGTACGGACGCACACCGTCGAGTAAAAGCTCAGATCATCAAACAGGATGAATTCAAGATCAAGGTTGAACTGCCAACTGGCTTTGTTATGGAATTGGAAAAGAGAAACCGTCGCGGCACCTATCGCTTGCAATTTGGCATGTTAGAATTTGTCAGTGATGGAAAACCTGTAGTCTAGATAGTAGTTGGATCCAATGTGCCATTGAAGATGAAATTACTAGTACCATTGACACTGTTGACCCAGATCTGATCGCCCGAATTAAGGAAAATCTGCTGAAGATAGAGGCTTTGCCCGTGGTAAATCTCAGTATTGTAGGCTATCCAACTGTTGGACGATATGGCAAATTGGTTTGGTACCAAACCAATGCTGACATGATCATTGATATTGTCTTGATTCATTGCAAACACAGTGCCCGATGTGGTATGAAGATTTGGAACTGTATACAACTGTGTGGTAACATTGGCCACTGGGTAGATTTCAACAAGAATTGGAGTGTCGGGCATGAGATATTTATGGCCAGCCCGTGGCCCGTGCTAGATCAAATTCATTGTTGCCTATGTGCCTAAGGTTTTTGCTGGCCACTGTGTCAATCATAATTTTGTAGCCAGCATTTCTAGCCAACGTGCAAAAATAAAAATCTTCGCCAATGAAATCATTATATTCCTCTACCCAAGATACTTCAAACCAAGGCTTGTCAATCTTAGAATACAGTGATGTTTTAGTAAGCATGCAGCCCATACCAACACCTTCTACTGCTCTCAAACGAGGTTTAGTCTCTATTGGTTTGATCCAACTGTTCCAGTCACCTATTTTGGCATAGGCAACCCCTTTGAGAGGCAATGATCTTGTGCTGTAGTTGCAGGCAACAATATCTAGATCATGCTCCAACAGAGTTTCTGCCATAGTTGAACTGAATGTCATGTCGCTGTCTAGCCAAAGTATATGACTTGCTTGTGATTCTATGGCTGCTGAAGCCAATTCCTGTCGTTGTCTGGAAATTAAACTGCCAGTTTGCATAAAAAGGTTAACCGGCAGTTTAATTTGGTGGCAATATTGCAAAAGTTGTGCCAGGCTATAGGTAAACAGGGTTTGTACCTGATCCCTGCAGGGTACACATATAGCTATACTGGTATTTTTAGCCAATCTTTGGTTGATCTTCATATGGAATTATCCCTGCGGATTTCCCAGGACACTCATTTCCATTGAATTTTCCACCGATTCTGATGTATGTCTAATCAATGCGGTATATTTTATACAGACTCTCACTGCTTCTTCAAAATCATCTACCGGTAGTTTGGTCATAGCATCCATAGTAGCATTGCTGGTACGCTGGTTTGATAATATTTCCAAAGCTGTCTTGCGACCTAGAACATGTGACCAATATTCGGGCTCTTCATTTTCAAAATTTTCCAAGATTGACGTGCGATCTTGTGATGGAATAGCACTATACCATTCATAAAGTCTAGATAATTTTTTATCAGTGCTATCTACAGCACGATGCAACAGAATTTTAACACCAGGTTTATCCGCAATTGCTAGCTCATTTTTGAGATCTAACAGTTCTGCATGTGTTTTTTCCATGTCTAGCATCACTGCAATTAATTGCCTAGCCTTGGTAGGATAGTTGTCAAGGAAAAAGTTTTCAAATTCAAAATTAGACTGCTCTACTGTTGCAAAATTGTCAAGAGCCTCGGTTATTTCTGAAATGTTCATGGCTATCGATCCTTTTTTTGACTATAGACAAATACAGATTTGAAATCAATCTCAACCGCCCTGATAGTCGTATGGGCCAGTTCTGCCTCCAAAACTTGAACTCAGAGAGATTGGACCTGAGGTAATACCTATTCTACTGCCCAAAGTAGCACGCAGTCCTATGTTGCTGCCAGCCGACGGAACGCCGCCAGCTGGAACGTAATAGGCATTGTATACAGCACCCATACGGATGGAACTGCCTGTATTTGGTATTGCTATAGTCATATGTTATTTATGGCTCGTTAGACAGTGGTGCCTGTTGGGCCAGTGGCATTTTTACTGGGTCCAATATTGTATGCAGGAACTGAAACCTGTGCTGTTTGCAGTGCCAGCGGAGCCGTAGCAGGTACAGGCGTTTGTCGAAAATCTATCAATTCCATCTTGGTTTCAATACCACTGGGGGTGGTGACATAAACACCGTCTCCTTTGGCTTGAAATGTCCAGCCGCCTAGAATTATTCTGTCAGCGGTTATTACTGCGCCGCCGCCGCCTCGTCCACCAAAACTGTTGGCTTCTATTCTATCAGCATTTACACGATTTGAATTTACAATGTTGGCATTTACTGTGGAAAAATTGCCATCGGCCATGTGCTCGTCCTTGAATGTCTGGCCTATTTATTGCTGAAATCAAAACAATTCTGGATGTAAACGGCCGTAATTACGCATAATTTGTCCTGCCAGGGCATTAGCCTCGTTTTCATGCGCACTGCCAGTGACACCAGACTCATCATTCAACTCATTGTTTAAGTCCTGGCGAAAATGTACCATTTCATGGCAGAGGCTTCGAAGAACATCTAATATATGACGGTTGCTGGCATACAGCATGATTTTGCCAGTACCAGGTCGATAGGCAGCAAAACTATTGTAAGGGCTATTTGATACTGGTTTGTTCAACAAGATAACTTTTGGAACTGTGTCTAGTCCAAGCGATTTGCAGGAAAATTCCATAAAATCTACCAATACTGCTGCTGGATCAGCAGCATTTATCAATTCCATCATTCGCATGTAGTTATTTAGTGCCTTGTGCCGGTTGACATCGCCACTGGCACAAAGTTAGTCTATACATATCATAAAGGCATGCAAATGAAAATGTTTGGAAAAGTCATCTATCTTTCTTCGTTGATGTATTTGGTACATATCATGCTGACTGCAATTGAAACTCAATCATGGGCAATGGTAGCATTTTGTGTGTTGTTTGGCGCAACATTGTCTACGATGGTAAAAAATTAAAAGCCAATATGGATTATTTGTATAAGAGATGGGTTACCAACTGTTCCGCTGACACAGCATTTGAGTATCTCATGGATTATTCATACAAAAATCTAGATAAGAAGTATACCATAGGAAGGCCGCATGATACCTTTTACATAGACCGACTTTGGTTTGATCCAGATAGCAAGACCAAATCTCGAGGCTGCAGCACTGAGGAATTAGAGGCCATGGATATGCGGGGCATATATGAATGTTGGTGAATAATACCAAACTTACAGATATATTTGCTATTCATGGCGCATTTTCATCGCCAAGAATATTTAACTATGTGAAGAACCAAGCGGGGCAGGATTATTATTGGCATTTCCTCGACTATGAGAACGAAACTGCTGGATTAGCAAAAATCATCAATTCTATTGAACCACCGGATCATGCACATGTTGTGGGACACAGCATGGGCGGACTAATAGCATTAGCATTGTCGGAACAACCGTGGGTACGCAGCATAACTACTATTGCCACTCCCATTGGCGGTGTCGATGTAAACCTAATACAGGCCTATTGGAGCCGCAGTGAATTTATCAAAGATATAGCCAGTCATGGTGAATTTGTATCAAATCTGCGTCGAAAGACCATAGATAAACCTGTGCAGCATTTGATCAGTACCAAAGGCTTCAATCCTTTCATGTGGGAAGACTCGGACGGCGTTGTCACCTTGCGTAGCCAACGCGCTGTGAAATTTGGAGATCTGCATGAAATCCCTGCAAATCATGCAGAGATCATGTTGGATACAACAACTGTAGAAAAACTTTTGGAATTTTGGCAGTCTTTTGGCAGTTGAGTTGTTATTAAACCTGGAATTATTATAATTTGGAGATGTCTATGACACCGTTTGAACTTACATCTAATCATATTACTCCTCAGCCTACTATGTTGTATGGCTTAAAATTTTTTCCCAACCTTGAACCCCATTGCAGCAATGACCAAGATGCGCCCAACTGGGGTTGGCCAGATAGTCGCACTGAAATCAGTGATGAAAATCTAAAGGTGGTTAGAAATGTGATGGATAAATTGGGAGAACAATGTCAATCAATTTTGGAAATAGGTGTTCATCGCAACAGTGACCGCAGTATTACTGATGTATTATTAACGGGCAAACCACTATCGTGCAGGTATCTTGGAGTAGACATCGAAGATAAAAGTTATGTAGACGACGCTGGCCGCAATATCTATACACTACAAGTCAATAGTCATGACAAAGTTGCTGTTAGAAGCAAAATGAGATCTATCAATATGCATAAAATAGATCTTTTGATGATTGATGGCTGGCACAGTGTTCACACCTGTGTAAATGATTGGGGATATGTTGACCTTCTCAGTCCTCATGGTGTAGTTATCCTACATGATACCAATGCTCATCCGGGATGTGTTGCATTGTTTCAAGCAGTTGACCAAGATCTGTTTGACAAACAACGTCTGTGTACCAACCTGGACGATATGGGAATAGCGGTTTTTTGGCATAAAGACCTCCGTGCGAAGTGACGCTATGGTTGAGTTTCGCCCCACTGTGGAAAGATAGGATTTGCGGCTGTTGACAGGCATTAGATCCCATGTTAATGTTGAACAAAGGAACATGCTCACATGACAATGCATATGGTACCTCCGTATTTGACTACATTGAATACTGATAAGAACAAGCGAAAACCATCAGCAAGACAGATCAAAGCACAAGCAGAGCACGAAGCATGGCAGCGCAAGAACGGGGTTCACCCAGAGCAAAGGTCTAGAAAGACAGCAAGCACAAAAATGCTTAAATCCTACCTCACTATTGACCGTAGTGGTCCGCAATGCAATAATGGGTTCGCTCCCGGGGGTGCTAAGAAAAGCATCTTTGACAGTCAGTGGCAGCGTACATACGAAGAGGACGCTTGCATGGCAGAGCGCGAAGCAGAGGCATTGCGTGCGGCTGAATCTAAAAAGTTGAATATCTCGCAAACATACAACAAAGGTCCAGTTATGTATGCAGGCAGTCTTAAACCTACTGATTTTGGCAAACGTCGTTGATATGACTATTGGAGAATCACATGACCAGTAAATTCCGCAATCTCAACAAAAATCGCACGGTAACGGTTATCTGCACCAACAACGAGAAATCTGTCACAGCAGAGATGGTTCGCAGCACGGCTGAAATGATCACAGTTGAATTGCCAGGTGGACTGCGTCTCAATCTCTACAAGCATACACGAAATCCCAGTTTGTATGTTGGCAATAGCGGGGGGTTGGAATTCCGTTGCGATCTTTCTCAAGCCTAGTGATTTTCTCACTGTTGTCTGCATGTAGCAACCAACTATGCGAGCATCAAGTTTGGCTTATAACAGAAATTCATAAAAATGATACACCTTATAGATACACCAGCATTAACGGATTCGAGTTGGATATTGGGTGTGATTGGTGACAGGATTTATTGACTTTGCCGTTGATCCGATCATAACATCAAAATATGTTAGAAATCAGTATCATCACAGGCAAAGCTTGGACTGGTAATCCCAGTGCCAGCAATGCAATCAAAAAACGTCTTTACCTGAAGATTTTTCCAGGAGAGTTTTGGTATCGTGCACCAAGGGCAAAGAAGGCCAAAGTCTATGGGGGCGAATTGTTTGTACGATACAGCAGCAGGGAATGGCCAGAAAAGAAGAACGGACCTTTGGTTGGAGATCCTGGACTATTGTCTGGCATCTCAGATCTCCTTCGTGAAGTAAAACTTAAACATGCTGATGATCTAATATGGGCCAAAAAACAACAAAATTTTAAAGAAACACTGACCTTAACCGTTGGTAATAACCTTGCCAGGGAAATGGTAGATCGCGGTTTTGCTCGTGTGGTTATAATGGACGAGCCTACTTTACCTAAGGAGCCAAAGCCACAGTCGCCCACACACCAACCAGTTACTACTAAACAATCTGTAGTCAACGATACACCAGTTGTGGTTAAAGACACACCAGTTACCAAGAGCAAGTCAGTTGTGGTAAAAAACAAGAAAAAAACCGATGCAGTGACTCAAACTGCTGCTGAAAAAGTTACGATAGACAGTCATGCAACTCCCCCAGAGATAGCAGATCTAACGCAACGCAACAGTGCCGAATCTATGGCAAAACTCTATGGCAAGGTCAAATCAGGACGCAAGAAGGCGCCACCAGCTAAATAGTCTGTCTATTTAGGAGTTGATCGTGAATCTTGTGCAGGCTTTAACAGTATATCTCAACAGCAATTTTGTGCTGTATACCAAAACACACTCGTATCATTGGAATGTGTCTGGTCCATTGTTTTTTGAACTGCATACGTTGTTCGAACAACAATACAATAATCTCTGGGAGAACGTAGATACCATTGCTGAAAAGATCAGGCAATTGGATGAACCAGTGGCTATTACACCTAAAACTCAACAGATCTATAGTATAATAGATCCTCATGTAGAAATGATGGAAGAGTTGGACTACGTTTATCGCCTCTACATGGATCAAAATCGAATGATAGGACTGTTAAATCGTGTATTTGATATAGCCGAGTCGGTTGACGACCAAGCAGTTATGAATTACATTGCAGAACGACTTGATTATCACAAGAAGCAAAGATGGTTTTTAAAAGCAACCTTAGACAGGGTTTCTTGATAAGAATAATAAATAGTCCAAACGGGTCAAGAGGTTTCCCCGACAAAAATTGCCTTCCAACAGGGTGCGAGGCCCGCTGTGGGTTAACAACCTCCAAGTTGGAAGGATTTAAATTATGGATCAAAACTACTGCGTTGACTCTGATGCTGGCTCTTTCATACAGGATGGTGAATTTTGTTATGCCGGTAGACACCTATTAATTGACTTTTATGATTGTGCCATACACGGCCATATAGATGTAATTGAAAGTGTGATGACCAACGCATGTTTGGCAACTGGGGCTACTATACTACAACAATACCTGCATCCTTTTACCGGTGGAGGAGTGAGTGGTGCATTTATATTGGCCGAATCTCACTGTTCTATCCACTCGTGGCCAGAAAAGAACTTTGTCTCTCTAGACATATTTGTGTGCGGTAACTGTGATCCATATCTAGCAGTGCCTGTGTTTGAAGCACATTTCAAACCAAATTCTACAAAGATATCTCTTGAGAAGCGCGGTATTATGCCTGTTTGATAATTTTGCAACTGTCATTGGATGACTTGTTGAACTAGACAGCGGGAGACCTTGACATCTGTCTATCATACATGTTATCTTGTGATATCTTTCAGGAGTACAACAGTGAACCATCGCTATGACATTCAATGGGTTGGTCACTGTAAATTTGATGAGTCAGACAAGATCTGGGGATGGTTTATCTATGGAAATACTGTACCAAAAAATCTTGACCGCAAGGCTCTGATAAGACAAAAACAAGAAAACAAGTGGGTTTATACATTCTGGGCTAGGACCGGAAAGACTTGCCATTTCAAACGCCACCACTATTCTTTTTTCCATATGAAAAAACTGGTGAGAGAGAAGAAAAACCATAAATACTATCAAATCAGCCCACATGCACTACAGACGATTTGGCCATCGTTTTATGATGACCTTGATACTAAGTTTGTGTTTTTTCATTTGGCAGGGGATTAACATTATGGATGTAGTAACTATCACAGAATCAGCGAGACAATATCTAAACCAGAGATGCGGTTGTGAAGATCAGTTGGTTTCGATCAAAGTCAACAATCGTGGCTGCAGTGGACACAGTTATGAATATTCAGTAATCACCGCTGACAAGGTGAAAAAAATGGATGAAGTAATACGTTGGCCGGGCGGCGGTATCTGCATTGCTGCAGAAAGTGTAATGCATGTTCTTGGCAGTACGTTGGATCTCAAGACCACAATCATAGAAAGTTATCTAGTTTGGATAAATCCTCAGGCAGTGGATATCTGTGGTTGCGGTACTAGTTTTGCTCTTGCCAAGGCATGATTTGCGGTAACCACCTCAGCAAGATATAATGCTTATATGTTACGTGAATATACCAGCAAATTATTCTATAAGAAATATCCCTATAAGTTATTGATCTCGCGTTTAATTGATAAGAGAGATCGTAATTATTACCAAGGTTATACCGTTGATAATGCCAAACAGTTTTTCATTGACAATCAAATTTCCAATCGCATGTACAATTCTCATGTTAGAGGGGCAAAAAGCAATGAAATCACCATAACATCAAGCATCTTTCTTGAGAAACGTGCCGATTTTGATCTTTGCCTAGACAAATGGCGAGATAATGTGCAGTGCATAACAACACCGTACCGTGACGAACATGTGCAGTTCCTAACTGACAATACATCAATTGTCATACGTGAGACACTGATCTATCGCAAGTTTCGTTATGTAGTGTCTTTCCGTCGAGCATATCGCGAAGACATAACTGACTTGACAGAATGGATCAACAACACCTTTACTCTATCACCGCTAGCAACCTCATCGGCCAGATACAACCATTCTGACTATAGACCTAAGTTATATCTCAGGGATGATAACGACCTTGTTTTGGTAAAACTCACGCACAGTGATAGGATAGCCAACATCACTATCATCTACACCTTTGATGATTTGGAAAGCGCACCCAACAGTCCATAAATACATGGTATTGTTGGGATTATTCTATGTCATATCAGTTTCCAGTTTGGACTACTCTGCCTGATCTAGGCACGTTTCCGCAGGATTATAGTTTTGATATCACGCCCATACAGATCGTGTTTGGGGCCAATTCCAATACTACAGTTTTGCTGCTGAATGGAGCCTTGCCTTTGGGTCTACAATGGCTACAGATCAACAATACTATTAATATTTTTGGGGCAGCAACAGAATCAACATTTGAGATCACGGCCAAATTTACCTTCCGTGCCATACAGACCAACGGTGGTTTGAGCGATCGTACATTTATGATCACCTTGACGCCATTGGTGGTTGCACCAAGTTGGCAAGGTCAACCAATATTTCTCGGCTATCAGAGCAACGTTGAGATTATCAGTTATCCTTTAACAGCAACTACATCCACCGGCGATCATATAATCTATGACTTGCCAAATAATCCCACATTAGCCACCATCGGAAACCGCAGTGGTATTTTCACATTAAATGCTCTGTCTTTGACCAGCAATGTCGTGGTGAATACTCTAGTGCGTGCCACAGACAGCGGCACAGGCGGTGACAGCAATATCATTGTCAGTGTAAGTGTAGTGACTAACCCGGGACCACCACGTTGGATCACCAAGTCTGGTGAGATTGGCAGTTACTATGGCAATGATTTTGTAGAATACACGCTTTTGGCAGAAGATCCGTTTGCAAATTCTATAGCATATCGATTGGTTTCATATTCTCAGGGATTTACCTTGCGATTGGCTACACCTCAGCCTCCAGTTGAGTCGGGGCTGCTGTTTGGTCAATTGCCAAATACCATGTCTATCGAAATATTCTATTTCACTGTATCGGCTACCAGTATCAATGGTACCAGTGAACGTACCTTCAGTATAATAGTTCGACCTGCTATTTTGGCAGCGGATTTTTACTGGGTAACACCCAGTGATCTTGGTTCGATCACCGAGGGGGTGTATGCGGCTATTAAGGTAACTGCCACAAGTAACAGAAATCAGACTGTGATTTATAATGTCACAGGTGGTCTGTTGCCACCACACCTCATGCTGGGCACAACTTCTGGATTGATAGAAGGATTCTGTGAGTATACAGCAGTAAACAAAGTTTGGTATTTTGAGATAACTGCATTTGATGGACACGAATATTTGGTACAGAAATTTTCACTATCGGTCCTCAAGGTATACAGCAATCAATATTTCAATGCCTTTATACCTTTGACAGGATCCCTGCGTGATAGATGGAGTGCTGATACTAGCAATTTGCGTGTTAGAGAACCGGGCACTGTGACGTTTGACAGTTTTGTTAATATACCAAATCCTCCCAGTCTTAACATCATAAATGGTCTAGTTACTGGATATAGCACGCCAGATCAGATACTGACTGTGATACAGCCATGGTGGCATGAATTGAATCTGCAGATAGGATCTGCTGCCAATACAGCAGTGTTGAGCAACGGGTTGAGTACGGTATATAGAAATATCAATGACAGTCAGGGCGGCAGCAACGCAGTCATAGCTGACAGTCATGTGCGTGGAGGCAAAGTCTATCCTATCAGCATCTACAATATTCGATCTGCATTGACAGCAGCATATCCCTATATTTCTACAGGCAGTGGCAGTGGTTTTGCTATGATGCCCAATCTCAATTGGAGCACCGGAGCTATATCCACTGTAACAGTCCTCGACACAGGAGCCGGTTATCTCTCGCCTCCTAAGATCACAGTCGGCGGTGCTGGTACGGGCGCAGTCTTGCAAGCGGTTCTTGGATTAATTGCAGTTGGTGTAGCCAGCAGTGGATCTGGTTGGTCAGTAGGTGATACCTTTGCTTTGCTGGGCAATGACGCAATTGTACCAGCCGAACTCACAGTGACTGCTGTGAACTCTGCTGGTCAAGCAGTGTCTTTTGAAATCACACTGTCTGGCAGTTATAAAGATGTTGGTGTTGCACCCACTACTCAGGTAATGCTAGGCACTGCAACTGCTGCTTTGATCCTTACCTGGGGTATAGTGGCAGTAGAAGTAATTCAAGGCGGTGCCAATTATCAATGCGGCATTACCATCGATCTCGGTGGGGGTGAGATTCTACCACCTTGGCAAAATGTCTATAGTCCGGCTGTAGCGGTGGGTGATATACCGTTAGTCTCTGCAGGTTTAGCAACCAACATTCTCAACACTGAACCAACTACGCTGTTTGGCACAGTATGGCAGCCAAATTACATGGTACTGCAATTCCAAGGTATTTTATGGATTGGCAGTACAACATTTGACTACGAAACCACCACGTTTGATGGCAACACCACTAGATTTCAGGATACAGAATCGCCATTACAGACCATATTTGACAAGAATAATGAAATATTTGACAGCGGGGGCACTATTTTTGACTATAAAGATCCCTTGTCTTATGATCTATTTCAAGTCTGGGGTTCAACTTTGATAGATGCTGGTACTACTGTGTTTGATCTCTACAGCACTATCTTTGACTCTTTGGCTCCGCGTACCTTTAGTAATACACGACTACAGAAGTGGGTCAATACACAAAACAAGATCTACTCTGGTAACAACGCTGTTTGGTGAATGACCAATCAGGTCGGCGGTTATAGATTTCTGCTCGCCGCAGGTAAATAACTAGAACTAGGCGGTATAAATGTAATGGCTTCAAACATCACCACGACCGGGATCAATGTCAATTTTCCCATTAGCGGGCTTAACAATCCTGGCCAAGGATTCCGCAGCAACTTCAATGCGATTGTACAGGCGCTGAACACAGCCAGTACAGAAATTTCAAATCTGCAGTATATTGCCACCAGCGGAGTGACTGGTCCAGCGGGCCCAACAGGATCTGCTGGTGGACCAACTGGCTCACAAGGCCCACAAGGCTCTACTGGTCCAACTGGCACTATTGGCCCACAAGGTGTGATAGGTCCTCGAGGTTTAACTGGTGATACAGGGCCGTTGGGTACTGGTCCAACTGGAAGTGCATCAAATGTCACCGGTCCAACCGGATATATTGGTCCAACCGGCTCAACTGGTGCCAACAGCGTTGTGACAGGTCCAACTGGATATACTGGTGCGGCATCAACCACAACAGGACCAACTGGTCGAACTGGTCCAGCTGGCCACACTGGCGCTACAGGCTATGGTGCACAAGGTATACAGGGTCCTGTGGGGTCCAGAGGGGCCACTGGACCAACTGGGGTACAGGGTCGACAGGGATTTACCGGACCTCGCGGAGTTCAAGGCCCAACTGGTCTCCAGGGGTTTTCAGTAACTGGTGCCACTGGATACACAGGTGTAACTGGTCCTACGGGCTATCGTGGGCTGCAGGGACAAACAGGTCCGGCTGCTGGTCTACAAGCAGATTACTTGGCCAGCGGCAATGGGACAGTGATCCTAAATCAAGTGATTGGACAGATTACTCTACAGGATGGCAATCCATCTGTGGGCAACCTTCTCAGGGTAGCAGGGCGGGCAGGTTCCCCAACCTATTTTGCGGCCAGTACCAGTGCGGTGACTATCAACACCAATGTGGCCGCAGCAACATCTACTGTTTGGATGGTGCCTGGTTACAACAGCAATAGGCTTTTTGCCAATTTAACCAATCCCAGTAACAATACCAATACTCTATGGCTACAGAGTGCAGGCAACTACAACACAGGTGGACAGATTGTATTTGCCACGGGATCTCCAGATGGCAACGGGCAACGTGCAGAATCGGTACGTATAAATTCGCAGGGATTTGTGGGTATAGGCACTACTAATCCTGTTTATCAACTAGATGCCTATGGGTTCAGCAATTCAACTGTGAGAATAGCCACTGCTGGTCGTCAATCTACACTGACTACCACTCATGGTGGTCTCAACATCACCACTCAAAATCCCGGCAATGTCAACATAGGCTTTGATGCTGTTACAATCAATATACCAAATAACTACGTTGGTATCGGCCTTGTGGCCCCGCAGTATGATCTACACGTCTATAGATATACTCCCGGCGCTGTTGGACCTGTTTTAACACTTGGTAACCCAACCAACACCCTTGGCGATGCTGTGCAGCAGCGATATGATGTTGGTTCACCAACTCGTTTGCCCAATGCCACCCTGACCGTAAGCGCAGATGTCAACAGCAACACCAACATGGTATGGGCCACGCGACAAAATGGTATATTTGCTGAAACCATGCGCATCAATCACAGTGGTAACGTTGGTATAGGTACCAGCAATCCCATAACCAAACTCACAGTCAATGGTGTTATTACCAGCACTTCTGGTGGTTTCCAATACCCTGATGGTAGTATACAGACCACAGCAGATTCTGTGTTTGTTGGCCAATATCCACCGAACGATTTCAGCACTGGTACCATGTGGTGGAACACCACAGATGGCAATCTTTATCTCAACTATCAGGGCGTTTGGGTGCCAGCGGCTGTGGGCGCTGGTGGAGGTATTGGTCCAATAAACAGTTTGAACAACGGCAGCAACAGCACTGTGCTGGAATCCAACGGTGTGTTGACGTTATCGGGACTGCTGCAGGCTCCTCAGGCCACCAAGGCTCCTCGTGATCCAGGTGTAATTGGACAGATCTGCTGGGACAACAACAATATCTATGTGTATACAAACACTGGTTGGAAAACAGCAAGCCTTCATTAACGAATAAATAGCATGCTCATATGAGAGGATCTATCTGATGTCGACGTTGAACTTCCCCACTAACCCATATATTGGCCAGCAATATAATGCACCAAACGGGGTGACCTACGCCTGGGATGGTACCAAGTGGAACGTTGCTTCTAAAAGTGCCACTGGCAACATAACTTTCAACAACAACACCATCAGTACCAACAATCTTGGCAATGTCTACATTGATTTAAATTGTCATCAATGGGAGTTCAACACCACTGGCAACCTTGTACTGCCCCAGGGCGGTACCATAAACTACTACTGCGGCAGCAACGCATTAGTTGGTGGCGGACCCGGGCCCCATCCTGGTGGAAAAGTTTCATGGTATGACATAACATGCAAAAATGGTCCCTGCGGTCCAACACAGATAGCACTGGGAATGTGTGCCGGTAATATCAACCAGGCAACCAATACTGTTGCCATTGGCTCATTTGCAGGCAGTATTAATCAAGGAAATTTTGCAGTTGCTATTGGAACCAACGCTGGTACCACTTGCCAGGCTGACAACAGCATCATTATCAATGCCACTGGATGCCCTATTACCACCTGCCAACCAGGTCTATACATTTCACCTTTGAATTACTATCCAGGCTGTGTAATATTATTCCCAGTTGGCTATAATTTTGAGACAGGCGAAGTATTTGTGGGCGCAGGCTACGGCGGTGGTGGCTGTTGTCTATTGCGAAATGGCTGCTATATATTCAAACTCAACAGTTGCGGCACAGTTAGTATGCCCTGCAATACTCAACTCAATAGTGGTGGTATCGATGCTAGAAATGCCGCAGCCTTGGTGTTGACCACCTGTAGGCCCTGTGGATCGTGCGGCCCAATAGCAGCATCATCTATCAACTTGTCAGCTGGCAACGGTGGAGTTGGTATCACCGTTGTTGGACCTTATACAGGCGGAGCTTGTGGTTCTGGGGGACCAAGCATTGTGACTGTTGGCACAGAGAATGTCAGCGGGGCCAACGGACCAGGCTTTGCAGGTTT
>Ga0209085_1000206_pt1 | contig 45548 bp, 58 predicted proteins | sample C_131016_EF_Meta_FD_187310 | JGI IMG/M metagenome (GOLD analysis project Ga0209085, IMG submission 187310) | Freshwater microbial communities from Lake Croche, Canada to study carbon cycling - C_131016_EF_MetaG (SPAdes) (version 2) | ecosystem: Environmental > Aquatic > Freshwater > Lake... | reverse complement strand
ACGGAGACGTGGCCGAGCTGGTCGAAGGCACTCCCCTGCTAAGGGAGCATCGGGGCTAAAACTCTGATCGGAGGTTCGAATCCTCTCGTCTCCGCCAAACTTCTATATAAATCAAGGACTTACGAGTCCTTTTTTTATTTTGTACCATTATAGGTACCATAAATATAAGCCTTTAACCATATTTTTGGTTTACCCCAATCCTTTTGCCCAGGGTTTTCCTGTTTTATAAATTTAAGCATTAGTCCTTATTCCTATATTCTGATGGTTATAAATAAAAGGGGTAGTTATGAACAGGATTTGGCTTTGCTTAATGGTTTTAATGTGTGTTTTCGTTACTGGATGTGCCTCTATTACTGGCTCTAGAAATCAACCAATCTCAGTTACAACTACGCACGAAGGAAAGCCTATTGCTGGTGCGTATTGCACTTTAGTAAACGATAAAGGCACTTGGTATGTAAATACACCAGGCTCGGTGATGATTCTAAAAGCCTATGGAGATTTGTCTGCAACGTGTAAAAAAGAAGAAACTCATGCCGGAGTCGCCACTTTTCAATCTGCAAACGAAGGTGCTGTATGGGGAAATATTGTTGCAGGTGGAATAATCGGTTATGCAGTAGATGCTGGAACAGGTGCTGGATTTTCATATCCACCAACACTCAATATTGAGATGATTAAGGGAAATGTAATTCCTGCTCTACCTACAGGACCACAAGCTAGTGCCGCCTCATCCCAGGTTGCTCCTGGCGTCATCACTCAGTCTCAATCCTCTGGCGGAACTACTTCACCAGGACCTGCCAGAGCTGCAATTACACCATCCAATCAAGCAAATGATTCCCCCAATCCAGCTAAGAGACTTGATGACTTAAATAACATGCTGAAGAAGGGATTGATTACGCCAGACGAGTACAACGCAAAGAAGGCAGAAATACTTCGAACCTTGTAATAAACCTATAAGTATTCTCAACCAATGTTTAGAGGGGCTTAATGGCCCCTTTTTTTCGCCAGCGGACTAAAGTGGGAGGCTTAAAAGCCCCGTTAATAAAAGCTATTTGGCTCCTTGACCTGGGCTCTACTGATTAACAGACACTTTTAGACTCCATAAGACTAAAATTTATACTTGTTTACACCATATTCCAATAGATGATTTATCTCCACAAAATACTTCCGTACGCACTCTATCCAATAACCTTTATTATTTTATTGCTGGCTTGGGCTGCCTTTTCAAAAAAACGCTTACCAGTAATAGTTGCCTTATTTTTACTTGTTGTTACAAGCTCCCCAATTATTTCTAATGGAATGATTCAGTATCTTGAAAGAGCGGAGTTGCGAAAATCTCCAACTGATATTCATGATGCAGATGCAATAGTTGTCCTAAGTGGAATGATTGAGCCAATTCAAGGATTTCATGGCTTGATGTATGAGTGGAGCGACCCTGACCGATTTTTTGGCGGTATTGAATTAATGAAGGCTGGTAAGGCGAGGAAAATTATTTTTACTGGTGGAAAGATGCCATGGCAATCTGACGAAATAAAGCCTGAAGGTGAAGTCCTTTCAAAATTTGCTGCTGATTTTGATATCTCCTCCTCACAAATTATTCTTACTAAGAATGTGCAAAATACAAAAGACGAGGCTTTGGCGGTCAAGGAAATCTTAATTAATTCAAAAACTCCAAAAATAATACTTGTTACGTCCGCATTTCATATGCCACGTTCAAAAAAATTGTTTGAAAATGAAGGAATTGAAGTGCAAACATACCCTGTCGACTATAAGGCAGGCATTTCTGAATTGACCCCTATGAGTTTTTTGCCTTCTGCAGATGCATTTCGAAACTTTCAATTTGCATGGCGAGAGATGATTGGAAGGTTCTATTACAGCTTTAATTGATTTAGGATGAATACTCCGATGGTAATTCTTTGGGCCTAATCAAACCATAGAAACTGTTTTTTTGTGGTTTGGTAGACCCTATTACAGAAGTCTTCTTTAGATTCACCATCCTGCCTTAAAAGACCCTCTGATTTAGACCAAGTGCAATCCTTCCAGCCAAAGTAATGAACCTCTTTAAGTTCAGGCTTTAGCTTATTAGTCAGCTTCTGTAGGCGGCTTTTAAGGGTCATTTTCTACCTTCCAAATGAGCTAATTCGAGGTCTGCAAGACGCTTTTCTATTTCGGTGACTTCGTATGCCTTCAAGATATTTGTGAGCATATAGACCAATTTGGTGCCATTGCCGGGCAATATTTTGTTGCAACGAGTTTCTCGGTAGACTTTGGCCATTTCACGCCTAATATCCTCTGATGTTGCTAGATTGATACGAGGGGTGGGGTCATCAAGAATCTCAGTATCTGTATGCATAGTCGGTCAATTTATTGTGCAAGGTAGTTGTGCTGGATATGGTTGTGGGAGGGGATTAAAGCCTGTTATAGCCTTTTGCTAAAAACCATGACACGACCAAATCAAGCCAATGCCATTAACTTCTCTAATGCAATACAACGCTGTCGAATCCTGTCTTCAGGAGATAGTTGAGCCAACCTGCATCTTGATAGGGTGATATATGTATGTCGCCCTTAACCCAGTCCATCTTTCTGTAGGCATTGTTCAGTTCTCTTAATAAGTCATCCTTATTTAACTGGTCTTTACTGCCGATAGCAAAGTGCAGGTGAGGGCGTTTTTCTGTTTCGCCTATTTCCATGCAGAAAATGCTATTTAGCTTTGCACGGCCATAACGATATTGACGCTTAAATAAACCTTTGTTTACTAACGAAAGGTAGTGGCGTCCAGTCTGCTCAAATATTTGAGGAGTTATGTAGGTTTGGTAGTGAGGGTGGCGTTTTTTTAAGTTCATTGTTACCGCCCATTGAAATGGCCCTTGCTGCTGAAGAAAATTAACCCAATCCATAGCCGTTGAATTCATTAGTTAAGTCCATTCATCCATTGGTGAACTTCCTCAACTCTCCACGCTGTCATATTCGCACCTAGCTTTATTGGCTTGGGAAATGTCCCTGCCTTTACCTTTCGCCAGAGCGTAGGTGCGGAAAATCCAAGAATGCCCAAAAGTCGTTTTTGGCGAATAAACCCTTGATTTGAATCCACCTGAAATCTCCTGTACTTAAATGAGATTTCATTAGACATGGGACTATTTAATTTGTGAATTTAGTCCCAAGTTATTTTTGAAGGCGTAGAAAATTTCTATGCTCTGTTTTGATTAATTCATTCCATTCGTCATCTGATTTGCGAATGTTTTTTACATATTTGTAAGCGAATGCATCATGTTTTTGCTTATATATTTTCCTAAATTGCTCCTCGCTGTTTAAGACAAAAGAATTCCATAACGGCTCTTTACCTAGCTCATGGATGACTGCCTTTAGAGTAGCTCCTCTAGCCCTTCTTGAATCCACTTCAACTTTAATCATTGCACCAAGTAAGCTGCTCCATTGCTGCCTTACACCCCTTTGGTGCTTGTTTTTTAGGGTTTTATGATGTTTCTCAACTACGCAAAATAGCAGTTCGCCAAGTGATGCCGTGCCAAACTCCCTTAACAAATAGGAAAGGATATATTCCTCATACTCCTTTTTAGCCTTCAATTTTCTATTGATTATTTCCTTGTTACCACGAACATAGTCAGCAAGAGTAGGGGCTTCAGGTTTCTTAATCATGCTACTTTAGCCTTATTTAGTGCCACTACATTCACATCATTTGTTGTAGCAATAAAAGGCCTATTCATGAAGTTTGCCCAGTCTTGCATGATTGCTCTGCGTCTTTCTAATCCATCACTGCGTTGATATGCTTTGTATACAGCATCGCCAACCTCGTGCATTAAAGATAATTCAGCTAATTCAGTTGAGTGAGTTGTTTGCTCAAGACACCATACCCTGAAAGTTGACCTGAATCCATGTGGCACAGCTTTATCTGTAAATTCTTTATTTTTATGCATTTCACGCATTAATTTACTAATGGTGCTATCACTCAATTTTTTTAATCCTGTCGAGGGAAATACTAAATCTGTACCACTAAAAGTCGGCATACTTTTTAGAAGAGTCATAGCTTGCGGTGACAGTGGAACCGTATGGTCACGCTTTTTAGTTTTAGTAAAAACCTTGGGTACTGTCCAAACTTTTGCTTCAAGGTCTATTTGTTGCCATGTCGCTGACCGCACAGAATCAGAGCGTACTGAAGTCAAAATTAAAAACTCTAATGCTTTTGCACTAATTGAATTGTGTTTTCTTAATGCATTTAAAAACTCATAGAGTTTTGCATAGGGCAACGAATCCATATGCTCAACATCTTTTAACTTTTTAGGTGACTGGTATATCGAATCTAGAAAGCCATCCCAAATTGCTGGATTTGCCTTTTCTCTATAACCGCTAACAATAGCGTAATCAAGAATTGACTTAATTCGACCCTGTACTCTTGACGCTGTTACTGTTTTGGATTTCCAAATTGGGTCAAGCACTGATTTAATGTCCGAAATGCCAATATCTTCAACTAGCATTGAACCAATATGAGGATATGCATAAGTTTTTAATGTCGCTTCCCATTGCTTTCCGTGCTTAACATTATTAAAGGTGCGTGTTGCTAAAAACATTTTTGAGCATTCTTCAAAAGTCTTTGCCTTTGCTCGGTCTGCGATGAGGTTGCTTTTGATGGTTTTTTTGGCTTGAATGGGGTCAATTCCATTGCTGATTTCTGAATTTATCTGCCTTGCCTTTTCTATTGCTTGGGCTAGAGATACAGTTGGGTAGCCCCCCAAACCTGCTTTTCTCCTCCCACCACCATAGGACACCCTAAATACCCAGCTTTTTGTTCCTGCCTTTGTAATACATAAGGAAAGGCCATTAACTGTTCCTACAGCGTGACAACCAACCTTATTAAGTCTTTTTACCTCGAGGGCTGAAAGTGGCTTTGCTATTTTTGGCATTTTGTACCAATCTTGTACCATAAAATTATGTAATTAGATGATACGGTTTGATACGATATAAGTCAAAGAAGCCAGTATTTATATGGATAATTCTACTTTTAATGAGTTTGTATGAAATGGCTTGAAATATATAAATGGCAGCTCTCGTCTCCGCCAGTATTTTCAAATAAACCCAGTAAATTCAATGAGTTACTGGGTTTTTTGTTATTCATAATTTCCCCAATAGTAATAATCGTTGGTATTTTTACAACTAAATGTTGCACCACAGCATAATTGTGTTTAAAATGACGCATCGCAACAAATAAACCAACCCATTAGGAGAAGTCATGTTTCAAACTCAATTAAACGATCAAATCGCTCAAACTCAAGCTAAAGCAGTTGAAAAAGCCAAACACTTGGCTCAAGTAGCTGTTGAAAGTGCTCAAGAATTAGCAGAAATCAACCAAGCTGCTGCTAAAGATGTATTGGCTGCTGCACAAGATGCCAGCACACAATTGTTAGCCATTAAAGATCCACAGCAATTTACTAAGATGGCTCAGCCTGAAGTTGCTCAAGAAGCCGCTAAGTATGCTGCTGCATACCAAGCTAAGGTAAACAAAGTAGTTCGCAACAGCAATAAAGAAGTTGCTCAAGTGTTTGATGCTTCTATTGATGATGCTCGTGATGACTTGGTTAAGTTTGTTAAAGAGTCTACCAAGACTGCACCTGCTGGTTCTGAGGCTTTTGTATCAGCATTTCACACAGCATTTGATGCCTCACTCCAACAGTTTGACCAAATTCGCGCTACAGCAACTGATGCTTTCGCAAGCTTTGAGAAGAGTGTTGACGCAGCTTTTGCAAACATCCAGGGTCAATATGCTCCTAAGTCAGCAAAGAAATCTGCTGCTAAGTTAGCCGCCTAATTAAGCTTCACAGCTTTCTAAAAGCCGCCTGAGGGCGGCTTTTTCTTGCCCAAATTTCCCTAATACCTAGCAATTAACCCCCCAGTTCCTATCGAGGGTTTGTCCTATGTAAATAAACTTCACAACTTCACAACTTCTGTTGTATAGTATGCTTACTTGGAGAAAAAATGAAGAGACTGGTACCAAAAACACATCAAGCCTTGCAGTGGGTAGACAAGGGCTTGAGCGCTGCGCAAGCAGCAAGGAAGATGGAGATTTCAGAATCCAGTGTGTATGCCGCTCTCAGAAAATCAAAAGCAAAAGATTCGGGCTGTTGCCCAACCTGTGGTCATAAACTAAGGAACTAAGATGAAAAAGACTCTATTAGCAGCGGTATCTATTTTTGTTGCTGCATTTGCTTACGCCAATACAGTTTCAGATTCATCAGCTCTGGTAAGTCAACAGTGCAAAATTTCAGCAGAGGCCGTGTCAACGCTAAAGGGCTTGCGATATGGGAATGCATCCATCAAAAAAGATGTCTCTAGTCTCATTAATACTCACTTGAAGGCGCCAGAGAATCGTGAGGTAGCGCAGAAGGCTTTAATCTTGATGATTGATGACAAATCAACAGATGTTGGCATCTTAGAGGGTAAATACTGCTCTTAATATCCTCGGCTCGGTAGATCTTTAGAGTGCTATTTCCTGCAGAGTGTCCTGATTGTGGGAACGCACGGGCATTGTTTAATCAATGCCCACATTGCGGTTCTGAACAATTGCCAACCCTAAATACGGATACGATCGAGATCAATATCAAACAAGGTAGCCCTTATGTTGAGGAAGCCTTAGAGTTGTTAACAGGGCAATTGCGCAAATGTTTGGAGTTAGGAATTAAAGCCATCATTCTGATTCACGGGTATGGATCAAGCGGGGAGGGTGGTCGTATCAAATGGGCGATTCATGATGCTCTAGAAAATAACCGATATTCAGATCGCGTAGAGGAGTATTTCTTTGGCGAAAATGTAGCCTACGGTAGTGAGTCTTACCATGCCTTGTTAAAACGCCGACCAGGCCTCAAAAGATATTTAAAGCGCTTTAAAGAAGGTAATGCTGGAATGACAGTTTTATTGCTAGGCAACCACAACACGAGAGGATTGCTTATTGGCTGACCAATACAGATTTATTGGTGATAGCATGTTGATTGAGCAATTGCTTGCCATTTAAGCTCGCTATTTCTAGCAAGGTAATTGCGCCACATACTTCAAAGCCTGCGCTACGTAATAATTTATTAGCAGCAATCAGCGTTCCACCAGTGGCCAGAACATCATCAATCATCAAAACCCTGGCATTCTGAGGAAGGCTTGATTGGGCAATCTCTAGACAATCAGAGCCGTATTCCAGCCCATAGAATTCTTTATGTGTTGCCAAAGGAAGCTTATTTGGTTTACGGGCAAGAGCCAGACCTTTATGGGCATGATGAGCCAGGGCAGATCCAAAGATAAATCCACGAGATTCAATACCTAAAATATGGGTATAGTCAAATTCTTGGGCCAGTATGTCCATCTGCGCGATAGTCTCTTTAAAGGCATCAGGGTTTGCAAGCAAAGGGGAGATGTCTCTAAAGAGAATTCCGGGTTTGGGGAAATCGGGCACTCCGGGTAGATAATCTAATAAATTCATTTATGGCAGCCATGAAAACAGATCTCCTCATTATCACCGCATTAGAGTCCGAGCTCAAGCGTAATGCCCTCCCATCAGGGGTAGAGCTGATTTACTCTGGCATTGGTAAGATAAATGCAGCGCTCGTTAGCACTAAAGCAATTCATCAATTTAGCCCACGCAAAATCATGAACTTCGGTACAGCAGGAAAAGTAAATCCCCAATTAGATGGTTTGCTGGAGATTGGGAAGGTCATTCAACGGGACATGATGGCAGAACCTCTTGCGCCCAGAGGAAAAACACCTTTTTGCGATAGGCCTTCAGAATACTTATCATCAGGAAAATATATCTGTGGATCTGGCGATAGTTTTGTAACGGCTCCCGACCCCTGGCTGCTGAGCCAAGGAGTGGATGTAGTCGATATGGAGTTATTTTCAATAGCCTGTGTTGCCAATCATCATCAGATACTATGGCATTCATATAAATATATTACGGATGATGCTAATGAGAGCTCTGCCCATGATTGGCATCAAAAAGTAAACCATGGGCAAGATTTATTTGTTGAAAAGTTAAAGCAAATATTGAGCTAAAGAGATATGGCCATCAATTCCTCCAAGCCTTGGCTAAAAAATTACCCTGAAGGCGTTCCGCATGAAATCGGACCGCTGAATCATTCTTCTTTGACCGAATTTTTAGATGAGTGCTTTGGTCGCTTTGGAAAGCGTAAGGCTATTGAGGCTATGGGAAAGTTTTTCTCATATCAAGAGCTTAATAGACTCTCTAAAGACTTTTCATCGTATCTACAAACTCTGAATTTAGAGAAGGGTGCCCGTATTGCATTGATGTATCCCAATGTGATTGAGTATGTTGTCGCAATGATTGGCACCCTACGTGCTGGTTATGTTGTGGTGAACATTAATCCACTTTATACAGCGCGAGAGCTCGAGGCTCAATTGCTTGATAGTGGAGCAACAGTTTTGGTTGTGATGGAAAACTTTGCTCACAGATACCAAGAAATCAATCCTATAGCAGGCATTGTGCAAGTGATTGTGAGCAGTCCAGGCGAATTAATGGGCCTCAAGGGGTATGTCATCAATTGGGTGGCTAGGAAAGTTAAAAAGTTAATTCCAGCCTGGCAGTTCGCCCATATGAGTTTCAAAGAAGCACTTCAGAAGGGTAGTCAGCATCATTTTCGAAAACCCAATATTGGTCTAGATGACATTGCGTTTTTGCAATACACCGGTGGCACGACGGGAACCTCTAAAGGAGCGATATTGCTTCACCGTAACATTCTTTCTAACGTGATGCAGATCGAAAGCTGGCTAAATCCCGGTCTAAAGCAAAAGCCAGATCAACAATTGGTATTTCTGTGTGCATTGCCGATGACCCATATTTTTGCTCTGACAGCATGCGCTTTGCTGGGGATTGCTAAGGGTAGCTTATTGATTCTTGTGCCCAATCCTCGTGACATTACTGGCTTTATCAAAATGCTCATCAAGCATCCGAATATCAATATATTTCCTGGCGTAAATACGCTTTTTCATGCGCTGATTCATCGGCCGGAGTTTAAGAAAGTGAAGCTTCCTAATCTATTAGTCACCATTGGCGGTGGCATGGCGGTTCACAAGAAGACTGCAGACCATTGGCAGGCGCTTACAGGAGTGCCTATTGCACAAGGATACGGTTTATCAGAGACATCTCCAGTTGTCTGTGTCAATACTCCGCTAGAGAAGCATTTCACAGGCCATATTGGTATGCCACTACCAAGCACTAATGTTGTGATTCTGGATGATGATGAAGTTGAGTTGCCATATGGCACGCCTGGAGAGATTTGCATTTCCGGGCCGCAACTCATGCCGGGTTATTGGAATAAGCCAGAAGAAACCAGTCATTGCATGACGGCCGATGGTTTCTTTAAGTCTGGTGATATTGGCTTTATCACTGATGAAGGCTACGTTGAAATCGTTGATCGCAAGAAAGACATGATCGTGGTGGCGGGGTTTAAGGTCTTTCCAAATGATGTGGAAGACCACCTATCCCAAATGGATGGCGTTAGAGAATGTGCTGTGATTGGGGTGTCACACCGTAAGCTAGGAGAGATTGTGAAGGCTTACGTGGTGAGAGACAACCACCATTTAACTGAAGCAGATATCTTGCAATACTGCAAAGCTCATATGACCAGCTATAAACGCCCTCGAAAAGTTGTCTTCATCAATGAGCTCCCGAAATCCAATGTCGGCAAGATTTTGCGCCGAGAACTGAGAAATATTTAAGAAAATATCACTACTAGACGTTTATTTTCGGGGAGTTTTACCAACCATCTTAGCGGCTCTCAAGAAATCAAAGTCGACACCTTGATCTGCCTGTGTCACAGTATCTAAGAATAGCTTCTTATATCCGCGCTCAGCAGTAGGCGATGTTATTGGATTTTCTTTAGTGCGCTTGGTCAGCTCTTCATCAGAAATGAGTAAGCTAATTTCTCGATTCTTGACACTTAAGCGGATGCGATCACCGTTGTGTACATGCGCTAGTGGGCCACCAATGGCTGATTCTGGTGTAACGTGAAGCACGATCGTCCCAAATGCCGTGCCGCTCATCCGTCCATCAGAGATGCGCACGATGTCTTTTACCCCGGCACGCGCTAATTTCATGGGGATAGGAATATAGCCTGCTTCAGGCATACCAGGCGCCCCTTTAGGACCAATGTTCTTGAGTACTAAAATATCATCGGCCGTGACATCTAAATCGGGGCTATCAATGCGGCTCGCTAGATCCTCGGCATTCTCAAACACTACGGCACGGCCTTCATGCTCCATGAGTTTCTCGTTAGCAGCCGATTGCTTAATGATTGCACCGCCAGGAGCGAGGTTGCCATGTAAGACGGCAATGCTGCCCCGCGGATAGATTGGCTGATCAAATGGGCGCACCACATCTTGTTTAAAGCTCGGCGGTGCTGCATCAATTTCTTGTCCGAGTGTTCTGCCGGTGACTGTCATGGCATTGAGATTTAATTGTGGCTTAAGCTCGCGAAGTAGAGTGGCCATGCCACCAGCGTCATGGAAATTTTCCATGTAATGATCGCCTGATGGTTTCAGATCAACCAGAACTGGAGTTTCATTACCCATTTTGTCTAAGGCATCTAGATCAATCTCAAGACCCATCCGACCGGCTATTGCAGCCAAGTGAACAATACCATTCGTAGAGCCACCAATGGCTAGCAATACACGTATTGCATTTTCAAAGGCATCTGCTGTCAGAATCTGATCAATGGTTAAGCCATCTTTAGCCATTTGGACCGCACAAGTACCGGTTTCTTCAGCAACTCGAATGCGATCTGCGGTCACAGCGGGCGGAGTAGCGCCACCTGGAACCGTCATACCCAAAGCTTCAGAGATGCAGGCCATCGTACTGGCGGTACCCATGACAGAACAGGTGCCAACACTGGCTACTAACTGATCATTGACTTCATCTTTTTCAATTTCATCAATCTCACCAGCGCGGAACTTGCCCCAGTAACGGCGACAGTCAGTGCACGCCCCAACACGCTCGCTACGATGTGAGCCAGTCAGCATTGAGCCAGTGATGAGCTGAATCGCTGGTAATCCTGCAGAAGCAGCACCCATCATTTGAGCAGGGACTGTCTTATCGCAACCACCAATCATCACCACTGCATCCATGGGTTGAGCACGCAACATTTCTTCCGTATCCATCGACATCAGATTGCGCAGATACATGCTGGTTGGTGCAGCAAAACTTTCATGAATCGAGATAGTTGGAAATTCCATTGGTAAGCCACCAGCAAGCATGACGCCGCGTTTCACTGCCTCAATGAGCTGTGGCATATTTCCGTGACAGGGATTGTATGCGCTGCCTGTATTGATGATCCCAATGACGGGGCGATCAAGAGCAGTATTGGTATAGCCTGCTCCCTTGATGAATGCTTTTCGTAAAAATAAAGAGAAGCCTTTATCCCCATAGCTTGTTAAACCTTTACGTAAACCTGACTCAGGTGCTGTTTTTGGATCTTTTGGCTTGTCGCTCATATTTGTCTCAATAAATTATTTGTATAAATACTATTTAGAGCTAATTGTAGTCATGCGGGTGCCATGTTGTATGGCTCCATGTTCTTGTAATAGCGATTGACTTGTCGCAGATGAGATCTTCGCTGCTTGTTAGCACATCCATTAACTTAAGCGTTACAGCAAGATTCGCCGCTAGAGCAGGCCGAAGCGGCCTCAACCGGAGCAGGCTCTTGGGTATAACGAGCAATAAAAGCGTGCTTACTATGAAGTGGTAACTTGATCCATACGAAGTGACCAGAGCCAGGCGCTACATCAATTGGTTCGCCACTCATATTCCACATGGCATCCAAAATAATGTCTTGATTACCTTGTGGTTCGATGATCTCTAGTTTGTCGCCAACAGAAAAGCGGTTTTTAACATCTACTTTGACGCGACCAGTGTCTGAGTCGATCTCCAGAGTTTCAGCAACGTACAAACTTCTGCCTGAAAGTGAATAGCCTCTCATATACAGTTGATACTCTTTATCGTGATGACGCTCATAAAATCCGTCGGTATAGCCACGATTAGCAAGACCTTCTAGGTTACCAAGTAATGTTGTATTAAATGGTCTGCCTGCGACTGCATCATCAATTGCTGAACGATACGCTTGGCACGTGCGCGAAACATAATACGGGGACTTAGTGCGACCTTCGATCTTGAAGGAGTCAACACCCATCTTGGTTAGTCTTTCGATATGCTCAACCGCACGTAAATCTTTAGAATTCATGATGTAGGTACCATGTTCATCCTCTTCCATGGGCATTAATTCATTTGGCTTTTTTGCTTCCTGAAGGAGAACGACATCACCACTAGAAGTCTGTTGGCCCGGCTTGACCTTGTAATCCCAGCGACAAGCATTGGTGCAGGCGCCTTGATTAGAATCACGATGAGACATATAGCCCGATAAGAGGCAGCGTCCTGAATAGGCAATACATAAAGCACCATGTACAAATACTTCAAGCTCCATTTCAGGGCAATCTTGACGTACTTCTTCAATCTCATCGAAAGAAAGTTCGCGCGATAAAATCACTCGGCTAATGCCAACTGAGCGCCAAAACTTTGCAGAAGCACCATTTACCGTATTAGCCTGTACTGATAAATGGATGGGCATGTCAGGCCAAGCTTCTCTGGCCATCATGATCAGACCTGGGTCAGACATGATGAGTGCATCAGGCTTTAAATCAACCACCGGTGACATGTCTTTGATATAAGTGCGTGTCTTTGCTCCATGCGGCAATAGATTGGAGACCAAGAAAAACTTTTTGCCTAATTCATGGGCAGTATCAATGCCTTGCTTGAGTACTTCAATCTTGCCGAAGTCATTATTACGAACTCGCAAGGAATAACGAGGTTGGCCAGCATAAATTGCATCCGCTCCAAATTCAAAAGCGGTTCGCAACATGGCAAGGCTGCCGGCAGGGGCTAAGAGTTCTGGGATTTTAGTCATGACAGTTATTTTAAAGCTCTTAGCGAGTTTTGGGTGCCCGCTCCTTTAGCCAGTCAAAACACGTAAAAAGAGGCTTTTTCTTGCCAGGACGATCTTTGGGAATGCTATAGTGACCAAACAATATATATACAAGGGCATGAGCCCAAAAGGAGACAATGTGAAATACACAGCACGATCACTAGTAGCGCTTATTTCTTGTTTATTTCTCGGTCAAGCATTTGCAGCTGGAAAAATCCAGATGAACGAGTACATGGTTCAAAGCGATACGCCCGGCATTTCTCTTTATGTGCGCAATAAGCACTTAGCTGGCATGAAGAAATTCACAGCTGAGAAAACTTTGCTCTACGTTCATGGATCAACTTATCCTGCAGAAACTGCCTTTGATTTGTCGCTTGGTGGAACCTCTTGGATGGAATACATGGCAGCAAGAGGCTACGATGTTTGGTTAGTGGATCTGCGTGGCTATGGCAAATCTACCCGCCCTCCTGAAATGGATCAGCCTGCCGAACAAAATCCTCCGATTGTTAGAACAGATACTGCTGTCAAGGATGTGTCTAGCGCTGTTGATTACATCTTAAAAAAGCGCAATATTCAGAAAATGAATTTACTCGGTTGGTCTTGGGGTACGACCATTATGGGTAAATACACCACTGAGAATAATGAGAAGGTCAATAAGTTGGTTCTATACGCGCCACAGTGGTTACGTCAAGGTGGGGCACCTTTAACAGATAAGGGCGGTCCATTGGGGGCCTATCGCGTGGCCTCAATTGCGGATGCTAAAAATCGTTGGCTAACAGGTGTTCCTGAAAGTGCGAAAGCAACACTTATTCCACCAGGTTGGTTTGAAAAATGGTCTGAAGCCACTTTTGATACGGACCCATGGGGCAGAGCGCAAAGTCCTAAAAAGCTCAGGGCTCCCAACGGCACAGTTCAAGATGCACGAGAATTTTGGACAGCCGGAATTCCTTTGTATGAACCTAAAAATATTCGCGTACCAGTGATGCTAGTGCACGCAGAGTGGGATGCAGACTTGCCAAGCTATATGCTTTATGAGTACTTCACAAAATTAGAAAATGCACCTTACAAAATCATGTTGCAGATCAGTGAGGGTACTCACACCATCATTATGGAAAAGAACCGGATGTTGATGTTCACAGGTGTGCAGGAATTCTTGGATAGCAATTTTAAGCCAGAGAAGTAGGTTATTGGAGCCAGAGGCGCTATCAATTTTGCCTTACTTGTGAATGTATCTGCACATAAATCATCTCGTAATCAGGAAATTGCCGAGTGTTTTGCAAAATGCGATACAAACTATGATGTTAAGTTGATCTTGGATGAAGCAAAAGGATGTATGCCTCGAATCTTAAATCACTTGAGGTATATAGATACTGCTAATAAAGAGTATGTGACTGTTGCTGAAATTCAAACGATGGCTTCACGCTAGCGACCGCAAAGGCCTCTATGAGGCCCTTTTTTATTGGAAACGATATGCCCATAATTATTCCCGAGTTTGTACAAAAAAGAATTACCGTCACCTCTGAAGATGGTCCAATAGAAATTGCTTGTCAAGTTGGTGGCAATGGTCCCCCGATTTTATTGCTCCATGGTTTTCCGCAAACCAAAGCGATTTGGGAAATCGTTGCTCCTGAATTAGCTAAAAACTTCACTGTTGTCGCTGCTGACCTGCGTGGTTATGGAGAGTCCTCCAAGCCTCATGGCAAAGCAGATCATTCGACTTACTCCAAAAGATCCATGGCATCTGATCAGCATGCGCTCATGAATGCCTTGGGTCATGAGCAATTTTTCTTACTGGGTCACGATCGAGGTGGCAGAGTTTCTCATCGTCTTGCGATGGATTATCCAGAGAGTGTTTTGCGTTTGATAGTTTTAGATATTTCTCCAACTCTCACAATGTATGAGAACACTACGATGGAGTTTGCTAAAGGCTATTGGCACTGGTTCTTCCTAATTCAAGCAGAGCCTGTTCCAGAAACCTTAATTGGCGCCAATCCTGAGTTTTGGATTAATAAACACATGGGCCGCCATGCCGGTACGGGTATATTTTCTCCGGAGCGCTGGGCAGAATATCTTGCGGGTGCAAGCAATCCACAGAGTATGCATGCCATGTGTGAAGACTACCGCGCTGCGGCAACGATTGATTTAATGCATGATCGTGCAGATAGGGCGGCTGGCAAAAAACTCAAAATGCCTTTAAGGGTACTGTGGGGTGAACATGGCATAGTCAATAAATGCTTTAAACCTATTGAAGATTGGGGAGCAGTAGCTCAGGATGTATCTGGTCGAGCGGTTCCTTGTGGGCACTATATCCCAGAAGAGCTCCCAAGAGAGCTCATTAATGAAGCTCGATCTTTCTTTAAGTGAGGCTCAGTGTTAAGCTCGTTCATTATCCATTCCCAGTTGAAAGTGTTGCCATGAATCAATCCATCAAAAAACTTTTTCTCTTAAGTGCCGCACTAATCTCTATTTCTGCAAATGCACAGAAAAATGATGCCATTCTGAATACCGCGCAAGTCCAACAGGCAATTGCTCGAGGAGCCATCGTTTGGGATGTACGCGATGAAAAAAGTTTCCTAGAAGGGCATATACCCGGGGCAATCAATGTTGGCGAGGTGGGAAGCGTTCTCAGAGATCCCAATAAAGAGGATTACATAGCTACAGAAAAGATACAAAAGATCTTTAATGATGCTGGCCTAAGCGTTAATCGAGACATTGTTGTCTATGGCGCACGCGGCAATCCCTATGCGTATTTTGGTCTATACACCATTCAATATTTTGGTGGCAAGCAAGCTCAGATTTATCACGATGGCTTTGATGGCTGGAAATCAGCTGGACTACCTATTCAGAAGGAGCGTCAAACATCTGCTCCTGTAGCAGTTACTCTTGTACCTCAAACTCAGTTAGTAGTATCGAATGAAGAAATGGCCAAACTTGCACAATCTAAATCTGTGCAGATTTTGGATGTACGGACAACAGATGAATATTCTGGCAAAGATGTCCGGGCTATTCGGGGCGGTCATATTCCTAACTCGGTCAATATTCCTTTTGAAGATAACTGGCAGGATCCTACTACGGCAATTAAACTGAGTAAAAAGCAGCTCACAGATAACGCTGGCATGAGCCTTAAGAATGAAGCCGATCTCAAAAAGCTCTATGCCAACCTAGACCCAGATAAGGAAACAGTCGTGTATTGCCAAAGTGGCGTTCGAGCTGCTGAAACAGCAGTGGTCTTGAAAAATCTTGGATTTAAAAAGGTGAAGGTTTACGACTCATCCTGGCTTGGGTGGGGCAATAACTTAAAAGCGCCTGTTGCTGATGAATCTTTCCTCAACGTTGGAGCATTAAATGCCAAGATGAGTGCGATGCAAAATAAGATTAATCAGCTCGAAGAGGCGCTGAAGGCCAAAAACAACTAAATAATTTATGCGATTTACTTCTTGGGGCCTATGCCGCTAGCTTAGGTGGTTTTTTCCCAAGAGGTGGACAGGGCATCACAATCTCAGGATCAACGGTCAGAATTTTTTTATTCTTACCTGGATAGCTGACTCTCGATAAAAGATCTCGTAATAAATTTAAGTGCGTCTGTTTTTTATTATTCGCGTTCACAACTATCCAAGGAGCTTCAAGCGTACTAGTTTTTTTGAGCATGAGATTTCGCAAAGTACTATATGCATCCCATTTATTTTGAGCTTGTTTATCGATCGGACTCACCTTCCACTGCTTTAACGGATCAACTTTTCTGGCTTCTAGGCGATCAGCCTGTTCCTGCTTGTCAATGTCTAAATAGTACTTCATGATCTGAATGCCAGATTGCACTAGTAAATTTTCAAATTGATTCACTGAGGCCATGAATTGTTGATATTGCAGATCTGTACAGAATCCCATTACTTTTTCAACACCAGCCCTGTTGTACCAACTACGATTAAAAATAGTTAATTCGCCCGCTGAGGGAAGCTCCGCAACATAGCGTTGAAAATACCATTCGCCTTTCTGGTGTGAAGTGGGTATTCCAAGAGCAACGACATGGGTTTCGCGGGGACTCAGGTGTTAAATGATACGTTTGATGCTACCGTCTTTGCCCGCGGCATCTCGCCCTTCAAAGATTATTAAAAGACGTAAGCCACCAGTAATGATATGACGTTGCAGCTTAACTAATTCAATTTGCAATAATTGATTGAGCTGATCATCATAATCATCATGTTTAATTAGCTTGGGAGATTTACTCAAGCTTAAGGTGCTGAATCTGTTGAAGGGGCGGGGACTTTAGGACCCTTTTTAGCAACCACCTTTTTCCTGGGCGCTTTCTTGGCAGGCGGCTTTTTAGCAACTACTTTCTTGACAGGAATCTTTTTAGCGGCTACTTTTTTAGTAGTAGACTGTTTGGCTATTTCTTTTTTATCAAGCTTGTCTAGGGCATTAGCCAGCTTATCGATGAGTTTCTCGCGTTCAGACTCCAATTTATCTAGTTTCTTCATTAATTGCTTAACTAGTTTTTTTTGACTCATATGCATCCCCTTAGATCAATATTGCTTGTTTGCTCATAATTCATCCTACGAGCTATTAAGTCTACTTGCAAGAGATTCTTAGATTTAACAAAATTCATTCTCAACTCATTGATTGGTGCTACATTGGGTGGGTATGTTCAAAACACTAGCTTCGCTACCTAAAACCGTTTGGTTAATAGGGCTGATTAGTTTTGTAAACGATTCAGCAAGCGAGATGTTGTATCCCTTAATGCCTCTTTATCTAGCCACGGTATTAATGGCGGGCCCCAAAACCATTGGCCTTATTGAGGGTATTGCTGAGGCAACTGCCAGCTTATTTAAGTTATTTTCTGGTGTGATTGTTGATCGAACCAAAAAAACTAAGCCATGGATTGTGATTGGATATCTCCTCGCTGGCATTGGCAGGCCTTTAATTGCATTTGCTAGTTCTTGGTTTGGGGTTTTATTGATTCGCTTTACTGATCGCCTTGGTAAAGGTCTTAGAAGCTCACCTAGGGATGCTTTATTAGCAGAGAGCGTTCCAGCAAGTCAACGCGGTATGACCTATGGCTTGCATCGCTCCATGGACAATGCTGGCGCAGTCGTTGGCCCCTTACTCGCTGTCTACTTACTGTCGATTCATGTGCCGCTAAGAGATATATTTTTATGGGCCATCGTTCCGGGAATGATTACTGTTGGCCTAGTACTTTTCATAAAAGAGCCGCCGCGAGAAGATCCTACAAGTTCACTAACGAAATTCACATGGACACTTGAGGGTATGCCAACGGAATTTAAGCGTTATATATTTGCTGTAGGTTTATTTGCTCTTAGTAATTCATCAGACATGTTTTTGCTTCTTAGGGCAACAGAACTGGGCGTGCCACAAGAGCAAATACCGTTGTTGTGGGCTAGCATTTCCTTGATCACCACCATATTTGGAACCCCGCTTTCTGCCTTATCAGATCGCTATAGTCGCAGAAAATTTATTGCGCTTGCATGGACTGCTTATGCTTTTATATATTGTGCGATGAGTTACCAAGGGCTCACGGTTGGATGGCTTTTTGGAGTGTTTGCGCTTTATGGATTATTTAAGGCCGCCACTGAGGGTGTGGAAAAAGCATTAGTCGCTGATCTGGCGCCTGAGGGACTTACTGGGACTGCCTTTGGTTGGTTTAATCTTTGCTCAGGAATCATGCTGCTACCAGCCTCTTTAATATTTGGCTGGCTTTATGAATCAAGTAGTCCAACAGTGGCATTCCTCTTTTCTGGACTATGCTCGGGCTTAGCGGTACTGCTCTTAGTTTTTTGGGTCAAGCCTAAAGAGATGAAAGAGTTAATCAGTAAAAAACCCTAAATAATTCAGTTATTTAGGGTTTTTTTGCTAATGTTTTACTGCTGATTATTCTGGATGAAAGTTATTGCTCGCCATGAAGCTGATGGTTCGTTCAAAGCCTAAAATGCGGATGTAACGCCAAGCGATATCGCGATATTTGTTGTCTAGATAGCCAATAGCAACCTCAGGAGTCCTTTTGGACAGGTCGATTTGTTCAATTGCACGGGCCCAGCGTTTGAGTCTTGTTGACATATTTGTCACCTCCATGACTATACAACGCACCAGAATGAGGTGGAGATGACAAGAATTTCTAAATATTTAACAAATATCTTAAGTGCTTAAAACCCTTAAATTGACACCACTTTATGGGGATTGAGGATATTTTGGGGGTCTAGAGCCCTTTTTAAGGCCTTCATCAGATCGTGCGCCACGGGACCCTTATGTGCTCTTAAGTCAGCCAATTTGAGTTGTCCAACCCCATGCTCTGCTGATATTGAGCCTTGGCAACGCTCCACTTGAGCATAAACCAGCTCATGGATAGCCTTTTCATGGCTTAGGTTGAATACTTTTGGGTCCAATCCTAGAGGTGGGGCAATGTTGTAATGGAGGTTGCCATCACCCAAATGCCCAAAATTAATGATCCTTACCCCGGGATACTTTTGTCTCATCAGAGAGTCTGTGTTCTGGATGAAGCTATCTAAAGAGGAAAGGGGAATAGTGATGTCATGCTTCAGATTCGCACCTTCTTCGGCTTGTGCCAGAGTAATGTGCTCACGCATATGCCAAAACGTATTAGCTTGACTCAGGTTGCTGGCGATGACTGCATCACTAATGAGATTTACCGAAAAAGCTTCCTCCAGAATAGTTTCGAGGAGTTTGCGAACATGCTCCTCGCTTTCATGATCGGAAAGTTCAATCAACACAGTGAAGGGCGGATTTCCTTTTAAGGGATTGGCCATCTGTGGAAAGTGTTTTTCATTTAGGGCTAATGATTCTTGAGTCATCATTTCAAAACCCGTCAACAAAGATGTTGCACGCTTCTGAAATAGAGTCAGTAGAGCAATTGTGGATGCAATATCGTCAGTAGCAACCAGTGTTGTCCATTGAGAGACTGGGAGTGGATAAAGCTTCATGACCGCTGCTGTGATGATACCTAGAGTGCCTTCTGAGCCAATAAAAAGATCACGCAAATCATAACCAGTATTATCTTTACGCAAACCTTTTATGCCATTCCAGATCTCACCTTGAGCAGTAACAACCTCAAGACCTAAGCAAAGATCACGAGTATTGCCATAGCGCAGCACATTCGTGCCACCAGCATTGGTGGCCAAGTTGCCGCCAATCATACAACTACCTTCTGCGCCAAGACTTAGTGGAAACAAAAAATCTTGTGCTGCAGCTTTTTCCTGAATGGCCTGCAAAATACATCCTGCTTCTAGCGTAATGGTTTGGTTGGCAGTATCAATCGCACGGATTTGATTCATACGCTTGAGATTGAGAATGACTTGATTGCCGCTATTATCAGGCGTAGCACCACCACAAAAACCAGTGTGCCCACCTTGCGGAACGATTGCGACATGATGAGCGGCGCAAAGCTTCACAATATTAGCTACTTCATCAGTTGTTTTAGGTAGTAGGACTGCTAAGGCTTTGCCGGTGTAGCGTTTGCGCCAATCCGTGAGGTAGGGCACTTTATCTGCATCATCAGTCAGAACATATTCTTTGCCTAATGCTGCTCTAAATTGTTCGATCAAGCCTTGCATCATTATTCAGCCCGCTTCTTTTGCTTGGCTAAGATTTTTGCTTGCTGCTTAATGGGTTTGAGGTAGAGCAGTAAGCAAATAAAACCAGTTGTAGCGAGGAGGGTCTCTAAGAGGGCCATCCAAAAATTGCTACCAGTCTCAAGAATGCGGACTAAACCTTCGGTGATGTAGAGGAGGATTAACATTGAAGCCCATTGCATGGTATAGACCTTGGCTTTCCAGAGACCTGGAATTGCAAAGAGTAGGGGGATGCCCTTGAGTATCAGCCAAGAGCCACCAGGGCGAAGGGGGGATATAAACCATTCCCAGCACACGCACAGAATAAATAAATCAACAAAGGCTGCTGTTGCCAGCAGTTGGTATGGATTCTTTTCAAGTAATTTCTTGAACATCTTGATTATTTTTTCTGCAAAAGCTTGAGTGCCGTTTCTGCTAAGCGCTTACCTTGGGCTTTTGCTAAACGCTGCTCTTCAGGGCTAATCGGAGCTCGACCATCTGCATGTGCCACGTGAGTAACACCATATGGGCTACCACCCGTATTCGAAGACATCAAATCAGGCTCACTATAGGGCAGGCCGACAATGACCATGCCGTGATGCAGGAGTGGAATCATCATGGTGAGTAAAGTGCTTTCTTGCCCACCGTGCATGCTGCCTGTGCTGGTAAATACGCAAGCAGGCTTTCCAATTAAAGCGCCGTTGAGCCATTCGGATGAGCTGCCATCCCAAAAATATTTCATAGGGGCTGCCATATTGCCAAAGCGAGTAGGGGAGCCTAGGGCTAAACCAACACACTCTTGAAGATCAGTGTACTCAACATAGGGTGCACCCTCATTTGGTACCGCAGCTTCTGTGGCCTCACAAACCGTAGAAATTGCAGGAACGGTTCTGAGTCGCGCATTAACCCCAGGAACGCTTTCGATGCCTTCAGCGATCAGACGAGCCAGATCCTTGGTGGCACCATATCGGGAGTAGTACAACACTAAAATTTCAGGTTCGTTCATATTCTCTTATGATACGGCGATGCGCCTTATTCGTAATCCTCAATTATGGCTTGCTCTGGGCAAACAGCTCTGGGAGCGTAATCGCGGCCTCAATCTCAATCAGATTGCTGCCAGTCTGGCGTTTACGACCACTTTGTCTTTAGTGCCAATGATCACCATCGCCACCATTCTGATTGGCTATCTACCCAGCGTCATCCAGGTAAAAAATGCTTTCAGAACATGGCTGCTCGATACCTATATGCCGGGCGGCCTCAATCAACAAGTATTTACCTATCTGGAACAGTTTTCATCTAAAGCAAGCGGGTTAACTTTCATTGGCTTAATTGGCTTGGTGATAACCACCATCATGACATTGGCGGTGATAGAAGCAGCATTTAATCAAATCTTCAAAGTACAAGAAAGACGCCCTGTATTTAAAAAAGTGCTGATCTATAGTGCTGCAACTTTTTTGGGGCCTGTATTGTTGGGTGTAGGCGTCTATTTAAGTGGTGTTTTATTTAGTGCCTCTGAGGGATGGATTGAAGCGATATCCATTGGCTTTCGCCTGATGGCAGCAATTGCACCCATTTTTCTGGCTATTGCTGTATTCACTGTTGTTTATAAAGTGTTGCCTTACTCTAAGATTCTTTGGTCAGATGCCTTTTCAGGCGCCTTCTTTGCGGCCATCAGCTTTGAGTTGATGAAGTTTGGCTATGCTTTTTTTCTGAGTAACACCGCCTTCTATAAGACTGTTTATGGCGCCTTCGCCATCTTCCCTCTAGGGCTGCTCTGGATCTATATGACTTGGTGGATCACCCTGGCTGGAGCGATCTTAGTAGCCAATTTGCCCAATATCCGCAGCGGTGTCATTAGGGTTATTCGTTACTAAAAGAGATTCTCCAGCCCTTGATTGATCGAGATCTTCGGCATATATTGAAACTTTCAATGCCGTGTTCGTGTTGTTTCTGGAGATGAGATGAAAGTTCGCGATATATTACGTGTAAAGGGCAGCACCTTATTTACTGTTTCTCCCGAGACTGCGCTTCAAACTGCGGTGTTGGTCATGAGCGAACATGACATAGGCTCTTTGGTTGTCATGCAGTATGACAAACTGGTCGGTATTCTAACTTTCCGTGAAGTGATTTCAGCTTTAGCAACACATCAAGGCAAGCTTGATGGTCTGCAGGTTAGCGCCTTGATGAATCAAAAGCCACTGACTTGTAATATGGAAACGGAGATCGATGAAGTCCGCCGCATGATGTTGGTTGATCACGCTCGCTATTTACCTGTGGTGGATCAAAAAATGCTGATGGGCGTAATCTCTTTTTATGACGTTGCCAAGTCTGTAGTGGAAGCACAAGACTTCGAAAACACTATGCTAAAAGCCTATATTCGTGATTGGCCAGAAGACACCGAAAAGGCTGCTAACTAGCACTTAACTGCTTGTTTTAAGCTGATATTCCTGACAAATGACATAATATCGTTATGTCAGGAAATACTTTAGGCCTCCTCTTTACTGTTACCACTTTTGGTGAATCTCACGGGCCCGCCATCGGGGCGGTGGTTGATGGTTGTCCGCCAGGCATGCCTTTATCGGAGGCGGATCTTCAGTTAGACCTAGATCGTCGCAAGCCAGGCACGTCCCGTCATGTGACCCAGCGCAAAGAAGAAGATCGTGTTGAGATTCTCTCTGGCGTTTTCGAGGGCAAGACTACCGGCGCACCAATTGCCCTCTTAATACGGAATACTGATCAGCGTAGTCAAGACTATGGCGATATCTTGCAAACGTTCAGACCGGGTCATGCTGATTATGCTTATCACCATAAATATGGTTTTCGCGATCCCCGTGGTGGCGGTAGATCTTCTGCGCGCTTAACTGCACCGGTTGTTGCGGCAGCAGCCATTGCAAAAAAATGGTTGCATCAACAATATGGCACGCAGTTCTATGGCTATATGAGTCAACTGGGTTCCTTGGAAATTCCATTTAAGGATCTTTCCCAGGTTGAGAAGAATCCATTCTTTGCTGCTAACGCTGACATCATCCCGCAACTTGAGGCTTATATGGATGAGCTGCGCAAGGCGGGGGACTCTTGCGGTGCACGCATTGAGGTGCGTGCGCGGAATATGCCTATTGGCCTAGGTGAGCCTCTATTTGATAAATTGGATGCAGATATTGCACATGCCATGATGGGAATCAATGCTGTCAAAGGTGTTGAGATAGGCGCTGGCTTTAAATCAGTTGCTCAGCGTGGTAGTGAGCATGGCGATGAAATGCATCCTGATGGTTTTGCTAGCAATCATTCTGGCGGTACTTTGGGTGGCATCAGTAGCGGTCAAGACCTGAGAGTCTCTATTGCCATCAAGCCAACCTCGAGCATCGTGAGTCCAAAGCAATCCATTGACTTAGATGGCAAGCCAATTACAGTTCAAACCAAAGGGCGTCATGATCCTTGTGTTGGTATTCGTGCGACACCCATAGCTGAAGCAATGTTGGCTTTGGTGGTGATGGATCACGCATTACGTCATCGCGCTCAGTGCGCTGACGTCAATTTAGCAGTGAAGCCTATCCCTGCAGTCCGCCCAGGATCAACCTCCGATTGATGGCCATTGTTTAGATGACGCCATCTCTTCGTTGGGCCTTCGGGTCCTTTTTCTTTTTATATTTTGCTTATGTTGGTCTAGTCTCGCCTTACGCTAGCCTGTTCTTTTTAGAGCGCGGATTTAGCGTAATAGAGATTGCGGTATTGATGTCAATGTTGCAAATTACCCGCATTATCGGGCCATTTTCTTGGGGCTGGCTCTCTGATTTCTTATCTAACCGCGTTGGGATTATTCGCTTTTGTGCTTGCCTGGCGGCATTAGTCTTTTTATCTATTTATTTTTTACAAAGCTACATCAGCTTTTTTATCTGGATGTTTGTACTCCACACCATCCTGAGCAGTCTGATGCCTCTTGGAGAATCTGCAACCGTACACGCTTTATTTAAAGATAATTCTTTTGATAAACGTTATGGGCGTCTGCGCCTGTGGGGGTCTCTAGGTTTCATATTCATGGTGCTGACTGCTGGCGAGCTCTTTCAACGAAAATCGATAGAGCTCTATCCTGTGGTAGGTGCGATTGTTTTGGTAGCGCTAGCCTTTGTCACCTTCTTGCTACATGAGCCGAAGATGGAGCGCCGCAAAATGGTCAAGGGTGAATTACTAGTAGTACTCTTGAATCCAGATGTTCGCTGGTTTTTAATCTCTGGTTTCTTTATGGTGTTTGCTCATGCAGCCCTATATGTTTTTTATTCTCTCTACCTTGCTAATCTTGGTTACGATAAATTTCAAATTGGCTTGTTCTGGGCCTTAGGTGTATTTGCAGAAGTGATTTTCTTTTACTTCCAAAGTAAAGTACTGAGTCGTTTAGATGCTGAGATTATTCTTCAAGCAGCCTTTGGGGTCGGGGTGGTACGTTTTATTCTGATTGCATTCTTGCCAACAACAGCTGTTCTGATCTTTGCGCAAGTCTTACATGCAGGTACATTTGCGGCTCACCATAGTGCCGCAACGAAATTACTGCAACGCTGGTTTACTGGGCCCTTGCAGGCTAGAGGACAAGCCTTAATGGCAACTGTCTCTTATGGGCTAGGCGGTACCTTGGGTGGATTATGCGCAGGCTGGATCTGGGAGATCTCTCAACCACGTGATGTGTTTGTCATGGCTGCATTTGCCTGTGGTTTGGCTGGTATGGCGATTCATAAACTGAGGCCACACCACTAACCAGATAGATAAAGAAAATTCTGCTTACTGAATCTTCGCCTTTGCACGAAGGGTTTGCATCATTTCTGCAAACTTTGCTTTTTGCCAATTCTGATCAGACATGATCATTTGTTTTAGCTGATCTTTCATTTCATCAAAGCTAGGAGCCTTGGCATCACGAGAATCTAGCGCCTTGATAACGTGGTATCCGAACTGAGATTTCACCGGCTTATCCGTAATCTGACCATTCTTGAGTTGCACCATGGCTTTTGAAAACTCAGGAACTAGGGCTTTATCAGATACCCAACCAAGGTCTCCGCCATTTTTAGCGGAGCCGGGATCTTTAGATTTAGCTTTTGCAATATCTGCAAAATTAGCGCCAGCCTTTAGTTGGACGATGATTGCTTTGGCATCTGCCTCTTTGTCCACCAAAATATGCTCTACGCGATACTCCTTGCCGGCATACTGACCTTTAATGTTTTCATAGGCGGCCTTCAGGTCTGCATCAGTGACGCCTTCGCGCTCTACATAGTCTTCAAAAACAGCCCCCACTAAAACTCCCACACGGGCTTGCTCTAATTGCTCACGCACTGTTTCTTTCTGAATGACTCCACGCTTATCAGCATCTTGCAAAATCAATTCACGGGTAATGAGCATCTCGCGGGCTTGATCTCGAACTTGAGGATCATCTGGCTTACCCATTTTTTCAACCAACTTGTCTAATTGAGACTTAGGAATGGCTTTACCGTTGACGATGACAGCATTCTGGGCAACTGCATTTGCTGATAAGAAGAGGGTAAAAAAACTGATGGTAAAGAGGGGCTGTAATTTCAACATAGTGGGAGATTATTTAATAAGTGGTTTGAATGATCAGATATCAATGGTTGTCAGTGTAAATCAAACGGAAGAACTGGATTCACCCGGTGCTGTGGCATTAATCGTTAAGGCATGAATTTCTGTTGGGATGTGTCGATTTAAGGCAGCATAGATCGCACGATGTCTAGCGACTAAGCCTAAACCCTTGAATTCTGGAGCAACGATAGTCAGTTTAAAGTGGCCACCACCAGTAGCTGCACCCGCATGCCCAGCATGCAGATGGCTTTCATCTTCAATCCGAAGATGCTCAATTGCAAACGATTTATGTAGGTCCTGCTCAAATAGCGCAATACGTGCCTGATTAATGCTCATTCAGAACGGTGCTCCATGTGACGCGATAGCCAGACACCTTGGACGATGACAAAGGCGACTAGTAAGCCTGTGCTGCCAAAGAGTTTGAAGTTGACCCAAGTTTCTTCAGAGAACTCAAATGCGATATAGAGATTGAGTATGCCCATCAAAAAGAAGAAGGCGGCCCAAGCCATATTGAGCCGATGCCAAACAGAGTGCGAGTTTTCTGATTTGAGAGTAACTTGCTTACCCATGAGAACTTGAATCCAATTTTTACTAAAGAATTGGGCGCTAATAAATAAAGCCCCTGAAAATAACCAGTAAAGGGCAGTCGGTTTCAGCTGGATAAAAGTCTTGTCATGTAAAAAAATAGTTAGGCTACCAAATACTAGAATCATGACCAAACTAACCCATTGCATAGCATCGATCTTGCGGTGGCGATAGTAAACCCACAGAATTTGTCCAATAGTCGCAACCATGGCAACAATCGTTGCGGTATAGATATCACCAAATTTAAAGGCGATAAAAAATAGAATGATGGGGAATAGATCGAATAAAAATTTCATAAGAGGGATTATCCAGCTATTTGATTTTGAAGCCTGATATTTAATACTCGCTAGTCGGTTTCGCATTAGGGCTAGGCTCAAAGCTCATAGATGCAGAATTGATGCAATAGCGTAAACCAGTAGGTTTTGGGCCGTCATCAAAAACATGGCCTAAATGGGCATCACAGTTGGCGCAGCGCACTTCAGTACGAATCATGCCATGACTGACATCTTTAATTTCTTTGATGGCTGATTCTTCCTCTGCTTGGTTATAACTAGGCCATCCACAGCCAGCATCAAATTTAGTATCCGAAAGGAAGAGTGGGGTATGACAGCAAATACAGCTATATCTCCCTTTATCCCAATGGTCCCAATACTTTCCAGTAAATGGCCTTTCAGTTGCGGCCTCTCTGGTGACGCGATACTCAATATCGGTGAGTATTTTTTTGTATTCTGGATTCGTTTTTTTCATATGGACTCTGTTGTTTTAATCGGTAACAAGCTATTAAGAAGAGCAGCTAACTTCTATGAGCTCTAAATCTGGTGGCGGCGGATTGGCATACGCTTCATATTGCTCTTGTTCATCAAACGGCGCCTCTAAAATACTCAAGAGTTTAGCCACCTCAGAAAAGTCTTGTTGTTGAGCCTTTTCAATAGCAGATTGGGCTAAATGATTGCGTAATATATATTTTGGGTTGACTGCATTCATTCTTTGTTTACGATCAGCATCAACACTAGATTCTGCCTGTAAGCGAGCGATGTAATCCCTAAACCATTGATCAATCGCATCTCGATCAATGAAGTCGTTACGTGCCTCGATTTGGTTGATAGGGGCATTGGTATTAATGTCTGCAAGCTCTCTAAACAGCTTTGTAAAATCGACTCTTGCGTCATGCATCAGCCTGAGCAGTCTTTCAATCAGCTCGATATCTTCTGCTTGCGCGTTAACGAGGCCTAGCTTCCCCCTAAATAGTGTCTGCCAAGTTTTTTCATAGATGATTGGAAATTCGCTTAGCGCATTAGTGAGTAGCTTTTTTGCCTCTTCTTCAGAGTGGTCTAGTTCCAGCAAAGGTATAAAGGCGCTTGCTAAGCAGGCCATATTCCAATGCATGATCTGCGGCTGGCGATGATAGGCATAGCGGCCACCTTGATCGCTATGATTGCAGATGTGATCCATTTGAAATTGATCTAGAAAGCCAAAAGGACCATAGTCAATCGTCAATCCCAATACGCTGATATTGTCACTGTTGAGAACGCCATGACAAAAGCCAACAGCTTGCCACTGAGCAACCAGTCTTGCATTACGCTCAGATATCTCTTGAAATAACGCTAAGTAAGGATCTTTACTATTACGACATTCCAAATAATGCTGATCTATTAGTAAATCGGCGAGCTCTTTCAGTCGAACGATATTTTGTGTTGAAGCAAAGTGTTCAAAATGACCAACGCGTATAAAGCTCGGTGCTAAGCGGGCGCATACGGCAGCAGTTTCGAGAGTCTCTCGCAAGACTGGCATCTTAGACCCAACCACCGATAAAGCCCTGCTAGTGGGTATGCCTAAAGCGTGCATTGCTTCGCTGCATAGAAATTCGCGGATCGAAGAGCGCAAGACAGCTCTGCCATCACCCATGCGTGAATAACGCGTCTTACCAGCGCCCTTTAGTTGTAATTCTTGGCCAGCGATATCTCCCAATAAAATTGCTCTACCATCGCCTAGTTGTCCAGCCCAGACGCCAAATTGATGACCGCTATAAGCAGTGGCAATCGGGTTAGGAAATTTCTGAGATTGGGTCTCTAGACTATTACCTGCCAAAAGGTTCAGCCAAGCCCCATCCTCTGGATATCCATCACTCTTTAACTTGAGATTGAGCAATTTGGCGACCGATGATGAAAAGGCCACCCAATAAGGCCCTGGAATCGGGCTTGGTTGTAGTTCTTGGATAGCGTCATCGCCGCTTAAAGTAAAGGCCATAAGAACTATTCTAGGGGGATTTCCCAAATGGCGTTTGAGCTACTAAAATCAGATTATGAATAAACAAGTCCAGATTAATCCCCAAACTCAGCTTGCCAATTTAGGGGAAGAGTTAAACGTTCCTTTTTTAAAGCTTTTAGGTGTCCGCTGCCTGAGCGCCGAAATGGGCAAGGGCGAGATCTTGCTGGCCCTGAAGCCAGAGCACACCAATACCTGGGCTGTCGCCCATGGCGGCGTTCTTCTCACTCTGATGGATGTAGCCATGGCTGTGGCGGCAAGATCAGGTGATCCTGGTGACCGCAGTGTTGTCACGATTGAATTGAAAAATAACTTTATGCAGGCTGCCAATGGTGTATTGCGTGTGAAAGCCGATACGGTTCGCAGCACAGCCACTATGGCTTTCTGTGAAGCGAAGCTTTATAACGATCAAGGTGAAGTGTGCTGTATGGCGACAGGAACATTTAAATACTTAAAGCGCTTAGCAACTCGCAATGCCGATGGTAGCCGTGTTGTGAATGATGACCTGCGTGGCGAGACAAACGATTAAGAATTAAACCGAGAGATTAGAGCCGGGTGCAGCACTCAGGGCGCCGGTGATCACGTCATGGCCAACTGTGCCAGTAGCATCGAAGCGACGTTCTACCATTTCAAATTGACCATCTTTGCGTACTCTGAGTACTGTGCTGGAACGGGTGCCATAGGTATCGGTTTTGATAAAGGCTGGTGAGAGCGCCTTTTCCCACTCACGACTAACACCGGTATTAGGTAGCTCATGGTCACTTGCGTGATGGGTGTCAGCTAGTAGCTTTAAATATTGGTCTACATTCTTTAGTTGACCGCTATCCATTGCAAGCGTCTGTGCAAATGCAGCTACACGATGGTTTACTTTGGGCCATGGTGTATCGAGCATGGCATTAGAAAGTCCGTAAACGCCAGCATCCAAGGGTTGCTGAGGGAAGACTTTGCGTGGACGAATACTCTGACCCATCATCATGCGGTTGCTAACCCAATGCATCTGCGCATTCTCAGGATTACTCAGGTCAGCCATCAAAAGATTAAAGCCATTGTAATTTTGGAAACGCTTTACATTCTCTTGGATGAAGTGAGTAGGGTGCTCTTTTCCTGAAAGATACATTAAGGAGAGTTCACCACGTGTTCTTGAGTCAGGATTCTTTTCGCTGGGCGCCCTGACATTCGTCAGTGCGGCAAATTTACCAGTCTTAGTAAAGCCTAACCAGGTGCCTGGACTTCCTAAAACATCGGCACGATCTCTGCCAGCCAAAATATGGGGGTGCTCTGGCCACCAAGAAATACCTTCAGTGTCGCGCTCATAAAACTCATCGCGATTAGCTGCAACTACCAATTGGTAGTCTGGGTGTGATTTCCAGGCAAAAAGAATCAGACACATATCAGCAGAAATTCCTAGATTTCAATGAATGGGTAAGGCAATGGATCTATTTTTAACACAGGTCCTTGGACACTTCCTAGATGGATTTCTCCGCTTTCGAGCGCATCCAGTTTGCACTCGACCTGGAGGTCGATTCTATTGGGTTCTGTGGGGGATGGGGATGATAGGACCACCATGCCAGCTGGTTGGGAGGGGTCATTATTATGAAAAAGCTCGGTACCTGGGGCAATCGAGACGCTGCCTAAAGAATCGATTGAAGTGTGTGCTAGTTGAAGCCGCCTCTTGATAACGCCTCGGTATTGGCTGCGAGCGACGATTTCTTGTCCTGGATAGCAACCTTTTTTAAAGTCCACACCTGCAACGGATTCAAAGTTGATCATTTGCGGTACAAATTGTTCTTGCGTCGCTAGAACAATTCTTGGAATTGCGCTCATCACCTCAAGATGATCCCATTGCATGGAGTTATCACTCAAGTTGTTCTCTGAGACATCATTTTTCCATGCTATCAAAGCGCGCGAATACGTTTGATTATTTGCTAAGACATTGGGTAGGCGTAGGCCAATTTGACCGCCTTCTATTTTGATACCTGCAATATCTGCCTCATTGCAGGTATATCCAGAAATACTCCATTGAGATGATGCATCGATGACTTTTACTTTAGAGCGCAGAACAAACATCGACAATCGTTTGGCTATAGATGCTGCAATATCTTTGGAGAGGAACAGTGCAAAACGATCTGGTGCATTGATATCATCAGGAAACTGCCCAAGCCAGGCGCTGGCTAGCAATCTTCCTTTCGGACTGCAATACCCGACCAGTCTAACCGAGTCATGTGTTTGGGCAAGATCCGGAGCAAATGTGCGATTCAAGCCCAAAACAGAATTGCTGAGCTGATTTTGTAAAAAGCTAGCAGCATCTGCACCCTCCACAAAAATGAGGCCCCATTGGGACAGGTTTGCTTGTATTGGTATATTTTGGGTGTGAATGATCATGACCCTTTTATCATAGCCTGATGAACAGAAAAATTCAGGGAATCCGTCTTTTTAAGAAGAACAAAACTCGAGGCCAAAGTCTCAGAGCTTGGCTATATGGGCTTCTTGCGGTGATTGGCTTCTTCTACGGCAGTATCTTTTTATGGCCAGTAGTGCCATCCAATCCAAATGTGGCTGATTTACCAGTCTATAAAGTCAAAGTTAAACCCCAGTCAGGACTTGCTAGTATTTCCGGGCAATTACAAGAGCAGGGTGTTTCTACGACTTCAATCGTATTTCAGGTGAGCGCAAGAGCTTTGTTAGTTGGATCAAAGCTAAAACCAGGCACCTATCTTTTACCAACAAGAGCAAGCTTAGGAAGCATTCTTCTTCAACTTGCCCGTGGCGATAGAGTGAAGGAGAGTATTGCCATCGTTCCCGGTATGACAATCTGGCAATTAAGGCAATTAGTAGATACTCATCCAGCATTACTTCATCAGACTAAGGGTATGAGCCCAAAAGAAATACTGCAAAAGCTCAATCTGAATTACCCAGGGCTTGAAGGTATTTTTATGCCAGATACCTATATCTTTGATCCGGAGGAGTCGGATATTGAAATCTATCGCAGGGCGTCGCAGGCCTTGCAAAAACAGCTCTCTCAAGCATGGTCACAAAAAGAGGCAAACTCTCCCTTAAAGACACCCTATGAGCTTCTCACCCTGGCTTCCATTGTAGAAAAGGAAACTGGGCGTTCAAGTGACAGAGGCTTGGTTGCAACCGTCTTTACCAATCGATTAAGCAAGGGAATGATGTTGCAAACCGATCCTACCGTCATTTATGGCATTGGCCCTCAATTTGACGGCAATCTTCGTAAAGCAGATCTTCGCAAAGACAATCCCTACAATACCTATATGCGCAAAGGCTTACCTCCAACCCCCATCGCCATGCCGAGCAAGGAATCAATTCAAGCAGCTATTCATCCGGCTGCGAGCAATGTACTATTTTTTGTGGCCAAAGGTGATGGTAGTAGCTACTTTTCTCAAAGCCTTAGTGAGCATGAGAGGGCAGTGGATCAGTATCAGCGCAAGCCAAGCCGGACGCCTCATTAATTCGATTTAATTTCATATGACACCAATGTATCCAGGATATTTCATCAGCTTCGAAGGTATTGATGGCGCGGGCAAGAGCACTCATCTCGAGTCGTTTCAGCGGTTGATGCAAGAGCGCTATCCCGATCGTGAAGTAGTCATGACCCGCGAGCCGGGTGGCACACCGTTAGGTGAACAACTAAGGACATTGTTACTTGATGCCCCAATGAATTTAGAGACAGAAGCTTTGTTAATGTTTGCTGCTCGTCGCGAACATATTGCTCAAGTGATCGAGCCCGCCTTGAAAGCTGGAAAAATAGTCATTTCAGACCGGTTCACTGATGCTAGCTTTGCTTACCAGGGGGGCGGACGGGGATTGAGTCTTGAGAAATTAAATGAACTTGAGCGTTGGGTACAAAGCGGCGCCAATGGTCTATTACTCCAGCCTAATCTCACGATCCTGTTTGATTTACCAGGTGAGATTGCAGAGGCACGTCGCTCTAAAGCGCGAGCACCAGATAAGTTTGAAAAAATGGATTTACATTTTTTTGAGAAAGTGCGTCAAGAGTATCTACGCCGCGCTAAGGAAGATCCAACCCGCTTTCATTTAGTGGATGCCACGAAAACTCCAGACCTCATTTGGAACGAATTAAGTCATCTGAAATTCAAAATCTAGATGAGTGACCTCATGTTTGCCGATCAAGAAAAGTCCCTAGCGCCTTGGCTACAAGGATTATGGGATAACTTGGATTTTTCCAACTTCCCGAATGCGACCTTATTACATGGCCAATCTGGCATCGGCAAGTTTTCATTTGCGCTTGAACTTGCAAAATCTCTCTTGTGCGAAAGTGCTCACGCAGCTTCACGTCCCTGCAACCAATGTGAAGCCTGTCATTGGTTTAGTACTGGAAATCATCCTGACTTTATTGCTCTGGTTCCCGAGACACATCGCAGGCTATTGCCGCATGCTGACTATGAGAGTGATGAATCCCCAAAAAAAGGCAAAGCAGCGCGAGATGATGCTGATAGTGAGGCTAGTGAAAAGAAAGAAAAGAAAAATATTTCCATTGAAGAGACTCGTAGCGCTATAGAAGGTCTTTCAATTGGCTCGCATCGAGGCGGCAATCGTGTCATCTTGATTTACCCCTTAGAGATGCTGCGTTCTGATGCTGCCAATACCTTGCTGAAGTCCTTGGAAGAGCCCCCAGCAAATACTATCTTTATTTTGTTGGCCGATCGCGTGGACCGTGTTTTACCAACCATTCGTTCTCGTTGTCGCTTGCTGACTGCGCCACGCCCAGATCGTGAGCAAGGTTTAGCGTGGTTGCGTACGCAATTACAGAGGATGAATGGGCTTAAAGTGAGCGATGCTGATATTGAAACTATTTACGATGAGCAGGGTGGGGCGCCATACTCAGTTTTAGACTCCTTGATCGCAAGAAATAATCAAGATGAGAAAGATGAATTAACAATCGCCATTCAATCCTCACGCTATTTACTTCAATCCATGTCGCAAGGAGTGCGCATTAATTGGTTAGATTCCGCAGAGAAGACACATAAAGCTCGATACAGTTATTTATTGGCTGCCATGCAACGCTGGACATCTGATCTACAAGCTGTTGCGCAGGGCGGTAACCCACGGTATTACCCAAAACACCTGGTAACGCTTCAAAGTTTGTCTCAAACGGCCAAGATCCCCAAACTGCACCATTTTTGGAAATCTTTGGTTCAAGCCCGTCGCCATGAAAATCACCCCTTGGCTAACCGAGTCCAGTTAGAAGCCTTGCTATCTCAATATCAACAAGTTTTTGAGTCTTAATGTAGACCTAGGCAGTCTAAAATAGCGAGTCATGTTCATAGACTCCCATTGCCATCTCGATTTCCCAGAATTTCAATCTCGCTTACCAGAAGTGCTTGCGAATATGGCTGCTGCCAAAGTGAGCAATGCTTTGTGTGTATCGGTAGACTTGCCAGACTTTCCCAATGTTTTGAAGCTTGCTCAAGATCACTCCCATTTATATGCTTCCGTTGGGGTTCATCCCGACTATGAGGACACCCCCGAGCCTAGTTATGACTTCCTCGTCGAAACCGCTTTAAGGTACTCCAAAATCGTTGCCATTGGTGAAACGGGGCTGGACTACTACCGTATGGGTGATCGCAGCTATGCATCCATGGAGTGGCAACGTGAGCGCTTTAGAACCCATATCAGAGCTGCAATAGCCTCAAAAAAGCCTCTTATCATCCACACACGCTCAGCATCTGAAGACACTATCAAAATCCTCAAAGAAGAGGGCGCTGATCAGATTGGCGGGGTGATGCATTGCTTTACTGAGAGCCTAGCAGTGGCTCAATCAGCCATGGAAATGGGTTTTTATATCTCCTTTTCTGGAATAGTGACCTTTAAAAGCGCTAAGGATCTTCAGGAAACCTGTAAAGCAGTTCCACTTGATAGGATGCTCATCGAGACTGATTCTCCTTATCTAGCGCCCATTCCGTATCGAGGCAAGATCAATGAACCTGCATGGGTCGCTAAGGTTGGTGAATTCATTGCCAATCTCAAAGGTGTTGCCATTGAAGAGCTTGCTGACCGAACTTCAAGTAATTTTTATGAATGTTTTCATATCGATAGAAGTTATTCATGATATTAAAGTTTAATAAATTAGCGATGGTTTTATGTCTAATTTGCTTTGGAAATCAGCTTTCTCATTCACAAACCCCCGTTCAGGTTGCTGATTTTGCTAAAGCAGTTAAGTTTGATGACGCTTCTGAGGTCAAGTCTTTGCTTAAAAAAGGCGTAAATCCGAATATTGTTGATGCCAATGGCAGCCCAATGTTGGTTTTGGCTACAAGGGAGAAATCTTTAAAAGTCATTGATGTATTGCTTGGCGATCAGAATATTGATGTTGATTTATCGGATAAGAACGGTGAAACGCCTTTAATGTTGGCTTCAATCGATGGAAATTTGCCACTTGTTAAGACTCTGGTGATAGATCATAAGGCGCAACTAGACCATATTGGCTGGACACCTTTACATTACGCCTGCGCCAAGGGTCAGCTCGAAGTTGCCCAGTTCTTAATTACAAATGGAGCTATCGTTGATTCCATGAGTCTTGGCAACACAACACCGCTGATGATGGCCGTCCAATCTGGCAATGAGAAGTTGATAAAGCTGCTCTTAGATAAAGACGCAGATTTGCAGTTACGAAATTCCCAACGCCTTACAGCTATAGATATTGCTGATATCTACGGCAAGCCCTGGATTAGTGAAGGCCTTAGATCACGCTGGTTAAAGCTCTATAGGAAGCCATATGTGGGTCCTGTGAAGCCCAAAGCTTCATAGTCTATCTGCGTATAATCATTATTATGTCAAATAAGATATTTATGTAGTCCTTCCCCAAATCGGGACCAGGCTTTTAGGGTCTAGTACCCACTGGTAAAGGATTCTTTTGCAGAAACACGAGCTCTAGAACCCTGCCATTAGCTTCCTGAGAGCGAATTTTTCCTGGCAGCCACTCGAGATCCTTTGCTAGCCATATATCCACTTGCCGTTTGTAGGGATCATTTTCCCGCTGCATTAGCGCGTAACGCCGATTGACAGATTTCCCCAGACTTGGAATATCTTCAGAAACCGTCTCACCATAGCTCTTAAAGTTCCACATCTCTAGGGTGTTGTAATCCACCACGGGTAAAGATCGAATACTGCCTGCCTCATCGATTTTGCTATCTCCGTTCAGTAAGGAAGCAAACTGAAACATCAAGCTAAAACGATCCTGGGTTCCCGGTAAGAGTGTTGGTGTGAACTCCGGTTTTTCTGAGAAATACATCATCCCTCCTCCACTTGCATCCCTATCAAAGCGAGAATAACGAGGTGGCTTAGTGCCGCGCTGAGTCCAGTAGATAGATGGTGCAATGCCGTATGCATCGACAGTTCCTCTGGATTCAAATACAAAAGGACCAACAAAAGCAAATGGAATGTTGATGTATAAGCGGTAGTTGTTACCATCAACAATCCAATCAATCTCCCCGGTCTGATACTTTTGACCGTCTACATAAGCATCGTAGTAGATGATGCCTGATTCTGGAAGTTTGAAAGCGACACCCTGTTGATTGTTAGCCCCGCCCTGCTCTCCTGTTGCAAGACTTTTAGAGTCTTGAACTGCATTAGTGGAGGTCTCCTTGTTGACTTTCTTTCTGGGAGCCTTGGCCATCTGAATTTTCTTTGGGGGCTCTACTTTTAATTCAGTCCTAATAATAAGATCGTCCGCTATCTCTGGCGGTGAATTAAAAGATAAAAAGGGAATACCAAAAAATAAAATAAAATGGCCAATCAAAGACAGGGCCAATGCAATGAGAATAATCCGCAAATGTTTTGCGTGAATCAGCTGACTGCTTTGAGCGCGGCTAAATTGCTCTAGCTCCAAACTCAGAGGGCGCTCTCGAGTAAACGACTGTTCTTAGGCAAATTGGCAGCCAGGAAGTCCATCTGGTCTGCCAGAATATTTCTTCCCTTTAGAATCATATCTTCGTACAGGCTTGGTAGATAAGGTGTATATAACAAACCCATACCAGCCTGTTCAGGGGTGCGATTACCCTTGCGTTGATTGCAAGTTCTACAAGAAATGACTAGATTCATCCAGGAGTATTTACCACCGCGACTATTCGGGATGATGTGCTCGGCCTCAGCATGATTTTCGTGAATAGTGTCACCGCAATAAGCGCAAAGACCACGGTCACGCTTGAAAAGTTTGTGTTTTGTGATAACTGGTGCAATCTCAAATAAATTAATCTTTGCGCTACCTTTGATAGCGATGATCGAATGAAGTTCAATAACGGATTGCAAGCCACTAGCCCTAGAAATACCGCCACGCATTTTTATGATGGGGTCGCCTAGAGTCCACAAAATACTGTTATCAGCGTAATGCTTGGTTGCTTCTTCGGCGTTAACCCAACCCTGGGGAATTCCACCAGCGTCTAGCTTTAAGATGCTCAGCACAAACTCTCCTTTCTCGACCTAGGCAAAGCCATCGGTCAATAGACTTATCTTACAGAAGAAATTTGCGTCAATCAATCATCTAGGGGGATATAAACTCCAAGACCCTTGGAAGATGGTCTGCATAGTCGGCGATTCCATGATCACTGCCTTCAAGGATTAGCTGATGAGCGCCTTGGTAAAACTCGCTCATTTCCCGCCAATCCAGCAATTCATCGCCTTTTGCAGCAATTAAAAAGTAGCGATTAGGATCAGAAATCCGCTCAACCTGAAGGCTCTTAAGTTCGTCGATATACTCAGGCCGAAAATCAAAGGGTTCATTGCTGTCATAGGATGTCATCATTCCCACATGGGGAGCAAGCTCTCTAGCTGCCCGCACTGCGGGATTTAAGGCAACTGCCTTACAGCCATATTTTTCTGCCAGATAGTTGGCATAAAACCCACCAAGCGATGATCCGATGACAACAAGACGATCAGCCTTGGAGTCGTCTATATAGGCCGTCACCACCTCCATACTTTTCTTGGGTGATGCTAACAACTGCGGGCAATACCAATCGATGGTATTTGCCGCAGTTACTAAGGTCTTTACTGCCTCGCCTGTCATCACCGCCTTGCTAGATCTTGGCGAAGATCTAAAGCCATGTAGATATACCAATAGGGTTGATGACATATACAGATCTTAGGCTTTTTGACCCACCTCAAAGTTCGCTAGCTTTTCTAAAGCTTTGACCATTGCTGAATGATCCCAGGCCTTACCACCATGCGCAGAGCAGGAGTTAAATAATTCTTGGGCAGTAGCGGTATTCGGAAGTGATACACCTAGGGCGCGTGCACTATTGAGTGCAAGGTTTAAATCCTTTTGATGTAATTCAATCCTAAAGCCAGGGTCGAATGTACGCTTCACCATGCGCTCACCATGTACTTCAAGAATCTTGGAGCTTGCAAAACCACCCATTAGTGCTAGGCGAACCTTAGCAGGATCTGCCCCAGCTTTAGATGCAAATACAAGGGCCTCTGCTACCGCTTCAATATTCAAAGCCACAATAATCTGGTTCGCAACTTTAGCAGTTTGACCATCACCATTGCCACCAACCAAGTTAATATTTTTGCCCATCAAATCGAGTACAGGCTTTATTTTATTAAATACGGCTTCATCACCGCCGACCATAATCGAGAGCGTGGCATTTTTAGCGCCGACTTCGCCACCAGAAACGGGCGCATCAAGATAGTCACAACCCAAGGCATTTATTTTCTTGGCATATTCTTTAGTAGCGATTGGTGAAATAGAGCTCATATCAACCACAACCTTACCCTTAGATAAACCAGCTGCAACACCTTTATCACCAAACAACACTTTTTCAACATCTGGTGTGTCTGGAACCATAGTGAAAATGATGTCTGCTTTTTGGGCAACTTCGCTTGGGCTTGCGCATTGAATCGCTGTTGAAGAAGCCAGCTCTTGAGGAACCTTGCTTCTGGTAGTAATAAAGACCTCATGACCTGCTTTAACCAGTTGGCCTGCCATAGGGGCGCCCATAATTCCAAGACCAACAAAACCTAATTTTAATTTCGCACTCATTTTCTTTTCCTTGTGTAATTGCTTTGATTTATTTTATGAATTTAACTTTTGTATCCAACCTAGACCCGCTTCTGTAGTAGTTGCAGGCTTGTATTCACAACCAATCCATCCTGAATAGCCGATTCGGTCTAAGAACTTGAATAGATGTACATAATTAATTTCGCCTGTACCAGGTTCGTTGCGGCCAGGATTATCGGCCAATTGAATATGGCCAATCTTGCCAAGATTCTTTTCCATGGTGTTACAAAGTTCACCTTCCATTCGTTGAGCATGGTAGATGTCGTATTGCACGAAAAGATTATCAGCAGCAACCTCCTTGAGAATATCAAGCGCCTGCTGGGTTGTGCTTAAAAAGAATCCAGGAATATCAAAAGTATTGATTGGTTCAATCAGTAGTTTTAAATTAACCTTTTTTAATTCAGTTGATGCATATTTAAGGTTCGATACAAAGGTGTCGTGTAATAACTTGCTATCTACTCCAGCAGGAGCTTTGCCTGCTAGACAATTGAGTTGCGGAACGCCTAAGACCTTGGCGTATTCGATTGCTTTAGCAACGCCCTCACGAAATTCGGCTACTCGATCTGGGTGACAAGCAATTCCACGCTCTCCGGCATCCCAATCTCCAGCTGGTAAATTATGAAGAACAAGCTTTAATCCATACTGATCTAACTTATTTTTAATTTCAGTAGCCGCAAATGGATAGGGGAAGAGAAACTCAACTGCCTTGAATCCAGAATTGTGGGCTTTCTCGAAGCGATCTAAGAACGGTGTCTCTGTAAAAAGCATTGTTAAATTTGCGGCAAATTGAGGCATTTCATACCCTCCTTAGGGTTTCAGAATCAAACAGAGATCTTATCAAAGATGCAGGCTCTAGTCCTAACTGGCAATTGGCGCCTTGTAAGGCTTATAAATGCTAAAAGTGGGCTAGTATCCAGTTATGAAGTGCTTATTTACAAGGAAAATAATGAATATCAAATTCAAAACCATTTCACTGGCAATTGCCGCTTTATTAGCCTCCCCGACTTTGGTGATGGCTCAAGCAAAGCCTGCTGATTCTGCCGCTAAGCCAATGGTAATCGACGCCGCTGTAGTCGATAACCGCTACCAACTATACGAAGGTACCATAGTCGCTATTGATAAGAAGACCCGCACGATTACCTTCAAGAATAAAGAGGGTGAATCCAAATTTGTTGCTGGCCCAGAAATTACCAATTTTGATCAGATCAAAAAAGGCGACCAAGTTAATGTGACCTATGAATTGGCTGTTGCAATTGAGCTAATTAAAACCAAGAGTGATGGTATACGTAGCAAAGTAGAGACCAATACAGTTACTGATTCAAAGCCAAATGAAAAGCCATCTGAAGTAATTGCCAACAAGACCACCATCATTGCGGATATCGTTGCGGTGGATCGCAAAAAGAAACTAGTTTCTGTAAAAGGACCTAGCGGCAAGATTACGACGGTTACTGTTAAAAACCCAGCCCTCTTGGCTGATGTCAATGTTGGCGAACAAGTCAAAGTGATTTACTATGATGCAATGGCAGCCTCTATAACAACTCCGAAGAAGTAATTTGTAGTGAATGGTATACAAACTGATCAGTTATAGAACTTTTGCAACTCTTGCTTTAAGCGCTCTACTCCTAGCTTGTGCTAACACCACAAGATCAGGTGCGGTAGGAATCAGTAGATCGCAATTTATGGCGGTCTCTTCTGCTGAGGTGGATAGACTCTCTACCATTAGCTACAACGAGCAGAATCAGAAAGCTAAAGAAAAGAACATTCTAGTGAGTTCTGGACCGGCTTATGATCGTCTCAAGGCCATTTCGAATCGTTTGATTCAACAAACATCCATTTTTAGAGACGATACTCGCGAATGGAATTGGCAACTAAACCTGATTAATGCGCCAACTCTTAATGCCACTTGCGCCCCCGGTGGAAAAATCACTTTCTATACCGGGTTAGTAGAACAACTCAACTTAACAGATGATGAAATTGCGGCGATTATGGGGCATGAGATCGCTCATGCCTTACGTGAACATGGCAGGGAAAGACTATCGCAGGCGATGGCTCAAAGCGCTGTTACTAATATTGCTCTGGCAGCGGCTGGCAGTTACGGATCTGTAATCAGTGCGGCTAATCAAGCAGCTCAATACATATTGGTTCTACCAAACTCAAGACAGAATGAATCTGAGGCAGACGCGATTGGTTTAGAGTTAGCCGCTAGAGCCGGTTATAACCCACAGGCCGCCATCAGCGTTTGGAAGAAAATGATTAGAACTAACGATGAAAAATCTTCCCCTGAGTTCTTATCTACCCACCCATCTGGGGAAACTAGGATAGAGCAACTTACGGCGCTGATGCCGGCTGTCGAGCCACTTTACCTAAACACAAAAAAACCAAGCCTTAAAAAATATTAGTTATTCATGTTTGGGGTGTTTTTCAAGGGTCTTTTTAGGCAGGTAGGCGAATCTAAAGAGGACTTTTGCAACAGGGTCTACCAAACTACTAAAAAATAGTACCTGTGGTTTGATCAATAAGAGCTAGAATAGTTCGAATATTTATAATTATGGAATAGCATGAAAAAAATTATTGCTTCACTATTAATTGTTTCTATGGTCACTGTTGGCTGTGCAAGCACCCCAGCAAATCCTGTTCCTGTTGCCCAAGTTGGTGACGATACCAAGACTTGTGATGCCATTACCAATGAAATGCAGCAAATGATTAGTGCCCAGCAGACGGCTGCAAGCGATAAGAATACGCAAGTTGGCAGCAATGTGGCTTTAGGGGTTACTGGGATATTCTTACTAGGTATTCCGTGGTTCTTTATGGATTTAGGTGGGGCTGCTACTGTAGAGCAAAAAGCAGCACAGGCTAGATTTCAGCGTTTACAGCAAATGGCTGCAGATAAGAGATGTCCTAATGTTCCAGTCATGAAGCCTGATATTCCAGTTGAAGGTGACCCATCTGCCCCAGAAAAGACTACTGAAAAAGATGGCATCACTAAAACTACTCAACCATTAGCACCAGCATCGGCAGTGGCATACCCAAGCACTAATCCGAAAAAGAATGACCTTCCAAATCCTGCTAAAAGGATTGAGGATTTAAATATGCTTCGTCAAAAGGGCCTTATTACTCAACAAGAATACGATTCTAAAAAGGCTGAGATTCTAAAAAATCTTTAGCCTTTTTCGCTTGGTAAAAAATCAATATCCATCTAAAAAGAGTGAATATCTGTGGGTATAAATAGAAATGGGGGCAATTAAGCCCCCATTTGCTTGACAATTTGGCGGAACGGACGGGACTCGAACCCGCGACCCTCGGCGTGACAGGCCGATATTCTAACCAACTGAACTACCGCTCCAAAATACATCGAGAAAAACATCACACTACATTTTACTGCCACCAGAATTCTGGCGTCCCCAGGGGGATTCGAACCCCCGTACTCACCGTGAAAGGGTGATGTCCTAGGCCTCTAGACGATGGGGACCTGGATTACTTCTGATTACTGCAATTTTGAATGTTTGGTGGAGATAAGCGGGATCGAACCGCTGACCTCTTGCATGCCATGCAAGCGCTCTCCCAGCTGAGCTATACCCCCGAAATCCCACAATAAACCTGCAAGACACTCAAAACAATCCAAGATTTTAGCCTATTTTTGTGCAACTGCGCAAATTGCCTACTGGACTACCTTGGAGAGCCGTTTGAGTGCTTCTTCCCGGCCCAACACCACCAATACAGAATCGATTGCTGGGGTTTGAGTAGTTGCGAACAATGCATAACGAACAGGCATCGCTAGTGCGGGCATTTTGAGTTGATGTTTGGCAAGAACTTGTTTAAATGCGGCGCCATAAGCCTCCTTTGTCGACTCTGAATTCTCAATAGCCTCAACCAAATCTTTCAAAGCAGGAACAACGGATGCTGGGATATTGGCAGCAATCTGCTCTGCACTATGGGCTGGTGCTGGTAAATAAAAAAGCTTGGCCCCTTCTGCAATTTCAATCAATGTATTAGCGCGATCTTTTAATAGACCTACGACTTGAGTAAAGTCCGGGCCATTCTCGGTATCAATCCCAATTTGATGCGCGAAGGGTTTGGTCGTCTGCGCTAGTTTGCTTGGGTCTGCATTCTGGATATATTGATGATTGAGCCACAGGAGCTTCTCTGGATTATGTTGTGCAGGTGAGCGACCTAAGCTAGCCAAATCAAACCAAGCCACAAACTGTTCCTTAGTGAATACTTCAGCATCACCGTGAGACCAACCTAAGCGCGCCAAGTAATTCAATATCGCTTCAGGTAAATAACCTGCTTTTTGGTAATCGCGAACGCTCATGGCGCCATTGCGTTTGCTCATCTTCTCACCAGAGTCATTGAGGACCGTGGGTAGGTGTGCATAGATAGGCGGATGAGCCCCTAGAGCCCTCATGATATTAATTTGACGAGGCGTATTGTTTACATGATCATCGCCACGAATGACATGGGTGATTTTCATATCCAAGTCATCTACCACCACGCAGAAGTTATAAGTTGGCGTGCCGTCTGGACGAGCAATGACCAGATCATCAAGTTCATCGTTGCTAATCTCAATCTTCCCTTTGACAGCATCTTCCCAGATAACCGATCCACCAATTGGATTTTTAAAGCGAATCACTGGCTCAATACCCTCAGGAATTGCTGGTAGAGTCTTTCCGGGTTCAGGCCTCCACAAGCCGTTATAGCGCGGCTTTTCTTTATTGGCCATTTGTTGATCACGAAGTTTGTTCAATTCTTCTTCGCTCATATAGCAAGGATAGGCAAGTCCTGCACCTAGCATTTGCTTGACTACTTCGCGATAGCGATCAATGCGTTGCATTTGATAGATTGGGCCCTCATCTAAATCTAGTCCTAGCCACGCCATCCCCTCTATGATCACATCTACAGCCTCTTGTGAAGAGCGCTCAAGATCTGTGTCTTCAATACGTAGAATGAAGTCGCCTTGATGATGGCGTGCAAATGCCCATGGGTATAAAGCGCTGCGGAGGTTGCCTAGATGAATGAAGCCTGTAGGGCTGGGGGCGAAACGTGTACGAATATGCATAAACACCATTATCTCAGGTCAGATGAATGGGCGGCAAAATTCAAAAACGAGGATACTTTGTCTTATGAATGAATTACTAGTATTTGTCTGTGATGGAGCCCCTGTTCGCGGGGAAATTGTCTCGATCAGCACTGCTTGGCAGGCTGTTTTAGAGCGTCGCAATGATCCGCCTGCAGTCCGCCGTATCTTGGGGGATTTTGTTGGCGCTGCCACACTTTTATGCGCGAGCCTGAAGTTTGATGGCACCTTGATTATTCAAGCCCAAAGCAAAGGCCCCATTGCGCTTTTAGTAGTTGAATGCAAGTCGGATTTATCCATGAGGGCTACCGTTAAGCTCTCAGTAGACCCATCAGAAATCGCTCCCAATGCTAGCCTTGGCGAGCTCTTAGATGCCACTGGTTCTGGAAGACTGGTAATCACACTAGACCCGTCAGAGCGTGAGCCTGGTCAGCCACCCTACCAAGGTATTGTTGCTCTTCAAGAGCAGTATGGCAGTACTATCAAACCCGTATCTAGTGCTGCAGAGGCTATTGGCATCTACATGCAAAAATCAGAGCAATTAGAGACGCGGATATGGCTAGCCTCAAGCGATACCCATGTTGGTGGTCTCTTGTTGCAACGTATGCCTGATTCAGGTGGTCATGCACACCTTGACGCGCAAAATGCGGCCGAGGGATGGACTCGCATCCAGACCTTAGGAGAGACTATTACCAACGATGAGCTCCTGACTCTCCCCCCAGAAACGATCCTCAGGCGTCTATTTCTGGAAGAGTCTAATGAGAATGGTGTGCGCAGCTTTCCAGCACGTCAAATCCGTTTTTCTTGTCGTTGTTCGCGTAACAAAGTGGCAGATGTTTTACGTATGCTCGGCGAAGAAGAGGTCCAAGGAATATTGGCTGAACAAGGTATGGTCGAGACTATCTGTGAGTTCTGCGCCAAGCCTTATCGATTCGATGCCGTAGACTGTTTGCAGGTTTTTAAAACAGATTTACTAAGTGACGCTACTAGACCACCGTCTAGCGGTCACTAAGCATTATTGCTTAGCAGTTGGTGTTTTGAGTCCATCAATTGCAGGTGCAGTGCTAACTTTATCAACTGGCAAGATCTGTACAAAAAATTCACCTTCTTTGATTAAGCCATGTTCAGCTCTAGCGCGTTCTTCGATCGCACGAGTGCCATCTTTTAAGTCTTTCACATCGCCAGCTAACTTGGCATTACGCAGAGCCAAAAGACTATTTTTAGCTTCTTGTAGCTCTACTTGTTTTTCCATTTCATAGACCTTAAGCCATCCACCCTTTCCCAGCCAAAGCGGGTACTGGATTGCAATGAGCAATAACAGCATGGAGTAGATGACTATACGCATAACAAACCGATTTTCTGAGGCTTAGCGTTTTAAGTTATAGAAGACGGATTTGCCTGGATAGGTCGCAACATCACCCAAATCTTCCTCAATGCGTAACAGCTGGTTGTATTTA